>Ga0187777_10002250_pt1 | contig 12394 bp, 7 predicted proteins | sample 1015_Q2_SP5_10_M_FD_132416 | JGI IMG/M metagenome (GOLD analysis project Ga0187777, IMG submission 132416) | Tropical peat soil microbial communities from peatlands in Department of Meta, Colombia - 1015_Q2_SP5_10_MG | ecosystem: Environmental > Terrestrial > Soil > Wetlands > Peat | place...
ACGGCGAAGTGCTGCACGGCGACCACGTCGTGGTCGACGCCGACAGGAAGGCGGGGAAGATGAAGTTCGAGGTGAGCCAGCGCGTGGGAGAGAAAGCTACGACGAAAACCAAGCGTTAACCAACCACGGAGGCACAGAGACACGGAGAATTGCGCTGGTTAGCTCCGTATCTCCGTGGCGAGAATCGCCCTTACGCCAGATCGAACAGCAGCACCTCCGCGTCACGAGTCGCTTGGATGTCCAGTTTCTTCTCGTCGCTAATGGCCGCGCCGTCGCCCTGCGTCAACTGCTTGCCGTTCAGTTCCACCGCGCCCCGCGCAACCTGCAGCCAGCCGTGACGCCCTGCGGCGAGCTCGTGCGTCACTTCTTCGCCCGGCTTCAGCAGTGAGACGTAGAGCTGCGCGTCCTGATTAATCTTCACCGAGCCCTCGCCGCCGTCGCGCGAGGCGATCAGGCGCAGACGGCCACGTTTATCCTTTTCCGGAAACGACTTCTGCTCATAACTCGGCGTCAGGCCGGCGCGCTCCGGATGAATCCAGATCTGCAGCAAATGCACTGGCTCTTTCGTCGACGGATTGAACTCGCTGTGCCGAATGCCGCTGCCGGCCGTCATGCGCTGGCCATCGCCGGGCAGAATCACCGAGCCCGTGCCCAGGCTGTCTTTGTGTTCGAGCTTGCCTTGGAGTACGTAAGTGATGATCTCCATGTCGCGGTGAGGATGCGTGGGAAAACCCGTGTTAGGCGCGACCCAGTCCTCGTTGATCACGCGCAGCGAGCGGAATCCCATCCACTTCGGGTCCCAGTAGTCGTTGAAGCTGAAGGTGTGGCGGGTTTTGAGCCAGCCGTGGTCACCGCCACCGCGCTCGCCCGCAGGACGTATCTGAATCATGGCTTTTCTCCGATTGAAATGCAGGTATTAACGGATCGATAAACATTGGATGCCGCAGCGACCACGAAGGGTTCAAAGCGGGCGAACGCGTGTGGCACACTGAAAGCATGCACCGGATCACCCTTGGCGATTTCGAACTCACGGTCGTCTCTGACGGCGCCTACCCCCTCGATGGCGGCGCCTTCTTCGGAGTCGTCCCGAAAATCATGTGGTCGAAGAAGGTGGCGGCCGACGAGCGCAACTACGTCACGGCCGGGCTGAACTCACTGCTGATTCGCACCGGCAAACGGACCGTGCTGGTCGAGACGGGCATGGGCAACAAACTCTCCGAGCGCATGATCAAGTTCTACGGCCAGCCTGCGGAGCTGCTCGACAATCTGGCTGCCGCCGGCGTCGCTCCCGAAGACATCGATATCGTCATCAACTCGCACCTGCACTTCGATCATTGCGGATGGAACACCGTCCGCGATAAACGCGGAAAGATCATACCGACCTTCCCCCGCGCCAAGTACTACGCCCCCGAAGGCGAATGGCAATATGCTCGCCGGCCCAGTGAGCGCGACGCGATCAGCTACATCTCCGACAACTACGATCCGCTGGTCGCCAGCGGCCAGATGACGCTGCTCAAAGGCGGCGAAGGAATTGTTCCCGGCATCTCGGTGAAAACCTTTCCGGGTCACACGGCGCACATGCAGGCCGTGATCACCAAAGGGACCCCCGGCAATAGCACGACCGGGAAGGGCACGGCTTCGGCCTTGCAGGAAGACGCGGGGAAGAGCTTTGAAAGGGCGCGGCTTTCAGTCGCGCCATCAGGCGCCACAAAAGAAGGTGAGGCTTTAGCTCATGAGGGCACAACGGCCTGCTACATCTCCGATCTCATCCCCACCACCGCCCACATCGACCTCACCTGGGGCATGGGATTCGATCTGTATCCCCTCGACACCATCGAGAGCAAGAAGCAGTACTACGCGCAGTCGATCCCGGAGAAGTGGCTGACGGTGTTCACGCACGATCCAACAACGCCGTGGGCATATGTGGAAAAGGATGAGTCGGGGAAGATGGTGGCAAGAGGAGTGCCAACCGATGATGTAGGTGTGCGCAAATGATGAAAGTCCGGCTCGAGAACGTGAAAGTTCGAACCCCAAAGATGAACTGGAAAGTAAGCTATTGGAACCAATGACATAGGCGGTCGTTAGCCCGCTCGAAATGGACTTCCCGCGCATAGCCGAACCGGGATCGACCGGGTCGTATAACGGCCGATCAGGCATGTTGGACACGATCACCGCATGAAGCACGCTTTTCCACTATCGAGTGAGCAGACCGCGTGCCTCTCATTGCAATGTCAGTCGTTGGATGGTGCGGTGCCTTTACCCAGCGACTTGCCGGGTAGACGAGTCATTGGAGCAGGCGTCCAATAGAACTACACGCCATCGACATTGATCTCGGCAAGACAGGCTTTCATCTCGTTGGGCTTGACCCGCGCGGAAAGATCGTTCTACGGAAGAAGTTATTTGCATACGAGCAAGACCAGCTATCGAAGCGGGCAATTCGACGCATCGATTTATTGCCTTTGACAGCTCTCTCCAAATAGCTCACATTCGCAGGACAGCTGGTTCAGGTCTGCATTCCCTGTACCCAGGTAACAATAGGTTTCAAAGTTGACGGCTCTGTAAGTCTTCGCTGGCCAGGACGCCTTGGCGAAGAAATGGTCTTGACGCCGCGCACCTCGAAGTGTGCATTGCGAGACCGTCGATCTCATTTCTTTGACATTGGGGAGGAACACCATGCCCAAGGCAATGGCCTGCAGGTTCGGAGTGTTAGCGCTGGTAGTGGCTGTCTTTGGAGTGATCAGCGCATTCTCGCAAGCAACCGGTTCACTCCGCGGAACCATTACCGATCCAACCGGCGCGGTAATTCCTGAGGCGTCGGTAACGATCAAGAGCGCCGATACCGGCACGGTTCGCAAGAGCCTGACCGATACTCAAGGTGAATATACCTTCCAGCAGGTTCCTCCCGGAACATACAAATTGGTGGCGGAGAAGGCGGGCTTCGCGACGATGGCGAAGGGCGATGTCACGCTGCTCGTGAACACGCCGGCAACGCTCGACCTCAAGATGTCGCTCAGCGCCAGCGGCGAAATCATCAACGTACAATCTGAAGCGTCTCAGGTGAACACCACCGACGCCAGTGTGGGCAATCCTTTTGGCGAAGTACAGGTCCGGCAGCTGCCGCTGCAGACGCGCAATGTCGTCGAATTGCTCAGCCTGCAACCTGGAGTTACGACGGACGGTGAAGTCATGGGTGGCCACCGGGATCAGAACAACATCACGCTCGATGGCGCGGACGTAAACAACAACCAGAACTCCGGACTCATCGCTCAAGCGACAGGCACGGGAACAGGCGGATTCCAAGGCTCCAACGCGAATGGCTCAACTATCAACGCCGGTTTCAACGGCGTGCTTCCGATCCCGCTGGACTCTGTGCAGGAATTCCGCGTGACCGTAGCCGGAGAAGGTCCAAACCTCGGACGTTCTTCCGGTGGCCAGGTTGCTCTCGTGACGAAGAGCGGAACCAACCAGCTCCACGGCTCACTCTACGAATACAACCGCAACACGTGGTTCGCAGCCAACACTTGGTTCAATAATCATGCGGGTGTGCCACGCCAGCCCTTGGTGCGGAATCAGTTCGGCGCATCGGTGGGAGGCAAAATCATTCCCGATCGCGTCTTCTACTTCTTCAACTACGAGCAGCGCGAAGACGCCAGCGGAGTTTCGCAGGTTCGCGCCGTCCCATCGGACACGCTACGCAAGGGCATCTTCCAGTTCAAATCCGGAGGTGCTACGCAAACGCTGCAATCCTCCGACATCACGAAAGTCGATCCTCTAAACATCGGACCCGACGGAAACATTCTCACCGTGTTGCAGGCATATCCGAGCGGAAACGATCCATCCTACGGTGAGGATGGCGGCCTGAACTTCAGCGGCTACCGTTTCAACGCTCCCTTCCATCGCAGCGACCATGCTCTGGTCGGAAAGATCGATGTGCACGTCGATCGCGCCGGCAAGCACACGGTCAACGTACGCAGCACGTTCGGTCGCAACACGGACGATCAGATTCCAGCGCAGTTCCCGCATCAGCCGGCGGCTTCCACGCTGCGCGACAACAGCAAAGGTGTCGCTGCGCAATACACGGCTGTCCTGACTCCCAACCTGGTCAACGTGGTCAATCTCGGCTACACACGCTTTGGGCAATCTTTCAGCGGTCAAACCGGTCCGCTGCTGTTTCAGACCAGTCTGGATCCGTTGCTGAATCCGTATGCGCGGCCTTCGGCGCAGGTTCTGCCGACCACGAATCTTACCGACGGGATCACCTGGGTCCGCGGCAAGCACACGCTCACCGCCGGCGGCGGATTCACCCTGATCCGCAACCACACCACGTCATACGCAACTTCATTCGCGCGCTACGGCTATGGATCGACCGAACTCATTGGCCTCGGCGCCGACATCGACAATGCCATTTCTCAATACACCGGCTTACCGCTCGACGATCCCACTTCGGCGGCCAACGGCATGGGCGTCGTACTCGGTCTGGTAAACGACGATTTCCACACGGATCTCTACAATCGCACCGGTGCGTACCTGCAAGCCGGAACTCCGCAGGTGCGCTCGTTTATCGAGCACGATTACAACCTGTATGCCGGGGACACGTTCCGCGTCTCTCGCTTGCTGACGCTGAACTTTGGCCTGCGCTATGAGAATTTCCGTCCGCCGTACGAGGCGCACGGATTGCAGGTCACTTCAACCGTTCCCTTGACCAGCTACTTCGCGGAACGAAACAAGCTGCAAGCGCAAGGCGTGCCGCAGAATCAGATGCCCAACGCCACTCTGCAGTGGGCATTGAACGGACCTGTAAACGGGAAACCAACCTGGTGGGCTCCGTCGAATCTGAATTTCGCGCCGCGTATCGGTATCGCATTCGCGCCTGCATCCGATGAAGGATTGCTGTCCAAGATATTCGGCAAGCAAGGTGCACTCCGCATCGGCGCGGCCATGGTGTATGACCGCTTCGGCAGCGACCTGATCACGCAATACGATCAGTACGGATCGATCGGCATGGCCACGTCGGGCAACTTCCCAACGTCTTACAGCTTCAGCACGAGCCCGCGCTACACCGGCGCAGCGCCCGTTCTGCCGACCCCGGCCGCTGAGACCTTTCCTGTGACGCCTCCAAACATCGCTGCCATCGCGGGAGAGTTCATGGGCATCGCGCCTAACCTGAAGCCGCCTTACTCGTATGTACTGAATGCCAGCTTCGCCCGCGAACTGCCCGGCAAGTTGACCTTCGAAGTCGGCTATGCCGGACGCCTCTCGCGCCGACTTCTACTCGAAGGCGATGTCTATACGCCGCTCGAGTACTTCAAAGATCCCAAGTCCGGCATCACCTGGGAGCAGAATGCGATGGCACTGCGGAAGCTCCACGACTCCGGAGTGACGGTTGCGCAGGTCCTGGCGAACCCCGGCATTGTTCCGACCATGCCCTTCGTCGAAAACATGTGGCCGGGACTTGCCAACCTCGACGTCAACGGCAGCGCTTCCGCCAACTACTTCACCTGCGTCTACAATGATTACGGCGGCAGCTATCTCGACTGCCTGCACGCGGTCGATCGCAATCCGAGCACGGCCTGGGGCGGAACATCGAACCTGGTTGGATGCGCCCAGATCTCCACTTACGGCTGCTACACGTTCTTTCCGCTGCAGGGCAGCTCGATGCCGACCTGGATGAATGCCGGCACCGCCGCTTTTCACGCATTGACGTTTTCTCTGCGTCGGGGACTGACCAGCGGCCTCACTTTCGACTTCAATTACACCTGGTCGCATTCGATCGACGACGGGTCGGCGGCCGAATCCGGCGCCGGCCAGCAAGGCGCCGCCATCCAGAACATCTTCAACACGCGCGAATTCCGCGGCTCGTCAGACTTCGACATGCGCCACAACATCACCGCAAACGTTCTTTTCCCGCTGCCGATCGGCCGCGGACGCATGCTGCTAGCGAATGCGCACGGCTGGCTCAACGAAATCGTTGGCGGATGGGCTGTCAGCAGCCTGGTTCGCTATCACTCGGGCGTGCCGACGACCGTGGGTGGCGAGCTCGCCTACAACGCCAATTACTGGCTGAGTTCGCTGGCCATTGCGACCGCACCGGTGTCGGCGGGCATTCATACCGACGAGAATGGATATCCCAGCATGTTCTCGAGCACATCGATCTCGAATAACTTCGCCGACGAGCTGCCGGGACACACCGGACAGCGCGCTGTTCTGCGGCTGCCTGGGATGTTTGTCAGCGATATGGCCGTCACGAAGAATTTCCCGCTGCCGTGGGAAGGCCAGCATCTTCAATTCCGCGCCGAAGCTTTCAACGTGTTTAACAATGTGAACTATTCGAACCCGAGCCTCAGCCTGCAGGCTCCGGGAACTTTCGGAGAGTTCCAGGGCGTTGGCGATCCCCGCGTCATGCAGTTCGCCCTGAGATTCGAGTTCTAAAAGATTCAGTCCGGTTGCCCCACCCTTGTCTCGCATCTTTTGCGGGACAGGGTAGCGCTTTTGATTCTCAAAGATGAGCGGGAAGGGCACGAGTTAACTCGTGCCGATTCGATGCCCAAGAAATTGCGGCTTCAGCCGCTGAGGGCATCTGCGTGGGACGTGATTCGGGGACACACCTCAGCCGCTAAAGCCGGGTCTTTTTGACGCCGTGATCGGCACGACTGAAGTCGTGCCCTTCCCGCTTGCGGATGCAAGCCCCCGTTCACACACGTCTTACGCGGTGGCCAGCACGGGTTCTGGCCGGAAGCTGCCGGAGGCGTGCTCAAGATGATGCACCAGCATCGGCATCTGGTGTTCATGGCAGGGCTGCGGTACCTGCAGATCAAGCGCGATCTGCGCACCCGCATCCGGATGATCCTTTGCCAGCACCACAATGCGGCTGCCGAGAAACAGCGCCTCCTGCGTATTGTGGGTGACGAACACCACGGTGATGCCGGTATCGCGCCAGAGCTGGCGGATCAGCCGCTGCATATCTTTGCGCGTGCCGGGATCGAGCGCGCTGAACGCCTCATCCATCAGCAAAATTCGCGGGTGATTCACCAGTGCCTGCGCGATTGCCACCCGCTGCTGCATTCCTCCCGAGAGCTGGTGAGGATACTTGACAGCATCGCGGGCATGAAGGCCGATACGCTCAATGTAGCGTAACGCCCCGTCGCGCATCTCGCGTCGCCGCCGTAGATAATGCAGGCTGAACCGCGTCAGCAGATTGAATTCACTCACTTCCGGTCCGAAGGTGATGTTGTCGAGAACAGTCTTGTCGGGGAAGAGCGAATATTTCTGCGGAACGTAGCCGCGAGTACGGTCCGGCTGATTGTGCGCGACACCGTCGATAAGGATACGGCCCGCGGCTGGCGTTTCGGCGCCCAGAATCATTCTCAGCAGAGTCGACTTGCCGCATCCGGTCTGGCCGAGCAGGCAGACGAAGGCTCCTTCTTCGATTGTTAGATTTATGTTTGTCAATACGGGCCGTTGCGGCGCGCCGTAGGCCACCGACAGGTTATTGACTTCAATCAGAGCCATCGAATCAGGCCTCCTGAAACCAGGGATGCAGCTTGCGATTCAGCAGCCGCATGCCAACGTCGACCAGGAACAGCAGCAGCGCGACCCAGAGCACGTAGGGAATGATGACGTCCATGCCCATGTGGCGGCGCAGCAGCGCGATGCGGTAGGCGAGGCCGTCCGTGGAGGCGATCATCTCGCCGGCAAACAGGAACAGCATGACCGCTTTCAGATTCAGCCGGATGCTGTTAAGCACGCGCGGCAGGATCTGCCGCATCACCACGCGATAGGCAACGTCGAAGTCACTGGCGCCAAGGGTAAAGGCTTTGACGATTTGCTCGTCGGGCACACCCTTCGTCAGGTTGAAGGTGTCGAGGATGATGGTGGGCGTAACGCCAATCACGATCAGCATTATCTTCGAAAGCTCGTCGATGCCGAACACGATGAACAGGATGGGCAGCAGCGAGAGCGCGACGATCTTGTCAAAGACAAGTACGAAGCGCAGAAAGAACGCGCCGACATAAGGGAACAGGCCCATGTGGAGGCCGAGCAGCACTGCAGGAATCAGGAGGAGCACGCTGTAGATAAAGCGGCGCGAAGTTGCGAGCGTGTCCTTCCACAACATGCTGGCAAAGAATTTCTGGCGAAGGGAAGCGTTGTCAGGCAGCGCCTCATCATCTTCCGCAGGATTCAGGGTGGCGTTGCCCATGCCGTGGAACATCTGCGAGAGCGTCGGCATAATGCGGTCTTCGGGATTGTCGCGGTGACGACTCTGTGAAGTGTAGAAATAGAGTCCGATTCCGAGCGAGAAGAGAAGCCAGGAGAGGACGAGAGTGGTGCCACGTTTTGGTTTGGCGTGAACGAGTTGGAAGCCAAAGGACATCGTTTCAACCCCAGCCAATAAAGGCGCGCTTTATCGAGCACTTTGCCGCATGCCTGAAGGCATGCCCAAGTACGAATCCTTCTCCTCACAACTTGCTATCCGCAGCCATCTGCATGAAAGCGGTGTCGAAATCTAGCCGCACGCGGTCCTTTTTTCCTTGCACGCTGCCATCGGGATAGCGAATGGCAACATCGTCCACGGTTCCGACGTTCTTACCCAGCAGTCCATGATCGAAGCAAAACTGGCGCACGAGTCCCATCTTGACCTTCAGGTCAGCCGACTTGGTGAACTGCGCCGCCGATTGCGCCTGATAAAACATTCGCGTGGTGCTGAGTTGCTCTTTATAGGACGAAAGCGAATCTCCCGATCCTTCCGCGATCGAGGCCAGCACCTTGTCGGTCGCCGCGCCCTGGCCCGACATCAGGCTCATCATGTCGTACCAGGCTCCTGCGAGCGCCTTGGCAAACTTCTGACCAGAGCCATCGGGACGATCGAGGACTTCGGTTCGCACAACGGTGAGGTCGAGAATCTCGCCGGGAATCTGCGACGAATTGAATAGGGACGAGATGCCTTTTTGCTGCGCCACTTGCGACAGCATGGGCTTCCACGTGACTACCGCCGAGACGCTGGAATCGCTCAGGAATGCCGACTGAATGTCGGAATCGGATGTGTTGATCATCCGGACTTGCTTGATCTCGTCGCGCAGCGAATTCAAGGTCAGCGCGCGATCGAAGAGGTATTCGGAGACGGTCTTTTCGACCAGCAGCATCTTGTGGCCCGCCAGATCCTTCATCTGCAGATTGCCGCGGACCAGCAGTGCATCGTTGCCGTTGGAGTAGTCCCCAACCACGATGACAGTTGTGGGAACACCGGAGGCAGCCGGCATGTCGAGCGCCTCCATATTGGTCATGGTGCAGGCATCGATATTGCGGGCAACGAACGCGTCCAGCGAAGGTGCATAGTCGAAGCGCTGCACCTTGATCACGATGCCGTATTTATCAGCCCACTTTTTCAGCAGGCCGGATTTCTGCATGTAGTGGTAAGGAGTCCATCCGGCGTAGATCGACCACCCAACAGTGAAGGTTGGCTTCTGCGCGGTAGCCAGCGCTCCCGAGAGGCACAACACAAGCGTGATCAACTTTGTGGTGATTGTCCGCACCATTGTGGATAAAATTCTAGGCTGTCCGGAAAAAGCCTTCATACGCATTTTTTGATTCCCGCAATCGAAGATTTGGGTCGGAGCAAAATTTCTGATGGGCGGCATTCAAGATTTCATTGGCTGTAGATAAGCACGCCATCCGCCGAACTGGGTGATCTCGACTGCGGACGCGATCGCGTAAGGCTCGCAGAGAAAGCACTTCACCGACTCGCCGTCTTCTAGCGTGATAGTGCCGATGGTCAGCGGCGAAGGAATCTCAGCGACGAAGCTGCCGAACTGATCTTCGGGCATGGACCAGATTTCCACTTCTATCCCGGGGCCGTTCGAGTCATCATCACGCACGAGGCCGGGCTTGCGCGGAGTGCATCTGGACAATGCGTACAACCGGTAGTTGGCCGCCGTACGGCACGTTCGTTGCAGGCGCGCTCCGCGGGAGGTCAATTGATGATTGAGCGGTTGCCCGGTGAGATGTGCGCCGACGACCGCGATTTCGACACAGCCCGTGGACTTCTTAAGGGGCCGCTCCTCTCCGAGATATCGACTGGCCAAGGTGAGCAAAGCTTCGTCCGTGAACGCACGCCCGATGAACGAGACACCGAACGGAAGCCCATTCGAACGGAATCCGGCCGGCGCCGCGACCGCAGCGAGGTCCATCAGGTTCACAAAATTCGTGTAATAGCCCAGATTTGTGTTCAGCCGGATGGGATCGGCCGCGATCTGATCGTGAGTGTAGATCGTGCCAGTTGTCGGGAGGAAAAGAACGTCTAGATTCTTCCACTGTTTCTCGGCTTGGCGGCAGAGTTCGCGAAGTTTGTACTCGGCTTCGAACGCGTCTGTTGCGGTGTACCTCTTGGATCCGCCGATAATCGTGCGGACGGTTGGGTCCATTTCGTCCGCGTGATCGCGGAAGAAGTCTTTGATCGCCGCGAGGCGCTCAGCGACCCATGGACCGCTGTACAGAAGTTCCGCTGCGCTTCGGAAAACGGAGAAATCGATGTCGATTTGTTCGCCGCCGATTTGTTGCAATCGGCGCACCGCCTTCTCGTATAGCTCTGCCGCTGCCGTGTCTCCGAAAAAGTCGAGTTGATCTGGCGCTGGCACTCCGAAGCGAAAATTTGTATTCATCCAGGGCGAGGCGCCATCACCCGAACTAGGCCCTCGTGAGAACGGATCGGCGGCATCCAATCCCTTGGCTGTTTGCCAGACTTCGTATGCAATGTCGCAACTCCGCGTAAAAATCGAGACACAATCGAGAGTGCGGCAGGCGGGCACGACTCCCTGCGCGGACAGGAGGCCGCGACTGGGCTTCAATCCAATCAGGCCGTTGAACGCTGCGGGCACTCTGCCCGAACCGGCAGTGTCCGTGCCCAAAGAGAAGTCCACGAGGTTTCTTGCAACGGCGACCGCCGAACCTGAACTCGAGCCGCCAGAAATGTAACGCTCGTTGAACAGACTCGAGCACGAACCATGGGGCGATCGCGTGCCGACCAGGCCGGTGGCGAACTGGTCCATGTTGGTCTTACCGATCAGGACCGCCCCGGCCTCTTCCAGGCGGCGAACGACCGTTGCGCTCTCTGATGGCGTGTAGGCATAGGCAGGACATCCCGCGGTCGTGGGCATGCCTGCCACATCTATATTGTCTTTGACAGCGAATGTTTTGCCGGCTAGTGGAAGTTCGGGCCGGCTCGCAATCTCGCTCGCGCGGGCAAGAACTCGGTCGCGCGGAACGAGCGAAATCCAGATCGGGCGCAGTGGCTCTTTTGCGATCCCGTCGTACAAAGCCTCGACTTTCGTCAGTAATTTGGAGTCGGCGGCTATCATGCAGAGGCCTCCGCGCGGAAGAACAATAAAGTTTGTCCGGCCCCGACCATCGCGCCGGCGGCGCAGGTGAGTTTCTCGATGATGCCAGCGTGCGGTGCGGCGATGGCGACTTCGGTCTTCATCGCTTCAAGGACAACAAGCTTCTGTCCAGCTTCGACACGCTGTCCGGCCTCGACCGCCACGTTCCAAACGCTTCCTACAATCGGCGATCGCACAGGGCGGCAGCCCTCTGGAGCGTCGGTCTCCGCTTTTGGTGCGGGAGGCTCGGGCGCCTCCATGTATTCCGCTTTTCCCGCAGCAGCCCAGCGCTCTCGCTCTGCTTCGAATGCCGCCTGCTGATGCTTCTTGAACTCGGCTGCTTCCGCCTTAATGGATTGCAGAAACGCATGGTACTCGCGCAGGCGAAACGTTTTTGGTTCGATGCGCAGCGGATACCGTCCGCGCGGAAAGCCGTCGCGAATCTCGAGCAATTCCTCGGCGCTCACTGGATAGAATCGCAATTCGTCAAAGAAGCGAAGCAGCCAGGGTTTGCCGGATGGGAACTCCCTGGTGGATCGATAGGTGTTCCACATCTGGACGGTGCGCCCCACGAACTGGTATCCACCAGGGCCTTCCATCCCATACACGCACAGATAGGCGCCGCCGATGCCGACGGAGTTCTCTGCCGTCCAGGTGCGCGCCGGATTGTATTTCGTCGTGACCAAGCGATGGCGCGGGTCGATCGGTGTTGCGACCGGCGCGCCCAGATAAACATCACCCAATCCGAGCACGAGATAACTCGCGCCGAACACGATGCGATGCACATCATCAATCGAACCGAGCCCATTAATCCGGCGAATAAACTCGATGTTGCTCGGACACCAGGGTGCGTCCGGCCGCACAATTTGCATGTATTTTCGGATCGCCAACTGTGTAGCGGGATCGTCCCAGGAGAGCGGCAGGTGCACGACGCGCGATTCAACCGCGATGTCGTCGAGATCGGGAATTCGACGCTCGCATGTTTCAAGTGCATCCATCAGTTCTTCGCGGCGGAGACGCGAATC
>Ga0187777_10002251_pt1 | contig 12394 bp, 12 predicted proteins | sample 1015_Q2_SP5_10_M_FD_132416 | JGI IMG/M metagenome (GOLD analysis project Ga0187777, IMG submission 132416) | Tropical peat soil microbial communities from peatlands in Department of Meta, Colombia - 1015_Q2_SP5_10_MG | ecosystem: Environmental > Terrestrial > Soil > Wetlands > Peat | place...
AAGCAGGTCTCCTTGCTGGCGGTGACGCGTTCCGGGAACTTCTGGCGCAGCTCGCCGAGCGACGCCTCGAGCTGGTCGGGGAAGAGGTCGCCGAGCGCGGCGATCACCACCTCGGGCACGCCGGTCAGGCAGTCGACGGCGGCGCCGGTGCCCCGCCCGCCGCAGCCGATGAGCCCGACCCGGATCCTCTCCGAGGCCGCCGCGAAGACGCCGGAAGGCGAGAGGGCGGCGGCGATCGAGGCGAGCGAGGCGGTCTTGAGGACGTCACGGCGGGTGACGCCGGAGCTCTCGCGAGTGCTGTCGTCAGTCATGGCTTGCCTCCCAGGTCAGGCCGCGGCCGGGCGGGTCTCGCCGCGGCTCTTGGCGGGGCGCCGCAGCAGCGCGTGGATGATGCGGTCGAGCCCGGCAGCGCGGCCGCTGCCGGTGGTGAAGACGACCGCGAGCGCCGCTGCCTCCACCAGGTTCTTGTTGACGACCAGATAGCTGCCCTCCATCGGCACCGAGTAGAAGTAGCCGATGAACGGCGGGTTGCACAGGTAGAACAGCAGGATCACCACGAGGCCGCTGACGCTGGCCGTGCGGGTGAAGCAGCCGGCGATGAGCCCCAGCCCGATCAGGGTGAGACCCCACTCGTTGAGGAAGTTCACCCGGGAGAGGTTGGGCTCCACCGCCAGCGCGCGGAACAGCCCCGACAACGGGCCGCGCGACTGCAGCAGGAACCCGGAGGCCGACCAGTTGGGGCTGGTCAGCTTGGCGATCCCCTCGTAGAGGAAGTGCCAGCCGATCAGCACCCGGAGGACGACGACGGTGACCATCTGTCCGCGGGAGAGCATTCCTTCTTCCATGTCCACCGTCCTCAGATGACGAACTCGTCCGGCCGGAACGTCAGCCGTTGCCCGGCCTCCACCGCCTCGTTGACCTTCAGCACCGTCACCGCGGTCTCGTAACCCGCCTCGGCCGGGCAGTGCAGCGTCGCCTTGCCGCGGACGGTGTCGAAGAAGTTCTGCAGGTGCGGCTGGTGATACGGGTCGCGCAGCACCACCGGCACCCGGTGCTGGTCGGGCGCGACCGACTCGCGCACGTCGAGCACGACCTCTTCCGTCTCCAGCTTCGGGCCCTGCAGCTTGGGGGCAGAGACCCAGCCCTTCTGGATCCACTGGTCCCAGGGCTGGGCGTTGGGGTCGCGATAGAGGTAGCCGGGGTAGTTGGCCTCCGACTCCGAGATGATGAGCGTGCCCTGGTCGCCCATGAAGTTCTCGAAGTAGCCCTGGCTGCCGTTGGTGGTCTGGGTCTGGTAGTAGGCGCGGGCGGCGCCCTCCGGCGTCTGGTAGTCGTAGACGACCATCACCGTGTCGTACCACTGGTGGGTGGCCGGGTCGTGGTAGAGGTTGCCGCCGCTCGCCATCACCGCCGAGGGCCGCGCCTTCAGGAACCAGTTGTAGATGTCGATCTGGTGGGAGCCCAGGTCGACGATGGGCCCGCCGCCCTTGCCCTTGTACCAGCGCCAGTTGCGAAACTGGCCCATGGAGTCGAAGCCGTATTTCTTGAGCCGCGCCTCGGGGATCGTGTAGCGGTCCGGCCAGCCGAGGTCGGGAGAGACCGCCCGGTTCCACTGCCCGTTGACGGTGACGATGCGGCCGAGCAGCCTCGCCTCGCCCAGCAGCTTGTCGTAGCAGTGGATGTAGCGCGGGTGGCTGCGCCGCTGGTGGCCGATCTGCAGGAGCTTGCCGGTCTCGCGCTGCGCCCGCACCATGGCGCGGGCGCCCTCGAGGGTGTTCGACATCTCCTTCTCGCAGTACACGTGCTTGCCGGCCTTCAGGCAGTCGACCGTGTGCTGCGCGTGCCAGAAGTCGGGCGTGGCGATGACCACCGCGTCGAGCTGCTTCTCCTTGTCGAGCATCTCGCGGTAGTCCTCGTACCCGTTCACCTCGAACTTGTACTTGCGCAACGTGTTGACGACGCGCTTCTGGTTGTACTCGGTCCAGATGTCGCACACCGCCCGGAAGCGCAGCCCCGCGATGCGCAGCATCGAGTCGAGCAGCACCTGCCCCTGGGCGCCTGCGCCCAGGAGCGCCACGTTGACCTCGGCGGCCTCGCCTTTGGCCTTGTCGGCCGTCGCCGCCCGCCTGCGCTGCTGGTCGTAGGCGGCCTGCCGGCTCCAGGCATAGCCGAAGAGGCCGAGGGCGGGCGCCGTCGACAGCCCGAGCAGCACCTCGCGCCGGTTGATGCGTCGGCCCCCCGGTTCCTTGTCCTTCTTGTCGTCGTCCGCCATCACATGCTCCCTACGTCACTTCGCCGGACGTCCCCAGACCTCGACCTCGACGTAGTGGTTGAGGTCGTTGGCGTTGTTGCCCTTGCTGTACAGGCGCACGTAGCGCGCCCGGGCACCCTTGGCGTCGACCAGCTTGCCCTCGGCGGTCTCCACGTAGTTCATGTCCTTGCCCGCGCCCTGGCCCGCCTGGTTGCTGGCGTCGTTGTTGAAGATCGTCCGCACGTTGGCCTTGAAGGCGGCGTCGTCGGCCAGCTGGACGACGACGTCGAAGTAGACCCGCGGCGTCTTGTGGAAGTGCCAGAAGAGCACGGCGTAGACCTCCTGCGGCGCACCGAGATCGATCTGCACCCACTGCACGCCGGGCCCGAGCTCGACGAAGCTGCCCTCGGCCCCCTTCTTGTCCCCGTCGGTCACCTGGTCGAGCTCGCCGATCACCGGCTCGGCGTCGCTGCTGGTCACCTTCTTCTTGAGCGCCACGTTGCTGACGCCGGCGGGAGCGAGGAAGGGGTCGCGCGCCCGGCCGAGCGGCTTCTGCAGGTTGGGGACGCTGAGGTTCTGGGGGGTCCCCTCGAACATCGGCTTGGGGAGCTGCAGGGGCAGGGGGACCAGCTTCCCGCCTGCCGCCTTCGGCGCGGCCGGCTGGGAGGCCTGGGCGAAGGCGTCGGCGGCGCAGAGTCCGACGGCGCAGGCGAGGGCGACGGAGAGGAGGGTTCCACTGTGTCGTGTCATGCGCGGGATTATCTCCGATTCACGCGGAACGGGGTTCCGCCCCGGTGGCGGGCGGATTGCGTCCGGCGAAGTGGACGAGTGCCGGCGCGGCGGTCGCCTGGCGCGCGTCGTCCTCCAGCAGCAGCCAGGCCTCGATCGCCGGATGTCGGGCGCACACCTCGGCGACCGCCGGCACGTCCAGGATCATGAACGCGGTGGAGAGGGCCTCCGCCAGCGCGGCGGGCGAGCGGGCCAGGTCCCTCGTCCAGCCATCGTCGCGGTCCTCGCCGCCGGCGGCCACGTCCAGCGCGACCCAGGCCGCCGGCCGCCGGACCGCCCGCCCGTTGCGCGGGTCGCGGATGTGGGCGCCCTTGCGGGTGCCCGAGGCGCTCACGGCCCGTTGTCGCGCCAGGAGCCGCGCCAGCACGCTCGGCGAGTCGGCGTCCGGGGCGCTGAAGGTGAGCGGCCAGCCGTCTCGTCCCGGGGGCGGCTGCCGCGCCAGCACGGAGCTGAAGCCCCCGTGCACCAGCGCCTGCTCGACCTCCCACTCGGCGAGCACCTCCGCCATGCGGTCGACCGCGAAGCCCTTCCCGATCCCGCCCAGGTCGAGACGGACCCCGGCCGAGCGCGCCCGCACCGTCAGCTCGTCGGCCAGCAGCTCCAGGGTGAGCAGTCCGGTCCCGATGGAGATGTCGAAGGCGAGGGCGGTGGCCGCGTGCATGCGCCGTGCGAGCTCGAGGCACTCCATCGTCGACGGGCTCACCCGCACGGACTCGCCGGCCGCGAGCGCGTTGATCCGGGAGATGTCGCTGTTGGGGAGGAAGCGGCTCAGCTCGCGCTCGAGCCGGTCGAGGACCGAGAAGGCCTCCTGCGCCGCCTGTGCGGCGTAGCCCCCGTCGGGGTGGACGCAGTGGACCTCGAAGACGGTGGCCATCGCCGAGCGGGCGAAGCGGCGTGCCCTCGGGTCCCGGCCCTCTTCTGCCACCGTCACCCGGGCGACCGGCTGGTCCCGCTCGCTCATCGCGCCTGCTCGGCCAGCGACCGCGCGGCGTAGCCCCGGATCTCCACCCGCGGCCGCAATTCGACCGGCCGGTCGAAGATGCCGACGTACAGCTCCCGCTCGCCCGGTGGCCGCAGGTCGTAGAGCCGGCGGACGAGCGCCGGCTCCATGTCCGGCGTGAGCAGGACGACGGGGGCCACGCTCGCCGCGTCCGAGACGCCGGTCCACCACTGCGCGCCGGAGAAGCGGCGCAGGTACCACGGCAGGGGCCAGACGTTCTCGCGGCTCACCACCTGCACCGGCATCGCCCGGCCCGCCGGATGGGACCTCGCCAGCTGCTCGAGCCGGTCGGTGATGGTGAAGACGTCGGTGCCGGTCTGGGCGTAGACGTACGGGTTGCGCGGGTCGGCCGCGAAGCGGAAGCTCGCGGCAAAGGCCTGCCAGCCGAGCTGGGCCAGAGCCGCGAGGAGCAGCACGCCCATCCCCGCGCGCCGCCACGAAGGGCCGCCGCGCAGCAGGGAAACGGCGCCCGCGCCAGCCAGCAGGATCATCCCGTGCAGGAAGCCCAGCACGCACCAGGGCGTCTTGTAGGGGATCGCGCAGTAGAGGGCCAGCAGGACCAGCGTGTAGACGGAGAGGAAGCGCAGCGCCCCGCCGCTCGCGCCGGAGTGGTCACGGGCGATCCACGCCGTCGTGGCACCAACCGCCGCCAGCGCCAGGATCAGCCCCTCGCTCCAGAAGGGCGCGCCCTCGGCGGGGAAGTGGACGAGCAGCCGCAGGTAGTAGTCCCAGGGGTGGACGTGCCACGAGTGGACATGGGCGCGCTCCGCGTACAGCCCGAAGGTGCGGGCGCCATCGAGGAGGCCCTCCGGGCGGCGCAGGAACGAGGAGAAGAGGAGCGAGGCGACCGTCAACGCGGCGAGGACGGCCAGCAGGAGGTCGCGCCGGCGCACGCCCTGCCGCAGGCCGGCGAGCCGACCTCCGCCGGCGAGCGTGGTGGCCAGGAGAGCCACCGCCATCGAGCCGAGCGCCAGCACGGCGGTCTCCTTGGTGGCGAGCATCAGGCCGGCGCAGGTGCCGGCGAGGACGGCCCGGGTCGTCCCCGGCCGCCGCGCGTAGTGCCACCCCGCGAGGAGCAGGCCGAAGGTGAAGGCGACGAGGGCGGTCTCGTGGATGTAGTCGCGGCTGTAATAGGCCATCGCCGGCGACAGCGCCGCCAGCAGGGCCGCCGCCGCCGCGCCCCAGGTTCCGAGAGCCGAGCGGGCAGCGAGGTGGGCCGCGACCAGCAGGAGCCCCAGCCCGGCCGGCACCACGCGCAGCGCGACCTCGTCGAGGTCGGCGTAGCGGCGCGCCCCGCGCAGCCAGGCGGAGGCGAGCGACAGGTAGTAGAGGGCCGGGCCGTGGTACTCGGCGGGGTCGTAGGCGTAGCCGCCGCCCTCGAGCAGGGTCCCCAGCTTGTCGGCGTGGATCGCCTCGTCCGCGTGCATCGGCCGCGCTGCGAGCTTCGGCAGGCGCAGCCCGGCGCCGAGCAGGACCGCTGCCAGGAACAGCGCCCACGTCGGCCAGCTCCTCACGGCGCTTGTCCGGCCCCGGTCTCGAGCAGCCGCCGGCCCAGCCGCCAGCCGCGAACGACACGCCCGCGCCAGCCCCTGGAGGCGGTACCGGACACCGTCTCCCAGAGCAGCCGGACTCGCCGTCCGCGCGCGAGCGCCCAGCGCACCCGGGCGATGTCGCGGGGTGTCGGGTGCAGCAGGCTAAGCGGGTCGTCGGCCCGCGCAGCGAGCCAGGCGGAGAGCCCGGCTGGCAGATGCGGCGCGAACGCCGCCTCCACGCCGAGGTGGAGCGGTCCCAGCAGCAGCCTCGCTGCGTGCAGCGTCAGCGCCACCGAGCCGGCGGCGCCGGCGCGGGCCGAGATCTCCTTCGCCAGGGCCGTGTCGAAGGCCGCCTCGCGGAGCAACCGCTGCAGGTCGAGGTACTGGACCAGCCGCAGGCCGAGAGCGTGCTGGAAGGCGGCGTGGATCGAGAGCAGGACCAGCAGGTCCTCCGGCGCGGGCAGGCGCATGAGCCGGCCGGTGCCGCCGTGGCTGCGACGCCAGAGCCCGTCGCTGTCGTGGCAGTGGAGGCCAGGACAGGAGGCGGCCGCGCGGTGCAGCTCGAGGAGGACGGCCGTCTGCGCCGAGCGCAGCGACACGGCGTGATCGGCGGTGTCCTCGAGCCGCCAGCCGTCCCGAAGCAGGACGTCGAGGGCGGCGGTGAAGTCGTCGAGGACCAGCAGGTCCACGTCGCTCATCGGCCGCTCGCCCGGGTCGTAGAGCGTCTCCGCCAGCGCCGCTCCCTTCAGGGGAAGGCTGCGCAGCCCTGCGGCCTCCAGCCGCCGCTGGACGCCGCCGGCGACGTCCAGCTGCATCTCGCACTGGCACAGCTGGACGAGGTGCCGCCGCCGCAGCTGCCGAAAGACCGGCGCGGGCCAGTCGGGCCGCCCGCGCGCCGCCTCGGCGTGCAGCAGGCCGACCACCCCCTGCGCCGTGGCCGCCTCGACGAGGGCGAAGGCGTCACCGGGCAGCTCCGCCGGAAGCCCGCCGGAGCGCAGCCAACCCGAAAGCCAGGACAGCGGGGCCGCTCGTTCGCCGGCCTCCGTGCCGTCCTCGTGAGTGCCCACGCCGCCGTCTCCGGAGCCACGACGGTACCCCTCGGGCCCGGCGCGGTCAAAGCGGCCCCCGGGCGCGTCGGCGGGATAATGGGCGCTGCTGCCGACACAGGACCTGACCGAACCATGCCGACCGGCACTGGCCTGCGAGACTACGACGCCGCCACCACCCGCACGCGACCCTCGCGCGCGCGGTTGGAGCAGACGGCCCTGCTGCTAGAGCCCGGCCACGTCCTGCGCAGCCCTCACACCGCGCTGCAGTACTGTGTCGAGCGCCTGCTCGGCAGGGGCGGCTTCGGCCAGGTGTACCTGGCCCGGCGGATCGGGGCCTCGTCCGTCGTCCCCGCCAGGCTGTGCGTGAAGGTGAGCCCCTACATCGACGGCTGGCTGCGCGAGGCGTACTTCGGCCAGCTGCTCGACGGTCACCGCCGGGCCATCCGCGTCTACGACACCTTCCCGCTGATCGGGCCGGGCGGGCACGTCCTCTACTGCCTCGCGCTCGAGTACGCGCGCGAGGGCGACCTGCGCGCCTACCTGCAGCGCACCGGCAAGGGCTGGCCCGAGAGCGCCGCCCGGCGCGAGATCGCCGGCATCCTGGAGGTGCTCGGCAGGCTGCACCGCGGGCAGCTGCTGCACCGCGACCTGACGCCCGTCAACGTGTTCGTCTGCGGGCCGCGGAGCCTCAAGCTCGGGGACTTCGGCATCGTCCGGCAGCAGAGCGACCGCCGCGGCATCACCGCGCGCACGCTCAACCCGACAGCCGCCCCCAGCGAGATCCTGGACGGAGCGGCGCCGAAGTGGCAGGCGCGCGACGACGTCTACCAGGTAGGGCAGCTCCTGGGCATGCTGGTGAAGGGCGACGCCCAGGTGAGAGTCCGCACCTCCGAGATCCGGCGGCTCCCCTGCACCGACCACCTCAAGGAGATCGTCTACCGCTGCATCGGCGAGCGGAGGAAGCGCTACGAGAGCGCCGACGAGCTGATCGAGGCGCTGCGCAACCCGCCGCCCCGGCTGCGCCACGGCGTCCTGCGCTCGCTGAAGGGCGTGCACCTCGCCTTCACCGGCATCCTCAGCCGCCGGCGCAAGGAGGCGGCCCGGGCGGCGCGGCGCGCCGGCGCCATCGTGCACGGGGCGCCGTCCGTGCGCACCACGGTGGTGGTGCGCGGTCGGCCGAACCCGCTGCAGGCCGCCGGCCGCGACTCGGGCCGCAAGCTGATGGAGGTGAAGCGGCTGCGGGAGAAGGGCCACCGCATCACGCTCCTCGACGAGAAGCGGTTCTGGAGGCTGGTCGGCGGCTAGCGCAGCGTCGCCTCGATCTCCCGAAGCTCCGCCTCGGTCGAGAGCTGCTCTCGCAGGGAGCGGCCACAGCGGCCGTACCAGTAGCGCGCGTTGTCGAGGTCGCCTTCCATCCGGTGCACGACCGCGTGGATCCAGGCCGCCGTCGGGTCACCATCGTCCTCCTGCACGATGAGGTGGGCCGCCTGCCAGTCTCCCGCCAGGCCCTTGCGCACCGCCTGCAGCAGCAGCTCGCGCGAGGGGGGGCCGGCCTCGGCCGTCACCCGAAGCTCCTCTCGTCCGCCGAGGGGCCGTAGATGGAGGGAACCGGCGCGCCGTTGAGGCGCAGATAGACGCTGAGCTGGCCGCGGTGGTGCGCCAGGTGAGTGAAGGTGTCGCCGATCACCAGGTAGCGCGGGCTTTCCTGGACCAGGCGGCCCGCCACCAGCAGCCGCCAGGGCCGCAGCAGGTGCTCGTCGCTCGCCTTCTGCAGCGCGTCGCGCGCCTGGGCGACCGCCCCCTCGTGCAGCTGCAGGAGCTCGGCCCGGGTGTTCCAGGTCGGCGGCTTGTAGCCGCCGCCCCCGGGCGGGTTGAGGTCCAGTGAGTCCTGGGTGACGGTGAAGCCGTGCCACGACGGCATGGTGGCGACCAGTGTCGCGAGATACCCGAGCGGCATCGACTTCTCGTGGGGCTTCCAGTCCTGGCGTCCCTCGGGGACGCGCTCCAGCACCCGTCGCGAGACCGCCGCCTCGCGCTCGAGCTGCGCCTTGAACAGATCCGCCAGCTTCATCGCTACCTCCTTGCGGTGGGCTGCCCAGGTTGCGGGGGAGATCCTCATTCTGCCGCAGCGCGCGGCGGTCCGGGCGGCTCCCGAAAACCGTGGGCGCCCTGCGGCGTTTCGTGCTAAACCACAGCCAAGGCCGGGTGCGGTGACGAACCAGGAGCTCGAAGCCGCGAACACCGAGCTGCGGCAGCAGCTCGAGCAGCTGGTCGCGCGCACGGAAGTGCGCCTCACGCGCCTCACCGCCGAGCTCGAGCGGCAGACGCGCGTCTACGAGTCGATCCTGGCCTCGGTCCGCGACTACCTGTACGTCCTCGACCGGGAGGGCCGCGTCGTCTACGCCAACCCGCCGCTGCTCGACCTGTGGGCGCTGGCCCTCGACCAGGTCCGGGGCCGGACCCTGCGGGAGCTGGACCTGCCCGAGGAGGTGGCGGCCACGCTCCTCGACGGGGCCCGCCAGGTGACCTCCACCGGAGCCACCGTCCGCAGCGTCACCTGGTACACCGGCCCGAACGGCGTCGGCGGCTGGTACGAGAACCTGCAGGCCCCCGTCCGCGGACAGGACGGCAGGATCGAGCTGGTCGCCGTCTCCAGCCGCGACGTCACCGAGCGCCGTCGCGCCGCGGAGGCGCTGCGGGCTGCGAACGAGCAGCTGCAGGAGGCGGACCGCCGCAAGGACGAGTTCCTGGCGGTGCTCTCGCACGAGCTGCGCAACCCGCTCGCGCCCATCCGCAACAGCCTGTTCATCCTCGACCGCCTGGGCGTCCCGGGGGAGCCGGCCCGCCAGGCCCTGGCCGTCATCGGCCGGCAGGTCGACCAGCTGTCGCGGCTGGTCAACGACCTGCTCGACGTCACCCGCGTCACCCGCGGAAAGATCAGCCTCCACCGCGAGCCGCTGGAGCTCGGCGAGCTCGTGCGCCGAACCGTCGAGGATCACCGGTCGGTCTTCGGCGAGGCGGCCGTGCGCGTGGTCCTCGAGGTGGCGCCCATGCCGCTGCCGGTGGAGGGCGACGCCAGCCGGCTCGCGCAGGTGGTGGGGAATCTCCTGCAGAACGCGGCCAAGTTCACGCCGTCGGGCGGCTGCGTGCGGGTGTCGCTGACGGCCGAGCCGCCTGCATCGCGGGTGGTGCTGAAGGTGGCCGACAACGGCCTGGGCATGGCGAGCGAGACCCTGGCGCGCCTGTTCCAGCCGTTCCAGCAGGCGGACTCGACCATCGACCGCAGCCGCGGCGGGCTCGGCCTCGGTCTCGCCCTCGCCAAGGGGCTGGTGGAGCTGCACGGCGGGGAGATCAACGCTACGAGCGCGGGGCTCGGCCGGGGGGCCGAGTTCACGGTCCTCCTGCCGCTCTCTGCAGGCGCCGCCACCGACGCGGCTCCGACGGTCCCCGCGCGGCCGGCCGTGGCACGGCGGGTGGTGGTGGTGGATGACAACGTCGACTCGGCGGACACCCTGCGCGACGCGCTGCGGGTGTGGGGGCACGAGGTGGCGACCGCCCACGACGGGTACGAGGCGCTGGTGCAGGCTCGGACGTTCCAGCCGGACGTCCTTCTCTGCGACATCGGCCTGCCGGGAATGGACGGCTACGGTGTGGCCCGGGCGATGCGCGCCGACCCCGGGCTGCGACGGATCACCCTCGTCGCCCTGAGCGGCTACGCGAGCCCCGAGGACATCAGCCGCGCGCGCGAGGCCGGCTTCGACCATCACCTCGCCAAGCCGGCGGATCTCGAGAGGCTGGCGCGCCTGCTGGCCGCCTCGCCGTCGGCCGAGCCGGACTGACCGCTGACCCCGTCAGTAGATGTAGAGCACCGGCAGGACGGCGATCCTCGCCGCGACCGTGGCCGGCCCGCGCCGCGCCGGCTCGAACCGCCACAGCGGCAACGCGCGCACGACGGCCGCCTGCTGCAGCTCGCTCAGGCTCGTCTTGAAGCGCGGACGGTAGAGCCGTCCGTCGCTGCCCACGACCGCGTCCATCTCGATCTGGCCCTGGTACTTCACCTTGCCGCCCGGGTCGCGGTACCACGGATCCACCGAGAGCAGCGGCTGTGGCCAGGCGGTGACCTGGCGGCCGAGCACGTGCTCCTCGGAGCTGGCGACCACCTCCGTGGGTGTCGCCACCTCGCCTGGCGGCGCGGCCGCCGGCCGGTCGAAGCGGACCCCGCTCGCGCCGAGGTACGCCTCGGCCGTCTGCAGCACCGCGTCCACGCGGGCGCTCACCTCCTCCGGCTGGGCGCTGGCACCGAGCCCGGCGATCACCAGGTCGACCTGCGGCTGCAGCTTGCGGCAGTCGGCGGCGTGGTTTCGCAGCCTGGGGACGCCCAGGGTCTCGAGCGAGAAGCGCGCCGCGTCCTTCTCGAACGCGGCCGAGCGCACCCGCACGGCCACGCTGCACAGGCCGCCCGCGGGCTCCTTTGCCGCGACGCGGACCCGGGCCTTGTCCGCGTCGTGCCGCAACAGCCGCAGCTGGTCGAGGTACGGCTGCAGGGCGCTCGGTGCCGCAGGCAGGGTCGGCGTCAGGCGCGGGCTGGCGCTGCGGCAGGCGGGCAGGACGGCGAGAGGCAGAACGCAGAGGACGAGTCGCTTCATGGGCCCTCCGTTCGCTCGCGGGGACGATACGAGCAGACGGCGGGCGCGGCGGTGCGCCGCCGCACACCGGGCCTAACGGTAGGCGGCGGCCTGGATGCCGCACAGCTCCGCGTACGGGCCGCGGCGGGCGATGAGCTCCTCGTGGGTGCCGACCTCGGCCAGCCGGGAGCCGTCGAGGACCACGATCAGGTCGGCCATGCGGACGGTGCTGAAGCGGTGGGAGACGAGCAGGGTGATGCGCCCGTTGTCGGGCCGCACCCCCCGGCCGTCCCCTCGCGCCGCCGTCGGCTCGTCGAGCACCAGCAGCAACGGAAGGTCGCGCATGAAGCCGCGGGCCAGCGCGAGCTTCTGTCACTGGCCGAAGGAGACCTCGACCCCGCCGGGCAGCCGCGACAGGACGTCCTCCGCGCCGGCGCGAGAGACGGCCGCCAGCACCGCCGGGGCGTCGTCGAGGCGCGGCAGGTCGCCGACCCCCACCGACCACCCGGCCGCGAGCTCGAAGCGGAAGAAGTCCTGGAAGGCGCCGGCGAGCCGCGAGCGCCAGGCCTCGGCCAGCATGCGGTCGAGGGGCGCCCCGTCCACCAGGATTCGCCCCGAGGTCGGTTCGTACAGCCGGCACAGCAGCTTCACCAGCGTCGTCTTGCCCGCCCCGTTCTCGCCGACGATCGCCGCCCCGACCGCCATCTCGACCAGGCTGCCGGCGATGAAGTCGATGTTGATGAACATCGGCGGGCCGGTCAGGCCCAGGTCGAAGTCGCGGGCCACGGTGAGGTCGCCCGTGAGCTTCGGGTCCTCGAGGTAACGGGGGTGGGGGCGGTGCGCCATCCACGGCCTGGTCCGCGGTCTCGGCGAGGGAGAGCCGTCGCGCCAGACGACGGACGGCGCTCCGCCGCCTGGCGCTCGGCAGGTTTGCGGCTTGGGCGGCTGGTCGCCGCTGGCGGGCAGGTTGCCGGCCCTCTCGATCTTGCTGACGATCTCCTTGCCCGAGCTGTCCTTCCTGGTGGTGATCCGGACCTGGTCGCCGGCGCTGAAGCTGGACAACATGGACTCGATGCTCGGGTCGAACGAGAGGGTCATCTCGTTGCTGGACATGCCGCTGCTCGAGGAAGAGGCGCCGCCCTCGCTCT
>Ga0187777_10002252_pt1 | contig 12393 bp, 12 predicted proteins | sample 1015_Q2_SP5_10_M_FD_132416 | JGI IMG/M metagenome (GOLD analysis project Ga0187777, IMG submission 132416) | Tropical peat soil microbial communities from peatlands in Department of Meta, Colombia - 1015_Q2_SP5_10_MG | ecosystem: Environmental > Terrestrial > Soil > Wetlands > Peat | place...
CCTGCTCTTCACCGAGCACGACATGGAGGTGGTCTTCTCGATCTCCCACCGCATCACCGTGCTGCACCAGGGCCGGGTGATCGCGGACGGGCCGCCCGCCGACGTACGACGAGACCCGGAGGTCCGCCGGGTCTACCTGGGAGAGAACCGGTGACCGGCGAGGCCATCCTCGCGGTGGGCGACATCTACACCGCCTACGGCCTCTCGCAGGTGCTGTTCGGCGTCTCGCTCGAGGTGAGCCGTGGCGAGTGCGTGTGCCTGCTCGGACGCAACGGAGTCGGCAAGACCACCACCATGCGCAGCATCATCGGCCTCACGCCCCCGCGCCGCGGCCGCGTGGTGTGGAAGGGGCGCGACGTCACCGGGCGGGCGCCCTACCAGATCGCGCGGGCCGGCATCGGCTTCATCCCGGAGGATCGCCGCATCTTCGCGGACCTCACGGTGTGGGAGAACCTGGACGTGGCCAGCCGGGGCCGCGCCGACGGCGGGTGGACGGTGGAGCGCGTGTTCGATCTCTTCCCCAAGCTGCGCGAGCTGGTCGACCGGCAAGGCGGCTTCCTCTCCGGCGGCGAGCAGCAGATGCTCACGATCGCCCGCACCCTGATGGGCAACCCCGAGCTGCTCCTGCTCGACGAGCCGTCCGAGGGCCTGGCCCCGCTCGTGGTCGAGCACCTGAAGGCGCAGATCGCGCGGCTGAAGCGTGACGGCCTCACGATCCTCCTCGCCGAGCAAAACGTCGACTTCTCCCTGGATCTGGCCGACCGCGTCTACGTGCTGGAGAAGGGCCACATCCGCTACCAGGGCACCGCGCGCGAGTTCCGGGACAACGAAGCGATCCGCCAGCAGTACCTGGCGCTCTGACCGCGCCCGGTGGCTCGGCCGCGGGTCCGGCGCCCGGGTGTCGCGTGGCCGGCCACGCGGCTGATTACGAGATTTTCTGGTAGTCTCGTTGGCATGACGACGTTCAAGGTCACCTGTCCCTGCTGCGACGGCCGGCTGACCATCGATCCCAAGCTCGAAGCGGTCATCGCCCACGAGGCCCCGCCCCGCGCCAAGTCCGGCCTCGGGCTCGACGACGCGCTGAACTCGCTCAAGGGCGCGGCGGCCCGCCGGGAGGAGCGCTTCAAGGAAGAGCTGAAGGCGCAGGAGAAGAAGCCGAAGATCCTGGACAAGATGTTCCAGGAGGGCATGAAGAAGGCCAAGGACATGCCCGGCCGGCCCATCAATCCGCTGGATCTCGACTAGAGGCCGGGACTAGGGGCCGTGGCCGGCGGGGATCTCACCACCGCCGTCCTCCGGCGGGTCAGCCGATCCTTCTACCTCTCGCTCGCGGTGCTGCCGCTCGCGGTCCGTCCCACCATCGGGCTCGCCTATCTCTTCGCGCGGGCCTCCGACACCATCGCCGACACGCGTCTGATCGACCGCGTCTCGCGCATCGCGCACCTCGAGACGCTCCGCGACGCCCTGGGCGAGCAGGCGCGCGATCCGATCACCGCGGTGGTGAGCGCCACCGCGGGCTCGCAGGCGTTGCCCGCCGAGCGCGCCCTGCTCGAGCGGCTGCCCGAATGCCTCGCCGCCTTCCGCGCGCTGCCTCCCGCGGATCGCGCGCGGGTCCGCGCGGTGCTCGCGACGATCATCGAGGGGCAGATCCAGGACCTGCGGGTGTTCCCCGGTGAGGACGAGGGCAAGCTCGCCGCGCTCGAGACCCGCGAGGATCTCGACCGTTACACGTACCTGGTGGCCGGCTGCGTCGGGGAGTTCTGGACCGAGGTGTACGTCGCCCACCGCCCGCGTCTCGCGCACTGGGATCTGCCGCGCATGCGGGCCCTGGGCGTTCGCCTCGGCAAGGGGCTCCAGCTCACCAACGTGCTGCGCGACCTGCCACGCGACCTCCGCCAGGGCCGCTGCTATCTCCCGCGCCAGCAGCTGGCGCGCCTGGGGCTCGAGCCCCGCGACCTGCTCGATCCGGCGCGCGCGCCCGCGGTGCGGCCGCTGCTGCTGGAGTGGCTCGACACCGCGCTCGACCACTACGAGGCCGGCTGGCAGTACACCTTTGCGATCCCGCGCCGCGAGGCGCGCATGCGCCTGGCCTGCGCCTGGCCGCTCTTGATCGGCCTGCGTACGCTCGACCTGCTCGCCGCGTCGCCAGACTGGCTCGATCCCGCGGTGACCATCAAGGTCCCGCGCGTCAGCGTCTACGGCCTGATGGTGCACTCGCTCGGCACCGTCTGGTCGACCCGCGCCCTCGGGCGCCAGGCCCGAAGGCTGCGCGCGCGCATCCGCCGGTGACCGCGCCGATCCCGGTCCTCCAGGCCGACGTCTTCACCGACCGGCCCTTCGCGGGCAACCCGGCCGCCGCGGTGCTGGACGCCGACGGTCTCGACGCCCCGGCGATGCAGCGCATCGCGGGCGAGATGGCCGTGCCGGGCACCGCGTTCGTGTCCGCCTCGTCGCGGCCCGACGCCGACTGGGCCCTGCGCATGTTCACGCCCCGTCGCGAGGTCGGCTACTCGGGCCACACCTCCCTCTGCGGCACGCACGCGCTGATCGAGGCGGGCCGCCTGCCGGGCCCGCGCGTGACGTTCGACACGCCGTCCGGGCTCCTGCGCGTGGAGGTGGAACGCGACGGCGCGGGCGCGCTGATGTGGCTCGAGCCGGCCCTGCCCACGTGCACGCCGCTCGACGGCGGGGCGGTCGAGATCCTCGACGCGCTCGGCCTGCCCCGCGCCGGGCTCGCCGGCTGGGCGCGGCCGGCGGTGACGCCCGACGCGGACCTGCTGCTCCCCGTGCGCGACCTGGCGACGCTGCGCGCGATCGAGCCCGACATGCGCCGCCTGGCCGCGCTGCGCACCGCCCAGCAGGGCCGCGGCGTGTGCGTGGTCTCGCGCGAGACGGTGGACCCGGGCTCGTCCACCCACAGCCGCTTCTTCGCGCCGCACTACGGCCTGCCCGAAGACATCGTCACGGGCTCCGTGCACACCGCACTCGGGGTCTGGCTCCTCGAGGCCGGCGCACTGCTGGTGGTGGACGGGCGCGCGGTCTTCACCGCCGAGCAGGGCGACGGCCTCGGCCGGCCCGGGCGGATCCGGGTGGAGCTGACCGTGACGGGAGGGCGTGCCTCGCGCGCCCGGGTCGGCGGGCGCGCGGTGACGGTGCTCAGCGGGAGCCTGAGACCCGGCGGCTGATCGAGCCCCCGGTGGACCCGGGTCGCGCCCGCTTCAGTCCCGGACCGGCAGCGCGAAGAGATCCGGCGGATTGATGCGCGCCCGGCCGAGCTGGGCGGCGAAGTGCAGGTGCGGCCCGGTCGAGCGGCCCGTCGTGCCCACCGTGCCCAGGAGCTGGCCCCGCTCCACGAGCTGCCCTTCGCTCACGGTGACGCCGTCCAGGTGATAGTAGAGGGTGTAGAGCCCGAGACCGTGGTCGAGGACGACCAGGCGCCCGGCGAAGAAGAACTCTCCGAGCAGCGCGACCTTGCCGCGATTCGACGCCACGATGGGCGTGCCGCGATCGGCCGCGTAGTCCACCCCGGTGTGCGGCATCCGCGGCTGGCCGTTGATGATGCGCCGCGAGCCGAACCCCTCGCCCGGCTTGGTTCCCGCCACCGGCCGCGTGAACGGGCCACGCCAGAGCCGCTCGGGGGTGAGGGTGTCCCAGAGCGCGCCGAGCCGCGTCGCCTCGTTCGTGGCCCGGCGCTCCGCCTCGGGATCGAGATCGACCATGTTCTTCGGCAGCGTCAGCCGCTGCACCGCGAAGCGGCCCGACTTGACGGTGACCGAGCCCGCGGCCTTGCGCGGGGTACCCCCGCCGTCCACGAGCCCGACGCGCCAGACGAGCTTGCCGGGCTTGGTCTCGACGTCGATGCCGGCCAGCGCCGCATACTCGGCGCCGTAGGGAAAGAACGCGAGATGGTGGGTGCCGATGCTACCCCCCACCTCTCGCGCGCCGTGCGTGCCGCCCACGAGGAGCAGGACCACGTCGCCCTGGCGGGGCGTGGGCGGAATGGCGCGTACCTCGAGCGCGGCGGTCGGGCCGACGGCGGCGCAGACGAGCACGCCGGCCGCCAGCAGGGAGACCAGGCGGCTCAGGAGCTCTCGGGGCGCTGCTGGCGCAGGAACTGCTCGATCTCGGCGACCAGGTCCGCGGACGGCGGCAGCTCGTCCTTGGCCGGCGCGTCTTCTGCGGAGGCGTCGGGCGCGTCGTCCTCGTCCGGGCCCTTGCGCTCGAGCTTGCGCACGTACTCGGCGATCTTGGCGTTCTGCGACACGATCGAGCTGAGGTTCTGGTCGAACTGCTCGGCCGCCTCACGGAGGTCGGAGAGGTCCGCCTCCGTGTTGAGCAGGCTGAGCACGCGCGCGACCAGAGCCAGCGCCGCGCGCGGGTTCTCGATGCCCGAGACGTAGTGGGGCACGTTGGCCCAGAGGCTCGCGGTCGGGACGCTCGCCTCACGGCAGAGTGTGTTGAGCACGCCGACGATCCCGGTCGGGCCCTCGTACCGCGTGGGCCGCAGGCCGAGACGCGCGGACAGCTCGGGGTCGTACGAGCTGCCCACCAGGCGGATCGGCTTCGTGTGCGCCACCTCGGCGAGGAGCGCACCCAGCGTCAGCACGAGCGAGGCCCGGCTGCGCCGGGCCAGCTCGAGGACCGTCGCGCAGTACGTCCGCCACTTCAGGTGCGGCTCGATCGCGACGCCCACCACGACGTCGCGCTCGAGGCCCGCGGGCCGGGAGACCGTGAACTCGGTGGCCGGCCAGATGATCTCGCGCTCCGTGCGCGAGCCCGGCTTGAAGCGCACGTAGGGACGGGACAGCCCGAAGTGGTAGAAGCTCTCCGGGTCGATGCTCGCGAAGGGCCGGGAAGTCCAGAGCTGGCTCAGGTAACGGGCCGCGGTGGTGGCGGACTCGGCCGCGTCGTTCCAGCCGGAGAACGCCATGATGATGATGGGTCGTTGCAGGCCCTCCGGCTCGTCGTGGAGCGTCAGGAATTCGCTCATCTGTGGCGCTCCCCCTCTTGCCCGGAGCATGCCTGAGGGCTCACCCGGTCGCAACAATGAAAGTTGACGGCCCCCCGGGGCCTCCGTATCATTACACGCCGTGCGGTACGGGGCGGCCGAAGTGGTCTCGCGCCCGAAGCGGTCTCAAGGAGGCAAGGGTCCATGCGTGCATGGGTTTCGGTGGCTGCGTTCTTCGGTGGGGTGATGCTGCTGACGGGCGCGTGCGCCACGTCGGAGCAGTGGGCGGAGTGGCGCAGCCACACGACCCACTTCGCGTCGGGGACTCACGGCATGTTCTCCCTGCGGAACAACAACGACGGGTCGAACCCCAAGGTGTCGCGCACTGACATCGAGGCGGCGCGCCAGGAGAACTGGTGGGGCAAGGCCATCACGGTGAGCCCGGAGCAGATCTTCCAGAACTAGACCTGGTCATGTCCCGGTTCGATCCGAAGGTCCTCGGGGGCCTGCTGCTCGCGGGCGTCCTGACGGTGGCCGTCGCCCCCGCGCTCGCCGGCCCCGAGGACGCACTCATGCCGATCGAGAAGTACACGACGGCCAAGGCCAAGAGCCTCGCGTCCGTCCACCGCGCCCGGCTGCTGCAGTTCTCCGAGGAGATCTACAACTGCATGCCGTGGCTGAGCGTGTACCCGGGTCGGCTCGGATTCCCCAAGGACCTGGACAGCAAGGGCGGCGACGACCGCTACCTCTCGACGTGGATCTTCATCGACCAGCGCGAGGATCCCGCCTTCGCGGCGCTGCCGCAAGATCGTCAGGTCTCGGCGATGTTCTCGCGCTACGGCGTCGACATGCTGCGCCGGATGGCCGCGCTGCCCGAGATCGTCGAGGACGGCAACGTGGCCGGGCTGTCGGTCGTGCTCTCCTGGCCCAAGCCGGGCACCTTCGGTCCGGGCAAGCAGGCGATCAACGAGACCTTCGCCCTCTTCGTGGACAAGGCCACCCTGTCCGATTTCCTCGCGAAGGCGATCCCGGCCCGCGAGTTCACGGCCCGGTCCAGGTTCAAGCTCTTCGACGGCGAGCAACTGGTCGGCCGCGTGCCGCTCGAGGTATGGGAGGACTCGTTCAACTCCACCTACAAGGTGGCGAACTACGAACCTCCCAAAGGCGTGCAGTGTCAGTAGGCTGAGGCCGTTCCTCGCGCTCCCTCTTCCCCTCCCGTTTTGCCTCGCTTTCCGCCCCGCGGTTTGACACCCCCGGGGGGTTCCGCTAGCATCGAAAATAGCCCGCGATGAGATTACCCAACCGGCAGAAGACGCAGTTCTCCCTGGTCTACCTGTTCATCGCCCTGATGGTGGTGTTCGCCTTCCAGAGTTGGCTCCGCGCTCCCCGGAACATCGACATCCCGATGAGCCAGTTCCTGACCCTGGTGAAGGAGGGCAAGGTCCAGCGGGTCTCGGTCGGCGAGCGCGAGATCCAGGGCATCCTGAAGCCGGGCGCGCTGCCGACACCGCCGCCAGGCCCCGGCGACAAGCTTCGCCAGCTGCTGGGCGCCGATCAGGGGCCGACCGTCTTCACCACCGCGCGCATCCCCGGCACCGACGACTATCAGGTGGTCCGGGAGCTGGAGGGTGCGCACGTGGAGTTCTCCGGGCGCATCGAGTCGACGTTCTGGCGCGACCTGATCTCCTGGATCGTGCCGCTCGTCATCATGGCCGCTCTCTGGCTCTTCCTGATGCGCCGCATCGGCGGCGGGCCGACCCAGGCGCTCTCCTTCGGGCGGTCGAAGGCCAAGATCTACGATCGCAAGGAGCTCAAGACGACCTTCGCGGACGTGGCCGGTGTGGAGGAGGCCAAGGCCGAGCTGATGGAGGTCGTCGACTTCCTGAAGAACCCCAAGAAGTACCAGCGCCTGGGAGGCCGCATCCCCAAGGGCGTGCTGCTGGTGGGGCCGCCCGGCACCGGCAAGACCCTCCTGGCCCGCGCGGTGGCCGGCGAGGCCGACGTGCCGTTCTTCTTCCTGTCGGGCTCGGAGTTCGTGGAGATGTTCGTGGGCGTGGGCGCCTCCCGGGTCCGCGATCTCTTCGAGCAGGCCAAGGAGAAGGCGCCGTGCATCGTCTTCATCGACGAGCTCGACGCGATCGGCAAGACTCGCGCGGGCAACACCGGCTTCCTGTCCGGTCACGACGAGCGCGAGCAGACCCTGAACCAGCTGCTCGCCGAGATGGACGGCTTCGACTCCTCCAAGGGCGTGATCATCATGGCGGCCACCAATCGCCCGGAGGTGCTCGACGCCGCGCTGCTCCGCGCCGGCCGCTTCGACCGGCAGGTGGTGGTGGACAAGCCCGACGTGAAGGGCCGCGAGGCGATCCTGCTCGTGCACGCCCGCAACGTGAAGCTCGCGCCGTCGGTGGACCTGCGCGTGCTCGCCGCGCGCACCCCGGGCATGGCCGGCGCCGACCTCGCCAACATCATCAACGAGGCCGCGCTGCTCGCCGCGCGCAAGGGCAAGGATGCGGTCGACATGGCCGACCTCGAGGAGGCGGTCGATCGCGTCGTGGGCGGTCTCGAGCGTAAGAGCCGCGTGCTCTCCGAGAAGGAGCGCGACATCGTCGCGCATCACGAAATAGGTCACGCGTTGGTCGCCTCCTCGCTGCCCAACGCGGACCCGGTGCACAAGGTGACGATCATCCCGCGCGGGGTGGGCGCCCTCGGCGCCACCTACCAGCTGCCGCTGGAGGATCGCTATCTCTTGACGCGCAGCGAGCTCGAGGACCGCATCGCGGTGCTGCTGGGCGGCCGCGTCGCCGAGGAAGTCATCTACAGCGAGGTCTCCACCGGCGCCCACAACGACCTCGAGCGTGCCACCGAGATGGCCCGCCTCATGATCATGCAGTACGGCATGTCGGAGGTGCTCGGGCCGATGACCTTCGGCGGCGGTCAGCAGGCCATGTTCCTCCGCGGCTCCGGGTTCCCCCAGGAACGCGACTACAGCGAGGAGACCGCGCGGCGGATCGACTCCGAGACGCGTGGCGTCATCGACCGCATCTACGATCGCGTGCGCGACCTGCTCACGGCCCGCAAGAAGGTGCTGGTGGAGGCCGCCGCCGAGCTGAAGCAGAAAGAGACGCTGGAGGGCGACCGGCTCAGGGAGCTGCTGGCCGGGGAGCCTGCGGGGGCCCAACGATGATCTCCGTCAAGCGCAGCACCCTGGCCTTCATCCTGCTGGTCGCGCTCGTGGTCGGCGCGGGCCTCGGCACCTGGGGCGCGGGGGCCGTCGACCAGATCAGGCCCGCCCCGTCCGAGCCCCTGCCCGCGAGCGGTCTGCCCGCCGCGACCCAGCCCCGCATCGTCCCGGCCGCCCTGCCGGTCCCGTCCGGAAGCTTCGCGCAGGTGGCGGAGACGGTCGCCCCGGCGGTGGTGAACATCAACACGGAGACGCGCGTGAGCGGGCGAACGCCGGTCGAGGAGTTCTTCGGCGACGAGCTCCTCCGTCGCTTCTTCGGCGAGATGCCCGAGCAGCGGTCCCAGGTGCAGCGCAGCCTCGGCTCGGGCGTGATCGTGGATGCCTCGGGCATCGTGCTGACCAACGCGCACGTGGTCGAGCGCGCCACCGGCATCGAGGTCGCCACCGCCGACGGCAAGAAGCACAAGGCCCGGCTCCTGGGCGCGGATCGCAAGACCGACCTGGCCGTGCTCAGGCTGCAAGGCGGCGGCCCCTACCCGGCCGCGAGCATGGGCGACTCCGACCGGGTCAAGGTGGGCGACTGGGTCCTGGCCATCGGCTCTCCCTTCGGCCTGCAGCAGACCGTGACCGCGGGCATCATCAGCGCCAAGGGCCGCTCGATCGGTCAGGGCGGGCCCTTCGACGACTTCCTGCAGACCGACGCGGCGATCAACCCGGGGAACTCGGGCGGCCCGCTCGTGAACATGTCGGGCGAGGTCATCGGCATCAACAGCGCGATCCTCTCCCGGACGGGCGGCAACGTCGGGATCGGCTTCTCGATCCCGGTGAACATGGCCAAGCGGATCTACACCGAGCTCGCCGCCAAGGGCAAGGTGACGCGTGGCTGGCTGGGCGTGTCCATCCAGGCGCTCACGCCCGACCTGGCGAAGAGCTTCGGTCTCAAGGAGCCGAGCGGGGTGCTGATCTCGGACGTGGTGCAGGACAGCCCGGCCGCGGCGGCCGGCGTCGCGTCCGGCGACATCATCATCGAGTTCGACCGGAAGAAGATCGACTCGCCGCAGGAGCTGCAGAAGGTGGTGGCCGCCACGCCTCCCGGGCGCGCGGTCCCGCTCAAGGTGTGGCGCGACAAGGGGGAGAAGACGCTCGAGATCAAGATCGGCGAGACCCCCGACGAGACGGTCGCGCTCAAGTCCACCAACCGGAGCAAGAGCCTGCTGGGCCTCGACGTCCGACCGATCACTCCGGAGCTCGCCCGCCAGCTCAACCTGCGCACGCCGGAGGGCGTCATCATCTTCGCGGTCGAGGAGGACAGCGCTGCCTCCGAGGCCGGGCTGCAGCGCGGCGACGTCATCCGCGAGGTGAACCGCCAGCGGGTGCGCAGCTTGCAGGACTTCGAGAAGGCGACGAAGGACGTCAAGGATGGCGACCGCGTCACCGTGCTGCTGCAGAGGGGGCCGCAGTCGCTCTACGTCGCCTTCACCGTCGCGCGCGGCTAGCCGGCTTCTGCTTCGCTGGCGTCGTAGGTTTCTTTGCGGCTCATCTTCCTTTGGAAGGCCAGGTAGCCTGCGCGGGTGAGGGGTGGCTTGGCCTGCGCCACGACCTGACGGCCCACTTCCGCACCGTCGGCCAGTAGATCGATCACCATGAGGGCGAGGGCCTTGGCGTTGGTGAGGTAGGTGAGCGTGGCGTCGACGATCTCGTAGTCGGCGCCGTGCGGGGTTCCCTTGGCGCCGCCCACGTAGGGGTGCAGGACCGGCATCACCTGGGCGAGGTCGCCCATGTCGGTGGAGCCGGTGCGATGCGCGATCGTGCGGACCGCGTCGGCGCCCACCAGGTCGGCCGCGATTCCGCGGAAGCGCTGCACCATCAGCGGATCGCAGCGGAGCGGCATGTAGCCGGGCAGCGTCTCGATCTCCACCGAGGCGCCCAGCGCCAGCGCGCCGGCCCGGAGGGCGCGGTCCACCTTGCGGTCGGCGTCGGCGATGGCTTCGAGCGACCGGCCGCGCACGAACGTCTCGAGCCGCACCTCGCCCGGGATCACGTTCACCTGGCTGCCGCCGTGGGTGATGATCGGGTGCACGCGGATGGTGTCCTCGTCGCGGAAGGTCTCCCGCAGCGCGTTGATGGCCATCAAGCCGATCTGGGCCGCGTAGAGCGCGTTGATCCCCATGTGCGGCGCGCCGCCCGCGTGCGAAGCCCGCCCCACGTAGCGCACCGTCTTGACCACACAGCCGTTGTTGGACATGGGGATCGCCAGACTCCCCTCCTCGCGGCGGGGCGTGGCGTGGATCATCATCCCCATGTCGACGTCGTCGAGGTGGCCCAGCCGCAACATCTCGGGCTTGCCGCCCATGAACTCGAGCCGGCCCGCGTCGCGCTGGGCCACACGCCACTCCACGTCGCCGTACTCCTCCGCGGGCACGCCCACGAAGGCCACGCGCCCGGACAGGTGCTCGAAGGCGCCCGAGTCCAGCAGGGCCATCGCCGCGCCCAGCACGCCCGCCACCTGTGCGTTGTGGCCGCACGCGTGGGCCGCGCCGGTCTGCGGGTCGGCCACCGGGTGCCCGACCACGACCAGCCCGTCCAGCTCGCCGAACAGCGCGATCGTCGGCCCGTCGCCCGCGCGGCCCGCCACGTCCGCGCGGACCCCGGTGAGGGCCAGGCCGGTGCGCGGGGCGAGGCCCATGCCCTCGAAGGTCCGCGCGACCAGCTTCGCGGTCTTGAGCTCCTTGAACCCCAGCTCGGGATTCCGCCGGATCTCCTCGCCGAGCCCGATGATCTCGGCGCCCCGCCGGTCCACCGCGGCCTGCACCCGCTGCATCAGCTCCGCCTTGGTCATCGCTGGCTCCTCTAGCGGCCGCCGGTCACGGCCAGGGTGTGCCCGGTGATGTAGGTGGCCTCGTCGGAGGCCAGGAACAGGACCGCGTCGGCGACCTCGCTGGGCCGGCCGAGGCGACGCAGCGGCGTCATGCGGTTGGGACTGTACTCCACGGTCTCGTTGAGGCGGTGAAGACCCTGGCCGACCCGCTCGGTGTCGATGGGGCCGGGCGCCACCGCGTTCACGTTGATGCCGTGCTCGGCCAGCTCCAGCGCCACGTCGCGGATGAAGCCGTGCACGCCGGCCTTGGCGGCGGAGTACGCGGAGCCGCCCTGGTAGTACGCGGTCCACGGCGTGCCCTCGCGCGCGCCGGAGGATATGCAGACGATGCGGCCGTACCGGCGGCGCATCATGTGCGGCACCGCCGCGCGCGTGCAGAGGAAGGTGGAGCGCAGGTTGAGCCGGAGCACGAAGTCCCAGTCGGTGACGCTCATCTCCCAGATGCGCGCGGTGCGGCTACCGCCCACGTTGTTGACCAGGATGTCGAGGCGCCCGCCGCGCGACACCGCCGCCTCGATCAGCCGCGCGGCCGGCTCCTCCTCGGTGACGTCGCCCACGACCGCGGCGGCGTCGATGTCGCCGAGCGTGACGTGCGCGCCCTCGGCGGCCAGCCGCGTCGCGATCGCGCGGCCGAGGCCGTGCGCCGCGCCGGTCACCACCGCCACCTTGTCGTCCACTCGTCCCATCGCGTCCGGCTCTCCTCGGGTCAAGACGCGCGACTTCGTGCCGGCCGCATGCTGAACGGAGGCCGGCTCTACCTCCGTCCCGCGTGGTGGCTCACCGCGTTCCCGGGCCTGGCGATCTTCGTCACCGTCCTCGCCGTGAACCTCCTCGGCGACCACCTGCACGACTGGCTCGACCCGCGCCGGCGCGGCTCACTCGGCCCCGGCGCGACACCGTAGCGGCCCGGCGCGCGGGCGTCCGGCTCTTCTCCGCCGACACGTCGCGATCGAAGATCCCCTCCGGGATCAGCGCGGAGACTACGTAGTTGGGCACGTCGACGACGTTGCTCACCCGGAGATCGACCGCCACGCTCGAGATCACGTAGGCCTGCTCGCGCGTCCAGCCGCGCTCCTGGAGCAGGTCGATCATGTTGAGCAGCGCGTTGCGGCACGCGAGCGTGAGGTTCTCGCCCTCGTTCACGCCGTCGTCGCGGATCGGCATGCCGGTGGCGGCCAGGAAGCGTCTGGGGGCCGCCCACTGGGGCGGCGCGAAGTAGTCCTTGTGGCGGAAGCGCGGGCCGCGGGCGAGGACCTTGCCCGCGCCCTTGATCACCTTGAACTTCACCGCCGCGGTGGCGCCCATCTCGACCGCGGTGACGCACACCTCGCCGTCGCCCTGGGCGAAGTGGCCGTCTCCCACCGAGAACAGCGCGCCCTCCAC
>Ga0187777_10002255_pt1 | contig 12383 bp, 14 predicted proteins | sample 1015_Q2_SP5_10_M_FD_132416 | JGI IMG/M metagenome (GOLD analysis project Ga0187777, IMG submission 132416) | Tropical peat soil microbial communities from peatlands in Department of Meta, Colombia - 1015_Q2_SP5_10_MG | ecosystem: Environmental > Terrestrial > Soil > Wetlands > Peat | place...
ACGTGTCCGCACTCCTCGCAGCGAGGGAGCATCAGCTTCTCGGCCTTGCAGCCGTCCCAGAACGGCTTGGCCTCCGGGGTGATCGGCGTCGGCAGGGGACGATCGATGTCCATGGCTCTCCTCTCCGGCGAGAGACTGTACGCGGGGGCGGGGAGGGTGTCAATGAAGCCGGCGGCGCGCCCCGGAGGACGCGCCGCCGCGATGCGACGACGAGAGGCGACTACTTGTTGATGCTGGCGGGGCCGTTGCTGAAATCCCCGGCCGAGGGCAGGCACCGCGCGTCCGGGTCGGTCTGGGCTCCTCCGAGCGGGCGGCCGCTCAGAGCGCCGGCTCTCCCGCGGTGACCGCGATGCACTGCCCGGAGAGATTCCGGGCCGCCTCGCTGCAGAGATACACCGCGAGCGTCGCGATGTCCTCCGCGGTGGACATGCGCTTGAGCGGCGCGCGCTCGACGAAGTTGCGCCGCATGTCCTCGAGCGCGACGCCGCGCACCTCGGCTTGCCCGGCGATCACCCGGTCGATCCGGTCGCCCGCGACCGCGCCGGGCGCGATCGCATTGACCCGGATGTTGTGGGGCGCCAGCTCCAGGGCCATGCCGTAGGTCATGCCCACCTGGCCGGCCTTGGCCGAGCAGTAGCCGATGCGGAACGGCAGCCCGCGCCGGCCGGCGGTGGACGAGATGTTCACGATCGCGCCGCCGCCCGCGGCGATCATCGCGGGCACCGCGAAGCGGATGCACAGGTAGGAGCTCGTGAGGCAGGAGTTGATGGTGTAGAACCAGTCGTCGGTCGTGTACTCCTGCACCCGCTTGGTCGGCCCGCCGTCGCCCGCGTTGTTGATGAGCGTGTCGAGCTTGCCGAAGGTCTTGACCGCCGTGTCCACCATCCGCCGCACGTCCCCCTCGGCGGCCGCGTCACCGACCACCGCGAGCGCGCGACCGCCGTCGGCCTTGATGAGGGCCGCGGTGTCCTCCACGAGGTCACGGCTGCGCGCCGCGCACACCACCGCGGCGCCCTCCCGCGCGAAGACGCGGCCCATGATCCGGCCGATTCCCTTGCTGGCGCCCGTGATGAGCGCGACCTTTCCGTCGAGCTGTCCCATGTCTCTCCCTCGGGTGTGGAGTCCGCGATGGCGGCCCGGAAAGAATCGCCCAGCGGCCCCGGCGAAGCAAGCGAGGACCCTTGGCTGCCACGGTGCGGATGCGCTACGATCCGGACGGGAGGCCCGCTCATGAACATCCTCAAGGCGCTGGCGGTCAAGGACGTCGAGGAAGCGACGCGGGCGATTCCCGTCATCGACTTCTCCCCCGCGTTCGGCCCCGCCTTCGACGGAGACGCCGATCCCGCCGCGCTCGACGCGGTCGCAGCCCAGGTGCGGCACGCGAGCGAGACGGTGGGCTTCTTCTATCTCGCCGGCCACGGCGTGCCGGACGCAGTGGTGGACGCGGCGTTCGCGGCCTCCCGCGAGTTCCACGCCCTGCCGCTCGAGGAGAAGATGAAGCTCTCGCTCAACGAGAACAACATCGGTTACCTGGCGGTGAACCAGTCCATCCAGAAGGCGTCGACCGTTCACAAGGCCACGCGGCCGAACTTCAACGAGAGCTTCTTCATCAGCCACGACCGCGCCGCCGACCATCCCGACGTGCTGGCCGGCACCCCGCTCCGCGGGCGCAACCAGTGGCCGCAGGGACACGCGGCCATGCGCGCCGCGATGGTGACCTACTTCGAAACGCTCGACGCGGTCGGCGCGCGAATGCTCCCGGTGCTGGCCCGGGCGCTGGGCATGCCGGCCGGCCACTTCGCGCCGTTCTTCGCCGGGGAGGCGCACGTCAACCTGCGCTTCCTGCACTACCCGCCGCAGGACGTGGCCGACGACGAGCAGTTCGGGCAGGGCCCTCACACCGACAACTCGTTCATCACGATCCTGGCCCGGATGGAGGTGCCGGGCCTCGCGGTCCGGCTGCCGTCGGGGGAGTGGCTCGCCCCGCCGGTGATCCCGGGCACCTTCCTGGTCAACCTGGGCAACATGATGAAGCGCTGGTCCAACGACCGCTTCCTCTCGACCCCGCACGCGGTCCTGAACGACTCTGGCACCGATCGCTACTCGATCGCCTTCTTCTACAGCCCGACGCCGTCCGCGGTGATCGAGTGCCTGCCGAGCTGCATGGGGCCCGATGACCCACCGCGTTATTCCCCGGCAGTTTACGGGGACCTCGTGGTCGCCTTCTACAGCGCCAACTACCTCCACCAGAAGGGCTACGTCGGCTAGCCTCCCGGCCCTCCCGCGGACGCCCCTGGAATAGTCCGGGCCCTGGCCCGGTCAGACATTAGGACAAGGGAATCGGATCGGAAGGGAGGGCACTCACATGAAGCGGATATTTGGGATCTTCGCGCTGGTGGCGATGCTCGTCGGCGCTGTTGGTATATACCCCGCCCTGGCGTTCTCGCACGGTGGGGCTCGGGGTGGTGGCGGCTTCCACGGTGCTGTCCATGGTGGGGGCTTCCACGGTGGCCCCGCGCACGTCATCGTGGGTTCGCGGGCCTTCGTCCATCCGCGTGGGTTCGTGGGCCCGCGCGTGTTCGTGGGGCCTGGGTTCTACCCGTACTATGGCTACCCGTACCCGTACGTCTACACGGATCCGTCGGTGGTGGTGACGCCGTCCACGGCCTACGCCGGCCAGTACTGGTACTACTGCCAGAATCCAGCCGGGTACTACCCGCAGGTTGCGGCTTGCCCGACCGGATGGCTCCAGGTCGCGCCCGGCCAGTAGCCGGAGCTCGCAGTAGTCGGAACCAAGTGACCGGCGCCGGCCAGCCGAGCGGCGGCGCCGGTCAGGGGTCCTGCAGCACCATCCGCCGATAGGCCTCGGCGGCGGCCAGCTTGCGGCGCCGGCCTTGCTCCCGCGCCCACTGGGTGATCATCTCCCCGGGGTCCCACTCACCCATCTGGCTCTTGTGGGCGCGGAGGGCGGCCAGCTTCACCTCGAGCGCCTGGGTGATGTCGATGTAGGTGTCCGGCCGCTCGGCCCCGTGGATGTAGACCTGCTTCACCTCGTGCGGCTCGAGCCCCTCGTCCAGCAGCTCCGGAAAGATCAGACGGGTCCCGGCGGACGGGAACACCGCGTCCAGAGCCACGTCGGCGACGGCGCGGTGGTCCGGGTGGTTCATGTACGTCGTGCCGTAGTACCGCACGGTGGGATCGCCGCAGAGCACCACCTCGGGCCGGTAGCGGCGGATCAGTCGGGTCAGCTCCCGCCGCAGCCCGATGGACGGCTCGAGCATGCCGTCCTCCCGCCCGAGGAAGATCGTCTCCTTCACCCCGAGGATGCGGCAGGCCTCGCGCTGCTCGTCCTCGCGGATGCTCACCAGCGCCTCCCGGGTCATGCCCGAGGGCGTGAACTTGTTGGAGCCCGCCCCGCCCGACGTGATGCACACGGTCACGATCTCGCTGCCGACCTGCGCCCACTTGGCGAGGGTGCCGCCAACCGTGAACTCCTGGTCGTCCGGATGCGCGTGGATGCTCATCGCCCGCGCCGGGGCGGGCGGCTCCTTGGAAGGCGAGGCCTTGGGGCTCACGCGCCGAGGGTGTCCCAGCAGGTCCGCGCCATCCGACCGATGAGGGCGGCGGCCGCCGCGAAGCCGGGCGTGCCATCGGGCAGCGCCGCCGGCACGTGGTCGGTGTACGCGGTCAGGATGAACAACGGCCGGTCGTCCTTGTAGACGATGCCGGCGTCCATGTAGCCGCGCGAGCCGGTCCCGGTCTTGTGGGCCACCTTGGTGCCGAGCGGCAGCTGCGAGGGCAGGCGGCTCTTGAGCTTCTGCCAGGAGAGGATGTCCAGCGCGAGCCGGCACAGCCCGGGCGTGACGCCGAGGGCCGCCGCCGCACCGGGATCGCCCGCCCCGCGCAGCATCATCTCCAGCAGCAGGCCCTGGTCGTTCGGGGTCGTGGTCGTCACCTGATCGAGCGAGTGGTCGGGACCGAGCCGCGGCGGGATGCCGAAGCGGTGGATCGTCCGGGTGAGGCCGATCGACTCGCAGTAGCGCTGAAGTTCGGGGAGGCCGACCATGTCCACCACCATGCCGGTGCACGTGTTGTCGCTGACGATGATCATCATCACCAGCGCGTCCCGGAGGGTGACCGAGAAGCCGGGGGTCAGGTGCTGGAAGGTGCCGGAGTCGTTGTCCTGATAGCGCGCCTCGACCGTGAGCTTCTGGTCCAGCGCAAGCTTGCCGTCGTGCACGGCCTTGAGCGCGGCCATCAGGATCGAGATCTTCCGCGTGCTGGCCGAGGGCACCGGCACGTCGCCCTGACGATCGGCGCGCGCCCCGGTTCGGAGGTCCTTGAGGTACCAGCTGCTCTGGAAGGGTAGCGCGTCGCAGAGCGCGTTCAGACGGGCGGCCAGCTCCTTCATGGTGATCACTCCTCCAGCCCGAGGCCGGGCATCGTGAAGGCGGCGCGACCCAGCTCGGCGGCCAGCGCCGCGCGCTGCTCGGCGCTCAGCGCCACCAGGGGCGGGCGCACCGTGACCCACGCGGCGTCGCCGCCGTACCGCGCGATGGTGGCCTTGAGCGCCGGGATCATCGGGTAGCGCTGGACGATGCCGCGGATCTCGTCGAGCCGCGCCTGCTGGGCGTCGGCCTCCGGTGTCTGCCACTCGCGGTAGAGCCGGGCGATCGCGGCGGGATTCACGTTGGCGGTGGCGCTGATGCAGCCGGCGCCGCCGTTGCGCATGTTGGCGAGCAGGAAGGTCTCGCTTCCCGCGAACACGTCGAAGCCCGAGGCGACGAACCCGTCGAGCATCGCCTTGGTGTTGTTCCAGTCACCCGAGCTGTCCTTCACCCCGGCGACGATGGCCGGATACGCCTTGAGCAGCCGCTCGATCAGGCCGAGCGAGATCGGAACGTTCGACACCGGCGGGATGTGGTAGAGGTACACGCGCAGCCGCCGGTCGCCGACCCGCTCGATCACCTCGGCGAAGCTCCGGAAGAGCCCGTCGTCGGAGACGCCCTTGTAGTAGAACGGCGGCAGCATCAGCACGCCGCCCGCCCCGAGCTTCATCGCGTGTGCGGTGAGGCGCACCGAGTCGGTGAGCGCGCAGCAGCCGGTACCCGGCATGAGCCGGCCCGGATCGATCCCCCCCGCGACGAGGCGGTCGAGCAGCTCGATCTTCTCCTCGGTCGACAGGGAGTTGGCCTCCGAGTTCGTCCCGAAGACCGCCAGTCCCACGTCCTGCGACAGGAGCCACCGGCACTGTCGCACGAAGCGGTCCGGGTCCGGCGAGAGGTCGGCCTTGAATGGGGTGACGACCGGCGAGAGGACGCCCCTGATGCGATCGCTGCGCTCGGCTGTGCTCACGGATCACGCCTCCGGCTGAGGGTTGGTCGACGGTCACATATCGTAGCACCTCCACGGTGCGGCTTGCCTTCCCGCGGCGGGCGTGTCTAGGCTAGGACGCCAGGATTCCCGACCCGAGCGCACGCGGAGATCACCGATGATCCGACCATACAACCGGCCCGGTCTGCAGCTGCAGCCGCGCTCGGGGCCGCCCGACCCGCTGGTGAAGGCGCTCCAGGAGGACCTGCGGTCGCTCGGCTACCTGCGGGCCGGCATCGACGGACAGTTCGGGGCGGGGACGTCGAGTGCGGTCCGGTCGCTGCAGTACGACCTGCTCAACGCCGGTCAGCACGGCAGCGACGGCGACGCGCCGGTGGCGCTCAGGACGTTCAATCAGGGGCGGGTGTCGAGCGTGACCGGGATCGTCGACGAGCGGCTGGCCGCGTGCATCGAGGACATCCTCGATGAGCACCGGGTTCCCGAGCTACCCCGCGCCGCGAACCCCACCGAGGCGAACGCCGACGCGCTCGCTCGGATCGAGCAGCTCACCGGCCTGCCCGTTCCGCGCCCGTTCCTCGTGGCGATCTTCCTGCAGGAGAGCGGTGGGATGCACTACCGGGTGCCGGACGGGGACGATGTCGACGACTTCATCGTGGTGGGGCTCGACCGCAACGACGCCGGGCACCCCGACCACGTGACCTCCCGCGGGTACGGCATCGGGCAGTACACGCTCTTTCACCATCCCCCGACCGCCGACGAGGTCGCGACGATCATGCAGGACCCGGCTCAGAACGCGCAGCGGGCGGTGAAGGAGCTCCGGAGCAAGTACGATCTCTTCATCACCGGATCCACGCCCGGCCAGGAGGCCGACGACCGGATCCACGAGATCGGGACCGGGCCGCTCCGCCTCTGCCGCTACGCGGCCGACGATCCGCGCTACATGATCGACTGTGCGCGCTGCGCCGGCGAGCATCTGATCGACGTCCCCGCGGGCGCCCCGCTCTACCCAGGGGCCACCGACACGCTGCACCCGACCCAGTATCATCCGGAGACTCACTACAGCGGCGTGCCGGATCGCACGACGCTCGGCTGCGACTGGCCCTACGCGGTGCGCCGCTACAACGGCTCCGGCATCGACTCGTATCACTACCAGTTCGAGGTCCTGCAGCGGCTCATCCGCCCGCCCCTCGGCGGCTGAGGGGCCCGCCCCGCGGCTCGAGCGATCGGCGATCAGCGCCGCGGGCGCTCCAGCCGGAGCGTCTCGATGTCGGCGATCACCACCTCGGGGTAGAGATAGGCCGTGCTGTAGATCTCTCGCACCACGCCGCGCGGGTCGATCAGGAACACCTTCAGCACGTGGCTCAGCGGACCCGCCTCGTCCGGCCGGCCGCGGACGTCCTGACCGAAGCCCTCGAGGAGCGGGACGAGGTCACGCTCCGAGCGCGTGGTGAGGAAGCGCCAGTCGACGCCCCGCGCCGCCTGCTCCCCCGCGTACTCGCGCATGACGGCCGGTGTGTCGTGGCGCGGATCGAATGACAACGTGACTAGCCGCACCCGCGAGCGCAGGGCGGGGGAGTGCTCGACCGCGCTACCCACCGCGTCGAAGACGCGGTAGGCGAGGGGACAGCCCCACGCGTCGCTGCACCGCGTGTAGACGAAGCTCAGCAGCGTGATCTTGCCGGTGGTGAACTCGGCGAGGCGCCGGTCGCGTCCGTCGAGATCGACGACCCGGCCGACCGGCGCCCGCATGATGGGATGGAGCGTGTAGGTGCCCGGCGTCGGCGGGACGAACTCGGCCTTCGCCGGGGGCGGCTGGTCGCGCGCCTCGTCGCCGTGGCTGCACGCCGGAGGGGCGAGGAGCAGGGCGGCGGCGAGGCCCGCGATCAGACCGGACAGGGCCTGGAGCAGGATCCGCGGCACGAGCCTAGCGCGCGCTGGCCATCCGCGCGTCGCGGTACGCCGACTTCATGGCCTTGCTGCCGAACTTCATGTGGTGGGCGCGCCCCAGCTTCTCCTTGTAGAAGTCGACCTCGAAGGCCGGGGTCAGCTCCTTGCCGTCCCACTTGAACGCGCGGACGAACTGCTCGTCGTCTGCGCCCGTCTTGTCCCAGTTGGCGAGGAGCGAGGAGGCGATGTAGACTCGCGTGCCGTCCCAGCTCTGGGAAATCATGTTGACCTGCTTGCCGGTCACCTTCTCGTAGGTCTGCTTGGGCTGCTCGGGGTTCGTCAGGTCGAAGTAACGGGTCTTGCCGTCCATGAAGGTGTTGACCCACAGCCCGGTTCCGTCGTTGCGGATGCTGATGTCGACGGGCAGCGGGATCTTGGCTGGATCACCGATCGTGGCCACCTCGTTGGCCTGCCACTCCCCGTTCGCGTCCGGCTTCACGAGCCAGAGCTTCGAGGTCAGCGCCGCGGCGGTGATCGCCCAGTTGTCTCCCTCCTTCAGCGACCAGCGGATCTCGAGCGGCGCCCCCGGCACGGCCAGGACCTTCTTGGGGGTGAACGCCTTGAGGTCCCAGATCACCATGGTGCCGCCGAAGTGCTTCATGGCCTCGGCGTTCTGCACGAGCTTGCCCAGCTCCATCATGTAGTTGTTCCAGCCGGTGAAGCTCGAGGTCAGCAGCGCGTTCTTCCGCGGGTTGATGGCGATGTCGTAGCCGTAGCCATCGCCGCCGCCCGTGGTCGGCATGGCGTACGTCGTGATCAGCTCGCCCTGGTTGCTGTAGAGCGCCATGCCGGTGACGCCGCCCTTGTCCTTGGTGTTGGACAGGCCCTGCACCAGCATGCGTCCGGGCAGGGCGTAGAACGTGTGCGGGCCGACGTAGCCGGTTCGCTTCGGCATGTCGGTGATGCGCTTGACGATCCGCGGCTTCGCCGGATCGGTGCCCACGTCGAAGACGAAGATGCGGCTGTCGTCGAGACCCCCCGCCCACAGGAAGCGGCGATCGTCCGTGAAGCCCATGTGGTGGGCCTCGCCGCGCCCACCGACCGAGACCTTGTGGATCACCTTGCCGTAGCGGGGCGACGATGGGTTCACGTCGATCGTCACGAGCTTGTCCGAGCCGTCGCCGATGCCCTTCACCCCGAGCGCCCAGACGTAGAGGTAGTCCTCCTGGCTCTTGATCAGGTTGCCCATGTAGGGGGAGTTGCACGTCTCGTCCGCGAGGACCGGTCGCGCGAAGCCCAGGGCGAGGAGCGCGAGCGCGACGAGCAGCCCCAGCCGAGCCACGCGCAGTGACAGAGCATGATGTGGCGTCATTGCCTTGCCTCCCTATGGTCGTATGCTGCTGTGTGGTGCGTTCGTCCCCGCTAGCGCCCCAGCTCGGAGATCGACGCGAGCGGGGTCCCGTCCTTCCGGGTGACGGCCCGCCGCGTGGGCCAGGTCTGATCCCCGAAGGTGGGCTGCCAGCAGGAGTGCTTGCCCGCGCCGCCGGTGACGATCACGGTGACGTCGTCGACCGACCGGACCGCGGGGACCATCGTGTCCGGTGCGTCCTTGCTACCGCGCTGGATCAGATGCGCGCGGTACTCCTCGCCCAGCCGGGCGAGCGGGAACCGCGCGTGCTCGAACAGGAACTGCTTGACTTGCTGCTTGCTGAAGCCGTCGCGCGCGATGGTGGCCGCGTGCTCGGGCCCCAGCGAGAGCAGGGGATGACCGCCGGCCAGGATGTTATTGCTGCCCGCCTGGCCCATCGCGCCCGCGATCACCTTGAGGATCCCGAGCCCGGTGTAGCTGAAGTGGTCCTGGATGTTGTGCGGGCCCTCGCAGGCGATCGCGGTCACGACGCTCACCTCGCGGGGGAAGCCGTGCTCGACGTGCAAGGGCCCCCACGGGTTCGCGTCCTCGTTCTCGGCCACGCAGTACGCGATCTTGGCCGGGCTGCCCTGGGTGGCGCGATCGCCGGTGCCCGGCAAGCCGCCGCCCACGTTCATCAGGAGCAGCCGGATCGCGCGCCCGATCGTGACGTTGGCCCGGAAGCCTTGACCGAAGGCGTTGTAGCCCGAGTTGATCCCGACCTCGCGCGCGATCGGCCCGTTGACGATGACCAGCGGCGCCACCGGATGCGTGGTGGCCTGGATCGAGTCGAGGTTGAACGCGGGGTCGGCCAGGGCCTCCAGGGCCGTGATGACGATCGGGAGATACTCCGGCCGGCATCCCGCCATCACCGCGTTGATCGCGATCCGCTCGACCGTGGCCTCGCCTTGCCGCGGCGGCAGCACCGCCACGACCTCGCGCGGCTCCCGGTCGGTGAAGCGCAGGAACTCACGGACCGCGTCCTGCGTCGGCGGGACGATCGGCAGGCCGTCGGTCCAGCCCTGGCCCTGGTAGTGGCGGTTGATCTCCGCGTAGCCGCCCCTGAGGCGAAAGACCTTGGCGGCCGGGCCCGCGGCGGAGACGGTCATCCGCGCGTGACCGCCCGGCGAACGGTCTCGACGGCCATGTCGGCCTTCTTCACCACCTCGTCCTCCCGGATGCCACCCAGCGGGTGGGGGATGAGGGCCAGGGGCAGATCGGCGAGCCCGCGGTTGCGGGCCTCGAGCCGCGCGAGCTGCTCGAACTCATTCGTTCCCATGACCACGGTGGGAATCCCCCGCTGCTCCAGCACGATGGCGCCGTGGATACTCCACGACGTGCACGACCCTCAGTCGGCGCTGCCGACCAGGACGAAGTCGCACGTCGTGAGCGCGGCGAGGATGTCGGGCGACGGCGCGCCCGCGATGCCCTTCTCGCGCTTCACGACCTCCCGGACGCCGTGGCGCTGCTTGAGCTGCTCGACCACCGCGAGCATCAGGGTGCCCGCGTTGGCCTTGCTGTTGTCGAGGATGCCCGCGCGCTTGCCCTCGAGGGACGCCAGACGCGGCGCCAGTCCCGAGGCGAGGATCCGGGGCTCGGCGGTGGGATCGTAGAGGACCGTCTCGTCTTGGCTCATCGGCTCATCTCCTTCCGTCGCGAGGCAGCAGGGCCAGCAGCCGGTCCACCCCGCGCTCGAGGCAGCGCTTGATCTCGTCCCGTGTGGCGCGGTAGCGATCCTCGCCCTGGCCGAACGGGTCGTCGACGTCGCCGGTCTCGCCGGCCAGCTCGTGCAGGGTGAGGATCGTCCGCCCGTGGGCCTCGGCGAAGGCGCCGATCGTCCGCCGCTGCTCGGCGGTCATGGTCACGATCACGTCCGCCTCCGCGACGATCTCGCGGTGGCGACGCAGGTCGGTGGAGGCAAAGCCGTCCTCGCCCAGGTGGATGTCGTCCTCCCGCAGCACGATGCGCGCGTCGAGCGACGGGATCATCCCGTCGCGAGCGTGGTTGGCGATGCCGCCCGACCGTACCCGCACCGAGCCGTTGGTGCCGCGCGCGACCAGCATCTTCTCCAGGAGGACGTGGGCCATCACGCTGCGGCAGGTATTGGCGTGACAGACCAGCAGGACGTTGGTCAACGCACCTCCCAGGGAGACTGCCAGTACCGCACGCCCTTGCCGAGATCCTTCCACTCCTGCTTCGGCCGCTCGCTCAGGCTCTTGCCGAAGTTGGTGCCCGGCGGCTCGTGGAGACCCTTGCCGAGCGTGTCCGGGAAGAGCTTGGCCAGCTCCTCGGGCTCGAGCTTGCGATCCGCCTCGATGCGGCGAATCGGCTCGGGCAGCGCCATCAGGGTGTAGCCGTAGCCGAACGAGTGGAAGACCTGCCCGTTGACGTGGCCCGCGCCCTCGCTGGCCAGGTACACGACGAGCGGCGCCACGTTGTCGGGATCGCGCTCGGTGCCGATCGCCTGCTCGCTCGGCCACTTGCCGGTCTGCTCGAAGACCTGGCGCCCGCGCGGGGTCGAGTCGATCATGCGGGTCGCCCCGCTCGGCATGATCGCGTTCGACGTCACGTTGTACTTCGCCATGCCGTTGGCGGTGGACCAGCTGAGCCCGATGATGCCGGCCTTGGCCGCCCCGTAGTTGGGCTGGCCCGGAGAGCCGAGCGCGGACACCGACGACATCGAGACGATGCGCCCGTACTTCTGCTCGCGCATGTAGGGTGTGGCGGCGCGGGTGCAGAAGTAGGTGCCGTCCAGATGCACCGCCAGCACCGCGTCCCACTCCTCCTTGGTCATGTTGAAGATCATGCGGTCGCGCAGGATCCCGGCCACGTTGACCAGGATGTCGATCCGGCCGTAGGTCTTCACCACCTGCTCGACCATCTCGGTGGCCGCCTTGTGGTCGGCCACCGAGCCGTAGTTGGCGGACGCGGTGCCGCCCGCCTTGACGATCTCGTCCACCACCTGCGCGGCGGGCCCGGTGGCGACGCCCTCGCCGTCGAGCCCCGCGCCCAGATCGTTGACCACCACCCGCGCGCCGGCCTTGGCCAGCGCGATCGCGATGCCGCGGCCGATGCCGCGCCCGGCACCGGTCACCAGCGCGTTCCTGCCCTCGAGCAGCCTGGCCATGGCCGGTCCTCCCTCTTACGCGGCCGACCGCGCGAGCGGGCCGCGCAGGAGCCGTCCGGGCAGCGCGCCGGTGTGCTTGCCGTCGCGCAGCAGGATCTCGCCGTTGACCACGGTGGCCGCGATGCCGCGCGTGCGCTGGATCAGCCGCTTGGCCCCCGCGGGCAGGTCCCGCACCACCTCGGGCAGCTCGGCCGCGATGGTGTCGGGATCGAAGACCACGAAATCGGCGGCCATGCCCTCGCGGATCAGGCCCCGGTCGGTGAAGCCCCAGTACGACGCGGGCACGAACGTGAGCATCCGCACCGCCTGCTCGAGTGTGAGGGCCTGCTTGGCGCGTACCCAGTGGCTCAGCAGGTAGGTCTGCAGTGATGAGTCCATGAGCTGGGAGACGTGGGCACCCGAGTCCGAGAACGTGACCACCGCCTGCGGGTGCTTGATCAGCTCGAGCGCGTACTCCTGGTTCTCGTTGGCGATCGGATGGAAGAAGAAGCGGTCCATGTCCTTCTCGAGGGCCAGGTCGATCATCGCCTCGACTGGATCCACGCCGCGCTCGCGGGCGATCTCGGCCACCGACTTGTGCGGCGGGTCGACCGCGTCCATCACGAAGATCCAGTCGTAGGCCACCTG
>Ga0187777_10002257_pt1 | contig 12373 bp, 12 predicted proteins | sample 1015_Q2_SP5_10_M_FD_132416 | JGI IMG/M metagenome (GOLD analysis project Ga0187777, IMG submission 132416) | Tropical peat soil microbial communities from peatlands in Department of Meta, Colombia - 1015_Q2_SP5_10_MG | ecosystem: Environmental > Terrestrial > Soil > Wetlands > Peat | place...
ACCTCGGTGGTCAGCACCGCGCCGATGCCGACTTCCTGGCAGAAGCCGATCAGAAGCGCGGTGACCCCCGTCGTATCGGCCTCGGTCAGCTCCGTCAGATTGCCGATACCCATGAGCATCTGCGCCCCGGGGTGGCGGCGACGCACCTCGACATAGCGCGCCAGCGACGCGGCAAAGCCCGAGTTGATCGGGGCGAGAATCGAGTCGAGCAGGTACGGACGGTCGAGCTGCTCCATGCGAGCGGCCATCGCGCCGAGGCCGTCGAGGTCGTCGGGGTCCTCGGTGATCAGTACCGGGGTCGCACGCAACTCGCCGGCCAGGTCGATCGTCGCCGCGGTGAGGCTGAGGACGTAATCGACGCCGGCCGTGTCCGCCATCCGAATGTGCTCGGGGTCGAGCGTGTCGATGCTGAGCGACAGGCCGCGCTCTCTCAGCGCCGCGATCGTCGGTGGTCCGTCGACGAGCCACGAGCGATCGAGCGACAGGCCGAGGTCGATTACGTCGGCTCCGTCCGCGCGGTACGCCTCTGCGCGGTCAATTAACTGCTCCCGCGAGAGCGACTGCACGCCGTTGATCTCGGCGAACACGCGGACGTCCCGCGGCCCCAGCTCCGCGCGGATGGCCTCCCGGCCGTACCACTCCGGCAGCGCCCGCACGTCTGCCGGTCCCTTTCGTACCGGCAGGCCGGTCGCCTGCGCGAGCGTGTCCACGTCGCCGTCGCACAGACCCGGAATGACGATGTTGTCCACGCCGGGCGGCACTTCGAGCCGCCGCGCGATCCAGCGCGTGGTCATCAGCGCGGCGACGCTGATGTTCATCACGGCGATCCGGTGATCGATTTCCAGCTCGGACACGATGTTGCGAAGCGCCGGCTCGGCGAGGCGGCCGGTGACGAACAGCGTCTCAGCCAACGGTGCCGCCGTTGACGTTGAACGACTGGCCGGTGACGAAGGCGGCGGCCGGCGAGGCCAGCCACACCGCGGCGCCGGCAACGTCCTCGGGGCGGCCCCATCGGCCCAGCGGCGTTCCCGCTGCGACCTCGTCATAGAACGCGCGGTCGACGCCCGCGCCGAAACCGGTCTCGATCCAGCCGGGGCACAAAACGTTTACGCGGACTTCGGGAGCCACCGAGCGGGCGAACGACTTGGAGAAGCCGAGTATCCCCGCCTTCACGGCAGCGAACAGCTCGGGGTTGTCGCCCGCCATCCCGTCGGTGGTGGCGTGATCCCAGCCGATATTGAGGATGCAGCCGCCGGGGCGCATCCGCGCGGCGACCAGCCGAGAGCAGCGGATCGTGCCTTTCAGATCGAGCTCGAGGAGTGCGTCGAGCTTCCGCTCGTCCGTCCAGCGCGCCGCCTCCCCGGTGAGCACGTCAGCGCCGGCGTTGTTGACCCACACGTCGATGTTCTCGAGCGCCCCGAACGCTTCTTGCACGATCGAGGCGCAACCGTCCGGAGTGCTGAGGTCCGCTCGCAGCAGCGGATGGGCGGGACCAAGCTCGCCCGCGAGGGCTCGCGCGGCCTCTGAGGAGCGGCAGAAGCCGATCCCGACGCGCGCACCGGCGGCGGCGAACGCGATTGCGATCGCTTTCCCGATCCCCGAGCTTGCTCCCGTGACGACGGTGCGCAGACCGGCGAGCGGGGACTCTCCGGTCTGCGCGATCCGTGGCGCTTGGCCGGCCGCTGCTACCCCTCGGTGCCGCCGGCGAACGGGTGACGCGCGCCCGGCGTGTCGGCGAGCACCTTGTCGACGCTCGGCTCACTGCCGAGGGCACGGGCGATCGACATCTTCACGGCCTCGTAGTTGTAGTCGTAGATCTTCTGGTCGTCCTCGGCCTCCCAGTGGATGAATACGCCTACGATGATCACCAGGTCGTCGACCTGGTCCTTGGGGATGACGCCCTCGGCGACCGAGTCCACCACGGCGCGGGACACCGCCGCCTGCGCGGGACCGAACAGCTGCACGGCCTGCGTCGCGCCCTTGATGGTCACCTTGTTGGTGATCACAGTGTCCGGCTTGGCCGGCAGGTTGGGGGTGACCACGGCCAGTAGGTTGGTGTGACCTTCCGACTCGTTGACGAAGGCATGGGCGAATGCCTCGCCGACCGGTCCGCTCTTTGACCCGAGCAGGAGGTCGATGTGGGCGACCTCGTTACCTTCGCCTACCAGAGCCTCGCCGGTTGCCAGGGTGATGGCCATGAAGTGAGTCTCCTCTCTCCTATCGTATGGTGACGTTAGTGGACGCAACCCTAGCTCACTCAAGACTGAGCCGGGACCTACTTGCACATCACGTCCAACTCGCCTGCCTGCTCGAGGTGTCAGCAGCCAAGCCGGGCAACATTACCCCCGCTCACGACTTCTGCGATACGACCTACGCCGACATGGTGCGCTCGGCGCTGGCGCTCGGCCCGGTGTTCGCCCGGCGACGGGCGCGGCGGCGACGTGTCGGGGAGCTGATTGCGGACGCGGTGAGCGCGACCGCACTGGTCACCGACGCCAACACCAATCTGGGAATCGTGCTGCTGTTCGCGCCTCTGGTTCGCGCCGAGGCAACCCGGCCGGCGGACGAATCGCTGCGGTCGGCGACGGAGCGAACCCTGGGGCAACTCGACATCGACGATGCCGCCGCTGCCTTTGCGGCGATCGTCCGGGCCGGGCCCGGTGGCCTCGGCGAAGCTCCCGAGCACGACGTCAGGGAGCCGGCGCGTATCGGGTTTCGCGAGGCGATGGCGGCCGCCGCGCACCGCGACAGCATCGCCTCGGAGTACGCCACCGGTTACGAGATGGTGTTCGACACCGGCCTGCCGTTGCTGGCCGAGGCGCTCGCGGACGGCGCCCCGACGCTCGACGCGGTCGTGTCACTGCACGTCGGGCTGCTCGCCTCCCGCCCGGACACGCTGATCGAGCGCAAGGCCGGGGCGGCGGCGGCGCGCGCGGTGACCGCGGGGGCACGCGAGGTGCGCGCGGGGACCCGCCAGCTCGAGGAGTTCGACGCCGCGCTGCGCGGGCCCGACCACCGGCTGAACCCCGGTGCGACCGCCGACCTCGTCGCCGGCACGCTGCTGGCGGCGCTGCTAACCGGCGTGAAGCTGCGATGAGAGTGCTCGTGGTTGCGGTGAGCGCGCGGATGCTCGCGCAGTTGGCCGTCGCCGACGGTTATCAGGTGACCACGCTCGACCGCTTCGGCGACGTCGACCTGCGCGCAGTCGCGCCCGGAGCGACGGCGCCGAGCAGCGACGCGCTGACGGCGCTCGCCGGCGACGTCGAGGCGGATGCGGTCGTGTACGGCGCTGGGTTCGAGAATCGGCCCGAGCTGGTGAGTCGACTGGCCGAACGACGTGAGCTGCTTGGGACGCCGCCCGAGACGCTGGCGTCAGTGCGAAATCCGTGGGCGGTCGGCGCGGCGGCGCGCGCGGCCGGCGCGCGGGCCCCCGAGACCCGGTCGGTCGCGAAGCTCCCGGGAGTCGGGGGCTCAGGGGCATGGCTGCGGAAGCCACTCCGTAGCGGCGGCGGGCGCGGCGTGCGCGGGTGGGCGGGCGGACGGCTTACGACGACTGAGATCGTCCAGCGCCGGGTCGAGGGACTGTCGTGCTCGGCGGTCGCGATCGGCGACGGCCGGCGCGCCGCCGTGCTCGGCCTCACCGAACAGCTTCATCGCCCACCGGGTTTCGGGTGGATGGGCAACGTGACGCCGCCGCGTCTCCCCGATGGCGAGCTCGCCGAGCTCGACGGTCAGCTGCGCGCGGTCTGTGACGAGGTCGCGGCGCGGTTCGGCGTTCGCGGAGCCTTCGGTGTGGACGCCGTCTGGGACGGCCGTCACGCATGGGTGCTCGAGGTCAACCCACGGCCGCCGGCCTCGCTGGAGCTGTTCGGTCCCGGATGCTTCGAGGTACACGTGCGCGGCGCGCGGGGCCTCGACCTTCCGAGCGCGGGCGCACCCACGGCGGCGCGGTGTGCGAAGGTGAAGCTCGTGTTGTTCGCCGACCGCACCGTTCGCGCTCCGGCTCCCGGCTGGTGGCCCGCGGGGCTGGTGCGTGACATCCCGCAGGCCGGCGAGACGATCAAGCGGGGCGCGCCGGTCTGCACGCTGGTGTCGGCCGGTCTCGGCGTGCCCGAGCTCGTCGAGCGTGGGGGACGCTTGCTCGCCGAGCTTCGAGAGACGGTGCTCGTCGGTGGCTGATTTCGGGCCCGTCACGTGCGCGGGCTGTGGTCTGCTGTGCGACGACGTGACGGTCGAGATGTCGAGCGACGGCGTACGGGCACGGCCGGAGTGCCCGCTCGCGGCGCAATGGTTCGCCGTCCGTATGCATCCGCCGGATGGAGCTGCGGCCACGATCAACGGCGACGCGGCGGACGTCGAATCCGCGCTTGCCCGAGCCGCCGAGCTGCTGCGAGGAGCTCGCCGCCCGTTGGTGCACGGGTTCGAGGGCGCCACCGTCGAGGACGCGCGGGCAGCGGTCGCGCTGGCCGATCGCCTGGGGGCTCTGGTCGCGACCGGTCAGCTCGAAGGGCCGTGGCCGGGCGCGCCGGCGGTGCCCCTGCGTGGCGCCTGCACCGGGACGCTCGGCGAAATTCGCGACCGCTCGCGGGTCGTCGTGATCTGGCGCGAAGACCCCGAGACGACTCACCCGCGGCTGCTCGAGCGACTCGGCTTGGATGATGTCCCGGGCCGCACCCTTGTGGTCGTAGACGACCGCGGTACGGCGACCGCGCAGCGCGCCGACCTCGGGCTGAGCTGGCCGCGCGAGCGCGACCTCGAGGCGCTGACGAGCCTGCACGTGCTGCAGCGAGGACTGGCCGTCCGGCCGAGCGAACTCGCAGCCGAGCTGAGACGGCTGATCGAGCGCTTGCGCGCTGTCCCGCATGCGGCGTTCGTGTACGGACCGGGGCTGACCGCCGGCGCGGGCGCTCAACGACGCGTGCTCGCGCTGCACGAGCTGGTCCGGGCGCTGTGCCATGAGCGCCACGTCGTCACGCTTGAGTTGCCGCGTGCTCCTGGGATCCGGGGCGCCGACGACGTGCTCGCCTGGCAGACCGGGTATGGCGGGGCCGTCGATCTCGCCGGCGGCCATCCCGAGCTGGTCACGGCTACACAGCCGCTCGACGATGTTGACCTGAGGCTGCTCGTCGAGCCCGGTCAGACAGCCGCGGCTGAGATCGCGCTGGGCGGCCCCGCGGCCGGACCGGATGTCAATGTGTGGATCCGCACGGCGGCCCCAGGCGTCGCGGCGAGCGGCACCGCCCACCGGCTCGACGGGGTGCCGCTGGCGCTTCAGGCGCCCCGTCCCGACGTCGCGCCGACCGCGGCTGTGCTGCTCACGCGACTGCTCCAGGAGGTTGAACGGTGACCGAGATCCGGATCAGCGGCGGCGCCGTCCACGACCCCGCCAGCGACGTCGACGGCGATATCCGCGACGTGTGCCTCAGGGACGGCAAGGTGGTCGACGACGTCGGGCCCGAGGCACGCCGGATCGACGCTCGTGGGATGGTCGTGATGGCCGGCGGCGTCGACATCCACGCCCACATCGCAGGCCCGAAGGTGAATGCCGCGCGCAAGCTCTCGCCTGAGGATCGCCGCGACGAGCCGCACGATCGAACCGAAGTGCTGCGCTCGGGCACCGGTGGTCTCGTTCCGTCCACCTTCGCCACCGGCTATCGATACTCGCTGCTCGGCTACACCACCGTGATCGAGGCGGCTGCGCCGCCACTGGCCGCACGGCACGTCCTCTCCGAGCTACGCGACACGCCGATGATCGACAAGGCGTTCCTGATCCTGATGGGCAACAACCAGGTTCTGTTCGAGCTGATCCGGGAGTCCGGCGGTGGCGTGTCGCCGCCGCTGCGCGATGCCGTGGCGTGGTGGCTCGAGGCCACCGGCGGCTACGGCGTCAAGCTGGTCAACCCGGGCGGGGTCGAGCTCTGGAAGCAGAACAACGGCCAGATCACCTCGCTCGACGACGAGATCGCGGGCTTTGGGGTGACGCCGCGCCAGGTGCTCGAGGCGGTCGGCGGCGCCGTCCACGAGCTCGGGTTGCCGCACCCGGTCCACATCCACGCCAACAACCTCGGGGTGCCGGGGAACGCGGACACGACGCTCGACACGATGCGCACGCTGGCAGGGCGCCAAGCGCACTTCGCCCACGTCCAGTTCCACAGCTACGGCGGCAAGCCCGGTGGCCTGCCTCGCTCGCGCGCGCCCGAGCTGCTCGAGTTTCTCTCCGCGCATCCCGAGATCACGGTCGACGTCGGCCAGGTGATGTTCGGGCCGGCGATGACGATGACCGCCGACGCTCACGTCTCGGCGGTGCTGCGCGACCTTGACGGCGGCAAATGGCTAAACCACGACACCGAGGTTGAGACCGGCTGCGGGATCGTGCCCTACACGTACAAGGCCGGCAACTACGTGCATGCCCTCCAGTGGGGGATCGGGCTCGAGCTGTTCTTGCTGGGCCAGGATCCCTGGCAGGTGATGCTCTCGACCGACCACCCTAACGGTGGCTCGTTCCTCTCCTACCCGAAACTGATCCGCCTGCTCATGGACCGCTCCTTCCGAGACGATCAGATGCGCCGCGCGAATCAGCGAGCGATCCGGCGCACCGCTCTGCTCGATGGGCTCGACCGCGAGTATTCGCTGAACGAGATCGCGATCATCACGCGCGCCGCGCCCGCGCGTCGGCTCGGGCTGCGCGACAAGGGCCACCTGGGGATCGGCGCCGACGCCGACGTCACGATCTACCACGATCGCGCCGATCGGGAGGAGATGTTCGCCACGCCGCGGTACGTGGTCAAGGGCGGCGAGGTGGCCGTCGAGGAAGGCGACCTGCGCCGCTCCGACGACGGGCTGTTGCTCTCGAGCCGCGCCGCGTTCGATCCCGAGGTGAGCTCCGTGCTCGAGCCGCGGTTCGGCGATCGTTACACGGTGGCGTTCGAGCACTATCCGGTCTGGGACCCCGCGCTCCGCGAGCCGGCCCGGATCGTCGAGGCAGGGAGATCGTGAGCGGGTACCAGCTCGGCAGCGCGCAGATCGCCGACACGTTCGCCGAGGCGTTCCCGATGCGCTACGCGCGCATCCTGATCACCGCCGCCTCCGACGCCTGGGCGCTCGAGGCCGCACACTCGATGACCGGCTTTGCCACCTCGGTGATCGGCTGCAAGTGCGAGGCCGCGATCGAACGCTCGCTCACGTGTGCGGAGACTCCGGATGGCCGGCCGGGCATCGCGGTGCTGCTATTCGCGATGGACCGGGAGGGCGTCGGCAAACGAGTGCTCGAGCGCGTCGGGCAGAGCGTGATGACGTGCCCGACGACCGCGTGCTTCGACGGGCTCGAGGGCGCGGACAAGACGGTGCCGCTGGGCGCGAGCCTGCGCTACTTCGGCGACGGCTTCCAGGCCAGCAAGGTGATCGCAGGCAGGCGCTTCTGGCGGATCCCGGTGATGGAGGGCGAGTTCCTGGTGTGCGAGTCGGTCGGCGTCGGCAGCGGAGTGGGGGGAGGCAACCTGGTGATCGCGGCGGCCGACGAGGACGCCGCGCTCGCGGCCGCGCGGGCGGCCGCCGAGGCGATGCGCGGCGAGGGGATTGCGCTGCCGTTCCCGGGTGGCATCGTGCGGAGCGGCAGCAAGGTCGGCTCGCTCACCTCGAAGTCGATGGCGGCCTCCACCAACCATCAGATGGCGCCGACGCTCCGTGCCCAGGTCGACGACACGCTGGTCCCGGGCGGCGTGGGAGCGATGTTCGAGATCGTCATCGACGGCGCCTCCGAAAGCGCCGTGCGCGAGGCGATGCGCCGCGGGCTGCATGCGGCCGCCGGCGCCGGCGCGACGCACGTCACCGCCGCCAACTTCGGCGGCAAGCTCGGACAATTTCATTTCCCGCTGTCGGAGCTGCGCGACCCGCCGTGACGCTGACCCTCACCCTCCGAGCAGACCCGCCGGCTCGGGTTCTCGCCGCCCCCCTGATCCCCGAGCGGCTGCGCGGGCTGAACGCCTCCGCGGTCGCTGCGCTCGATCTCCGCTGCGGTGGCGAGACGGTGGCCGTGGACGACCTGTTCGAGGTGTCCGGCGCCGGCACTGAGGAGGAGGAGCTCGTGCTCGCCGGCGACCTGCGCCGGTTCGATGGGATCGGCGCTCGGATGTCGAGCGGCGAGATTGTTGTGCGTGGCGATGTCGGTGCCTGGGCGGGCGCCGAGGTGTCCGGCGGGGTGTTGCGGGTCTTCGGAGATGCGGGCGCTCGGCTCGGGGCCGCCTATCCCGGCGCCCGGGCGGGGATGACTGGCGGCGAAATCGTCGTGACCGGCGACGCCGGGGAAGAAGCGGGCGCCGGGATGCGGCGGGGGCTGGTGGCGGTCGGCGGGCGGACGGGGAACGGCGCCGGACTGAGGATGCTGGCGGGCACGGTGATCGCGCTCGGCGGCATCGGCGCGGAGGCGGGCCTCGGCAACAAGCGCGGCAGCCTCGTCTCCGGTCGGCCGGTGGAGCCGCTGCCGGCGTATGCGTTCGCCACTCGCTTCCGACCGCCGGCGCTGGGTCTGCAGCTTCGCCGGGTGCGCGAGCTAGGCCTGACCGTGGACGACGCGCTGCTGCGCGGAACCTGGGCTCGGTGGTCCGGCGACCAGACCGAGCTCACGCGCGGAGAGATCCTGATCTTCGACGACGAGGAGGAGAGGCGCGAGTGAGCGTGTCGATGAACGAACGTGCCGCTGGATTGGTGGACGCCATGGTCGTCGACGGCGGCGCGCTGGGGATCGAGATCCGCGCGCTCGACTCGGGCGCGCGGATCTTGGATTGCGGCGCCCGCGCGCGCGGCGGACTTCAGGCGGGCCTGGGCTTCGCGGAGGCCTGCATGGGTGGGCTCGGCCGAATCGACCCGGTGCCGGTTGTCGTCGGCGAGCGCGCCTGGCCAGGGGTTGCTGTCGCGGTCGACGAACCGGCCGCGGCGTGCCTCGCCGCCCAGTACGCCGGCTGGAAGCTCGAGCACGGGGACTTCTTCGCGATGGCCAGCGGCCCGGGGCGCGCGCTGGCGCGGGCCGAGGACCTGTTCGAGGAATTGGACTGGCGCGAACAGGCCGAGCGGGCTGTCCTGTGCCTCGAGACCCGGGAGGACCCGCCGGACGAGATCGTCGACAAGGTCGCGCAGCGTTGTGGAGTGCAGCCGTCCGCGGTCACGTTCCTGATCGCGCCGACCGCGTCGATCTGCGGCTCTGTCCAGATCAGCGCCCGCGTGGTCGAGACCGCGCTCCACAAGCTGCACGAGCTTGGCGTCGACCCCGCCCGGGTTCGCCACGGGTGGGGCTGCTGCCCGATCGCGCCGGTGGCCAAGGACGACCGGGCCGCGATCGGGCGGACGAACGACGCGGTGCTGTATGGCGGCACTGTCCACCTGTGGGTCGAGGGCGATGACGACGAGATCGCGGACCTCGCGTACAGGCTGCCCTCGTCCGACTCGGACGCATTCGGCACCCCGTTCGGGGAGCTGCTCAAGGCCGCCGACTGGAACTTCTACGACATCGATCCGATGCTGTTCAGTCCCGCCGCGGCCACGCTGACCAGCACCGAGTCCGGGCGGGCGCATCACGGCGGCGGTCTCGCACCCGAGGTGCTCGAGCGCTCGTTCACGTCGTGACCGGATCGCTCCGAGTCGCCGTCCTCGGCGCGTCCGGCTCATGGCACTCGCGGGGGCTGCTCGGCGCGCTCGCGGCTCGCGGCCATGACGTGCTCGCGATTCCCGCCACGCGCCTTCGGTCAGTCATCGACCCCGGCGGAACCGTGCACATCGTCGGACCGGACGGCGCTGCGCTCGACGTGCTCGATCTAGTGATCGTGCGCGGTCTGCCTCGCGGATCGCTCGAGCAGGTGATCTTCCGCATGGACGCGTTGCACGTCCTCGCCGAGCAGGGTGTCCGGTGCGTGAACAGCCCGCGCACGATCGAGCGGACGATCGACAAGTCGTGGGCCAGCGCGGTGCTGGCCCTAGCCGGCGTGCCCACACCGCCGACGATCGTCTGCGAGCGCTACGACGATGCGATGCAGGCATTCGAGCAGCTCGGCGGCGACGTCGTCGTCAAGCCGCTGTTCGGCGCGATGGGCAACGGGATCGTGCGCGTGGAGGAACGTGATGTGGCTCATCGGGTGTTCCGCGCGCTCGAGCTCGAGCGGACCGTGTACTACGTGCAGCGCACGATCGCCCCCGCCGGCCGTCGCGATCTGCGCGTGCTCGTCGTCGCGGGCGAGGTGGCCGGCGCGATGGAGCGCGCGACCGACTCGTGGCGGGCCAACATCGCGCGGGGGGCCCGTCCGCGAGCGGTGACGCTGAGCGAGGACGAGCGGGGTCTGGCCCTCGCCGCGGCGGACGCGGTCGAGGCCGACGTCAGCGGGGTCGATCTGCTGGTCGGCGCGGACGGCGAGGCGGTCGTGCTCGAGGTCAACGGGATCCCGGGCTGGCAGGCGCTGCAGTCGGTGTGCGAGCGCGATCTGACGCAACTTGTGGTGGGGGCGTGCGAGGCACTGCTCACGGCGTGATGCGACCTTCGTGCAAAGCGGTCGCCACGAGCGCCCCCGCTGCTCCGGCCGACTCGAGCGCGTGCAGATCGGCGTCATCGCGCACGCCGCCTCCGGCGTAGATAGCCACTCCCGGGAGCGCGGCTGCCAGCTCGGCCACGGCGTCCACCGCCGGGCCGGAGCCGCTGCCGACCCGGGCGAGGTCGATCACGAGCAGCTCGCGCACCTTCAAGTCTCGTGCCAGGGGCGCGGCGGCCGTCGGTTCACGGCCGGCGAGTTCCGGGTCGCGTGAGATCAGCCGTCCGTCGCGCAGGTCGGCGCTCAGGACCACCGGCAGCGGGCCGGACGGGTTCACCGCGTCGGCCCGCTCGAGCGACTCCGTGCCGATGACATTCCGTGCCACGCCGGCACGGGCCAGCGCTGCGGCCCGCTCGGGCGTGGTGGCGCCGGCGTCGACCCACGCCGCCGCCACGGACGCCAGCGCCGCCAGGCTCACCTCGTCAATCGGCTCACCGGCGAGCGCGTCGAGGTCGGCGACGTACACGGCGCTGGTACGGCACAGCGCGCACAGCACGCGTGCGACCGCAACCGGCTCGCACCCCTCGACCAGCGGACTGCGGAGCGGGGCGTACTCGGCGCGCCGGCCGCGGCGCGCGTGCACGACGACTCCGCCCTTGAGGTCGATCACCGGAACGATCTGCATCGTCCGCGTCATGATGCCTCGATGCTCCCGGTGATCGGACTCGATGTCGGCGGCGCCAACACCAAGGCGGCCGTAGTCGACGGCGGCGAGCGGGTCGAGATCGTCTCCGAGCCGTTCGAGGTGTGGCGCGAGCCCGACGCGATGGCCGGCGTGATCGCCGACGTTGTCGGGCGGCTGCGGCTTGATGGCGCGCCGGTGGCGCTCACCACGACAGCCGAGCTGGTCGACGTGTTCGCGAGCAAGGCGGACGGGGTCCGGCACGTGCTCGCTGCCGTTTCGAAGGCGCTGCCGGGGAGACGGGTGCGCGTCATGACCACGGCCGGCGCGCTGGTCTCGCTCGAGCACGCGCGAGCCGTGCCGCTGAAGTGCGCGGCCGCGAACTGGGTGGCGACCGCGATGCTCGTGGCACGGTCGCTCCCCGACGCGATCCTGGTCGACTGCGGCGGCACGACCACCGACGTGATCCCGATCGCGGGCGGCGCGATCGTCGCGCGGGGTCGTACCGACCTCGAGCGGCTGCTCGCCGGCGAGCTGGTCTACACCGGCGCGCTGCGGACCAACATCGCGGCGGTTGTGTCGCACGTGCCAGTCGGCGGTCGGTCATGTCCGGTGTCGTCCGAGCTGTTCGCGATCGCGGCCGACGCGCACCTGCTCCGGGGAAGCCTGACCCCCGAGCAGTGCACCTGCACGTTCCCGGATGGTCGCGGCACCTCGGAAGGCGAGGTGCGGGCGCGGCTGGCGCGGGTCGTATGCGCCGACCCCGAGCAGCTGGCTCGTGGCGATCTCGAGGCGATCGCCGGCGCGGTCGCAGAGGCGCAGGTCGACTCGATCGCGGCGGCTCTTGGCCACGCCGGCACACGGGTGGCCGCCGGTGCGCCGGTGGTCGCGGTCGGCGTCGGCGCGTTTCTGGCCCGCGCGGCGGCGGAGCGCTGTGGACTGGCGGTTCATCAGTACCTGGCCGGCGAGAGCGGAGAGGTGGCGGCCGCGGTCGCGCTTTCGGTGCTCGGCCGTGAGTGACACCCGCCCGCTGGTCGTCAAGGTCGGCGGCGGGCTACTGCGAGATGAGGGGCTCGAGGGCCTGCGCCAGGCCTGCGCTGAGGTGACCTCGATCGCTTCACGCCGGCCGGTGCTGGTCGTACCCGGCGGCGGCCCGTTCGCCGATGCGGTGCGGGCGGTC
>Ga0187777_10002258_pt1 | contig 12372 bp, 10 predicted proteins | sample 1015_Q2_SP5_10_M_FD_132416 | JGI IMG/M metagenome (GOLD analysis project Ga0187777, IMG submission 132416) | Tropical peat soil microbial communities from peatlands in Department of Meta, Colombia - 1015_Q2_SP5_10_MG | ecosystem: Environmental > Terrestrial > Soil > Wetlands > Peat | place...
CGGTTGCGGGGCGGCGGCACGCGATGCTGGGGCGGCACTTCCCCAGCCGCGTGGGACAACTTCTCCACACCAGACCGATGGCGTCGAACGCCAGTTCGATCTGGGAGATCCTGACTTGATGCGTGCGGGCGGACGAGGCGGGCCAGGAGGGCCGTTGCTTCTGCCACGGATAGACCGAGCGCTTCGCGAACCTCGCGCGGGCTGATGACGCGACTCTCTCGCAAGAGCTCGAGGATCCCCCGGCCGCTCCCGCCCCACAGGTGCTGGCAGGCTAAGCGCTTCCGGGCGCGCGGCCGGACATGACCGGACCTCCTCTTCAGCTACGCCGAGCGTACCGAAGCAGAGTATCCGTGCCGGCGCGCAGCGGCTGGCCCGGCCGATCTACACAGAGAGCTCGCGGCCCGCTGGGGAGTTGGCTCCGCCCTTCTGCATTGTCTCGCGTCGCGAAGAGGTTGACTTTGGTGGCCTTCCTGTCCGGCACAGTTGTGGAACTAAGAGGACACGAAGGAGGGTCACGTATGAATATGATGTTGCGAATCGCCTCTGTGCTCGCCTTTATGCTAGTACTCGTGACGTCGGCCTGGGCAGCCGACCCGTGTCCGCCCGAGCTGGGGCAGGCTAAGGCCGCACTAAAAAAGGCCCAAGCGAGCTTCAAGACTGGGCCACAGGCCATGAAGGGCCAGGGAATCCAGGCTCCACGCCAGATGGCCGGCGTGAAGACCCAGGAGCTGCAGGCTTCTCGCACTCAGGAGTTGCAGGCCCCGCGGGCCCAGGAGCTGCAGGCTCCCCGCACTCAGGAGTTGCAGGCCCCGCGGACCCAGGAGCTGCAGGCTCCCCGCACTCAGGAGTTGCAGGCCCCGCGGAACCCGGCGGGCGCCAAGAGCGCGAATGAGCAGCAGCAGCGCGTGAACAAGGCGAGCGCGCTGATTCGGGAGGGTGACGCGGCCTGCAAACACGGTGATCTGGCGACGGCAACGCAGAAGGCGAAGGACGCACTGGCGGTGCTGAAGTAGCGCGCGTGGCCGCGGCAACAAGAAGAATGGGGATGATACCATCCAAATCGTAGAGGCTAACGGCAATGTACTCGGCAAAAGTCACACTGCTGTCGCTGGTCTTGGTCTCGGGTACTCTGTATCCGCAGCTACCTGCGATCGCCCTGAGCGCAACATCAAGCGCTGATGCTCGGGTTCGGCTGGACTGGGAACCTGGGACCACGCACCTTGGGAGTCCCGTGATCCGCGGCTGGGTCTACAACGACTACGGACAGGCTGCCAAAGACGTGCGCCTGCTGGTGGAAACGGCAGATCCCTCCGGCAACGTGATCGCGCGCGATATCGGCTTCGTCCGAGGTACCGTGGCGTCCAATGACCGCACCTACTTTGAAGTGTCCCTCAAGACGAAGGGCGCTTCTTATCAGGTGACCATTGTCGGGTTCGATTGGAACTGCCGGGGGTAGGTGGAAACAGTACTTATCTCGTCGTGGCTGGATCTGAGCAACGAGCTCGTCCCGGGTTCGGACCAATCATTGCTCCGTATCTCCCGGCACTTGCACGCTTGCTTTCGTGACTTCGGTCCAACGGGCCGCTCGCTGGCGTTCGCTCACCCGGGCCGGTCGGCGTGAGCGTTAGACAGAACGCCAGGCATTCACGGGGGGCACGCAGAGCGATATTCAAATCTGTCGGCCGGGTGAAACTCAGCGGGCTTCGAATCTACGGGTGCCTCACGATCAAAAGCGAAAGCCGCCCTGGGCGCCATTGCGCCCTGTTCGTCTCTACTTCGTGTCTGTTGCCCCACCGTGGGGCGACGACTACTTCTGGGACGAGACGAAGAGCGACGACGTGCGCGAAGGTCTGTTCAAGGCACTTCGGTCACTGCCGAAGCCTCTCGACAACGACATCGTTACCTGTCGGCAATTTCGGGACGCGCGCCTCTGCCTAACGCCAGCAGTCAAATGCCCATCGTCTGGTGATAACAAGGACGCGCCGCCCGCGCCGCCCGCGATGGCGAACTGCGCTCACTTTCTTCGCGCTGAACTAACCGCCGCGGGCGCTGAGCGGATCCTTGCGCTCGGGCGCGTAGCGTTCCGCGCGCTGTGCCACGTCTTCGGCCTTCACGCACCGAGCAGAGTTGCTGAATTCCGAAAACAGGTGGCATGGGTGCAGCTCGACGCGAAGAAGGTCCTGTTGACGGGAACATACTTTCCGGGCAACAAGCGCCACCGAACCTACTCGGACCGAGTCATGCGTCGCTACTAGCCCGGATCCGGGGGCACAGAACCAATTCGACGCCCGGAAGGATGCGGATCACGATGGATATTTGCACATAATGCGTCCGAAGTCGGGGTTGCAGGCGGGTCTGCCGCACACGGACTGGGGATCGCATGTACCTCGCTATTCCAAGAGCCGAAAGATACGGTGCTGGCCTAGTCGAATCACGCCAGAGATCGTGTCGTTGAAGCCGTACTTCGCCCGGAACGCCGCCATCACCTTCTCTTGGAGCGAGGGATCCGTGATCCTCTCGGCTCGGAACTGGTATTCGCCGGGTTCACCCTTCAGCTTCAGTTTTCCGTCACGCTCGACGTTGCTGCCCCAGATCGTTCTGCCAGTGCGGAGGTAGGCTTGGCCGTCCACCACCACAATCCAGACCGTGGTGGTGCGCGCCCGGCCGCCCTCGTCGGTGCTGATAACCTGGACGGTTTGGAGACCGGCCCACTTGCTCCACTCGGGCGTCGCAGACTCGGTGCTGCTCGCGACCGCGAGCGCGAATGCCAGTACCACGGCACGTATGAGCGAAGTCATGATGCATCCCTCCTGCTGACGGATCCGAGATGACAGTACCTCTTGACACCTCCGCTTCGCCAGCGGAACATCGCGGCCAATGCGGCAGATCGCCGAAGAGAAGCTCTTGCCGGCCGACATCGATGCTCAGCCTCCGGTGCAGGCCGCGGCCGCGCTGCGGCCGGTGATCCGCAGCTACCGCGAGGATATCGAGCGAGAGCAACGCTTGCCGAAGACACTGGTCGAGCAGTTTCATGCCGCCGGCTTCTACAGCCTGGTCGTCCCGCGCGAGCTAGGCGGCCTCCAGGCCGACCCGCTGACCTACCTGCGCGTCGTGGAGCTGCTGGCCGAGGGCGCCGGCGCGATCGGCTGGAATCTGGCCAACAACAGCATCGGGCAGCTCGTCACGCTCGGGTTACCGGACGAAGGCGTCCACGAGATCTACGGGCACGGGGCCGACGCCGTCATCGCGGGCACCGCCGTGATGGGGGGCGGGCGGGCCGTGCCCGTCGATGGTGGCTACCGGGTCACGGGTCGCTGGCCCTTCGGTAGCGGCTGCCAGGAGAGCTCCTGGATGCTGGGCAGCTTCCAGATTCTCGACGGCGACCAGCCGCGCCGCAGCCCGGATGGCACCTCGGTCTACTGGCGGGGGGTCTTCCAGCGTTCGGAAGCACAGATCGTCGAGGGGAGCTGGGACGTGTCGGGGCTACGTGCGACCGGCAGCTTCGACTGGACGGTCGACGACGTCTTCCTGCCGGAGCGGCGAACGATGGTGCACGCCGGCGTCCCGCTCGACAACCAGTGGAAGCGCTGGCGAGGGGTGTCGTACAGCCTGCCGGCCCAGGCCTGGGTCGGGCCCCACCACAGCGCCGTGATCACCGGAATCGCCCGGGCGGGCATCGACGCGCTGATCGAGCTGGCCGGCGAGAAGACGCCGCGCGGCCGCACCGATCGGCTCTGCGAGAATCCACAGGTCCAGGATGCGGTTGGTCGAGCCGACGCGATCCTGAACGCCGGTCGTGTGTACCGCAGCGCGATGGTCGCCGAGCTCTGGAACACCGTCGCGTCGGGCGAGGACACCACCCTCGAGCAACGGGCCCGTTGCCGGCTGGCCGCGGTCTACGCCACCGACAGCGCTCGCGAGGCGATGGATCTGATGTACCGGCACGGTGGCAGCACGTCGTTCCAGCGCGAGAGTCGCCTGGCCGAGTGTTGGCGCGATCTTCACGTCGTCGGCCAAGCGGTCACGCTCGCGCCGGAGTGGTACCCGATGGGCGGGCGAGTCCTTCTGAAGATGGATCCCGGCCCCAGGCTGCGCTAGCGACATCACACTCGACCGAGCGAGTTGGAGGGCCCAGAGAATCAAGCTCTTGGACCCGCGCAGAGGATTGAGAATCCTCCCAGCCGACCCGGTGAATATCACTCGGCCGGGAATATTTCCGGGTGGCCGCTCCGCCGATCCGGACTGCTCGCACAGCTGGTTTACCTTCGTCCCGCTGGCCGCCCCGCCCCGTCCCTCCCAGATGAGGCGGCCAGAAGGGAGGGCCGGTGGCCCGGCGCGCATTCCTCAGAACCCTGGTTAGCCGGCTTTTCGACCCGCCGCTCGCGGCCGAAGTACAGCCGGTACGCGAGCGGCCATGTATCGGCGCCGGCTCCGCAACCTCGCTTGTATCCGTGGCCTGCCGACCACGCATCGCCATCATGGGACTGGCCACGTTCGGATGTGTCACCCGGCCACGGCCAGATGATCGTTTCCTCACGTTCGGGGTTTTCTTCACCGGAATCGTGGTCTTCCTGATCTGCACGGGAACTCTGTTATTCCTCTCCTCGCGACGGCGCCGGCGGAAGCTGGCAAAGATCTTCGTAGCGCTCGTTGGGGCCGCGGTATGCGGAGTGCTCTGGATTTTGCTTGTCGACACGGTGTTGAGCGCCACAATCTCGGGGGCCATGGATGCGCTGGCGATGTTCCTTCTCGGGGCGGTGACGATGGCACTTGTTGCCACCGGCCTCCTGTTGAGGCCCAGTCGTCTGCGTGAGCTGGTGGGGCTCTCCGCGATCGTGATTGGCTTTCACGCTCTGGCGCTACCGATGGCAGTCCTCGTCGCGATGTTTCTACGGGGCGCGCCCTGGAGTCCCGCGGCGAGTATTCGCTCAGCGCTGATTGCCGTGATTCTGAGAATCAGATCGGCCGCGGACCTGCCCACGATTGGCCTGAGCGTCGGCGGCCTCCTGCTGGGCGTATTCTTGGTTTTCGTCGGGGAACGAGTGCTCAGTCGGCGCCCCCGGCGGAGGAGTGTACCAATGAGGTTTGACCTGAACCGACCCTACGGCTAGGGTCCTCGGCCTGACGACAATCGTGGACGCTAGTCGACAACAAGGAGATCGAGCGGGTACTTCGACAGCAACTCGGCACCAAACTCGGTGACCAGAACATTGTCGATGATGCGCGCGCCGATGCGTTCCTCCGCGACAAACACTGGCGGCTCGATCGAGACCACCATCCCCGCGCGCAGCACATCCTGGGTGCCGCCGAACATGTTGAGTGGTTCACTCCAGGACGGCGGCACGCCGGCGCCGATCGAATAGCCGGTGGTGTGCAGTCGGTAGCGATCCATACCCGCGTCGGCGATCACGCGCTTTGCCGCATCGTGCGGCACGATGGCCGGGACGCCGTCATGGATCTCTGCGAGGCACGCATCGAATGCGGTGCGAACCACGGCGTAGATGTCGCGTACACGCTGTGACGGAGGCCCGAGATTGAACTGCCGCCCGATCGTCTTGGTGTAGCGCTTGTAAGCTGCGCCGAATTCCATGTTGCCGGGATCACCGCGCTGGAGCCGGCGCAGCGTCGGTGCGCCGTGCGCAAAGCCGCAGCGTTCGCCGGTGACGAGATTGATTGCGCTGGCCGGCAGCGAACTACCGGAAGTGAGCAAGGCCTGGTAGACGGCGGCAGCGATTTGCAGCTCGCTGCGTCCGTCGGTCACGGCCGCGATGCCGGCGGTCATCGCGGTATCGGCGATGCGCGCTGATTCACGGATGAGTTCGATCTCGCGTGGCGACTTCACCTGCTTCAGTGCATGGATCAGATTGGACGGCTCGGCCACGAGCGCTGTGCCGAGCATGGCGTTCAATCGCATGTAGTGATGTGGATGCAGATAATACGGTGGCGTTTCGAGACCAACGCGCGCAGTGCGAAGACCGAGCCGGTCGACGAGGACGCGGAATGCCTCGAGGGGATCCTCGGGCTCCGGGCCACTCCAACCGATCACCTCATCAGCCAAGGAGTCTTCGACGAACTCGCATCTCTCCGAGAGACGAGTGAACATGACTAGAGGGTCGAGCGTTGCCGAGAGCAAAAGGCACTGGAAGGCCTGATAGCTTTTGGCTTCCGTGCCGATCAGCCAGTGCAGCGACGCCGGATGGATGACCAGCAGCCAGTCCAGGCCTGCTACACCGATCGCCTCGCGCGCGCGGGCCTGCCGCGCGGCAAATTCTTCGGCGGGGAAATCGTGCTTGGACATGCTGTGTCGCTCCCGTCCTAGTCCGGAGCTAGCGTTTCGCTCCTGGCGGTCGGAAATGAGCCATGGCGCATCTCGTCAGTCGGCGAACCGCGGAATTACCGTCTCTCCGACGATCTCGATGGAGCGCATGATCTGGTCGTGCGTGGTGTGGCCGATCTGGAACATGAAAATCATCTGATCGATGCCCGTCGCGGCCCAACGTTCCACCTGGCGGCATACACTGTCGGCGTTGCCGCCGATCGCCATCCCGCTATTCAGAAGTTCGTCATTCGAATACCCCGCCATTCGGGCCTTGATCCGTGCCACGCCCTCGGACGAGCCGAACCGCACATGGTTCAGTTCGGCGTCGTTCTCGCCATAGTAGAAGCGCGCCGCGGCACAGCCCACGTCACGACCGATCCGGTCGTTATCATGCACGCAGCCGATTGCGAAGACCCCGACATGGTTGTTGGCAAAGCGCCCGACGAACTGCGCGGGGTCAGCGCTCTTGATTGCCGCGCGGTACGCCTCGACGTGAGGCTTGACCTCGGCATGCGTATAGCGGGTGACGCCGAGCACACCGACACCCGCCGCGCCGGCGCGCTCGAATGTCTCCAGATTGGATGCGGCATACCAGAGGGGTGGGTGGGGACGCTGGATTGGACGGGGAACCACCTGACGCGCCGGCAGATCGAAATGTGCACTTTTGTAGCCGACGAAATGCTCCTGCTCGAGCATTCTCAACACGGCCTCCAGCGCCTCGCGCCCGACCTCGCGGCCGTACTCGGCGTCGGCATTGAAGCCGAGCCCCTCGACCATGTAAGCCGCGGTGCCGCGTCCTGCCCCGAATTCGCAGCGGCCATTGCTGAGAACGTCGAGCGTGGCGACACGCTCCGCGATCATGAACGGGTTGTGGCACGGCATCAGGATCACCGCGAAACCGAGCCGAATCTTGCGCGTTCGCTGGGACAACGCGGCCAGAAACATCTCGGGGCAGGCTGAGTGGCCGATTTCGGCAAAGAAGTGCTGCTCGGTGAGCCAGAAATACGTGAAGCCGGCTTCCTCCGCCGCTGCCACGTGGTCGAGGTTCTGCCAGTAGACGTGTCTCTCGGTGTCTTCGGCCCACGGTTTCGGGACCTGAAGCTGGCTCAGCAATCCGAATTTCATCTCTCAACCTCCCGGACCGAGAGCATACATGGGATGGAGCAGCTGGCCGCTCGCTTCGCGTGGACCATATTCGCATCGACGTGCCCAAGAGGGGAAGCCAGATACGTCTCGTCCCGAGGGGGGAGCTGATCGAGCCGAGGCGCGCTCAGGTGATCTCGATGATCAGGTTCAGGTGCTTGTCGACGGTGATGCGTGCGTCGGGGCCGGCGACGATGGTCGACTCGCGTTCCTCGATGACGGCGGGGCCGGAGAGCTGGATTCCCGCGGTGAACGAGTAGCGGTCGTAGACCGGGCAAGGGGCGAAACCAGTCTGCGGGAAGTAAACCTGGCGAGTGCCCTTGCGAAGATCGCCGCGCCGGGCTGGCTGGCCGCCGAAGTTGAGCTCGACATTCGGGACCGGGGCGGTCGCGGCCACTCGCCAGCTTATCGCCTCGACTGGCACGTCCATGATGCGGCGTTCGAATAGTTGCGCGTAGGTCGTGAGGAACCGCTCCTTGAGATCGTCCAGCGACCGGGGGCCGAGCGGACCCTCGGCGAGGGGCACGGAGATCTCGAAGCCCTGCCCGACGTAGCGCATGTCGGCGGTGCGCCGTAGCGTGAGCTCAGCCGGGTCCGCGCCGGCTTCGACGAGCAAGGCCCGTGCGTCACCGGCCATCTCCGAGAACAGACCGTTGAGGTGGTTCCAGTCGATGTTCTCCAATCGCGAGACGTAACTGCGGACCAGGTCCGTGGACGGCGCCGCCACCAGCATGCCCAGGGCGGAAGTGACGCCCGCTCCGAACGGGCAGATGATCCGGCGGACCTTGAGCAGTCGGGCGAGACCGTAGGCGTGGACGGGGCCGGCGCCACCGAAGGCGATCAAGGTGAAGCGGCACGGGTCCTGACCCTTCTCGGCGGCGTGCATGCGGGTGGCCGCGGCCATGTTCTCGTTGACCACGTCGTGGATGCCGACCGCGGCCGCCACCAGGTCGAGGCCGAGCGGGCGGGCGATGTGCTCCCCTATGGCCCGCTCGACCCGAGCGCGATCGAGCGTCATCTCGCCGCCGAGGAAGTAGTCGGGCGAGAGATAACCCAGCACGAGGTCGGCGTCGGTCACGGTCGGCATCGTGCCGCCGCGCCCGTAGCAAGCGGGCCCGGGCTCTGAGCCGGCGCTCTGCGGTCCTACCTTGAGCAGACCCATCGCATCGACGCGTGCGATCGAGCCGCCGCCAGCGCCGATCTCGATCATGTCGACTACCGGTACCTTGAGCGGCAGCCCCGAGCCCTTGCGGAAGCGCCGCACGCGTCCCGCTTCGAGCTCGTGCACGCGGCTGGGCCAGCCGCGATCGACGAGGCACATCTTCGCGGTGGTGCCCCCCATGTCGAACGAGATCAGGCTCGAGGTGTTCGTGAGCAGGCCGTAGTAGCCGGCCGCCATCGCGCCCGCGGCTGGGCCTGACTCGATGAGCTGGATGGGGAAGTCCCGGGCCGCCCGCACCGTGGTGATGCCGCCGTTGGAGAGCATGATGTAGAGCTTGCCGAGCCGCATCACCCGCAGCCCGTCTTGCAGGCGGGCGAGATAGTGCGCGATCCGGGGCTGGACATAGGCGTTCGCGCAGGTGGTGCTGGCGCGCTGGTACTCGCGGATCTCCGGGGCGACCTCGGACGAGACACTGATCGGGATCTCCGGGCATTCCCGCTCGAGGATTCGCTTGGCGAGGCGCTCGTGTTCCGGGTTTCGGTAAGCGTGCATGAGGCAGACGGCGATCGCCTCCACCCCGGCGGCCACGAGCTCCGCGCCCACCCTGCGCAGCTCGGTCTCGTCGAGCGGCAGGACGATCCGTCCCTCAGCGTCGATCCGCTCGCTGACCTCGCGCCGCAACGGCCGTTGCACGAGCGGGCGCGGCGGCTCGAGCTGCAGATCGTAGAGATCGTAGCGGATCTCCCGGCCCATCTCGAGCGAGTCGCGAAAGCCGCGCGTGGTGACCAACCCGACCCGTGCGCCGCTGCGCTCGATGATCGTGTTGGCGACGAGCGTCGTACCGTGCACCAGGCTGTGCAGCTGGTCGGCATCAGCGCCGGCCTCCCGGAGCAGGCGCTCGAGGCCGCCCAAGATCGCTTCGCTCGGGTCGTGGGATGTGGTGAGCCGCTTGCCGGTGTAGATCAGGTCCCGGAGCTCGTCCACGAGGACGAAATCGGTAAAGGTCCCGCCCACGTCGATGCCGACACGGATCGGGTCGGCCATCACGAGAGTTCGATGCCGTAGTCGCGCCCGGCCGCGTCGGCGGACACGTATCCCCCGCGGACGTCCTCGTGCAGCGCATTCGGATCGCGGCGGCGAGGGTCACCGTAGCCGCCGCCGCCCGCGAAGCGCATGATCAGGCGGTCTCCGGGCCGGATGCTGCTGCGCGATTTCGGGTGCGGCCGGATTCCATCGCGCAGAAAGATCTCCACCGTCGCCCCGTCCTTGCCCCCGAACAGCCCGTGGGGCGCGTGCTTCTGCCGATCGGATAGGAGCGAGAGACGCAGCGGCTCCGTTGACGTCACCTCGACCTCGATCTCCTGGCCGAGACCGCCGCGATACTGTCCCGCGCCCCCCGAATCCCGCCGGAACTCCTTCTTCCAGACCAGGAGGGGCGCGATGCTTTCGAGCGCCTCGACGCTGCCGGCGCCGGAGTTGGTGGGGAACGCGGTTGTCGACAGCCCGTCGCCGACCGCACTCGCCCCCATGCCGCCGCTCGCGAACAGGATCTGCGAGAACCGGTTGCCCTGCCGATCGGCGCCGCTGAAGAGCGCGCGCAGGGTGGGTGCGCTCCCGCACTCGGCGAGCACCGCGTGCGGGACGGCCTGACCGAGGCAGCCGTAGACGGCCCCGGCCAGCAGGTGCCCGGTGAGCTGTCGGGCGCCGCAGGGAGCGGGGTAGCGAGGGTTCAGGATGCTGCCGAGCGGGGCGTCCACGGTGAGCGGCCGGTACGATCCCTCGTTGCGCGGCGTGAGCGGATCTATGGCGCACTTGATCGGATAGACCGTGTAGGCATACGTGTAGTTCATCACCGAGTTGAGGCCACGGTCGATTTGCTTCGACGTCCCCGCGTAGTCCACGTGGATCGTGGAGCCCGCGATCACGAGGCGGCACTCGATCAGCGTCTCGTCCTCGTCGAACCCGTCGGCCCGCACGGTGTAGCGGTGCTCACCATCCGGCAGCGCCTCGATGGCCCGGCGCATCGCGGCCTCGGCGCGCGTCTGCAGCGCCCGGGACAGGGGCGCCAGATCGACCAACTCCGCGTCGTCGAGGAGTTCGGCCAGGCGGCGGGCGCATACTTGCTGCGCGGAGACCTGGGCCTGGAGGTCGCCCAGGACTTGTTCGGGCATCCGGACGTTGCCGGAGATGAAGTCGACGACGTCCTGGTTCGGCCGGCCCTCGATGAGGAACTTGACCGGTGGGATGCGGATGCCTTCCTCGAAGAGCTCGCGGCAGTCCGCCGCCCACAGCGACCCCCCGATGTCGGGCGAGTGCGCGATGGAGCCGGAGAACGCCACGAGGCGGCCGCGGTAGAAGATCGGCGCGGCCATCGTGATGTCGGGGAGGTGTCCGGTCGCCATCCAGGGATCGTTGGTGATGACGCAGTCCCCAGGACGCCAGACCTCGCGCGGATACCGGACCAGCAGATGCTCGCGGAGGGTTCGCGGCAGGATGCCCACGAACGACGGGATGCCGGCCGTGTTCTCGGCTAGTGCGTCGCCGTTGGCGTCCATCAGGACGGTCGCATAGTCGTTCGACTCTCGTACGATCGTCGAGAACGACGTTCGAAGGAGCGCCGCCGCCGACTCGTCCGTGGTGGAGATCAAGCGGCTCCAGAGAATCTCCAATGTGACCGGGTCGAAATCCGCGTGCGTGACGGGCGTCATGGGACCTCCGGAACCTCGTGGCTCGGCGTATATTACCGCCGGGAGGATCCCCGATGCCACCACGGCTCTACTACGACGCCAAGAACCCCGGATTGGTCACCGTCGATCGCCCCTTCTATCGACGCCTCGGCGAGACGAGCCGCCGCACGTTGGTGGAGACGATCGTCGTGCCCATCCGGACGGGCCGGGCGTGGCCGGTCCGTAAGGGACAGCTCTGTCGCATCGTCGCCATCGAGGGGCCGCAGGTCTGCGACTTCAACGCCTGGAACTTTCACAACCCGCGCGAGCGGTTCTGGGCGGCGCGTTCGCGTCAATTCGAGGGAGCGCACGTGACCACCGGCAAGCGTCTGTGGTCGTGCCTGCCCTATCTCAGGCCGATCCTGACGTTCACCAAGGACACGCTGCCGACCGCGGCGACGCCGTCAGGGGGACGCTGCCACGACCTGCTGGGCTCCCGGTGCGATCCGTATCTGTACAAGCTGCAGAACGGCACCGAGTTCAACCTGACTTGCCACAACAACCTGGCGCGCGCGGTCGCGCCCTACCACCTGACCGAGTTCGACGTGCACGATGTCCTGAATATCTTCCAGATCACCGGCCTTGACCCCGACAACGAGATCTACTTCACCGAGCCCAGCCCGGCGAGGAAGGGCGACTTCCTGGAGTTCTTCGCCGAGATCGACCTGCTCTGCGCGATCTCCAACTGCCCGGGCGGCGACCTGTCGGTGCCCGGTCGCGGGCCGGGCCGCGGCGATACGTTGCCGACATGCAAGCCGCTGGGGATCGAGGTGTACGACGTCGATCGCGTGCTGCTGGAGGGCTGGCGCTCGCCCGAACCGGTGCAGCTCTCGGCGTCGGTGTACGACGAGGGAGCGCGACAATAAGGGCTCATCCGTGACGAATACGGCCCCATCTTGGCGAAGCTATGGAGGCGAACCGATGAGAAGAATCACCCGCCCGGTTGCCCTGCTTGTTCTGTCGTTCGGAATCATTCTGGGTGCGAGCCTGGCTGATGCGCAGGCGCCGATGAAGCTGGACCA
>Ga0187777_10002260_pt1 | contig 12366 bp, 10 predicted proteins | sample 1015_Q2_SP5_10_M_FD_132416 | JGI IMG/M metagenome (GOLD analysis project Ga0187777, IMG submission 132416) | Tropical peat soil microbial communities from peatlands in Department of Meta, Colombia - 1015_Q2_SP5_10_MG | ecosystem: Environmental > Terrestrial > Soil > Wetlands > Peat | place...
ATCGCGACCCGCCTGTACATCGCCAGCGACTTCCACGCCGCCGAGAAGGCGTGGCGGAAGTTCCTGAACGCGATCACGATGAACATCTACAAGGCGGACGTGGCGCTCGTCGCCGGCGACCTCACGGGCAAGGCGATCGTCCCGATCATCCAGGGCAATGGCCGCTACGAGACGGAGCTGTTCGGGGTCCATCGCCGCGTGAGCGGCGACGATGAGCTGGCCCAGCTCGAGCGCGATATCGCGGACGTCGGCTACTACTCGTTCATCACGACCTCCGAGGAGGCCGAGCGGCTCGCCACCGACGAACCGGGCCGCGACCAGCTGCTCCACAACCTGATGAACGAGCGCGTCGACGCGTGGATGAAGCTCGCAACCGAGGCGCTCACCGGCGGCACCGCGCCGCTCTACCTGATCCCGGGCAACGACGACGAGTTCGTGATCGACCCGATCCTGGACCAGCCCGGAATCACGCCCGTCAACGCGGACGGCAAGGTGCTCGACATCCCCGGCGACCTCCAGCTGCTCTCCTCCGGATGGTCGAACCACACACCGTGGCAGACGCCGCGCGAGGAGTCCGAGGACGAGCTGTACGCCCGCCTCGACGCGCTCGCTCAGCGGGTCCGCGATCCCCGCAAGGCCGTGTTCATGATCCACGTCCCGCCCTACGACTCGGGGCTGGACACCGCGCCGCTCCTGGATGAGAACCTGCGCCCCACGATCTCGGCCGGCGACGTGCTCCGGGGCCCGGTCGGCTCGACCGCGGTGCGCAGGCTGATCGAGACCTACGAGCCGCTGCTCACGATCCACGGCCATATCCACGAGTCCGGCGGCGAGCGCAAGATCGGCAAGACGCTCGCGATCAATCCCGGCAGCGAGGCCAATCACGGGATCCTCCGCGGCTACATCGTGGATATCGGGAAGAAGGGCGTCGAGCTCGCCCAGCGGGTCGAGGGTTAGGGTCGCGAGCGGTTAGCCCCGGACGCCGCAGAATCGCATCGCGGCGACCGCCAACCCCTGTGCGGACGTGACGAGGCCGTCGACCGGCACGAACTCGTCGATCATGTGCGCGACGCTGACCCCGTCGGTATCGAACCCGGGCGGTCCGTAGCCGATCGACGGGATCTGCGCCAGCTGCGTCAGCGTCGCCCCGTCGTACCAGGAGTCGAGACCGCCCAGCCGACCGGGGCGGCCGACATCGGCGGAAGCGCCCTGCATGACGCCCACGATCGGCTCGTCCGGCGAGATCTCAAATGGCATCACCGGGTTCGGCCACCACTCGATCGCCGGCGGGTGCTCCTGCAACCAGTCATCGTGAGCGGTCTCGCGCACGATCCACTCCTCGACCTCCCGCCGCACCTCGCTCCCCCACCCGGACGCATCGGCCTGCGCCGGCAGGTACATCACCGCGATCGTGAGCTCGCACGACGCCGGATAGGTCACCGCCCACTCGCCGGCGCGCGCCAGGGTCGGAAGGAGTGACGGCGGCGACAGGTGCGGGTGCGAAAACCCCGGCCGCGACGCCCAGGCTTCTCGGAGCAACGCGATCGCGTCGATCACCACCGTCGCCTTCTCGATCGCGTTCACCGCACCTCCAAGGCGCCAGTCGGGCTGGCGAACTTCCGCGTGCCCCGGCCGGCCGGGCACCGTGATCACACCGTAGTCCGAGCCGCGGCATGCGATCCAGGTCTCAAAACCGGTCGGCTCGGTTACGACACCGGCGTCCGCCCGCAGTCCGTGCTCGACCAGCGCGGTACCTCCCGCCCCCGAGGACTCCTCGTCCGTGTTGGTCGCAACCAGCAGATCGCCGTCGAGCGACACCGCGAGCGCAGACAGCGTCTCGACCGCGAACACCATCGCGGCGATCCCGCCCTTCATGTCGCACGCCCCGCGCCCGTACAACAGCCCGTCGCGCACCGACGCGACGAACGGATCGCTCGTCCACTCCGAACGCGGCTCGGCGGACACGACATCGATGTGCCCGTTGAAGACCAGCGACCGCCCGCCGCCTCGCCCGGCGTTCCGCGCGATCAGCTGCGGCCGCCCCTCGAAGGAAAGCCCAGGCGGAACTAGCGGCATGCCCGCCAGCGCGGCCGCGTCAGGCTCCCACACGTCAACCGACGCGCCGGCGGCGCTGAGTCGCCGGGCGAGGTACTCCTGTAGCGCCGCCTCGTCCCGGCACGGATCCCCCACCTCACGCGCCGTCGTGTCGAACCCGATCAGGGCGCCGGCCAACCCCACCAGCTCGTCGCGACCCGCCTCGATGGCCTCACAGACGCGTTCCTCGGCGGCCGTCAGCGGCATTGTCAGGACCCTAACAACAGCCTGTACGGTATGCGGGAGATGAGCGACACGCTCACAGAAGCCGATCTGCTGCACGACGCCAAGTCACTCATCGATCTCGCCACTGAGCGCAGCATCGCGCTCCGCCTCGTCGGCGGCCTGGCAATCCGGATGCTCACGCCCGAGCTTCCGCCCCGACGGCGCTCGGGCCAGGACCTCGACTTCGCCTCCGCGAGCTCGACCCGGCGCGCGCTGACCGAGATGCTGACCGAGCTGGGCTACGACCCCGACAAGAACTTCAACGCGCTCTATGGAAACAAGCAGCTGTACTTCGCCCACGGCAACACCGGCCTCGCGATCGACGTCCTGATCGACAAGCTGCATATGTGTCACACGCTCGAGTTCGCCGACCGGCTCAACCGGATGCCGTACACGCTCGACGCCGCGGACCTCCTGATGTCAAAGCTCCAGATCGTCGAGCTCAACGAGAAGGACGCTGACGATTGCCTGCGCCTGCTCGTGACCTTCCGGCTCGAGGACAGCGATGACTCCGGCGCCATCGACCTGCGAGTGTTCCGTTCGATTGTGGGCGATGACTGGGGCTGGTGGCGAACCGTGACGCTGAACCTCGACCGGATCACCGCGCTCCTGGACAGCGGCGCTCGCCCCGCGATCGAGGGCGGCAAGCTAGACGCGAGAACTCAGCTGCAAACCCTTAGCGAGGCCGCGGAGTCAGCCCCGAAGAGCCGGCGCTGGAAGATGCGCGCGCGGATCGGTGAGCGCAAACGCTGGTACGACGTGCCCGAAGAAACCCCGCACGAGTAGCGGAAGGGCGGCGGCCGGCCGTGGGAACGCGGCGCGTCGTAGGATGATCGTCATGGTCGTGATTGCCGGAGGTCACGGGAAGATTGCGCTGAGACTGGCCGAGCGTCTCAGCGGACGCGGTGAGGCCGTGGTCAGCCTGATTCGCAATCCGGACCATGCCGGCGACGTCCGGGCACGGGGCGGACAGCCGGTGGTCTGTGATCTCGAGCATGCCGACGTGCCCGCGATCGCGAGCGCGATCAGCGGCGCCTCCGCGGTCGTGTTCGCCGCCGGCGCGGGCCCCGGGAGCGGGGCCGAGCGGAAGATGACGATGGACCGCGACGGCGCGATCAAGCTGTTGCGAGCGGCCGAGGAAGTTGGGGCGCCGCGATACCTGATCATCAGCTCCGTCGGCGCCGAGGCCCCCCCTGATGGGGACGAGGTGTTCAACGTGTATCTGCGCGCGAAGGCGGAGGCGGACGCCGCAGTGCAGGCGAGCAGCCGCGAGTGGACCATCATTCGACCCGGTCACCTGCTGGATGACCCCGGCAGCGGGAAGGTTCGTCTCGAGCTCGAGGCGTTCCGTGGTCAGATCCCGCGCGACGACGTCGCCGCCGTGCTGGACCTTCTCCTCGCGCAGGGCCGCGGAGCCGGCCGGATCCTGTACGTCAACGGCGGCGATGACCCGGTCGAGCAGGCGCTCGACGCCGTTCTCTGAGCCTGGATCGGTTGTGGAGCGGCGATGAGCGCAGTGTCAGCCGTTCCGGACCCGGAGCCCGTCCGAGTGCGGGTGCTGGTGGCAGAAGACATCGGCAGTCCGGGCCTCGACTTGTTGCGCGAGCATTTCGATGTCGAGCTGGGAATTGGCTGGTCGCGCGAGCAGTTGGCCGAACGGATCGGTGAGTTCGACGGGATGCTGATCCGCTCCGCGACTACTCTCGACGCCGAGCTTCTCGGTCGGGCGGAGCGGCTACGGGCGGTCGGTCGTGCCGGAGTCGGGGTCGACAACGTCGACGTCGCGGCGGCGACCAAGCTTGGGGTGGTGGTGGCGAACGCGCCGCAGTCAAACGTCATCACGGCGGCTGAGCACACGATGGCGATGCTGCTGGGACTCGCCCGAAACCTGCCTCAGGCCCACGCGTCGCTGACCAGCGGCAAATGGGAGCGCTCGAAGTTCTCGGGCGTCGAGCTGAACGAGAAGACGCTGGGGATCCTCGGGTTCGGCCGGATCGGCCAGCTCGTCGCCCATCGCGCGCTCGCGTTCGGCATGCACGTGATCGCGTTCGACCCGTTCGTCGGTGCCGAGCGCTACCGGGAGTTGGGGGTGGAGAAGGCCGATTCCGCCGACGCGGTGTACGCGGCAGCGGACTTCATCACGCTGCATCTGCCCAACACAGCGGAGACCAAAGGGTGGCTCGACGCCCGGGCGCTCGCGGCTTGCAAGGAGGGCGTGCGGATCCTGAACGTCGCGCGCGGCCCGCTGGTCGTCGATCGCGATCTGCAGGCGGCGCTCGATTCCGGCAAGGTGGGCGGTGCGGCGCTCGACGTCTTCAACTCCGAGCCGGTCACCGAGCACCCGTTGTTCGACTATCCCAACGTGATCGTCACGCCGCATCTTGGGGCATCGACCGCCGAGGCCACCGACCGTGCCGGCTACCAGGCCGCCGAACAGGTGATCGCGGCGTTGACCGGCGGGGTGGTCACGAGCGCGGTGAACGTGCCCGCGATCGCCGCCGAGGACGTGGACGTGCTCGCGCCGTTCGTATCGCTGTGCCGCAGGCTCGGGAAGATCGCGATCGCACTGGCGGAGGGGTCATCGATCGACCGCGTCCGTCTCGAGTTCCTGGGGCGGATCGCCGAGCGCGATACGCGGCTGCTCTCGATTCATGCGCTGATCGGAGTGCTGAGCGGGCACGTCGAGGAGGAGGTCGGGTTGGTTAACGCTCCGACGATCGCGGACGAGCGGGGGATCGAGCTAGTCGAGACCAAGACGTCGACCGCCTACGACTACAGCGACCTGGTCAGGGTGAGCATCGACTCCGGCGAAAGGAGCGTCCGCGTCGCAGGCACGCTGCATGGACGCCGCCACCGGCCACACCTGCTCGAGGTCTGGGGCCAGCGCTTCGACGTCCAGCTCGAGAAGCAGATCACCGTGCTCCGCTACCGCGACGTGCCGGGCATGATCGGGCGCGTCGGGACGTGCTTCGGAGAGCACCACATCAACATCGTTTCCGCCGCCGCCGGCCGTGACCCGGATGACTCGATCCAGGACAAGGCACGACTCCAGGTGATGGTCGTTACGACGGATGGGCCCGTTCCGCGCGACGTGATCGACCAGATCGTGGCCGGCGACGGGTTCGAGGCTGGTCGAACCGTCACGCTCTAGCCGCCGCGTCGCAGCCGCGATGGCCGGCGCACATCGTCGGAACCCGCGGTTCTCTTCGCTACCGGCGGATCGCGTGCACGCGGATTCTGGGGCAGGCGTTGTTGACATAGCCCTTGGGGTTCCAGAGCGCGGCCTCGTCCTCCGGTTGGGTGGCCGCGGAGGAGTCCCACGCGCGTACGAGCAGCTCATGCTCCCCGGGCGCCAGATCCAGCGTGATCCGCCATTGCCGCCACGCCCATCGCCCGAGATCCTCCAACAGATCGGCCTGCGTCCAGGTTGCGCCGCCGTCGAGCGACACGTCTACCCGCGCAACGTACCGATCGCCGCCGGCAAACGCGTAGCCGCAAACCTCGACTGGGCCGGCGGTGACGGTCTCACCGTCGCGCGGCGATAGGACATCGGAGTTCAGCGCCACCAGACCCAGCGGCATCCCCACCCCCGGGCCCGGGGTCTCGTGCGCGGGCACCAGTCGGTAGACGACGTGCTGGTAGTAACCCGACCACGGCTCGGCGCGCAGCTCGATCCGCTCGACCCACTTGACGCTGCGCGCACCGATATAGCCAGGCACCACCACTCGCAGTGGCGCGCCGTGCACCGGCGGGAGCGGCTCGCCGTTCATCGCCCATGCGAGCAGGACCTCCGATCGCCTGGCCTTGTCGAGCGGGATCGAGCCACCGAACCGCTGGACGGGCCTCGCCTCAGGACACGCGTCAGCACCCTCAAACCCTACGTCTGTCGCAAGGGTGAGCGGCCCCGCGAGGGCCAGCACGTCGGCCAGCGCGACGCCGGTCCAGACCGCGGTTCCGGTCGCTCCCGGACCCCACGGCGACTCCCCGGGGATGTCGCGAATGGCGATCAGGCCGGCGCGCCGATTGCCGGCGCATTGGAGGGTCGCCGTCACGGAGCGCTCCCGGAACGCCTCGCGCAACGTGTCCAACGACAGCGTCAGCTCCCGCTGGACCAAACCGCACACGCGCAGCCGCCACACGTTCCGGTCGATCTCCGGCACCGGGCCGTGGCCACGAACATAGAACGCGGCCGTGTCCGTCACCGAATCGGTCAGCGACCCCAACCCGGTCTCGGCGTTGAACGGTTCCTCGCCATGGACGACGAGATCGTCGCGCTTGCCAAACCGCCCCATGGGGTCAGTCTAAGATCCGGGCCGCCGTGTACGACGACCTGTCGCCCGAGAGTCGCCGCAGTCGCCCGGTCAGTCTGCCCTCCGAGCTCGTGTCGTGACGCGCTCGCCGAAACCACCGACGGGCGCCGCCGCCGGACGCGTCGTGCCCGATCTCACGCGCGCGGAGCGACAAAGTGCCGGCAAGCTGGCACGTACACGCGTTCCGCGCGAAAGTCATGCCGCGTGGGTGCCGTGGCCCGGGCGGCCCGATCCGGTCGATCTGCTCGAGCTCCAGGCCGAGTCGCGGGTGCCCAACCTGGTGCCGATTCGCTACGGGCGAATGATGGTGTCGCCGTTTGCGTTCTTTCGCGGCGCGGCGTTACAGATGGCCGCCGACCTGGCGCATACGCCGGATTCGGGACTCAGGGTGCAGGCTTGCGGTGACGCGCACCTTGCGAACTTCGGCGGGTTCGGATCGCCCGAGCGGGAGCTGTTGTTCGATCTGAACGACTTCGACGAGACGCTGCCCGGCCCGTGGGAATGGGACGTAAAGCGTTTGGTCGCCAGCCTTGCGGTTGCCGGACGCGCGGGCGGTTTGAGCAAGGCGGAGCGGCGTGAGGTACTGCTCGCCGGCACCTGCCGCTATCGACAGGCGATGCGTGGGTTTGCCCAGATGGGCAACCTCGAGGTCTGGTACTCGATGCTCACCGACGCGACCCTGGCCCAGGTGCTGTCAGCCGTCAAGGCCGCGCGGCAGAGAGTCCAGAAGCGCGAGCTCGAGAAGCGCATCAAGAGAGCCGAGGTGAAGGCCGAGGCGAACGACAGCATCAGGGCCTTCAACAAACTCACGACCGTCGTGGACGGCCGGCTTCAGATCATCAGCGACCCGCCGCTGATAGTCCGAGCCATTGACCTGCTGCCGCCAGGTGAAGCCGACGATGTGCTCGAGCGAGTGCATGAGCTGGTGCGCGGCTATCGCGCGACGCTCCCGGACGATCGCCGTCACCTGCTCGAGGGCTACCGCGTAGTCGATGTCGCGAGAAAGGTCGTCGGCGTCGGTTCAGTCGGGACTCGCTGCTGGATCGTGCTGCTCGAGGGACGCAGCACCCCCGAGGACCCGCTGTTCCTGCAAGTCAAGGAGGCTGAGGCCTCCGTGCTCGAACCGTACGCCGGCAAGAGCCGCTTTCGCAACCACGGACAGCGCGTGGTCGAGGGTCAGCGCCTCATGCAGGCCGCCAGCGACATCATGCTCGGCTGGCTTCACACCGACGCCGGCATGGACGGGAAGCCACGCGACTTCTACGTGCGCCAGCTGTGGGACTGGAAGTTTTCAGCCCGCCTCGACTCCGCGTCGGCTCCGCTCCTTGCCCCCTACGCCGAGATGTGCGCATGGACGCTCGCTCGCTCCCACGCTCGCTCCGGCGACCGCGTCGCGATCGCGGCATATCTCGGGAACGGTGATCAGTTCGACCGCGCAATCGCGCAGTTCGCCGAGGCCTACGCCGATCAGACCGAGCGCGACTACGGCGCGCTCGTCGCGGCTGTTAAGAGCGGCCGGCTCACCGCCGAGGGACCGTGAGCAGAACAGGGTCACGCCGTCGCCTGCGTCTTGCCGGTGATTGCTCTTGCCCCGGCCCCCGGCTTGGCTGGGATAATGCACCAGGGTCGCTAACGCGGCTCGGCCGCTCACGACGTTCGAGTTCGAAGGAGACGGGGCATGACCGACGCGGTGATTGGGACCGAGAGCGTCGGCGGGCGGGTCGGCGTCGATCGCAAAGTGTTTCGCACCGAGCTGAACCCGGTGGATTTCCTCCGCAGGGCGGCCTACGTGTATCCCGAGAAGACGGCGGTTGTGGATGCGGACCGCCGCTACTCGTACGCTCAACTCGCGGAGCGCTCTTGGCGGTTGGCCAATGCGCTCAGGTCGGCAGGGCTCAGCAAGGGAGACCGCGTCGCCACGTTGCTCTTCAACTCGGCGCCGATGCTCGAGGCCCATTTCGGCGTTCCGGCGGGCGGCGGGATCCTTGTGGCGATCAACCAACGCCTAGCGAGTCCAGAGGTGGGACACATCCTCGGACACAGCGGTGCCCGCTTCCTGCTGCTCGATTCCGAGCTCGAATCGCTGATTGCCCCGCTCGAGCTACGCGGCGTCACCGTGATCCGGTGTGCAAACCGAGGTGATCCGCAAGATGAGTACGAGCCGTTCCTGAACGCGGCGTCCTCGGCGCCCCCGGAGAGCTGGCTGGAGGACGAGGAGGAGACGATCTCGATCAACTACACCTCCGGGACCACCGGACAGCCGAAGGGCGTGCAATACACCTACCGCGGCGCGTACCTGAACGCGCTCAGCGAAGTGATCGTCGCCGGGATGAGCCCCGAGTCGGTGTACCTGTGGACGCTCCCGATGTTTCACTGCAATGGATGGTGTTTCCCGTGGGCGGTGACCGCCGTCGCGGCCCGCCACGTGGCGTTGCGCGCGGTGATCCCTGACCTGGTGTGGCAGCTGATCGATTCGGAGGGCGTAACGCATTACAACGGTGCACCCACGGTTCAGCTGATGGTCATCAACCACCCAAATGCGCACCGTTTAGAGCAGCCAGTGACCGCGATGGTCGCGGCGTCGCCACCCTCCCCCACCTTGCTGGCTCGCATGGCCGAGCTGAACTTCCGCATCGTTCACGTCTACGGCCTGACCGAGACGTACGGACCGATCACGGTCTGTCCGGTTCAGGAGGAGTGGCAGCAGCTTCCCGTTGAGGAGCGAGCCAAGCTGCTCGCGCGTCAGGGTCAGGCTTACCCCTCCGCCGACCTGGTCCGGGTGGTCGACGAGGACATGCACGACATCCCGCAGGACGCCGAGGCGATGGGCGAAGTGGTCATGCGCGGCAACAACGTGATGAGCGGCTACTTCGGGGATGAAGCGGCCACTGAGAGCGCCTTCGATGGCGGCTGGTTTCACTCCGGTGACCTGGCGGCCTGGCACCCGGACGGCAACATCGAGCTGCGCGACCGCAGCAAGGACATCATCATTTCCGGCGGCGAGAACATCTCGAGCATCGAGGTCGAGCAGACGATCTGCGCTCATCCGGCCGTTCTCGAATGCGCGGTGGTCGGAATCCCGGACGAGCGCTGGGGGGAACGACCGAAGGCGTTCGTCACGCTCAATAGCGCAGCCAGCGCGAGCGCCGAGGAGATCATCGCGTTCTGCCGCCAGCGGCTCGCGCACTACAAGTGCCCCGACGCGGTCGAGTTCGGACCACTTCCAAAGACCTCGACCGGCAAGGTCCAGAAATTCGCACTGCGCGAACGGGAATCAGATCAACGCGAGACGGTAGCCGGGCAGAGCTAGTCCGCGACACAGCGCTGTCGTCGGTTCAACGAGCGCGTTGGCCCGGCCTGGATGCAAGCGCCGAGAATTACCGATCCGTCCGTGGTCGCCGCGCTGAGGATCCCGGCGATCGAGCACCATCGCGAACACCGTCCCGAACATGACGTTGTCCGCAAGCTGGGGCACCAGCGGTAGGCCCCTGATCGCCGGAAACGACCTCCCAATCACGCCCACGTTGATGACGCCGATCACGAATCCGGCGGCCGCGCCCCACGCGACGGAATGATCACGCGGGAGCGTCCGTGCGAGAGCCTCGCCGCACGCCACCGAAATCGCGACGTGGACGACCGCGCCCCGAGCGAATCCCGGCCGGCCGGGCGGAACGAGCGTGCCGACAGCTCGCGTGGCGTCGTAGACGTAGACCGCGCCGGATCGGAGGCTGCGCTCCCTAACAATCGCGTGAAGCGTCGAGGGCAGCCCGCTGAGTGTCGCCGCGAGCAGGCTCGCCTCCATGACCCGTCGGCGGTCGAGCGCCATTCGCACAAACATAGGGCGTCGGAATCACGCCCTGGCGCTCGCGGGCGCCCGCGAGCGCGAGGCGCCTCAGACTCCTCCAGAGAGGGGGTGAGGTGCCGGTTGGTTGCTCGGTGGCGGGTCGTCCGCGACGAGCTGGGAGACCGTGACCAGCCGGAACCCTCGCTGACGCAGGCGAGTGACGATTCGCGGGAGCGCGGCGACCGTCTCGGTCCGGTCACCGCCGCCGTCGTGCATCAGGATGATCGCCCCCGGCTGTGCGCCACTGACCGCGGTGTAGATGATCTTGCTCACGCCAGGGCGGGTGTAGTCCTTGGTGTCAGCGCTCCAGAGCACCATCAGCATCCGCTGCTGGCGAAGGATCCCCAGGGTGGTCTGGTCAAAGGAGCCGTACGGGGGCCGGAACAGCACCGGGTAGGGCGCGCCCTCAGCGTGGATTACCCGTGCCGCCTCGCTGATTTCCGCCGCCTGCGCTCTTGCGGACACGAGCGCGAGCGGCGGGTGGTCCTCCGTGTGGTCGGCGACTTCACATCCGGCATGCACCTCGGCCGCGACCAGCCGCGGGTACGCTCGCGCCCACCGGCCGATCACGAAGAACGTCGCCGGCGCATGCATCCGCGTCAGGACGCTAAGGATCTCGTGCGTGTATGGGCCGGGCCCGTCATCGAACGTCAACGCCACCTCCCGCCGGCGGCGCCCGGCCAGCCCCACATACGACGTGTACGCAAGCACGCGGTCAACCTCGCGCGCTTCGCCCGCGTTCCCCGACCGAGCAATACGCACGGGTCCAACCACAACCCGATCCCCACCGGTGCTCGTATGACCCGAGACCGCCGCCACGCGATGGCCGGGGCCGGCGTCCGTGAGCGCGAAAGCGCCAATCACGAGCATGGCGACGACGAGCCCGACGAGCACGGCGCCGGCCCTCCGGCGCGCGCGTCGGCGACGCCAAGCAGTACGCCGTGCGCTCAGCTCGCCAGCCGACAGCAGCGCGCCCGATGGCCTACGACGATCTTCGTGCGCCCCTCTGCGCATCCGTGCGTGATTGTGTCAGGGCCACCGGCATGCCCGGCGCCCGGGCGGACACCGCTTCGCCGAGGGGAGCCGCCGGTGGAACCGACCGAGCCGCGTGCTTCGAATGAACAGGGCGCGAGGTCAAGGCAATTGGTGGATTCCTTTCTGGGGAGCGGTCGTGATGTTCAGCGCTCACGTCTCGCCAGCGAGTGGATGTACGTCGTGAGCAGCCGGTTGGCCGCGACCGACGCGGTGGCGTACTCACGCGAGGTCACCTCGAGCGTCCCCTGGGAGTCGAGGCTCGACACTCGGCCGGCTGCGATCCACTCGCCCAGGATCTTCGGGGTGACCTCGGGATGGAACTGAACGCCGAGGTGGCCGCCGACCAGGAAGGCCTGCGGACCCACCGGATCGTGCGCGAGCAGGCGAGCTCGGGCGGGCAGCCGGATCACGTCCTCTTGCCATGCCAGCCACGGCCCCGAGGAGATCCAGCTGGGCATCGATGTCGACACCCAGAACCAACCGTAGCGAGCCCTGGGCGCTCGGTGGACGCCCCCGCCAAGGACAACGGCCAGTGCCTGCGCGCCGAACCCGACACCGAGCACCGCCGTCCCGGCCCGGTCGGCTTCGCGGAGCCTGGGGGGCCGGGCAGGCGTCGGCGCCGCACAAACCTCACAAATTCTGTAAGAATTATGATGATTGCCGGGTCGGGCAATTGCCTTTGCACTTCGTGGAGTACTTGCAAGCCGCGGCCGACCCGCCGTGTTACTCGATAGACGGAGGTCTAGCTGTGTCGCATCGCAAGGCAGAGCGCCGCGCCGGACGACGGTGGGCGCTCATGGCGCTCGTATTGGCTGTGTTCGGTTGTGTGCTCGTCCAGTCGGCCGTTGCTGCCACCCA
>Ga0187777_10002261_pt1 | contig 12360 bp, 11 predicted proteins | sample 1015_Q2_SP5_10_M_FD_132416 | JGI IMG/M metagenome (GOLD analysis project Ga0187777, IMG submission 132416) | Tropical peat soil microbial communities from peatlands in Department of Meta, Colombia - 1015_Q2_SP5_10_MG | ecosystem: Environmental > Terrestrial > Soil > Wetlands > Peat | place...
ACGTTCTCGAGGAGCTCCACCATGACCTCCCCGTCGGAGAAGCGACCGACGATGCACCGGCCGAGACTGATGTTAAGGTGGCGGACAACCGCTTCGGCGAGCTTGGGGTTCGCCGTGCCGGTGAAGACGCGCATGCGTTCAAACGGCATCGCAGCCGCCGCCGGGCCGGCAGGGCGAGCCGACCGGTCGCGCGGCCCGCCCTGTGCGGTGAGTGGCTGGGGAGGTAGGGATCGAACCTACGAATGCCGGAATCAAAATCCGGTGCCTTACCACTTGGCGACTCCCCAAGAGAACCCGTCGCGTCGGCAAGCTCAAGGCGTCGCAAAGTCCCGCAATGGGTGACGGTTGAGCGCCCGCGCCACAAACCCGGTGAAGCGGCCGGCGCGCGTCGACCGGGCCAGAACCTGTACCGCGATATCCTCGGCGCCGAATGCTGCGAAAACGCACGAACCCGACCCCGACATGCGCGCTCCCACGGCCGCTCGCGCCGCCTCCGCCTCGCTGCCGAGCGTGTTGAGACAGTCTGCGATCTCCGGGAATTGCGCCGCCGCAACGGCTTGCAGGTCGTTGCGGCCGAATCCCTCGGGAAAGGCAAGTATTTTCGCGGAGGCGCTATTTCGTGTCAATTCTGGCGCTGCGAAAAGCTCGCCTGTGGCGACCGCGGCGCGAGGTCTCAGCACCACGAACCAGGTCGGCGGCAGGCTTACCGCGTCGAGCACTTCGCCGATGCCGCGGCCGATCGCGGGCTCGCCGAATACGAAGAACGGCACGTCGGCGCCAAGCTCGAGCGCGAGACCCATCAACGCGCGCCGCGAATATCCTAGGCGCCAGAGGCGGTTCAATCCCAGCAGCACCGTGGCGGCGTCCGAGCTTCCGCCGCCCAGCCCCGCCCCGAGCGGCAGGTTCTTCCGTACCGTCAGCGTGACGCCCCGCCCCGCTGCGCCGGCGTGCTGCAGAAGCCGCGCAGCGCGCACCGCGAGGTCGTCTTCTGGCGCGATCTCTGCGGCACCGCTCTCGCGGACGATGGCGTCATCGCTTCGGTCGGCGAAGGTTATGAAATCGGCCTGCGCGATCGGAACGAAGAGCGTCTCGAGTGTGTGATATCCGTCGGCGCGCCGTCCGGTTACGCTGAGGAACAGGTTGATCTTCGCCGGCGCGGGCAGCGTCAGGGGCGGTTGCGGAGTCAGCGCCATGTGTCGACGACCAGACGCAACTCGATCTCGGGATACTCGAGGGTCATGCGCGCCGGGCGCAGTGCGGCGTCTTCTCCCGGCGCGTAGGCGAGATAGACGATCGTCCATCCGTCCTGTCGCAGTACTGCAGCGCGCCCGTTGCTCCCGGGCTCGGCAGAGTAGGGCGCGCCCGCTCGCGGCACGCCTTGGATCCAGGACGACAGACCCTCGACCGGCAGGCGCCAGCCGAGCCCCGCCTCCGTCAGCGTGACCCAGTCCTTCGCCGTCGCGCGCCTGCCGTCCGCTGCCTCGAATCGCACGCCGGCGGCGTCTCCGCTGAGCACGGCCACCGTCTGGCCGAGCGGCGACGAGAACTCGAGCGCATCGCGCGCGTCGGCGTGTTGCCAGCGGAAATTTGCAGTAAACGCCTCCGCACCATGGCGGGCGCTCAGCCTTCCTTCCGCCTCGAAGGTTGGTTTCGGCGTCGGAAACCGGATGCCTTCCGCTTCCTGTCTTACGAACCAGGGCGCGCACGAGTTCAGCGCGAGCAGAGCGCAGGCCGAAACCAGCGTGGGGATAAGCCTTCGGCGCCCCTCGCCGCGCGGCGCGGGCATCGGGTCAGGGAGCGAGCCGACGCACCGTTTCGAGCAGGACCGGATTGTCCGGTGTCTCTTTCAGCTGCGCCTGCCAGACGTCGCGTGCGCTCGCCCTTTCGCCTTTGACCCAGAGAACCTCGCCGAGGTGCGCGGCGATCTCAGGATCGGGCCGCTCGGCCAGCGCACGGCGCAGGAATTTCTCCGACTCGTCCAGATTGCCGAGGCGGTAGTTTCCCCAGCCCATGCTGTCGAGAATGAACGGGTCCTCGGGCGCAAGCGCGTGCGCCTGCTCGATCAGCTTCATGCCCTCCGCCGCGCGCTGCGTGCGGTCGACTAAGGTATAGCCCAGCGCGTTCAGCGCCTGGGCGTTGTCGGGATGGAGCTCGATGACACGCCTCAATCGCGATTCGACTTCGTCGATTCGGTCGAGCTTCTCCGCGACCATTGCGACGTCGTAGAGCAGATCGGCCGAATCGGGCTCGCCGGCAAGCGCTGCGCTCAGAATCTCGTACGCGCCGCGGTAGTCTTTCGCGTCCTGGAGCAGCTGCGCCTCGGCCTGCTTGAGCTGAACCTCCTGCTCCTTGCCCTCCGGCGAGAGTGATTCGAGGTAGCGCCGCGCTTCCTCGACCTGCCCTTGCTTGCTCATGATCGCCGCGATGCGCAGCTTGGCGGCCCACGCGCGCTCGCCTTCCGTGACCTCGCGGTAGCGCGCGATCGCTTCCTCGTAGTGCCGCGTCTCCTCGCCGATCTCTCCCAGGTAGAACGATACCGCCCCGGGCTCGCCGTATCCGACTTCCTTGAGGTGCTGAAAGTGACTCTGCGCCGCCGGATAGTCGCGCATCTGGAACGAGAGGGCCGCTACGGCGAACTCCATCTCGCGATCGTCCGGGTCTTCGGCGAGCAGCCGCTGGAAAACCGTGCGCGCATCGGCGTAGCGCTTCTGCTCGATGTAGAGCTGCGCGAGTGCGCCGGCCGCCGGGTGCGAGTGCGGCGCCTGCTCGAGGAACGCCGACAGATACTGGATCGCCCTGTCGCGCGAGCTCTTCGCGAGGAGGTCAGCCTTGAGCAGCGCGGCGCGTTCCCAGCCGGGGCTCAGCTCGAGCGCTCGGTCCACGGCGCGCATCGAAGTCGCCGCGATCTCGAGGTCGGAGAGCCCCGTGTTGTAGCCGGCCAGCGCGACGGCGAACTGCGCCTCGGGGAGCCCCGGATACGGCTGCGCCAGCTCGGTGACGAGATGGTAGACGGCAACCTTGTCGGGCTGAGCGGACAGCGCGCGGTTGAGCTGCAGGAACGCCTCGCCGAGCGTATTGCCCTTGCCCGCGGCGTCGGCGAGCAGGCGCTCGAGGTCGCCCTTGAGATCGCCCGTCCCGCCGGGCTGGCCTAGCATCGTCACCATCTGCCGCGCACGGTCAGATCCGGGATCGAGCTGCTGCCAGAGCTGCGCCGCTTCGAGGGCGAGGCTGCGCTGGCGCGCGAACAGGGCGACTTCGGTCGCGCGGCGGGCCAGGGTGGCGTCCCGGGCTTCGCGAGCCGCCTCGAAGTACGCGCGCGCAGCTACGGTCGGCTCGCCGCGCTGCAGCGCGATGTCGCCGACGAGAATCCGGTACATCACATCGGGGCTGACCTGTGGCGCGGGCGCCGGAGGCTCACTCGGTGCGGGCGCGGGCTGCGCGAGAGCGCCGCTCGTCGCGAGGAGCGCGGCGAGCGTCGCAATACGGGCCAGGGAGGCGAGGGTTGCGTTATGCATGCTACGAATCGCTTGGGTCCGGGAGCCGCGCCTGAGCGCCGCGCGGCAGGCCAAACATCTTAGGGTATAGTCGATGAAGCCACAAACCTTGCACTGTCCAGCCCGTGCCTGAGCTCCCGGAGGTCGAAACGACGAGGCGCGGCGTCGCGCCCCATGTCGAGAAGCACCGGGTGACCGCCGTCAGGGTTTACGACCGGCGCCTGCGCTGGCCAGTTCCGCGCGATCTGTCGCGACGGCTCGTTGGACGAACCATCGAGCGGCTCGATCGTCGCAGCAAATACCTGCTCTTCCGCGTCGGCCCCGCTACGCTGATCGTGCATCTCGGCATGACTGGAACGCTGCGCGTGTTCAACAAGGCTCCGCCGCGACAGCGCCACGATCACGTGGATCTCGAGCTCGACACGGGCGCGGTGCTGCGCTACCACGACCCGCGGCGCTTCGGAGCGATGCTGTGGTCATCCGGCCCCGCCTGCGAGCACCGGCTGCTTTCGCAACTCGGCCCCGAGCCGTTCGCGACCGAGTTCAACGCGGCGTACCTGCACCGTGCAACCCGGGGGAGGCGAGCCGCGATCAAGGTTGCGCTGATGGACAGCAGGTTGGTGGTCGGCGTGGGCAACATCTACGCCAGCGAATCACTGTTTCGCGCCGGCATCCGGCCGACGCGCGCCGCAAACCGCATTTCCGTCAAACGCTTCTCCCGCCTCGTCGACGCCGTCCGCGAAACGCTGACCGAGGCGATCGCCAAAGGCGGGAGCACGCTGCGCGACTACGTCGACAGCCGCGGTGAACGCGGCTACTTCCAGCTCGACTACTTCGTCTATGGCCGCGACCGGCAGCCCTGCCGGGTGTGCGGGGGCACGATCCACACGGTGCGCCTCGGTGGCCGCGCGAGCTACTTCTGCCCGCGCTGCCAGCGCTGACCGCTTGCCGCAAGACCCGCGCTGCGCCAGGCCCTTGTTTTGGCGCGATTTATGCTAGAGTCTGCCGGCAGGTCATCGTGAACGACCCCGGGGAGGCTGGGGAATGGCGCAATCGAGGGAGCTTGCCGCACGCTTTGAAGCCTACAGCGACTGGCGGCGGCGGCTGTCGGCCGGAGTTTCCGGGCTGCACGAATGGCTCGCGCAGCAGGAGCTCGCCGACGGTCAGACCGACCTCAAGGTTCAGCAGCTTCTCGAACGGCTGCACCAGGACAAGCTGGTCATCGCCTTCGTCGCCGAGTTCTCGCGCGGCAAGTCCGAGCTGATCAACGCGATCTTCTTCGCCGATTTCGGCCAGCGTCTTCTGCCGTCTTCGGCCGGGCGCACCACGATGTGCCCCACTGAGCTTCTGTACGACCCGACGCGCCCGCCCTCGATCCGCCTGCTGCCGATCGAAACTCGTGCGCGCGAAGCATCCGTGTCCGAGTTCAAGAACTACGCCGACGAGTGGGTGACTCTCGCGCTCGATCTCTCATCGGCCGACAAGATGACCCAGGCGCTCTCTCAGGTGTCGCAGACCAAGCGCGTTCCCATCGCACTCGCCCGCAAGTACGGTCTGTACGACGAGGGCGACGTGCTCACTCCGCTCCCGACCGCGGATGACGAGCTCGTCGACATTCCCTGCTGGAGGCATGCCGTCATCAACTTCCCGCACCCGCTGCTGCAGCAAGGGCTGGTGATCCTCGATACGCCCGGCCTCAACGCGATCGGGACCGAGCCCGAGTTGACGCTGAGCCTGCTGCCCAACGCGCATGCGGTGCTGTTCGTTCTCGCGGCAGATGCGGGCGTCACGAAGACCGATATCGACGTCTGGAAGAACCACCTGGTCGGCGCCGATCCGGCCACGAAGGAAGGTCGGCTTGTCATCCTGAACAAGATCGATGGCCTCTGGGACGAGCTGAAGAGCGCCTCCGAGGTGGATTTCGAGATCGAGCGCCAGGTCAAGAGCTGCGCGCAGATTCTGGCCCTGCCGCCGGCGCAGGTCTTCGCCGTTTCGGCGCAGAAGGCGTTGCTCGCGAAGGTCAACGGCGACGATTCGCTGCTCGCGAGAAGCCGCCTTCCCCAGCTCGAACAGGCCCTGTCGAAGGAGCTCATCCCTGCCAAGAGGGAAATCGTCGGGACGGCGACGCGCGCCGAGATCCGCGGCCTCGCGCTCGCCGTCCAGGCTATCCTCGACGCGCGTCGCGCGGGGATAAACGAGCAGCTCGCCGAGCTGCGCGGGCTGCGCGGCAAGAACCAGGACGTGGTCGTGCACATGATGGAGCGCATCAAGCAGGAGAAGGAGCTCTTCGAGCGCGGGATGCAGCGTTACACTGCGCTGCGCAACGTATTCACTCAGCACACCACCACGCTGTACGAGGCGATTGGGCTCGAGTCGCTGCGCGAGACGGCCGGCGCGACGCGCCGACGGATCGAGGACAGCCCATTCACGAAGGGCGTGCGGACGGCGATGGGAGATTTCTTCTCGGCCATACGCGGCAACATCGAGCGCAGCGCGCATACCAGCGGCGAGATCCACGACATGATGGAGGCCATGTACGCGCGCTTCGCCAAGGAGCACGGCCTGGAGCCGTACAGCCCGCCGCCGTTCTCGATGCTCAAGTACCAGAAGGAGATCGACCGCCTCGAGCGCGCCTACAACGTGCACTTCAACACACTGTGGAACATGGTCAGCAAGGCCAAGTTCACGCTCATGAAGCGTTTCTTCGAGACCATCGCAATCCGCGTCAAGCACGTCTTCGACATCGCTAACCGCGACCTGGAGACGTGGCTCAAGGCAGTGATGGCACCCCTTGAGACCCAGGTGCGGGAGCACCACCTTCAGCTGCGGCGCCGGCTCGACAGCGTCAAGCGCATCCACCGCGCCAGCGATGAGCTCGAGGAGCGCATTGCCGAGCTCGAGCAAGCCGAGGCGGCATTGAGGGCGCAGTTCAACGCGCTAAAGAGGGAGATCGCCGCGATCGACGCGGTGATCGATCAGCCCGAGCTGCCGCTCGCGGCGAACGCCTGAATCGCCCCGCGGCAAGGGGCTAGCCGTGCTCCTGAGCGGCGGGCCTCTTCGGGGCCATCAGCGCCTCGTATTTCAGCCTGAGCTGCTCTGTCGTCTCGACGTGCCCCGGATCGACCGGTATGCAGTCGACGGGACATACCTCCACGCACTGCGGCGTGTCGAAGTGCCCGATGCACTCGGTGCACTTGGCGGGATCGATTACATAGATCTCGATGCCCTGCGAAATGGCGTCGTTAGGACACTCGGGCTCGCAGACGTCGCAGTTGATGCACTCGTCGGTGATCATCAGCGCCATCGCGCTTCCTACTTCCTGGCTGCGCGGCCGCGACTGCCGCGGGCGAACTTGGCCGCGAGGCGGGCGGCGACAGTGGGCGCCACGAAGCTGCTGACGTCGCCGCCGAAGCGGGCGATCTCGCGCACGATCGTCGAGGACATGAACAGGTACTGCTCCGAGGGGGTAAGGAACAGCGTTTCGACCTCGGGGTAGAGGTTCCGGTTCATCCCGGCCATCTGAAACTCGTACTCGAAGTCCGACACCGCCCGCAGCCCGCGGAGGATCACCCGCGCATCCACTGCATGGACGAAATCCATCAGAAGCGACGAGAATCCCATCACTTGCACCCTTCCGATGTCGGCGAGCACCTCGCGCGCCATCGCGATGCGCTCGGCCGCCGTGAACAACGGCTGCTTGCTCTCGCTGTCGGCGATCGCCACGATGACTTCGTCGAACATCCGGGACGCGCGCCGCACCAGGTCTTCGTGTCCGCGGGTAAATGGATCGAAGGTGCCCGGATACACTACCCTGAGCATTGTTTTTCAGTCCGTTGGGCCGACGTGGCGCAGCAGATGATAATGCACCTTGCCGGCCTTGTCCCGGCGGTGGACGACGAGCCCTGCGGGTGCGTCGAGCCGCACTGGCGCTTCCGCGTAGAGCGCGCCGCCGGGAGCGAGACGCGCGGCAGCGAGCGGCAGCAGTTCGCCCCATGCCGGGGCATCGAACGGCGGGTCCAGAAACACCACGTCGAACTGCCGGCGCTCGCGCGCGAGAAACGCGAACGCGTTGGCGCAATGCGCTTCAAGCGCCGCGCTCCCCAGCAGCATCGCCGAGTCGAGCAGCGCGGTAACGAGCGCACGACGTCGCTCCACTGCAACGGCGAGCGATGCGCCCCGTGAGAGCGCCTCGAAAGACAGCGCGCCGCTGCCCGCGAAGGCATCGAGCACGGTGCGACCCGACAAATCCTGCCCGAGCCAGTTGAACAGCGTCTCGCGTACGCGGTCGGGTGTGGGTCGCAAGCCGGCCACGCCGGGAAAGCGCAGTTTGCGCCCGCGCCAGCGCCCGCCGATGATGCGGATTTCGTTCGAGAACATGCTGCGCACCGCGCCGATGGCGCGCGACGTAAAATTATATCCTCCGCTTCTCGAGTCCGTTCATGCTTGGCCTGTTCAATCGCGGTTCCGAAGAAGAGCGCCGCCCATGGAGCGAGCGCCTCAAGTCCGGGCTTGGCTTGTCGCGCGAGCGCTTTGCGCGCCCGCTCGCGGCGATCTTCGGCCGCGAGGCTTTGTCCGAACAGTCTCTTGAGGAGCTCGAGACCGCGCTGCTCACCGCCGACGTCGGCGCAGCGGCTACCACGCGGCTGCTCGAGAACCTGCGCGCTCGTTGGAAGCAGGCAGCTCCAGGGGAGAACCCGCGCGCGCTTCTGAAGGCGTCGCTCGCGGAATTGCTCGCGCCGCTCGAGCAGCCGCTCGCGATCGGCCCGCAACGGCCGTTCGTGATCATGATCACAGGGGTCAACGGCGCCGGAAAGACGACCTCGATCGGCAAGCTCGCGAAGTACCTCCAGGCGCGGGGACTATCCGTGCTCCTCGCGGCCGGCGACACGTTCCGCGCCGCGGCCCGCGAGCAGCTCGAAGCGTGGGGCGCTCGCAACGGAGTTCAGGTGATCGCGCAGCACGGCGGCGACCCGGCCGCGGTGGTCTTCGACGCTATCGCCGCGGCGCGGGCGCGGGGTGTCGACGTCGTGCTCGCCGACACGGCGGGCCGGCTCCCGACTCAGCACCACCTGATGGAGGAGCTGAAGAAGATCCGGCGGGTCATCGCCAAGGCGCAGGAGGGGGCGCCCCACGAGACCCTTCTCGTCCTGGACGCCAACACCGGGCAGAACGCGCTCACCCAGGTGGGCGCATTCGACGCTGCGCTCGGCCTCACCGGGATTATCCTGACCAAGCTCGACGGCACCGCGAAGGGCGGGGCGGTCGTGGGCATGGCCGGGGACAGACCCGTGCCGCTCAAGTTCATCGGCGTCGGCGAAGGGCTCGATGACCTGCGGCCCTTTCGCGCCGAAGAGTTCGCGGAAGCGCTGGTGGGCTAGGTCGCCAGCCGGCAGCCCAGGCCGAGCCTCCGCTCGCCCGGCTTCATCGGACGTAAGCATCCACTCACTTCGCCCGGAGGCTTCCTGACCCCGCGGGTTTGCGGGCGCTAGCCGCAGCCACCGCCAGATGCCGGCGGAGCGCCGCGGCCAAGGGAACCTTGGGCCAGGATTAGCACTCTCAATGGTCGAGTGCTAAGATCGCACTCGGTAGAGGAGATCAAGAGCCCGATGACGAGTACTGCGTTGGCGTTCCCAACCCCGGCTTCGCTGGGGAGCATCGATCAGTACATTCAGGCAGTGAACCGGTTCCCACTGCTCACTGCGGCCCAGGAAGTGGACCTGGGGCGGCGGCTGCGCGATCAGAACGACCTGGACGCCGCGCGCCAGCTCGTGCTTTCGCACCTGCGCCTGGTGGTCGCGGTCAGCCGCAACTACCTAGGCTACGGACTGCCGCAAGCGGACCTGATCCAGGAGGGTAACGTCGGCCTCATGAAGGCGGTGCGCCGCTTCGACCCCGAGCGCGGCGTGCGCCTCGTGTCCTTCGCCCTGCACTGGATCAAGGCGGAGATTCACGAGCACATCCTGCGCAACTGGCGGCTCGTGAAGATCGCCACAACCAAGGCGCAACGGAAGCTCTTCTTCAATCTGCGCAGTATGAAGACGACCCCCGGCTCGCTCAGCCGCAAAGAGGCATCGAGCATCGCCCGCGATCTCGGGGTCAAGCCCGAGGAGGTCTTCGAGATGGAGACCCGCCTCGCCGGGCAGGACGTGGCGCTCGAGCCGCAGCCTGGCGAGGAGGGCGAGAGCCTCACGCCGATCGGCTACCTCACCGACGCCGAAGACGAGCCGGCGCAGCTCCTCGAGCGGGCCGACAACGAGAGGCGGCGAAGCGACGGGTTGCGTCAGGCTCTGTCGAAGCTCGACAGCCGAAGCCGCGACGTCATCGAGGCAAGGTGGCTGCGCGAAGACGACAGCCACGCCACGCTGCAGCAGCTTGCCGATCAGTACGGTGTCTCGGCCGAGCGCATCCGCCAGATCGAGACCAAGGCGCTGAAGACCATGCGCAGCCAGATGGCCGGCCTGTAACCCGGCACATCCTTCTCAGCGCAGCGAACGCCGGCCCCGCGCCGGCGTTGCTGCTTCTCAGAGCTCGATCTGCGTGCCGAGCTCCACCACGCGGTTGGTCGGAATGTTGAAATACTCGATGGCCTTGGTGGCGTTCTTGGACATCGAGACGAACAGCTTCTCGCGCCACAGCGCCATCCCCGGCGCCACCGTCGGGATCAGCGTTTCGCGCGAAACGAAGAACGACGTGTCCATCATGTCGAAGGGCGTCCCCTGTCGGCCGCACTCCTCGAGCAGCGTCGGGATGTCCTGGTCCTCCATGAACCCGTAGAAGGCCTCGATCTGGAGGAAGTTGCAGCCGAGCGCCTGGATGTGCAGCCGCTCCGCGAGCGGAACGACGGGAACGTCGCGGGTCTTCAAGGTTAGCAGCACCACGCGCTCGTGCAGCACCTTGTTGTGCTTGAGGTTATGCAGCAGCGCGGCGGGCACGCGCCCTTCGATGCTGGTAAGGAACACCGCCGTTCCCGGGACACGGGCGGGCGGGGCCGCCTCGACGCTTGAGATGAACAGATCGAGCGGCATCGTTTCCTTCATGAGGCGCTCGAGCAGTATGGCGCGGCCGCGCTTCCAGGTGGTCAGCAGAGTGAAGACGGCGACGCCGATCGCGATCGGGAACCAGCCTCCCTGCGGAATCTTCAGCGCGTTCGAGCCGAGAAACGAGGAGTCGACCACGAGCAGGGGAGCGACGATCGCCAGCGCGGCGATCCGATGCCAGCCCCAGAGGCGCGTCAGCACGATGTACATGAGCAGCGAATCGATGGTCAGCGCCATGGTCACCGCAATGCCGTAGGCGGCGGCAAGGTTGCTTGAACTCTGGAAGCCGACGACGAGGAGCATCACGGCGGCAAGCAGCGTCCAGTTGATGAACGGCACGTAGATCTGGCCGATCTGCCGGTCCGACGTGTGCGTGATGGTCAGTCGCGGACAGTACCCCATCTGGATCGCTTGGCGGGTGAGCGAGAATGCGCCCGAGATCACGGCTTGCGAGGCGATGACCGTCGCGCAGGTTGCCAGAATCACCATGGGGAGCAGCGCCCAGCCCGGGGCGAGCAGGTAGAACGGATTCTTGATCGCCGCTGGGTCGTGAATGATGAGGGCCCCCTGGCCGAAGTAGTTGAGCACAAGCGCCGGGAGCACGAAGACGAGCCAGGCACGCCGGATCGGCCCCGCGCCGAAGTGCCCCATGTCGGCGTACAGGGCCTCGGTGCCGGTGACGGCGAGCACGACCGCCCCGAGCGCAAGGAAGGCGGCAAGCGGGCTGCTGGTGAGAAAGCTCAAGGCGTAGACGGGGTTGAGCGCGGCAAGCACGGCAGGATCATGCGCGATCTCCAGCGTCCCGAGCACGGCCAGAACCGCGAACCAGAGGGAAGTCACGGGACCGAACAGCACGCCCACGCTCGCGGTCCCGTGGCGCTGGATCGAGAAGAGCGCGATCAGGATGAGCAGGGTCAGCGGGACGACGTAGAGCTTGAGGGCCGGGGCCATGACATCCAGCCCCTCGACCGCCGAAAGCACGGAGATCGCGGGCGTGATCATCCCGTCTCCGTAGAACATCGCGGCGCCGAAGATGCCCAACCCGATCAACCACCAGCGCCCGCGCCGGTCGTGCAGGCCGCGACCGACCAGCGCGGTGAGTGCCATGATGCCGCCCTCGCCGCGATTGTCGGCGCTCATGATCAGCGTCACGTACTTGAACGTGACCACGATCGTGAGCGTCCAGAAGATCACCGACAGGATGCCGTAGACGTTTGCTTCCGTCAGCGGAAGGCCGTGCGGACCCGTGAAGCACTCGCGCAACGTATACAGCGGGCTCGTGCCGATGTCGCCGAACACGACACCGATCGCCGCGATGACCAGCGGCGGAGCCCGCTTTTGCGCAGGGTCGGACGTGATGATCGCCTCTGGCCCGCCTCGCGGCGTCAGCAGGCGCCTTCGTCGGACCGTCGAGAGAACCGGATGTTGAGCTGCTTGAGCTTCCGATAAAGATGCGTGCGCTCCAATCCCGCGCGCTCCGCTACCCGGCTCATGTTGCTCTGCTCCTTGCCCAGCAGCTGTTCGAAGTAAATTCGCTCGAACGCCTCGCGCGCCTCCCGGAGCGGCAGCTCGAAGAAGCGGGCCGTGAGCTCCGGGGCAACCGTCGATGGCGGCAGCATCGCGCTGTCGCCCAGCAGGCGCCGCACGTGCTCTGCCGTGATCTCGCTGTTCACGGTCAGGGCGAGGTTCGCGATCACGCTGTGCAAATGGTCGAGGTTGCCCGGCCAATAAGCCGCGGCGAGAGCGGCCACCGCTCCGTCGTGCAGCGTGGCCTGCGTACGCTGGCTTGCCGAGATCTCGCGCCAGTACCGCTCGGCGAGCGCCGGTAT
>Ga0187777_10002262_pt1 | contig 12359 bp, 14 predicted proteins | sample 1015_Q2_SP5_10_M_FD_132416 | JGI IMG/M metagenome (GOLD analysis project Ga0187777, IMG submission 132416) | Tropical peat soil microbial communities from peatlands in Department of Meta, Colombia - 1015_Q2_SP5_10_MG | ecosystem: Environmental > Terrestrial > Soil > Wetlands > Peat | place...
GGCCACCATCGCGAGTCGCGGGAGGTCAGCGATCTCTTCGCGGGAGGGTCGGCGATCCTCCTGCTCGTCGGCGGCGCGCTCTCCGCGCTGTGGTTTCTGAGGGTTCCGTGAAGCGCCTGCTCGGCCTGACTGCGGTCGCGGGCGCGGCGATCGTCGTCGGGGTTTCGCCGGCCCTGTCGACGAACGAATGCAAGGGGCTCCAGATCTGCCTCCGGGTCGCGGGCCCGTGGGTGGTCGTGCCGGGGACGACGAGCACCCCGCGACCCACCGTGAGCTACCAGCTCTCGTGCCCGCGCGGGTTCATCGTCGGCGGGCTCGACGCCGAGCTCAGCGACCGCGCGATCGACGTCGGCTTCCGCGGAGCGCTCGGGAGCCCGGTCAATCCAGGGATCACGACCGCGCGTGCGGCGCTCTTCGACGCGACCTTCACCGGCCGCACGGCCCGAGCGGTCAGCTTCCGCCCTCATCTCGGCTGCATTCCGACGTCCGGTGGAAGCGGAGGGCCGCAGCCGTTCCTGCAGCCGAGCGCCGCGAACGCGGCCGCGTTCGCGCCGGGACGGCCGACCGTTCGCCGCGTCTCGAACGTGACACTGCGGGCAGGCTCGGTGCAAACCGTCGTGCGCACGTGCGCGGCGGGCGAGCACGTCGTCTCAGGCTGGCACGCGGTCGGCTTCTACACGACGAGTGCGCCGAGCGCCGCGTTGATCACGAGCGTCGCGACGAGCCGGACCGTACGCAACGGACGCGTGACCGTGCGCGTCCGCACGGGTTTCGCGCTCGCCGAGGTCCGCGCCGTCGTGCAAGTCGGCGCAGTCTGCGCAGGCGGCTCGTGACCTTCGGCCATCCGCTCCTGCTGCTGACGCTGCTCGTCGTTCCGCTGGCCGTCGTCCTCTACCGGCTCGCCGAGCGCAGACGGATGCGCTACGCGATCCGGTACTCGAACGTCGAAGTGCTCGCCTCGGTCGCCGGCCGCGGATCATGGCGGCGACACGTCCCACTCGTTCTCTTCCTCGCCGCGCTTGCCGCGCTGTGCGTCGGGTTTGCGCGCCCGCACCGAACGACCAAGGTCCCCGAGGAGAAGGCGACCGTCATCCTCGTGATCGACGTCTCGCGGTCGATGACCGCGCACGACGTGAAGCCGTCGCGACTCGCCGCGGCACAGGCCGCGGTCCGGCTGTTCCTGAAGAAGGCGCCGAAGCGGCTGCGTGTCGGCCTGATCGCGTTTGCGGGGGAGCCCCAGGTCGTCGCCCAGCCGACGCAGGACCACGAGCTCGTCAGCCAGGCGCTGAACGGGATCGAGGACTTCGGCGGCTTCGGCGGGACGGCCATCGGCGACGCGCTCGCGGCAGCGGTCCAGCTCGGCCAGCAGGCGGTGAACGGCAACGGGAACTTCGCCGCCGCACCGGCTGGAGCCGGGTCGGTGCACGGGCTCGTCACGATCCTCTTCCTCTCCGACGGAGCCCAGACCCGCGGCCTGCTGCAACCCCTCGAGGGCGCCGAGCGTGCGAAGGCGGCGGGGATACCCGTCTACACGGTCGCACTCGGAACACCAAACGGGACACTGACCTTCGACAACGGCTTCGGCGGCGGCTTCGGCGGAGGGCTCGGCGGCGGCTTCGGCAGCGCGCGGATTCCCGTGCCGCCGGATCCCGCCACGCTGCGCCAGATCGCCCAGGTCACGGGCGGGCAGTTTTTCGAGGCGCGATCCGAAGGCGCGGTGAAGAAGGCGTACTCGCGCCTCGGCTCGAGCCTCGGCCGCAAGAGGGCGAAGACGGAGATCACCTCCACGTTCCTGCTGATCGCCGCATGCCTCCTCGTCGCGGCCGGCGTGCTGTCGGCTCGCTGGTCGCCGCGCTTGCCGTAGCCGCGCGCCCCGCGCTATGAGCGCGCGGCGAGCGGGGCGACGAGCCGGTAGCCCGCGCCCGGCTCGGTCAGCAGGTAGCGAGGGCGCGCCGGGTCGGGCTCGAGCTTCCGGCGGAGCTGCGAGACGTAGACGTGGAGGTAGTGCGACTCGCCGCCGTACGCCGGGCCCCAGACCTCGCGGAGGATCATGCGATGTGTCAGCAGCTTGCCTTCGTTCTGCGCGAGAAACCGAAGCAGCTCGAACTCGTTCGGCGTCAAAGCGACACGGCGTCCGGCGACCGTGACGCTGTGCTTCTCCAGGTCGACGCGCAGGTCGCCGATCTCGAGCACGGGCTCCGTTGACGGAGCTGCGCGCCGCAGCGCCGCACGCAGTCGCGCGAGCAGCTCGTCGACGCCGAAGGGCTTCGTCACGTAGTCGTCGGCTCCGGCGTCGAGGGCAGCGACCTTCTCCTGCTCGTCGCCGACCGCCGACAGGACGAGGATCGGCGCGGTGCACCATTGCCTGAGCTCGCGGCACACCTCCGAGCCGTGGACGTCGGGCAGGACGAGGTCGAGGATCACCGCGTCCGGTGGGTGGACGGCCGCAGCGGCCAGAGCCTCCTCACCTGTCGCGGCGGTCTCGACGTCGTAGCCGGCACCGCGCAGGTTCGTCTGCAGCGCGCGCAGGATCTGCGGCTCGTCGTCGACGACGAGGACGTGCGCACCGCTCACGCGCGCACCTCGGCAGGGACGGACGCGGCGGGTAGCGCGAGCGTGAACACGGTGCCGCCCCCCTCTGCCGCCTCGGCCCAGACCCTTCCTCCGTTCGCGTGGGCGAAGCCACTTGCGATCGCGAGCCCGAGTCCCGTGCCGGTCGAGCCGGTGCCGTGCTCGAACGGCTCGAAGATCCGAGCGGCTTCGCGAGGGTCGATCCCGGGACCGTGGTCCCGGACCCGGATGAGCAGCTCGCGGCCGTCTCCCTCGGCCGAGATCTCGATCGGATCGGTCGTCGAGGAGAACTTCAGCGCGTTCTCGATGAGGTTGACGAGCACGCGCTCGATCTGCGCCCCGTCGACCATCGCCGCGACCGGGTCGCCGGGCAGCGCGATCTCTATCCGGTCGGCGTCCGAGCCGATCGTCTCGATCGCGCGCGCGACGAGACCGTCCGCGGTCCAGAGCTCGGGGCGCGGCCGGGCGGCGCCTGCCTCGAGACGCGAGAGGTCGATCAGGTTGGAGACGAGACGCTCGAGCCTGGCCGCCTCGCCGGTGATCGTCTCGACGAGCAGCGCGCGATCCGCGGCGTCGAACTGCAGGTCTTCGCGGCCCAGGCCCTCACCCGCAGCGCGGATCGCGGTCAGCGGCGAGCGCAGGTCGTGGCTCACGGCCCGCAGGAGCGCCGTCTTCATCGCGTCGCTGCGTCGCAGGCTCTCCGCCTCGACCGCCGCGCGCGACAGCCGTTCGCGCTCGAACGCGACCGCGAGGATCGACGCCAGCGCCGGGAGGACGCGCTGAGTCGAGTCGGGGTTCGGCGTCTCGTCCGCGGAGAAGAAGAGCCGACCGACGCGCCGCGGGCCGAGCTGGAGGTCGACCGCGGCCTCCCCCTTGTCGGGCCGGCGCAGCGATTCGAGCTCGATCCGGGCCCGCTTCATCCCGAGCAGCTCGGCGATCCGCTCGGCGACGTCGTTGAGGCACTCCTGTACGTACTCGGCCTCGAGCAGCGTCGCCGCGACGTCGGCGAGGAACGCGGCCTCGCGCTCGCGCTGCTCCGCCTCAGCCGTTCTCCGCCGCGAGCGCGCAGCAAGGTCGCTCACCACGACCGCGGTCACGAGGTAGACCGCCAGCGCGAACCAGTTCGCCGAGTCCCGCAGCGCGAGATTGTGGATCGGCGGCAGGAAGAAGTAGTTGAATGCGATCATGCTCGCGATCGAGACGCCGACTGCATACGGGAGGCCGAAGACGACGGCGACCGGCAGCACCGCGAACAGGTAGAGGACGCCGAGGCTGAGCACGGGGACCGAGCCGCGCAGCGCGAAGATCGCCGCGGTGACGAGCGCCACTGCACCGATGCTCGAGACCACTGCGAGGGCACGGGTCGTGTCCTTGTTGCGTCCGAGGTCGAGCTGCATCCTCCGCTGAGGATAGACCCGAGCGGAGCGGGCGCAGACGCTCGCTACAGCAGGTAGATGATCAGCAGCGCGAGCGCGGCGAGGAAGAGCCCGAGCGCGACGTAGCGGAGCAGCGGCGAGTCCGGCAGCGCCTGGACGATGTGCACGTCCACGAGCAGGTCGCCGGACACGCCGGACGTGCCCATGTCCCCCTCCCCGGCGACACGGAGCTGGGCGCCGTCCTCGAGACCCGGCGGGATCCGGACGCGCAGCCTGCGCTCCTCCTGCACGAGCCCCTCCCCCCCGCACGTGGGACAGACCTCACCGTGACACGTCTTGCACGCGCCGCCGCGCCCGCGACCGTTGCCGTCCGCTCCACCCCGTCGACCGGTGCCTTCGCATTCGGGACAGTCGGGGTCGGGTGCACGCTTCGTGCCGAGACCGTCGCAGGCGGAGCAGACCCTGGTCGCGGTGAACTCGACGAGGCGACGGGTGCCTGACTCGACCTCGCTCTCGAGCAGCTCGAGCGGAATGCGAACGTTGTCGCCGGGCGCAACGGGCTCGCGCGCCTCCTCCCAGAGCGTCTCGTCGAAGCCGCTGTTTCCCCGACCGCGGTAGCCGTAGCGGTCGTAGAGCAGCCGCGCTTCGGGCTTCGAGAGAACGCTGTACGCCTCCGCCAGGTCGCGGAACTTCCGCTCCGACTCGGGCGAGCTCGAGACGTCCGGATGGCACTCGCGCGCGGCGGCGATGAACGCGCGCCGGATCGTGCCCTCGTCTGCGTCGCGGGGGACGCCGAGCAGGTCGTAGTAGTCCTCCTTCTGCTTCCGGACCGCGCTCACGGCTGAATTCTCGCGCACCGCGCAAACGTCGAGCCCGGTGGCTCGGCAGGCACGTTCACCGACGACGAGGCGGCGCGATCGGCGGGGTTCGGCACGGCCTTCCCACTTTGCACGCCTATCAGGACGACGCAAGACCCCAATGGGTGTCTGCGTCCTAAGATCGCCTCCATGACCGGCGAGGAGCTGCGGACCGTGATGCGGCGCTTTCCAGCGCCCGTGGCCGTCGTGACCACCCACGTCGACGACGAGCGCTACGGGCTTACCGCGGGCTCCCTCGTCTCGGTCTCGCTCGAGCCGCCGCTCGTCGCCGTCTCGATCGGCCGCGACTCCTCGTCGCACGAGCCCCTTCGCCGCGCGAGTGGATTCGCGGTGAGCCTGCTCTCCGAGCACCAGTCGGACGTCGCACAGCACTTCGCCCGGAGCGGCATCCCGCCCTTCGTGCTCTGGCAGCGCGCGGACGTTCGCGACGGGAGGTTCGGCCCGCTCGTCTCCGAGGCGCTCGCCTGGCTCGAGTGCCGAACGTGGGCGCAGTTCGACGCGGGCGACCACACGATCTTCGTGGGCGAGGTCGAGTCGACGGAGCTCGGTGCGGCAAGCCGCGGCCTGGTCTACCGCGACTCGACGTATCACGCCGCGTGATCGCGGCGGTCGTCTTCGACCTCGACGGCGTGATCCTCGAGAGCGAGCAGGTGTGGGACGACGTGCGGGAAGGGCTGGCGCGCGAGCAAGGCGTCCCTTGGAGCGCCCAGGCACAGGCGGACATGATGGGGATGAGCTCGCCCGAGTGGTCGCGCTACCTGCACGAAGTCGTAGGTCTCGCGGGGTCTCCGGAGGAGCTCAACAACGAGGTAGTCCGGCGAATGCTCGATCGCTACGCCAACCGGCTGCCACTCATCGACGGCGCGGCGGACGCCGTGCGGCGGCTCGCCGCGCGCTGGCCGCTTGGGCTCGCGTCCTCCTCGAACCGGGAGCTGATCGAGCGCGCGCTCGACGTCGCGGGCATCGCACCGCTCTTCCAGGTGACCGTCTCGTCGGAGGAGGTCGCGCGCGGGAAGCCCGCGCCTGACGTCTACCTCGAGGCCGCCACGCGCCTCGGCGTCGACTCGGCCGCGTGCACGGCCGTCGAGGACTCGACGAACGGCATCCGCTCCGCGTCCGCCGCAGGCATGCGGGTCGTCGCGATCCCGAACGCGACGTTCGGTCCGGCGGACGACGCACTCGGGCTCGCCGACGTCGTTCTCGACTCGATCCGCGAGCTCACTCCCGCCGCAGTCGAATCAGGTTGATGCCGTCGCGGATCGTGAGCAGGACGTTCTCGACACGCGGATCGTCGCGCACTCGCTCGTTGAGGGCGTGGATCGCCCGCGCCGACTCGCCCGCGCCCGCGCTCTCGGCGTCGACGACGTCGCCGCCGGACAGCGCGTTGTCGACGAGCATCACGCCGTCCGGGGAGAGCAGTGGCAGCGTTGCTTCGTAGTAGTTGAGGTAGTTCCCTTTGTCGGCGTCGATGAAGACGAGTTCGAACGGCCCCTCGAGGCCCGCGATCGTGTCGAGCGCCGGACCGATCCGGTAGTCGATCCGGTCGATCACTCCGGCCTCCTCCGCGTAGCGTCGGGCGATCGCGTTCGTCTCGGTGTTGACGTCGCAGGTGACGACCCGGCCCTCGGGCGGAAGCGCGAGCGCCATCGCGATCGAAGACGAGCCGGTGAACGTGCCGAGCTCGAGCACGCGCCGCGCGCGGACCAGGCGGACCATCTCCGCCAGGAAGAAGGCTGCGACCGGGTCGACCATCATCTGCGGCACGGGCGTCACCGCGCGGGTCTCGGCGGCGAGACGCTCGAAGAGCTCGGTCGGCTGGATCGAGTGGGCCTCGGCGTACGCCTCCACCCGTGAGTCGATGAAGCTCACGAGCGGCGCGTCACGTTCCCGTCACGGTGTCTGACACCGAGACTCGCCCCGAAGAGGACGCAGCCTTTCGACCGCCAAGGCCGATGGTGCCTCGCTTCCACGGGTGGGTCGATGAAGCTCACGAGCAGCTCGTCACGTTCCCGTCACGGTGTCTGACACCGAGACTCGCCCGAAGAGGACGCAGCCGTTGTGGCCCCCGAGACCCATCGCGTTCGACAGCGCCACGTCGATTCTCTGCTCTCTCGCCTCGTTCGGCACATAGTCGAGATCGCACTCGGGATCGGGATGGCGATAGTTGATCGTCGGCGGGATGACTCCCTCGGAAATCGCGAGCACGCACATCATCGCCTCGATCGCCCCGGCCGCGCCGAAACAGTGACCCATCATCGACTTCGTGGACGAGACTGCGAGCTCGTACGCGTGCGGGCCGAAGACCTCCTTGATCGCCCTCGTCTCCGCCGCGTCCCCGAGCGGCGTCGACGTGCCGTGCGCGTTCACGTAGCCGACCCGCTCGGGGTCGACGTCGGCACGCTTCAGCGCCGCGCGCATCATCTCCGCCACGCCCGTCGCCTCCGGCTCGGGTTGCGCGATGTGATGCGCATCGTTCGACGCGCCATAGCCGAGCACCTCTGCATAGATCGTCGCGCCACGTTGTCGCGCGTGCTCCAGCTCTTCGAGGACGAGCACGCAAGCTCCCTCCCCCATCACGAAGCCCGCGCGCGTCGCATCGAACGGTCGTGATGCGTTCGGCGGGTGCTCGTCTTCGATCGCGAGCCCGCGCATCGCCGTGAAGCCGGCCAGGATCAGCGGATGCATGCACGACTCCGCGCCGCCGGCGAGAACGGCGTCCGCATCGCCTCGCTTGATCAGTTCCGCGGCCTCGCCGATCGCGTGCGACCCGGTCGCGCACGCAGAGACGACCGCGTAGTTCGGCCCCCTGATCCCGAGCGAGATCGCAAGCTGGCCACTCGCGGTGTCGACGAGCACGCTGGGGATGAAGTTCGGCGACACGCGCTCCGGACCGCGCTCTCGAAGGATCTCGTCCTGCGCGATGATCCCGTTGAAGCCGCCGATCGCCGTGCCGAAGACGACGCCGACGCGCATCGGGTCGAAACCGTTCAGCGACGCGCGCCCCATCGCCTCCGTTGCAGCTCCGAGCGAGAGGAGGACGTTGCGCTCGAGCTTCCGCACCTCCTTCGGGGAGGCGACGCCCGACGGATCGAAGTCCTTCACCTCGGCCGCGATCCGTACGGGGACGTCGCCCGTGTCGAACGAGCGGATCCAGTCGATGCCGCTCTCTCCCGCGACCGCCGCGCGCCAGGTCGACCAGGCGTCGTTGCCGAGCGGCGTGACCGCACCGAAGCCCGTGACGACGGCTCTTCGCATCAGCCGAGCTTAGACGGGCGGACCGGCCCGACGCGTCGGCGGCTCTGCATCGTCGATGCGGCGCATCGCGAAGCGCCCGAACTCACGGCCCAGGAGCAGCGCGCGCCCGAGGTAGCCGCCGTCTCGCCCCGGCTCGAGCCGGTCGACGAACGCACCGAACGGCGCACGGTAGTGCAGCTCGCACCCATCGACGTCGAACGGGAGGCCCGGGCCGACGGCGAAGTGCGTCGTTCCGGATGTGCCGCTGATCCGCTTGACGCAGCCGGGAAGCGGCGGGAGCGCTCCGCCGAGGCGCTCCACTTTCCACGTCCCGTCGAGCTCGCCCACGGCGTCTAGGGTTCCACAGATGGTCGGGTCGAACGTCCCCTTTCCGCCGATGGAGGCACAGCTCGTGAAGGAGCTTCCGGAAGGAGACCGCTGGCAGTTCGAGCCGAAGTGGGACGGCTTCCGCGGCGTGCTCGAGAACGACGGCGGCGAGCTCGCGCTCTGGTCACGCAACGGACGTCCGCTGCTGCGCTACTTCCCCGAACTGCGCGAGCTCGGCGACCTGTTGCCGCCCCACTCCGCGCTCGACGGCGAGATCGTGATCGCGCGCGACGGCGTGCTCGACTTCGACTCGATGCAGATGCGCCTGCACCCGGCCGAGTCGCGGATCCGCAAGCTGTCGGCCGAGATCCCGGCCGAGTTCGTGGTCTTCGACCTGCTGCTCTGGGACGGAGAGCCGGTGCACGAGCGTCCGCTCGAGGAGAGGCGCGCCGAGCTCGAGCGCGTCGCGGACGGCTTTCGACTTTCGCCGACGACGACGGACGCCGAGCAAGCACACCACTGGCTCGACACCTTCGAGACGGCCGGGCTCGACGGCGTGATCGCGAAGCGGCTCGACCGTCCGTACCTCCCCGGCTCGCGCGAGGCGGTGATGAAAGTCAAGCCGAACAAGACGGCCGACTGCGTGATCGTCGGGCTGCGCTGGAAGGAGAAGCCCGAGCGGATCGCGACGTTGCTGCTCGGGCTGTACGACGACGAGGAGAAGATCCGTTACGTCGGCTCGGCGGCGGTCGCCGCGAGCCGTCACGCACAGATCGCCGAACGCGTGCTCCCGCTGCTCGAGGACGCGCCGGACCGCGGCTTCTCGGAGCCGAACCGCTGGGGCACGGGCGAGCTCGAGGAGGCGGCGGTCCGGCCCGAGCTCGTGTGCGAGGTGCGCTACGACAAGGTGCAAGGGCACCGCTTCCGACACGGCACACGCTTCCTGCGCTTCCGTGACGACAAGGAGCCGGGCCAGTGCACGTGGGCCGAGGTTCAGCCGGCTCGAAGCCCGGGCGATCCGACGTTCGAGAGCCTGCTGGCGGGCTGAGGCGCTAGAGCGAGGACTGCGCGGCGGCGGGCTCGACGAGCTGCGCCGAGATCTGACGACGCAGTCGCGAGATTTCCTCGTCCTTCAGCGCGATCTGCTCCTGCAGCTTCGCGACGCTTCGACGCAACGTCTCGGTCGTCGACACGAGCTCGAGGAACGCGCGCTGCCGCTCCTTCAGCATCGTCTCCACCGTCTGGAGCCGGTTCTCCGCCGCCACCTCGACGCCGACCCGTGCCGGCTGGGGAACGGCTGCGACCGGAACGGTCGCCTCTTCAGTGACCGGCGGCTCGAACGTCGGCGCGGGTGCGGGGGCGACCGCGTGGCCCTGCTGCGCGGCATCGAGATCCTTCGCCTGCTCGGCGATCGCTTCCGCGAGCGCGAGCCACGAGATCCGGCCCGAGTCGATGAGGATCTCGCCGAGGCGACGACCACTCCGCTTCTGCTCCTCGAGCGCCTCCTCAAGATCGACCTCGTTGATCAGCCCTTGGCTGAGGAGGACGGCGCCGATCGGGCGCCAGCGGGGCGCGTGCTCGTGCATACCGCCGTTATCGGCAGCGACCGCCGATCCCTAGAGCGCTTCCCGAGACGCCGCCGGCGGCTCCAGTCCGACCCGTGCGAACCGCGGGAGGAGCGAGGCCTTCCGCCGCCACATCCCCGCCGTCGGGTCGCCGATCTCCTCGATCCGCCTCCGCACCGACTCGACGGTGAAGCGGCTCGGATCCACGTCCGGCACCTCGCTCCAGTGGAGCGGCGCGGAGACTCGGGCGTCCGGGGTCGGGCGCACCGAGTAGGCACAGGCGATCGTACGGTCACGCGCGTTCTGGCCGTAGTCGACGAACACGCCCCGGCGGTCCTTGACCCGCCACGTCGTCGTCGCCACCTCCTGGTCGCCGATGCGCTGCTCGACCTCCTCGGCGACCCGCTTCGCGAACCGGCGGACGTCGGGGAAGCGGAGCTCGGGCTTGATCGGCACGAGCACGTGGAGGCCCGTCGCGCCCGAGGTCTTCGGGAACGACGCGAGCCCGAGCTCGTCGAGGACCTCGCGGACGACGAGCGCGATCGCGCGCACGTGAGTCCACTGGCCGTCGGTGGTCGGATCGAGATCGATCAGCATGTAGTCCGGCGCCTCGATGTCGGAGACGCGCGAGTGCCAGGTGTGCAACTCGATGCAGCCGAGGTTGATCACCCAGGCCAGCGCAGCCGGATTGTCGACGACGGCGAACACCGTGGAGTGCCCGCTCGGGAACGCGACGAACTGCTCCGCGACGTAGTCGGGATGCTTGGGCACTCGCTTCTGGTGAAACGACTCCCCTTCGACGCCGCCCGGGTAGCGCACCATGTGGAACGGGCGGCTGCGCAGGTGCGGGAGCGCACAGTCCGCGACGTCCAGGTAGTAGCGCACGAGGTCGCCCTTCGTCAGGCGGCACTCCGGGAAGAAGATCTTGTCGGGGTTCGAGAACGCGACCTCGTGCCGTTCGACGCGCATGGTCGATCAGTATCGCCGTGGTAGGGTCGCTCCCGTGCGGCTGACAGCGACGCTCGCCCTCGGAGCCACTCTCGCGACGCTCGCGGCCGGCTGCGGCGGTACGAAGTCGGCGTCGACGACGAGCACGACGGCGAGCGCGGCCTCGTGCGCGAAGGGGAGCCTGAAGCTCGTCACGCCTGGCGTTCTCACCGTCGGCACCGGCAACCCGGCCTACCCGCCGTGGTACGGCGGCAAGCCTCACTCGCCGTGGCAGGTCAGCGATCCCCGCTCCGGCAAGGGCTACGAGAGCGCTGTCCTCTACGCGACCGCGAAGCACCTCGGCTTCACGCACTCCCAGGTGAAGTGGATCTACGTCCCCTTCAACAACACCTTCGCGCCTGGGCCGAAGAAGTTCGACGTCGCCGTCCAGCAGATCTCGTACGAGCCGGCACGGGCGAAGGCTGTCGACTTCACGTACTCGTACTACAACGTCAACCAGTCGGTCGTCGTCAACAACGGGACGAAGATCGCGAGCGTCGACAGCATCGCCGGCCTCAAGCCGTTCAAGCTCGGCGCCGAGCTCGGCACGACGAGCTACAACACGATCGTGAGCGTCGTCAAGCCGGACAAGAAGCCGGCCGTGTACGACACGAACGACGCCGCGGTCGAGGCGCTGAAGAACAAGCAGATAGACGGCCTCGTCGTCGACCTCCCGACAGCCTTCTACGTGACGTCAGCGCAGGTGCCGAACAGCAAGGTGCTGGGGCAGTTCCCCGCGCCACCGGGCGGTGAGCACTTCGGGATGGTGCTCGCGAAGGGAAGCTCGCTGACGCACTGCTTCAACCAGGCGATCGGGACGCTGCGCTCGAACGGCACGCTCGACAGGCTCCAGGCGCAGTGGCTCGCGAAGGCCGCCGGCGCTCCCGTCTTGAAGTAGAACGCTGGACGAGAACCGCCGCTCGAGAATCCTCGGCAGCTTGACTCAGGGCGGCGGGGGCCACCGGGCCGTCGGCGCCGCGATCGTCAGCACGATCGTCGTCGTCGTCGCGCTCGGCCTGCTGATCACGAGCGCGCCCGGCTGGCCCGCGGTCAAGAGCACGTTCCTCGACTGGGGGCAGTTCAAGTCGTCGATGCCCGCGATCGCCGACGCGTTCCTGCTGAACATCAAGATCTTCTGCATCTCGGAGGTGTTCATACTCGTCTTCGCGTTGCTGATCGCGGTCATGCGGAGCCTGCGTGGGCCCGTCTTCTTCCCGATTCGCGCTATCGCGGTCGTGTACGCGGACTTCTTCCGCGGGGTGCCCACGATCCTCGTGATCGCAATGCTCGGATTCGGCGCGCCCGGACTCGCGATCCTGGGCGTGCCGACGTCGACGACGTTCTGGGGAATCGTCTCGCTGGTCCTCGTCTACACGGCGTACGTCTCGGAGGTCTACCGCGCAGGCATCGAGTCGGTGCAC
>Ga0187777_10002263_pt1 | contig 12349 bp, 9 predicted proteins | sample 1015_Q2_SP5_10_M_FD_132416 | JGI IMG/M metagenome (GOLD analysis project Ga0187777, IMG submission 132416) | Tropical peat soil microbial communities from peatlands in Department of Meta, Colombia - 1015_Q2_SP5_10_MG | ecosystem: Environmental > Terrestrial > Soil > Wetlands > Peat | place...
AATGTGTTCGTGAACACCGGTGACGGCGACTGCTGCAGCATCGGGGCGGCGCACTGGATCCACGCCATCCGCTACAACATGAACATGACTGTGATGCTGCACGACAACCAGATCTACGGTCTAACCAAGATGCAGGCGTCACCGACGTCCCCACGCGGTCTGAAGAGCAATACAACTCCGCGCGGGGCATATCTCGAGGGACTCAATCCTTTGAGTGTCACTCTCGGTGTGCAGAACGTCTCGTTCGTTGCCCAAGCGGTCGATTGGATACCTGAAGTGCTATACGACATCATTCGCGCGGCTTATCGGCACAAGGGCTTCTCGTTCGTGCGCATCCTACAGCGCTGCCCCGAATGGCTGCCCAAGATGCTCGATCCGTGGGTGCACGATCCATTGAAGACCAATCTAGTGCACCACAAAAATGGCCTGACGCTGAGCCCGAACATTTCCAAAGTCTACCGCACCCAGGAAGAGCACGATCCATCGGATATCGATCGGGCGCGCGAGATTGCTTCGGTGCTCGATCCGATTCCGGTCGGCATCCTGTACCACAATCCGCAGGTGCCTTGTTACGAAGAGCTGCGCAACGCCGGCCAGCAGCGCTCGACGCGCTTTATCAAGGCAGGCTTCGAAGCGGAACTCGACAAATTCACGGTCTGGCCACAGGGCGCAGGCGCCCGGCCGAGCGCTTGAGAATCCGGTCAAACCAAATGACTAAGGCGACGCCAGCATGCAAGTAGAACTCCAGGCGCACATCGCATTTCATCTCACAGGCCGGATGCCTCAAGGTGAGGGCGACGCACTGGCCCGCGACGACTTGCGGCCCGCAGTCTTCGCCGGTTACCGGGATATCACGGCGTTGCGCTACGATTTCCCGTTGGTGCTGATGCCTGATGAAAATCAGCCAGTGCAATCGCTGTCGGGTCTTTTCGACAGCGCTCTAAAAGATGTCACTGCCAAAGATGACAACGCACGCCTGAGAAAGGATGCTCACCGGCTCGAGCGCGAGATCCGCAAACTGGTGGCGGAAGGCACGAACGGAACGCTCCTCAAACTGTATAGTCTTGCCGCCGATCGCATCGCCACGAAGAACGACGAGCCATTGGCAAAAAGCATCAAGAGCTTACAGGCCGCATTGAAAAATGATGGTGAAGTTGTTGATTGCGGCCAGGCGATGACGTTCCGGCTGTTCCGGCACGCCTGGAAAGTGCGGCAAGACCGAAAGGCACAAAAGTTCCGCGCCGAGATCAACGTGCTGATCACGAAACTGTCCGATATTCTGAGTGCGGAATTCGGCCACTCCAAGGAAGGAATGAGTCCTGAACGGCTTAAAGCCGCTATCGGTTCGGCACATCGCGATGCGTTCGATTTCGCCGCAATGTCCCGCCTGTTGACTGAAACCACGATCAATGTCCCGATGGCGGAACAGCGCCGCCAGCGTATTCGCGGCTTGCTTTCAACGTTGCGCACGCAGCGCTTCTTTCCGCCGGCAACCGAAAGCGACAAATGGATCGGCGTCGCCGACGCGTATTCGTTCGTGTTCGAGAATTGTACGGAGGCGGTAGCCGCCTACCGCGAGCGGCTGCCAAAGATGACCGAACTTGCCAAGGCGATGGCCATGGCCAAGCTCGAAACCGACGGCGAATACAGTGAAGCTCGGCATGACGCCTTTTTCGCCGGCTTTGGCGATAACGGTCTGGATGCCGAGGATATCGCCGCCTTTCCGGATTATCTTATTTGTCTGAACGCAAAAGATTTCCGGGCTGCGGAAACGGATCTGATTCTGCGGGCTTTTGCCGCCGGGATGCCGGTGAAGCTCGTTGTGCAGACTGACGATCTGCTCGAGCAGTCGCCGATCAGGGACGATTATCTGATTGCGGGTCTGCGCGGAACGCAGCTCGCCAATAGCGCGATCGGACTTGGCTCGTCGTATGTCTTTCAAGCAAGCGGCTCCAATCTGTTCCAACTCCGCGAGCAGGTCATGCGCGGGCTTGGCTATCGCGGCTCCGCTTTGTTCAGCATTTACTCCGGCGCGAATGGCGGCAGCTTGCCGCCTTATCTTGCGGCCGCAGCCGCCGCCGAATCCCGGGTATTCCCCGCGTTTACCTATGATCCATCGGCAGGCGCGGACTGGGCTTCACGGTTCTCGATTGCTGCCAACAATCAGGCCGATCTTGATTGGCCGGTGCTGCGCCTCGACTATGAGGATGCTGGCCAACAGCTGGCATCGGAAACCATCGCCTTCACGCTGGTCGATTTCGCCGCTTGCGATCCACGCTGCGCTAAATATTTTGCCAGGGTGTCGCGCGCAAATTGGACCGCCGATTTGCTGCCGGTTGACGATTTCCTGAAGCGCGAGCCGAAGGATCTATCCGAAAAGGCGCCGTGTCTATTGATGGTCGATCGCGACAATCGCCTGCAAAAGGTGATCGTCAACGACACATTGATCCAGGAGGCACGCCGCTGCATTGAGGTCTGGCGTAGCCTGCAGGAGCTCGGCGGCATTCATAACTCGCATGCGGCAAAACTTGTTGAACAGGAACGCAAAGCCAAGACCGAACAAGCGCGCCCGGCAGCTGTTCCAGAAATGGTGCAAGCCGGCGTTACCGCTGCGGCGCCGGCGCCCGCGACTGCCGCCGCGCCCGCCACTGTCGAAGCGGCAGCAGAGAAACCGTCAGATGATCCCTATATCGAGACGGCGCGGTGCACGACCTGCAACGAGTGCACACAAATCAACGACAAGATGTTTGCCTACGACTCCAACAAACAGGCAATAATCGCCAATCCCGATGCGGGGACCTATCGTCAACTGGTCGAAGCGGCAGAGAATTGTCAGGTTTCGATCATTCATCCCGGTAAGCCACGGAACCCAAACGAGCCCGGGCTTGATGAGTTGATAAATCGAGCGCAGCCATTCATTTAGAGCAGCATGGAAATCTGGTCCGGAGCTCGATGTTGGGGACTCCTGACACGACTTGCCCCCGACGGGAGTCGGACGCTATTTGAGTGTCTTCGCTAGTCGGGGAGGGAGTTGAGGCCCCGTCTGGCTCCAAGGGCGACGCCGTTAGCCAGCATCCCGTTGCAGGGCGTTTCACAGAAGGACTTGCGGTTACAAATGATCCTCGTGGACAGCCATTGCCATCTCGATTTTCCGGATTTTTCCAGCGAGCTGGACGCAATTCTCGCTCGGGCACGTGCGGCCGGTATTAGCCGCATCGTGACGATTTCCACGCGCGTGAAAAAACACGCGCAAATCCTGGCGATCGCCGAGGCCTATCCCGACGTGTTCTGTTCGGTCGGAACGCACCCGCATCATGCCGCGAAGGAGCCGGATGTCGATGCGGAGCTGCTTGTCGCAATAGCAAAAAATCCCAAGGTCGTCGCCATAGGCGAGGCGGGGCTCGACTATTACTACGACAACAGCCCGCGCGATGTGCAGGCGGCGAGCTTCCGCCAGCATATTGCAGCAGCGCGTGAAACTGGTTTGCCGCTGGTGATTCACTCGCGGGATTGCGATGACGACATGGCCGCAATTTTGCGCGAGGAGAGCGGGAAGGGCGCCTTCCCGGCTGTGTTGCATTGTTTTACCGGTAGCCGTGCGCTGGCTTTCACTGCAATCGAGCTCGGCCATTACGTGTCATTCACTGGGATATTAACTTTCAAGCGTTCCGACGATCTGCGCGCGATTGCGGCGGCATTGCCTGCCGATCGCATCATGGTGGAAACCGACGCGCCTTATCTCGCGCCGCTGCCGTATCGCGGAAAACGCAATGAACCCGCGTACGTGGTCGAAACGGCTAAAGTTTTAGCGGAATCCCGCGGCGTCTCACTCGACGAAATTGCCCGCCAGACAACCGAAAACTTTTTCCATCTGTTCAGTAAGGTGCCGCGCGTGCTGGCGACTGCGGCATGAGTTTAACCTTCACCATTCTGGGCTGCGGCTCATCAATGGGCGTACCGCGCGTTGCCATGGGCTGGGGCGTCTGCGACCCGAATAACCCGAAGAACCGCCGGCGGCGTTGCTCGCTACTGGTCGAGCGCGCCAACGTGCAGGGCCATCGTACCCGCGTCCTGGTCGATTGTTCGCCGGATCTGCGCATGCAGTTGCTCGATGCGGAAGTTGACTGGCTCGACGGCGTCCTGATTACCCACGAGCACGCCGATCACACCCATGGCATTGACGACTTGCGCCCGCTTTTCGTGCACAAACGGCACCGCGTCGATGTTTACCTGGACGAGCCAACATCCCGGGCCATGCACGCCCGCTTTGCCTATTGCTTCATGACGCCGCCGGGCAGCGAATATCCGCCAATTGCATCCGAGAAGCGTCTGGAGGCCGGTAAACTGGTCACGGTTAACGGACAGGGCGGCCCTATCGAGGCACTGCCGGTGCTTCAGGCCCACGGCGATATCCCGTCCCTTGGCTTCCGTTTTGGGAACGTCGCCTATTCCGCCGATATCAAAAGCCTGCCGGCTGATAGTGTCGCTGCGCTATCCGGGCTGGACGTATGGATCGTCGATGCGCTTCGCAAAAGTCCGCATCCGAGCCATTTCAACCTGGATGAGGCCCTTAAGTGGATCGGCCGGGTCAAACCTAAACGGGCGATCCTGACCAATCTGCACACTGACATGGACTACGCGGCGCTACGCACCGAGCTGCCGGCGAACGTCGAGCCGGCGTACGACAGAATGACCTTCGCGAACGGCTGACATGACCTGCCATGCCCCCGGCCGCTGATCCTTCGAATTTTATGCAAATCCGGGACGCGCTTGCTGGAATGGCTGCTAAATCTCGTCATCTAGAGATATTCCATAATATGTCTTATGCGAATGACCGATGGACGTCGCGGTGGCGGCAGCGCTTTGCTACCGTTTCGCAATCGGTCGCCAACCCGCCAAGCCAAGCCCGCCTTCCGTGAAGCCTTCCCGCGATATTTCCCGCCTGATTGAGATCATGGCGGCCTTGCGCACCCCTGGCACGGGTTGCCCATGGGACCTGGAGCAGAACTTTCGGACGATCGCGCCTTACACGCTCGAGGAAGCCTACGAGGTAGCCGATGCGATCGCCCGTAATGACCTCGCGGGCCTCAAGGACGAGCTTGGAGACCTGTTGTTGCAGGTCGTTTTCCATGCGCGTATGGCCGAGGAACAGGGCGCCTTCAATTTCGCCGACGTGGTCGAAACTCTCACGACCAAACTGATCCGCAGGCATCCGCACGTGTTTGCTGATGCCGATGGAAAAACTGCCAAGGCCGTCGAAGGATTGTGGGAGCGGATAAAGGCCGAGGAAAAGGCTGAAGCAGGCAAGACAGCGCAGAGCGGGGCGCTCGGCGGGGTACCGCTCGCCCTGCCCGCGTTAACCCGCGCTTTGAAGCTGCAGAACAAGGCCGGACGCGTCGGTTTTGACTGGAACGATCCGCGCTCCGTCCTCGCCAAGATACGTGAAGAAGCAGACGAGATCGAAGCGGAACTCGACCGCGGTCAAAAAGCAAAGCAGGCGGCGGAAGTTGGTGATCTGCTGTTCGCGGTGGTCAACCTTGCCCGCCATCTTCAGTCTGACCCGGAGAGCCTGCTGCGCGAAACCAACATAAAATTTGAGCGGCGGTTTGCGGCAATCGAGCGCGTGCTGGCCGAGCGCGGAAAAACGCCCCGAGACGCAACACTCGCCGAGATGGACGCGCTTTGGGATGCGGCGAAAGCGGATGAGAAATCGTGAGTTCAGGCGTTGAACTTTGCGCGCACTTGCGCAGCCTTTTCCGGCTCGGCACGCACGGTTACCGCCAGTCGTCCATCATCGCGCAGGTCTTTGGACAAGACCTCCGAATGCCGATAAAGCCAGCTCAATCCCGCGCCGTCGGCTGCATCGATAGCAACTTCGAGCGTCTCACGCCGTTCGGCCAGGCGCGCTTCCAGCGCGTCGGTGAGGCGATCAAGCCCCTCCCCGGTCAATGCTGATACAGGCACCGGCCGTTGCGGCGCCGGCTTCCGCTCAACAAGATTGAGCAACCCGGCGCGCGCTCCGGCATCAAGCCGGTCGATCTTATTCCAGACTTCAATCAGGCGACGGTCGGTAGCCGCAATGCCCAGGTCAGACAGTACCTTTTCGACGTCATGCGACTGCGCGTCGGAATCCTCATGCGACAGATCGCGCACATGCAAGATCACATCTGCCTCAATGACCTCTTCCAAAGTCGCGCGGAAGGCCGCCACCAGCATGGTAGGAAGCTCGGAGATAAATCCAACCGTGTCCGACAGAATAATGCGCGCGCCGTGAGGCAAGGCGACCGCGCGGAGAGTCGGGTCAAGGGTCGCAAACAGCATGTCAGCCGACAATACGCTTGCCGCCGTCATGCGATTGAACAAGGTCGACTTACCTGCGTTCGTGTAGCCAACTAAAGCGGCAATCGGATAAGGCACGCGCTTTCGACTGTCGCGATGCAGCTTGCGGGTACGTTTGACCTTTTCGAGTTCGTCTTCGATGCGCACGATGCGTTCTTCAATCGCGCGACGGTCGGCTTCGATCTGGGTTTCGCCCGGTCCGCCGAGAAAACCAAACCCGCCACGTTGCCGCTCAAGGTGCGTCCATGAGCGGACCAGCCGGCTTTTTTGGTAAGTGAGGTGCGCAAGCTCGACTTGCAGCGCACCTTCTCGCGTGCGCGCACGACGACCGAAGATTTCCAGAATAAGACCGGTACGGTCGATGACTTTTGTATTCCAGGCTTTTTCCAAATTGCGCTGCTGAACCGGCGAAACCGGACAATCCATCACCACAACCGATGCAGACAGACTTTTGGCGAGGCCGGCAATTTCATCGACTTTGCCCTTACCGATATAGGTCGCCGGCCGGATCTCGTTGAGCGTGACTAGCCCCGCCTGAACCACGGTCAGTTCGATCGCGCGGGCAAGACCGACGGCTTCTTCAAGACGCGCTTCGGGCGTACGCAGAGCCATATCCCGGCGCGTACTGTTTTTCCGTCCTGCGGACTTGATCCACGGTTCGATAACGATTGCGCGGCCTGTCTCGGTGCCCGAAATCGTCGAGCTCGGGAGATCGGCACGCTGATCACGGCGGCGTACTTCCAATTAGACTTTGTCTCCGGCCGGAGGCTCTTCGGCGCCCTCAAAGAGTTGGATCGGGTGCCCCGGCATGATGGTCGAAATCGCATGCTTGTAGACGAGCTGGGAGTGACCATCCCGTCGCAACAGCACACAGAAATTGTCGAACCAGGTTACCACGCCCTGCAACTTAACACCGTTCACCAGAAAGATTGTGAGGGGTATTTTGCTTTTGCGAACGTGATTGAGGAAAGTATCTTGCAGATTTTGCGCACGATCGGCTGCCATGGCCGTGTTCCATTTTTTGCTCGCGTCTAGCGCGCGAGACCTTTCTTTGCCCGGATCCTCCGCATGCACATTTGACGTGCCTGCGACCGCCTTTGCCCCACGCATAAGCGATGCCGAGGCCGGGAGGACTCTATTAGATGGCAGGGAACATGCCGGTGCAAGCAATTCGCGCAAGCTGCATTAACGTGTTGAAATACCGCGATTTTCGGTTCTTGCTGCCAGTTCAGACAGCCGGGTTTACGGGGCTGCCTTCGGCATAACGGTGATAGTCGCGACGCAAGCCCGTTGCGATGAGGCCGGGCGCGCCATTGCCGACCGGCTGACCGTTGATGGTCACGACCGGCAGGACGATTTGGCTTGCCGAGGTGATGAACGCCTCGCGAGCCGCGTAGGCTTCCTCGACCGTAAAAGCACGCTCCTCAAAAGCGAGCCCCTGTTGCTTGATAACATCAATGACCACCGAGCGAGTGACTCCGGCCAAGATGTCGGAGCCGAGCGGATGCGTAACAAGTTTGCCGTCGCGGCTTACGATCCACGCGTTCGACGACGCGCCCTCGGTAACGCGGCCCTGCGGATCGGTGAGCCAGGCTTCCCGCGCGCCCTGGTCTCGCGCGACCTGTTTGGCCAATACGTTCGGGAGCAGCGCGACCGATTTGATATCGACCCGTTGCCAACGCATGTCGGGTACAGTGATGACGGCGATCCCTTCCGCCGCCAGTTGCTCCAGGCGCTCAATATCGCTGGATCGTGCTGTCACAATCAAGGATGGGCGCGTTTCCGCCGCTGGAAACGGAAAGTCGCGCCGCGCCGTTCCCCGCGTGACCTGCACATAAACAATGCCGTCGCGCACTCTGTTACGCCGGATTGTCTCACGCATGACGACGCCCAGCGCGGCGGGCGACATCGGCCGTCTCATACGCAGCTCTCCGAGGGAGCGGTCAAGCCGCGCCATGTGCCGACGCTCGTCGATCAGACGGCCTCCCCTCACCTCGCAGACTTCATAAACGCCATCCGCGAATTGATAGCCACGATCCTCGACCGAGACCTTGGCGGAGTTCTGCGGCAAATAGCGGCCATTGACGTAAGCGATGCGTGACATGGATTGCTAGTCGATTCCGAGTGCCTTGAGTTTTCGATGCAGAGCCGAGCGTTCCATGCCGACAAATTCGGCGGTGCGCGAGATATTACCGCCGAATCGGCTGATCTGCGCCATCAGATATTCGCGCTCGAACACTTCACGGGCATCGCGCAGCGGTAGCCCCATCAATTGTTCGCCGCCGTTGCCATTCGGCATGCCCGGCACCATCGAACCGACGTCGGGCGGCAACATGCTGGCATCCATGATCGCATCCGGATCGCCGCTCGCAAGAATAAGCAGCCGCTCAATGTTATTGCGCAGTTGTCTTACGTTGCCGGGCCAGTTGTGGGATTGGAGGACAGCCATCGCGTCTTCGCCGATCCGCCGCTTCGGCAGCCCGGTAGCCTGCGAAATTTGATCCATGAAGAATTCAACAAGATCGGGGACGTCTTCGCGGCGTTCCGCCAGTGGTGGCACCCGGATGGGAACTACCGCAAGCCGATGATAAAGGTCCTCGCGGAATTTGCCTTCGGTAATGAGCAATTCCAGATTGCGCGCCGTTGACGATACGATGCGCACGTCCACGGCGATCTTGGCGCTCCCGCCGACACGCTGGAAGGTTTGGTCGACAAGCACGCGCAAAATCTTGTTTTGCGTTTCGCGCGGCAACTCGGCGATATCGTCAATAAATAGCGTCCCCCCATGGGCTTCTTCGAGCGCGCCGGGTTTGCGGCCCTCCGATCCATTGGATTGATCGACGCCGAACAATTCGATTTCCATTCGTTCCGGCGTTATCGCCGCAGCATTGATCACCACGAAGGGTCCGTTTGCCCGCCCCGAAAGCTGATGGAGCGTCCGAGCTGCCAGCTCTTTACCCGCCCCTGAAGGACCAACGACAAGCACCCGGCTATTGGTCGGCGCCACGCGTTCAATCGCCTGACGAAGTTGCCCGATCGCCGCCGAATGCCCAACTAGTTTGGATGGCAGCGGCGTCAACTGCTTGAGTTGCTTTACTTCGCGTTTTAGCCGCGAGTTTTCCAGGGCGCGGTCGGCCACCAGTACCAGCCGGTCAGCCTTGAATGGCTTTTCGATGAAATCATAAGCGCCGTGCTTAATGGCGGCGACTGCTGTTTCGATGTTGCCGTGCCCCGAGATCATCACGATCGGGAGCTCGGTATGCTCTTGTTTCATGGCGTCCAGGAGTTGCAGGCCATCAAGCTTGCTGCCCTGCAGCCAGATATCAAGAAACACCAGGCTTGGCCGGCGCGTCGCAACCGCCGCCAACGCATCGTCGCTGTTGCGCGCCGTACGGGTGCTGTACCCTTCGTCCTGCAGGATACCCGCCACCAAATCGCGGATGTCGGCCTCGTCATCGACAATTAGAATTTCGGCGGCCATTTATATCACCCGCTCACGTTCTGCGATTTGTCAGCTTCAGCTGTGTCGGCCTTGCCCGCCGCAGTAAAGCGGATCCGTATCCAGGCTCCTCGCTGCCCCGGAATCTTGTCGGCGGCGTCGCGTAGTTCAATGCTGCCGCCGTGTTCCTCAATAATGCGTCCAACTATGGCCAGCCCGAGGCCGGTCCCCTTTTCTCGCGTCGTCACATAGGGTTCCAGCAGGCGGCTGCGATTGGTCTTAGGCAAGCCGATACCATTGTCGACGACGTCGATGACAATGTCGGCGCCATCGCGTGCCGCATGAACACGAATTGAGCCCTTCCCGAGCTCACCCGGCGGCACCGCCGCAATTGCTTCGGTCGCATTTTTGATCACGTTCGTAAGCGCTTGTGAAATCAGCCGCCGGTCAAATCGGGCGGGCATGGGGTCTTCGGCGATATCAACATTGATATCAATTTCCGAATTGCCTACGCGCATCAGGAACACCGTCTGCCGCACTGCATCGGCCACATCTTCCGAGGCGATGACCGGCTTCGGCATCCGGGCGAAATGTGAAAACTCGTCCACCATTCGTCGGATATCGTCGACCTGACGAACAATAGTGTCCGTACATTGCTCAAACACATCGCGATCGTTGCCGATCATTTTTCCATATTTGCGGCGTAACCGCTCGGCCGACAGCTGGATCGGAGTAAGCGGATTCTTGATCTCATGCGCAATTCGACGCGCTACGTCGGCCCAAGCCGATGTACGCTGCGCTGATACCAGTTCCGTTATGTCGTCGAGCGTTACCACGTAGCCGCGGTCGGATTCCCCCGACTGCTCGCTCGTAATCCGCACGGACAGATTGCGTTCTCGTCCGTCGCGGCTGATCGTAATCTGGTCCTGTGTGAGCGTGCCCCCTTGGGCCGCAGCCATTATGTCCGCAAGCTCTGGCAGTACTTCGGTCAGCGGGCGGCCAAGAACGCCACTTTCGCTACGACCGATCAGTTTTTCAGCTGATCTATTGAGAATACTTACGTTACCGTTGCCATCGACGCCGATCACTCCCGCGCTCGCGCCTGCAAGCACGGCCTCGGTAAATCGCCGGCGGCTGTCGATCACATCGCGAGCCTGCACGATGTCATCGCGCTGCGTGCGCAACTCCTGTGTCATTCGATTGAATGTCTCACCGAGATGCGCGAGATCGCCTTCCGCCTGGCGGACAGGCACTCGCACATAAAGGTTGCCTGTAGATACCGCATTCGCGGCGCCTATCAGTCTTCGAATAGGCGCAACAAGACGATTGGCAAAGTTCAAACCGAGCCAAACGGCCGACAGAAGAACGATCAATGCAATGACCGTGTACATCAATCCAAAGGCCACCTGGACTCCCGCGCGTCGCGCTTCGATTGCAGCGTATTCGGTGACGCTCGCGCGCGTCGCCTGTAGTTGCGGCACCACACGTGGATCGAGGAGCCGGGCGACATAGAGATAATAGTCGTCGTATTGTTCGAGTTTCATGATCGCGACGACGTAGTTGGCATCAGGCAATAGAACGATTTGCGGCTCCTTGGCTGTTATGTGCGCCAAGGCGTCGCGCGGCGGCAGCGCAAAGGTTTGGTTGACGTTCGTGTCCGCGCGAGCAATGACCTTCAAATTTTTGTCGAGCACGATCGCGGCGGCGAGCCCGCGCACAGACGCGTGGAACGTAAGAAACTGCCGAAGCTTGTCAGGGTCCTGATCGAACGTTGCCTTGCTTCGTGATATGTCAAACGCGATCACCATCGTATCGGACCGCGCGATCTGGGCGTTGTCGCGCAAGTAAGCTTCGGCCACGATAAGTGAGTTTTCGATTGCCGCGCGGGTGCGCGTCGAAAACATGCGGTCAAGACCACGATCAAGCGTAACGCTTGCAACGATCGCCACCATGATCGCGGGTGCCGCCGCAATAACCGAGAACAATCCGACGATACGCACGTGCAGACGCGCCGCCGCCCGGCCGCTGCGGCGCGCTTGGACGATCTGCCAGACCTCCCGTACGATGATGCTCAGCAGCAGCAGGACTGCGGCCGCATTGCCAAGCAGCAACGTCACCACGACGTAGTGTGTCGGTGAAACCGGGGTCAGATCGGCAAGAACAACAAAGGTGACAAACGCCGATAGCAGAGCGAGTCCGACCGCAATCGGCCCGAGGATGCGTGTCTCCCCCCGCCTTATGGGTGGAGCGGCGAGCGCAGTCTCGGCGGTGGCCTGTTCTATGGTCATAGACCCTGGTCGGCGAAGGCTCGAGTTCGGGGGTTCGGCTCAAAAACTCGGCAGCAGAAGAGCCAAGCAGGCTCCCTGCCTGATGCTTTTATACAACAATGTTGCCGAATTGCGACAAAACATGGGCTTTGTCCGCCCTAGTCCGACAAATCAATGGGATAAGCGGATGCGGAACCCAAAAAAAGCACATTGGCCGCCGCACTAACACGGCTTATCGCCCGCCAATGTTACGCGATGCCGCCAGAAACTTGGCGGGCGGCAGATTCTGATCGCGGAAGAAAAT
>Ga0187777_10002265_pt1 | contig 12347 bp, 11 predicted proteins | sample 1015_Q2_SP5_10_M_FD_132416 | JGI IMG/M metagenome (GOLD analysis project Ga0187777, IMG submission 132416) | Tropical peat soil microbial communities from peatlands in Department of Meta, Colombia - 1015_Q2_SP5_10_MG | ecosystem: Environmental > Terrestrial > Soil > Wetlands > Peat | place...
GGATTTTGTCCGTTGAAATAGCGGTTGACGAATTCCTGGTTGACGACAACGACAGGGCGAGTGGCGGCCGTGTCCTGCTCTGTGATGGGGCGGCCTTGCAGGATGGCGGTACCGAGAGTATCGAAATAAGCTGGGCCGACGCGAGTAAAAGCGGCCTGATCACCTTGCCCGTGGCGACCTTCAATATCCACGCTGCCCTGCCAATTGTTGCCGCTCATGGGCGTGTACATGGCGTAGCTGACGGAGTGGACGCCGGGAATTTGTAACAGGCCTTCCCGAATCCGGTGGTAAAGAGGGTCAAGCTGTTCCGGTTTATAGCCGGCCATCTGAGGATCAAAGACCGCGACGAAGCGGCCATTGGGATCAAAACCGAAATGCTGATTCCGCAGGTTGCGAAGGCTTTGCACAACGAGGCCGGCGGCGCAGATAAGGACGAGTGAGAGCGCAGATTGCAGAATGACGAGAGAGGGCTGCGCCCATCGACCTTGAGAGCGCGAAGCGCGAGTGGAGGTGCGCAGAGCTTCGATGGGCTGCGTGCGGGAAGTAAGCCATGCGGGTACCATGCCGGAAAGAAGTCCAGTGATTAGAGATAGAGACAACGCAAAGAGCAAAACTGGCCAGGAGGGGGTCGCGTCGATGGGGACGTATCGGTTGGGAAAGGCAAGATGAAGGATCATTCGCGTGCCATAGATCGCGACGGCAAGGCCGGCTGTGCCGCCGAGGAACGCGAGAAGCAGCGTTTCCGAGAAGGCCTGACGCATGAGGCGAGGACGCGAAGCGCCAAGAGCAGCGCGTACGGAGAACTCGCGATGACGCGCGGTGGCACGGGCGAGCAGGAGATTAGCCAAGTTGGCGCAGGCGACCAAGAGGACGACGGCGGTGGTCCAGAGGAGGAGCTTGAGGCCATCTTCATAGTCCTCGCGCATCCTTTGCACGCCACTGCCGCCGGGTTTGAGGCGAATGAACTGCTGCGCGATCCGCTTGCGTCCGTCGTCACTCACGGTTGTTCCGGGGCGAAGGAGCCACTGGCGTAATTCGGTGGTCAGTTGAGTCTCGACCTGCCCGGGGAGAGCACCGGGAGCGAGACGTCCCGTAGCATTGAGCCAATGGTCATCCGAGCGATTCAGGAGTGAATTCGTCCCATGCACCACCGGCTCGAAAGAGAGAGGGATCCAGATTTCCGTTGGATTGGCGCGCAGGGAATCGCCAAAGAAACCGGGTGGCGCAATGCCGACAATGGTGAAAGGCTGGCTGTTGATGGCGACGGCGGCTCCGGCGAGGGATGGATCAGCGCCAAACTTCTCTTTCCAAGCGCGATAACTCATCACGGCAACCGGCGGAGCGCCGGGGCGATCGTCTTCCGCAGCGAACATTCGTCCAACGAAGGCGCCAATTCCGAACATTTGGAAATAGTTGCCGGAGACGAACTCGCTCACACGGGATTCGGCAGTAGAGTCGGTGTTGAGGCGACGCAGACCGACGCTCTCGGGTCCGGCCTGAAAAGCGGCGAGATGTTGGAATGAGGGAGTATTGTCACGGAGTTGTTTGTAAAGTTCATAGGGGAATAGAGACCAACTGTCTTCGAGGCCATCATTCACGCAGCACTGTTCGTTATCGCCGACGCGGAAGATCTGTTCGGGCTTGGCCACAGGGAGAGATTTGAGCAGGACGGCGTGGACCAGAGTGAAGACTGCGGTGTTGGCGCCGATGCCGAGCGCAAGAATCAAGATGACAGTCAGGGAAAATGCCGGGGCTTTGCCAAAGAGCCGCAATGCGAAGCGGAGATCGCTGCCGAAAGACTCGAGCCAGAAGCCGGCGCGTTCTTCGCGACAATTCTCTTTAGCGTTTTCGTACCCGCCGAAAGCGATACGCGCGCGGCGTTCGGCTTCGGGGCGGGGAAGGCCGGAACGCTCGAGGTCGTCGGCGTGGCGCTGGATGTGGGCGAGGAATTCTTCGTCGAGTTCGGAATCGGCTTGAGCGCGGTGGAAGAGAGGGAAGATCAGAGAGCGAAAATAGGCGCGGAGGTTCATGTTTCCTCCGGTTCGGCGGCGAGTGCCGAAGTGATGGCAGCGACGAGGCGGTTCCAGCCGTCTTGTTCTTCGCGGAGGCGCTTGCGGCCGGTGGCGGTCAGTTCGTAGTACTTGGCGCGGCGGTTGTTGTCCGAAGTGCCCCAACTGGCCTTGAGGAGACCTTGGCGGACGAGGCGAAAGAGGGCCGGATAGAGCGCGCCTTGTTCGACGAGGAGGGCGCCGCGGGAGATTTGCTCGATGCGGAGAAGGATGCCATAGCCGTGGAGGGAGCCGAGAGAAACGGCTTTGAGGATGAGAAGGTCGAGGGTGCCGGGGAGGAGTTCGGCTTGAGAGGACATGTGGTCTCCTAAGATAATTAGGAGGGTAGCGCGGTCTCTCCTAAGTTGTCAAGGAGAAGGTGGCGGCCTTCGCGGGCTCAGGGCGGCTAGCAATCGGCAATCAGTGATCGGTATCGGCAGGTGGGGTGGCTTGGTTGGGAAGTGCTTCGGAGACGGGCGCGAGGACTTCGCGGGCGGCGGGGACATCGTCCTCGCGGACGAGGACGCGAAAGCCCTCGCCGGACCAAGCAATGTGGTCGCGCATTCCTCCGACGGTGTCGGCCTGGATCATCGCGGGGATGCCGGCGGATTCGAGAGTGGTTTTGGCAAGTTCGGCTTCGGGGCGGGTGCCATATGCTTGAACAACGACAAGATTTGGATGGTCCATGAGCACAGTATAAGCCCAGCGGGCGGCAGCGGTTTGGAGGGAAAGTGGCGGTTGTTGGCGGGGGCGCATCCAACCAGTTACAATGAGATGTTTGGCTTTGTGTGCGGGATTGGCATGTGCGGATCCGAGCATGCTTCCGGCCAAGAGGCAGAAATCAGCCCCCAGTGGCTAGAGCCTAATAGCCTTGCTGCGCGTGGCACAGCGGAAAACGTGCGCTTACAACTAGGACGGGAACGACGGACCTTCCATGGATGCAGCTAAATACTTAGACAGGGTAGTCGCGAAGTTCATCGGGACGAAGCACGATCGCGACATCAAGAAGATGATGCCGGTGATCGCGCAGATCAACGCGAAAGAACCGGAAGTGCAGGCGCTCAGCGACGAGCAGTTGAAGGAGCGTTTTGCGGCGCTGAAGGTGCAGGTGCAGGAAGCGCTGAAGGACAGCGATCCGGCGGAGGCTTCGTACAAGGATGAATTGGCGCGGGCGCTGGAGCCCGTGATTGTGCCGGCGTTTGCGCTGACGCGCGAAGCGGGGCGGCGGTTCCTGAAGATGCGGCATTTCGACGTGCAGTTGATCGGCGGAATGGTGCTCAACTCCGGAAAGATCGCGGAAATGAAGACGGGGGAAGGGAAAACGCTCGTGGCGACCCTGCCGGCAGCTCTAAATGCGCTGGTGGGGCGCGGCGTGCACCTGGTGACCGTGAACGATTACCTGGCGCGGCGCGACGCGGAATGGATGAGCCCGATCTACAAGGCACTGGGGTTGACGGTCGGCGTGATCGTGCACGATTTGGACGATGGGCAGCGGCGGGCGGCGTACGGCGCGGATATCACGTACGGGACGAACAACGAGTTCGGATTCGACTATCTGCGCGACAACATGAAGTACGACCTGGCGAGTTGCGTGCAGCGCGGGCACCAGTTCGCGATTGTGGACGAAGTCGACTCGATCCTGATCGACGAGGCGAGAACGCCGCTGATTATTTCCGGGCCTTCGGAAGAGTCGACAGACAAGTACTTCAAAATCGACAAGATCATTCCCAAGCTGATTCAGGAGATCGATTACACGCTGGATGAGAAGCACCGCACGGCGACGCTGACGGAAGAAGGCGTGAGCAAGTGCGAGCGTCTGTTGAGCCTGGGAAATTTGTACGATCCGGCGCACATGGAGACGATTCACCACGTTTATCAGGCGTTGCGTGCGCACACGTTGTACAAGCGCGACGTGGATTACGTGGTGAAAGAAGGCGAAGTGATCATCGTCGACGAGTTTACCGGGCGGCAGATGCCGGGACGGCGGTGGTCGGACGGATTGCACCAGGCGGTGGAAGCGAAGGAAAGCGTGAAGATCGAGCGGGAAAACCAGACGCTGGCGACGATCACATTCCAGAATTATTTCCGCATGTACAAGAAACTGGCGGGCATGACCGGCACGGCGGAAACGGAAGCGGCGGAATTCGGGAAGATCTACAACCTTGACGTGGTGGTGGTTCCGACGAACCGGACGCTGATTCGCATCGAGAATTCGGACGTAGTGTACCGAACGGAGCGGGAGAAATTTGAAGCGGTGGTGAGCGGGATTCTGCAGGACGACAATACCCTGGCTCATGGAATCCGGCATTACCACGAGCGTGGGCAGCCAGTGCTGGTGGGCACAATTTCAATCGAAAAGTCGGAGACGATTGCGGAGCTATTGAAGAAGGCGGGGATCCCGCACCAGGTGCTGAACGCCAAGCAGCACGAGCGCGAATCGCGCATTGTGGCGCAGGCAGGCCGCAAGGGCGCCGTGACGGTAGCGACGAACATGGCAGGCCGCGGAACGGACATCTTGCTTGGCGGCAACCCAGAGTCGCTGACGCGCGAGCACTTTTTGAAGAATAAACTGGCGATGCCGTACGCGGCGGCACCGGCGGTGATTGGCGCGGAAAGCTCAAATGGCGACGCGGCGCAGCCCGCGGTGCAGATGGTGCTGTTCCAGCACGAAGGGAAGATCTTCCAGGTGCCGCAGGATCAGTGGAGGCCGGTGTACGACCAGTTCGCGGACCAGTGCAAGGCGGAGCACGATGAAGTGGTGGCGCTCGGCGGTTTGCACATTTTGGGGACGGAACGGCACGAGGCACGGCGCATCGATAACCAGTTGCGAGGACGCGCGGGACGCCAAGGTGACCCGGGATCGTCGCGGTTCTTTCTGTCGCTCGAAGACGATTTGATGCGGATTTTCGGCGGCGAAAAAGTGAAGCAGTTGATGTTCCGGCTGGGAATGACCGAAGGCGTGCCGATCGAATCGAAACTGATTTCGAGCCGGATTGAAAACGCGCAAAAATCGGTGGAAGCGCAGAACTTCGACGTCCGCAAACACCTGCTGGAATACGACGATGTGATGAACAAGCAGCGGGAGACGATTTATGCGATCCGGCGGTCCGCACTGGAGGGAAAGGATCAGCGGGATTACGTGCTGGGAATTGCAGAGGACGTGGCGCGCGAGCTGGTGGAGACGTATTGCCCGCGCGAGCAGCATCCGGGACAGTGGAATACGACATCGTTTCTGGCGGAGATGAACAGCCAGTTTGGGATCGATGTGAAGGCCGCGGGGGCCGACCCGACCACGATGAATCACGATGAGCTGGCGGAGGCGACCGTTGAGGCGGTGAAGAACCGCTATGCGGAGAAGGAAAAGCAGTTCAGCCCGGATTTACTGCGGTGGCTGGAGCGGCGAATCATCCTGGACGTGGTGGATACGCAGTGGAAGGATCACTTGCTTTCGCTGGACCACTTGAAGGAAGGAATCGGGCTACGGGGGTACGGGCAGAAAGACCCGCTGGTGGAGTTCAAGAAGGAAGCGTTCGTGCTGTTCGAAGACATGATGGCGCGGATCGACAACGAGACGATCCGGTATCTGTTCCACGTGCAGATTCAACAGCAGGAAGCGCCACCGCAGCAGCCGAGGCCGGAGCCGATGCGTCAATTGCACAGCGCGGCAGCGGCGGTTGCAAGCGCCGCGGCGCGGGCAGAAGAGGCTCCCGCAAAGCTGCCGGATTTTGCGCGAGCGCTGGAACGGAAACAAGAGCGACAGCAGAAGGATCTGCAGTATCAGACGGGACCGGCGCAAGCGGAGGCGCCGAAGCCAGTGCGGGCGGGGGCGAAGGTAGGGAGGAATGATCCTTGTCCTTGCGGGTCGGGGAAGAAATACAAGAAGTGCCACGGGGCGTGAAGAAGAGGCAAGGAAGTAGGGAAGCAAGGAAAAACAGAAGAAGTGCAAGAGTGCAATAGTGCAAGAGCGGGGAAGGGCTCGAACCGCCGCTACGGGGGCGATATCAGATAACGGATATCAGATATCAGCAGACAGAGGCCACGTAGTACAGAATTGGTTGCCGATATCTGTTATCTGATTACTGATATCCGTTCAAGCCCATTCAAGTCGATTGATTCATCAAGAAAGGGAAAACATGCCACCGGGGACAATGCCAGGACAAATGCCACAGCGCCAGCCGATTCCGGGAGTGAAATACCTTGTCGCGGTGGCCAGTGGAAAAGGCGGGGTGGGGAAGACCACGGTGGCCGTGAATCTGGCGCTGGCCCTGGCGAAGATGGGGAACAAGGTTGGGCTGCTGGACGCGGATGTGTACGGGCCGAATGTGCCGATCATGCTGGGGTCGACGGGCGAGCCGGTGGCCACGCCGCAGCAGCGAATCATTCCCGTGCAGTCACAGGGAATCAAGATGATTTCGATGGGGTTGCTGAATCCCGGAGACAAGCCAGTGATCTGGCGGGGCCCGATGCTGCACAGCGTGATCACGCAGTTTTTGCGCAGCGTGGAGTGGGGAGAGCTGGATTATCTGGTGATCGACCTGCCACCTGGCACGGGCGATGTGCAGTTGACCCTGATCCAGACGGTGGAAGTGTCTGGAGCGGTGGTGGTGACGACGCCGTCGACGGTGGCGCTGGCGGATGTGCGCAAAGCGATCGAAATGTTCCGGCAGGTAAATGTGGAAGTGCTCGGAGTGGTAGAGAATATGAGCACGTTTGCGTGCCCGCATTGCGGGAAGCCGGTGGATATTTTTGGACACGGCGACGGGGCGAAGACGGCCGTCGAATATGGCGTGCCGGTGCTGGGCGAGATCGAGATCGACCCGCGGATACGAGTGGGCGGAGATACGGGGAAGCCGGTGGCGGCGGCGGGAGAGTCTGGACCTGCGGCGCAGAGTTTGTATCGCGTGGCCAAGGCAGTGAGCGCGCGGCTGGAGGAAGTGGGGGCGACGGCGGGCGGGCCGGCGGTGGAGATTGATTGAGGAAGACGAGCTAAGGAAGTAGGGAAAAGGCGAAGAGAAGAAGTGCAGGAGTGCAAGAGTGGAATGGTGCAAGAAGTGCTCAGGTTAAGCTGAAGTATCTCCCCTGTTGTTATCACGTAAAAGCTGAATAGAATGGAAACATTCCGAGGTGTTGGCTCGTTTTTCGGAGTGAGGGTGTTCCCATGGACGGAGCAGTGCCGGCGGAATCCAGAACAATTGAAGTAGGAAATCCCCAGAACAGCAAGCGGGCGATTCTGGGCGGGCTGTCGTTTGCGATGTTCGCGGCGCACATGCTGGTGAGCGGGCGATATGGGTACTTTGTGGATGAGTTGTATTACCTGGCTTGCAGTCATCATTTGGCGTGGGGATATGTGGATCAGCCGCCGTTGATTGCGGTTATCACATGGATGGAACGTGTGACGCTGGGGGATTCGTTGCCGGCGTTGCATTTTCTGCCGGCAGTGGCGGCGGGATTGCGTGTGCTGTTGACCGGATTAATCGCGCGAGAACTGGGCGCAAAGCGATTCGGAATGGTGCTGGCCTGCGTGTGCGTGATGGTGGCGCCGATTTATCTGGGGCTGGATTCGCTGCTGACCATGAATGTGTTTGAGTCGCTGTTCTGGATGGGCGCGGCGCTGATTGCTTTGAAGATTTTCAACGGGGCAAGCCAGAAACTTTGGCTGTTGTTCGGCGCCGTGTGCGGGGTGGGGCTGCTGAACAAGCATTCCATGATGTTTTTCGGATTTGGGTTGTTCCTGGGTCTGGCGCTGACGAAGCAGCGGCGGCAGTTCGCGTCGCCATGGATCTGGCTGGGCGGATTGATCGCGCTGCTGATTTTCCTGCCGAATCTGCTGTGGGAAGTTCATCGCGGATTTCCGACGATTGAGCTGCTGCGGAATGTGCAGCAGAGCGGACGGAATACGGAAGTCGGGCCGGTCCGGTTCATGGTCATGCAAGCGCTGATGATCTTCCATCCGCTGACGGCGCCGGTGTGGATTGCGGGGCTGGTGGAACTGTTGCGCGACCGCGAAGGCAAGGGCTGGCGCGTGCTGGGGATCGCCTGGCTGGTGATCATGACGTGCATGCTGACGATGCACGGGCGGATGTACTATCCCGCGCCTGCATATCCGATGCTGTTTGCCGCGGGCGGGCTGACGCTCGAACGATGGTTCGCCGGGATGAGGAGCGGTCGATGGCTCAGACCGGCCTACATTGCTGTGCTGGCTATTACGGGAGTGTTGATCGCGCCCTTCGCGTATTTCCCGATGCTGACCGTGGATCAATACATTGTGTACGCGAAGTTCTGGCATTTTGGCCCGCCACCGATTGAAACGCATCGCCTGGGGCCATTGCCGCAGATTTACGCAGACCAGTTTGGCTGGAAAGAGATGGCGCAAGTGGTGGCCGATGCGTATCACAAACTGCCGCCGGAAGAGCAGAAATCCTGCGGGATTTTTGGGCAGAATTACGGGCAGGCAGGCGCAATCGATTTCTTTGGAGCCAAGATGGGGCTGCCGCCCGCGATTTCCGGGCACCAGAATTATTACTATTGGGGGCCGCGCGGATATACCGGCGAATGCCTGATCGTTATGGCTGATCGTCCGGAACGGCTGCACGAATTGTTCGATAGCGTGGAATTTGCGGGGCACGTGGAACATCCGCTGTCGATGCCGTATCAACATTTTGATGTGTACGTGTGCCGGAAGCCGAAGTTTGGGACGTTGGAAGCGGTGTGGGCAAAGATCAAGCGGTGGGGGTAAGGACCAAAACGCCCGCACAAAAAGACGGCGTGTCGGCACTCTTAGGAGCAGAAGAGAAGAAGTGCAAGAGTGAAAGAGTGAAAACACAGGCTAAAGCCTGTGTTACGTCGGGTGGTTGTGATTCCGGGTGGCATTGAGTAGAATCCACCGCATAGACAGCAGTATTCCTCCGATTTTTCCGCCCAAATTGCGAAGTGTGCCTCGAAAGGACTCTAAAACATGCCTCTATCGAAAAAGCTTGCGGCTGAATTCTTCGGGACGTTCTGGCTGGTGTTTGGCGGTTGCGGTGCGGCGGTGCTGGATGCGGCGTTTCCGCAGTTGGGAATTGGATTTTTAGGGGTGGCGCTGGCATTCGGTTTGACGGTGTTGACGATGGCGTACGCAATTGGGCACATCTCGGGCTGCCATTTGAATCCGGCGGTGACCGTGGGACTGGCGTGCGGCCAGCGGTTTCCGTGGGGAGAAGTGGTTCCTTACATCGTGGCGCAAGTGGTGGGCGGGCTTGCCGCTAGCGGGGTTTTGTATGTAATCGCGAGCGGGAAAGACGGGTTTTCACTGAGCGGTGGATTCGCGTCAAACGGGTACGGGCTGCATTCGCCGGGCGGATATTCGCTGCTGGCGTGCTTTGTGGCGGAAGTGGTGTTGACGTTTTTCTTTCTGCTGGTGATCCACGGGGCGACGGACCATCGGGCGCTGACAGGATTCGCGGGAATCGGGATTGGGTTGGCGTTGACGTTGATTCATCTGATCGGTATTCCGGTGACGAATTTGTCCGTGAATCCGGCGCGCAGCACGGGACCGGCGATTTTTGTGGGAGGCTGGGCGGTACAACAGTTGTGGTTGTTCTGGGTGGCGCCGATTATTGGCGGAGCGCTTGCCGGGTTTGTGTACAACGGGTTGTTCGAAGAGCGGAAGGCATAAGAGGGCGGGCATCCCCTGCGGGGCAAGTAAAAGCCAGCAGCGGCATGGACGGAGGCCACTGGACAATCAGCCGCGCAACCGGGACATACGTCGCGATCCAGCAGAAGAAGCGATCCGTGCGGCTAGTCTTTGACCAGGAGGGCCTCGTCGTAGGCGGCTTTGGCGATACGGGCGATCACGCTGTTGCGCGCGGCATCGCCGGCGGTGGAGTCCGTGACGAAGATGGCGATGGCCAGGCGACGACCGCCGGGAAGAGTAATGAGGCCAATATCGTTTGTGGCGGGTGTCACTTCGCCCACAAGATCGGATGAGCCGGTCTTGTGCATCACGATGGTTCGCGGAGGCAGGTCACCCTTGATCTGACGCGAGCCGTGCGGCGTTTCCTGCATCCATTTCAGAAGAAGCTGGGTGTGTTGAGGTGTGAGCGGCGACTGGTCGCTGATGAGGTGAAGCAACTGAACGGCGCCGGCGGGCTCGAACCAATTGCGATATTGGGCGGCGGGGTCGCGCTGGAGAGTGTGTTCGTAGTCCTGCAGATGAAAACCGGTGACGCCGAGGGACGCGATGTAAGAGTTGACGGCGGACGGGCCGCCCACGAGATGGAGGACAATGTCCGCGGCGACGTTGTCGCTGAGCGAGGTGGAGAGGCGAAGGAGTTCCTGCAGGGGAACATCGACGTCCGCTTCCGGATATTTGTCCTGGCGAGGACTATAGGTGTAAGGAAGGATGCGATCGCCGAGGAAAAAGCGGACGGGCTGGTCGAGCGGAAATCGATCCTGTTCGACAATGTGGAGCGCCGTTATCGCGAGAGGAAGTTTGAAGACCGATTCCATCGGCGGATGCGCGTGAGGGTCGAGATCGCAGTTGAATGTGGAATGAGGTAGCGAGCAGGCGACGGAGACTTTACCGTGCGCGTCGGTGGCGATACGGTGGATCTCCTGCTGGAGTTCGGTTTGAGCGCGCGCGGGGAAAGCGAAGAGCAGAAAGACCAGGAAAAAGCGCATGAGAGCAGTGTAACAACCACTGCAGTGGTTCGGCGAGCGGTTGTGTGGGGTAGTTGGCTGGCGAGTGCAACCAGAAGAGAAAGCACGGGTCTGAAGACCCGCCACTACAAAGACACGCGGAAGTGTATGGCGCGGGGAAGGAACGACAAGAACCCGCAGCAAAAACGGCATGTGGGGCACCCAGCTGGGAGTTGGGTCGGTCGCTAAAGAGTTTGGACACCGCAAAAGCGGCGGCCCTTCGAGGCTCAGGGCTAGCGAGCTGCCGCACTGCAAGTTGTCAGCAGAGAAGGCGGGTGTTATCTTGGTCTATTCGCGGCGCGTGCGCGAAGCCTGCTGGGCGTGCTATATCTAGGCCCTGCTATCACTTACAGGGAACCTGAAATCCTTGAATCGAGTACCGGACATTCGAGCGTATCGCGGGAAGTTTCCGCAGATTGCGGCATCGGCGTATATCGACCCGGCAACAGTAATTATCGGCGACGTGGTGATCGGAGAAGAGTCTAGCGTGTGGCCGATGTGCGTGGTGCGCGGGGACGTGCACTACATCCGGATTGGGAATCGCACAAATATTCAGGATGGGTGCGTGCTGCACGTGATGAAGGATCAGTATCCGCTTGTGCTCGGCGATGAAATCACCGTGGGGCATTCGGTGACGCTGCACGGTTGCACGATTGAGAATCGCGTGCTGGTGGGGATGCGGGCGACGATCTTGAACGGGGCGGTGATTGGGACAGGCAGCATCATTGCCGCGGGGACGTTGGTGACGGAGCGGACCATCATTCCACCGGGGAGTTTGGTGATGGGGTCGCCGGGGAAGGTGAAGAGAGCGTTGAATGAGAGTGAGTTGGCGTCGATTCAGGATTATGCGGAGCGGTATGCGGGGTATAGCAAGATCTATAAGAACGAAGTGGCGAGTGGCGAGTGGCGAGTGGCGAGAACGGAAGAAGAAAAGCCATGAGCGACCTAGTCAAACCGAAACATTACAAGGATTTGTTGATTTGGCAGAAAGGTATGGATCTCTCCAAACAAGTTTACAGGCTGACTGCGGGGTTCCCCACCGAAGAGAGGTTTGGCTTGACCTCACAGCTCAGGCGCGCGGCGGTATCCATACCATCCAATATTGCAGAGGGGCAGGCTAGACAAGGAACGAAGGAATTTCTTCAGTTTCTTTCGCATACACAAGGCTCTCTAGCAGAAGTAGAGACACAGCTATTGCTGGCCGTGGAGTTGCTGTTCGCCACAAAAGAAGACGTAGAGCCTTCCCTGAAGGAGCTTGACGAATTGCAGAAAATGATCGTGGCTCTGAGGCGCAAGCTCTCTTCCCACTCGCCACTCGCCACACGCCACTCGCCACTTGCCGTGGGGCGGCGCTGAGTCATGGCTCCAAAAGGAAAATTTCAGGCGATTAAGGGGACGCGGGACCTGCTGCCTCCGGAGACGGAGTTGTGGAACCGGGTGGAGTCGACGGCGCGCGAGGTGTTTGGGACGTTTGGGTTCGGCGAGATACGTTTGCCGATTCTCGAGGACGCTGAGCTATTCGCCCGGTCAATAGGCATCGAAACTGATGTTGTGGCCAAAGAGATGTTCAACGTTCAAAGCATCGAGCCTGACATCGTCATTAAGACCGAAGGTGGAGTA
>Ga0187777_10002266_pt1 | contig 12341 bp, 11 predicted proteins | sample 1015_Q2_SP5_10_M_FD_132416 | JGI IMG/M metagenome (GOLD analysis project Ga0187777, IMG submission 132416) | Tropical peat soil microbial communities from peatlands in Department of Meta, Colombia - 1015_Q2_SP5_10_MG | ecosystem: Environmental > Terrestrial > Soil > Wetlands > Peat | place...
GATCAAGGACGCCACCAGCGGCTTTACCGACAGCAACTACAAGGCGATGCTGGATATCCTGCCGCTCTACGCGAAGATCATCACCGCCGACGAATTCACTTTGGAAGCGTCTTACGGCGCCATTGCGCGGAGCGAAGCGACGCAGCGATCGCGGGATTCCTTCACCGGACGCGTGGCCTGGCTGCGCACGCCGTGATGGCGACGGTTCAGTCATCGCGGAACCGCCCGACGAATGCCAAGGCGCCGCCGTTATTCGGCAAGGCTTCGTTAGCGCGCTTTTGGTGAGTGGTGCGCAGGCCGCTGACCCAGGCCTCAAGCGGCTCGGCGGCTCGATCGCGCCTTCCCCCCGGTGGTCCCCGCGGTCGAGCCGCTCCACAAATCCTTCGCCGGCGAGGCCGGCAGCCGCCTGTGTTTGCGCTTCGCGCAATCCGTTGCCGACACAAGGCGTGCGCTCGAGCGGCGCGCGCGTTGGCTTCGCGCATCTTTAATCTCCGCTTCTTCTGTGAATAACAGGCGGCCGCCCATAAGCCGCCCATAAGCCGCCATCATCCCTGCCGAGGATCACAACGCGCGTCGATGCGAGGGGTGGCGTGCGGGACGTGCACGAGGCAACGGAAGAGCGGCGTTCTGCCCGCCACTTCCTCCTCTACTGAAACGCAAATGGCTTGCGAGGATACCTGCGCGCTCGCCGAGAGCGCGTCGGTTGAGGTCGCGCCGTCTCTGCCGCGGCGGCACGCGGCCGAGAATGCGGCCAAGAGCTGACGGTGTCGAAGGGGTGGGGCGAATTCCATGTTGGCGACCAAATCCATTCGTTGCGCAAATTGCGACGCGCTCTATCAGGCGGTCCGCGCCGAGCCTGGTCCGCAAACCATCGATCGGGAGATCAGGTGCGAGGCTTGCGGCGGACCGCTTCCCGCCCGCGACGGGAAATTCATCCTCAACTATTTCCTGTGGCGGAAGGCGGCGCGCCGGCAGCGACCGCGCCGGAGCCGCGCCATGCCCGTGCCGCAGCGGCGCATCCCCGACCGGCGCGACTGAGATCCGAGGACGACCCGCGGCTATACAAGACGACCCAAGACGACGCATCGCGGCAACGCGCGGTCCGCGCGAGCGGATTTTCGCTGCGCATCGCGGTCGCGGGCCGTTTGCGGCCGTCCGGCACCGTCTCACGAAATAGACAAGCGCTTCTCAAGGACAAATCAATGCGCGGTCAAAGTCTTTTGCGCCGGGCTGAGGCAATCGTCGGCACACGCTCGGTGCGATCCGGCAAATCGTGAGGAATTTTCGCGACCGAGTTCATCGAGGATAGGGGAAAACGACTCGTTCGGGGGGTGGCCAAGGAGACCGCCATGGCACCTGCACCGCAAAAAATCGCCGAGACCGCCGATCGCGGCGGCAATAGGCGCTCGCCCGCTTCCGTTAATCTCAAAGACAATCCGGCGCCGATCTCGGCGAAGGCCGTCGCAGCCCTGAAAGATCGAATCGGCGGCGTCGTCCTGACCGCCGCCGATCAAGGCTACAACACTGCCCGCCAGGTCTGGAACGCGATGATCGACCGCAGGCCCGCAGCGATCGTGCGCTGCGCCGACGCCGAGGACGTGCGCATCGCGGTCGATTTTGCCCGCGATGCGGATGCCTTGCTTGCGGTGCGCGGCGGCGGCCACAACATCGCCGGCAGCGCCGTTTGCGACGGCGGGGTCGTGATCGACCTGAGCGCGATGAAGGCCGTTCGCGTCGATCCCGCCGCGTTGACCGTGCGGGTCGAGCCGGGCGTGACTCTGGGCGAGCTTGATCGCGAGACGCAGGCGTTCGGGCTCGCGACCCCGAGCGGCGTCAACTCGACCACGGGAATTGCCGGGCTGACGCTTGGCGGCGGGTTCGGTTGGATCAGCCGCAAGTTCGGCTTGACCATCGATAATCTCATTTCCGCCGACGTCATCACCGCCGACGGCAGACAGATCAAAGCCAGCGCCAAGGAAAACGCCGACCTGTTCTGGGCGTTGCGCGGCGGCGGCGGCAATTTCGGAATTGTCACCTCTTTTGCGTTCCGCCTGCACGCGCTCGGCCCGCAAGTGATGGCCGGCTTGATCGTCTATTTGCTGGCGCAAGCGCCGGCTTTGATCCGGCGCTACCGGGAAATCGCCGCCGCCGCGCCGGACGAGCTCGCGTGCTGGTTCGTGGTGCGCACGGCTCCGCCGCTGCCCTTCCTGCCCAAGGAGGTGCACGGGACCGGCATCGTCGTGTTCGCCGCCTGTTACGCCGGCCCGATGGACGCGGCCGAGCGCGCGATGCGACCCTTGCGCGCGATGGGCACGCCGATCGCCGACGTCGTCGGCCCGCAACCCTTCTGCGCGTGGCAGAGCGTGCTTGATCCGCTGCTCACGCCGGGCGCACGCAACTACTGGAAGTCCCACTCGTTCGCCGGCATCGAAGACGGCCTGATCGACGTGCTGGCGGACTATGCGGGCCGGTTCCCGTCCGCCGAGACCGAGCTTGCTTTCGTCCAGCTTGGCGGCGCGATCAATCGCGTGGCCGGCGATGCGACCGCTTATCCGCACCGGGACGTCGCCTTCCTGATCAATGTGCATACGCGCTGGCGCGACCCGGCCGAGGACGCGGCTTGCATCGGCTGGACGCGCTCGCTGTTCGAGGCGTGCACGCCGTTTGCGTCCGGCGGCACTTACGTGAACTTCATCCCCGAAGACGACACCGACGGGGTCAAGCGCGCCTATCTGGCCAACGGCCGCCGTCTCGCCGAAATCAAAGCCAAGTTCGACCCGCGGAATTTTGTTCCGCGTCAACCAGAACATCAGGCCCACTCCCTGAAAAGAAGGAAATGAAAAAATGCCGATCTTCATGGATCGCCACGACTTGACCGGATTGACCGCCGAGGGAATTGCCGCGGCGCACGTCACCGACCTCGGAATCCAGGACAGATACGGGGTGAGATACATCACCTACTGGTACGATCCCGCGCGCCACACCGGCTTTTGTCTCGTCGACGCTCCCGACGCCGCGACGGCCGACCGCGTGCACCGCGAAGGGCATGGCGAGGTCGCAAACGAGATCATTCCGGTCGATCTCGCCGCCGTTGAGGCTTTTCTTGGCCGCATCGGCGACCCCCGGCATGTTTGCGGCGCCAACCCGCTGGAAATGGGAAGCGGGCTGCGCGCGATCATGTTCACCGACATTGTCGGCTCGACGGAGATGACCGAACGCCTGGGCGACGAGGCGGCGCTCGAGCTGGTGCGGGTGCATGATTCGCTCGTCAGGCGCGGGCTCGCTTCGCACAATGGCCGGGAGGTGAAGCATACCGGCGACGGCATCATGGCGAGTTTCGAAAGCGCTTCCGCCGCGGTTCGCGCCGCATCGGAAATCCAGCGGCATTTTTCCGACTACAACGCCGCGGCCGCGGAAAGTCTGCGCGTGCGCATCGGTATCCACGCCGGCGAGCCGGTGGAGGAGCACAACGATCTGTTCGGCGCGACCGTGCAGCTGGCCCACCGCCTGTGCAGCGAGGCCGAGGCCGACGGCATCATCGTTTCCGGGCTCGTTCGCGAGCTGTGCGAGGAGGACACAACGCGTTTTGTCGCCCTCGGCGACAGGCGCCTGAAGGGTTTCGCCGAACCAATGCCGGTATTTCGCTTCGAATGGCGGGGTCGTGCTTCCGGCGAGCAGCGCGCGACGCCTGCATGGCGATCGGTCGGCTGAGCCCACGACGGCCGATCAGAGTGCCGTTGCGCCGCGCTCGACCTCGCCGCGCGGCCCGGTGCAAGCCGGGTTCGAAGGCCCGGATCGTGGAATGCAGGCTGCGACCGCAAAATCGGCGAGCGCGCTCTGGGTAAGCGCGCTCGCCGGCACAATCGTCCAATCAGATTCTGGCGCGGCAATCGCGGTCAGTAGCAGTGGTGATGATGCCAGTGGTGCCAATGATGATGGTGCCAGTGGTGCCAATGATGATACCCGTGGTGATGATGATAGTAGTGGGCCTGAACCACCTGTCCGGTGCCGGCAGTGAGCGCCGTCGGCAGCGGCGCGATCGGCGCAGCAATCGACGCTCGGCCGATGGCAACCGAAGCAATGGCGACGACCGCAATTGAGACGATGACTCTTCGCATGACTCCCCCGTGAACGTCGGCGCCACTATACGCCGGCGCGGCGTGGTTGGGTAGTTGCATCGCGCGACGCCGGCAATGGCCGCGGCGCCCTGCGCGTGAAGGGCAAGTCCGCGCCAAAGCCCAAAGACAAGAGCTGCGAGGCGTGCAATCTCGACCGCGCCCATCAGCACGCGGTCGATATGAATCGTCGGCAACGACGAGTCATTTCGCGTCTTCGACCGCCCATTTATCCATGATGAAGGTCTGCCCCGTGAGCAGCCCGGTGCCGGTGACCGTCTTCCCGACAAGCCCTTCGAGCACCTGATCGCGGAAGGCGTTGCCGCCGGCGCGCCGCAAAATGTGCTGCTCGCCGGTCTTGGTGCGCAGGATTACGGCGACGCGCTCGCTCTTCGAGCCGCTCGCGACCGGGGCGCGCAACACGGTGCCGCTGATCTGCCGGCGTTGGTCCGCCATGTCACCTTCTGAAGTATTCGACGATCTCTGTTACCCTATTGTCGTGGGCATGCGCCACCAGGATACGGGTTTGCGGCAAGATTTTGCTCTTTCTCTTGCCGCCGCTGGCGGGCGCCGGCCGGTGGTCCATCACCATGACTACCTTCTCTTCGACGCCGCGCGCCTTCATCTCCAGCCCGTAGTTGGCGCCGCCGACTACCTGGAATGACCTGATATCGCGGATGCGCATTCCACGCTTGCGCGCAAGCTTGCGCACCAGGTCGTGCAACGCCCGTGGCGGCCGGCGCAGATGTTTGCCGGGGAAACCCGAGGAATGGGCCGCGGCGTGGCCCGCCGCCACCAACCCGACACGTCGGGTCTTGCGCGCGGCGTCGTCGTCGACGACTTTCGCGTCGGTTCCCGCCTCCGGGCCGACATCCCGGCACGGCTGCAATGACGGATCGGCCAGCAGGATGAACTGCGCCAGCGTTTTGACGTTGACCGGATCCTCCATCTTCTGCCCAAGAACGAATTTCTGCCGCGCTTCCAGGAAGGCGCGGCCGAAAGAAGAGCCGGCGAGTGCGTTGATCAGAAAATATTGCGTGAGCAGATCGGCTGAGCCGTTTCCGCTCCCGGGACCATACGCGATCGTGGTGCTGCCGAGGAAGGCGATGGCGCCGGCGTCGAGATAGCTGTTGCAGATCGGAAAGACGTTGCCGGCCTGTTGCGGGTCGAATAGCTGCGCGCCATAGCAGCATTCGGCGGCGATGATGGTGTTGCGTTTGACGCCGGCGGCGACGTCGCCGCTGGCCATCGCGATGGGGTAGCTGCTCCCCCTCTGGCCGTAGAAATGCGGATCGACTTCCGCGCCGTGGCAGTTGATGAAATGGCTGAGAGGGGCCAACAATCTGCGCACCCGTCGCCGGGCAGGTCCTGATCGCGTTGTTGCCGAAGGTGTTCTCGACGCTCAGCTCTGTCGACGCGGCCCACACCTGTGCAGAAATGGCGAAATGATCCATGTAGTCGGCACGCTTGCGGCTCTTGTAGTCGGCGGCGGCCTTGAGCTGCCGCACGATGAAATCGGGTTTGGCGGCGCCGGTTATGCCGGGAATGCGGCCGACGGCGCGCGTGACCGCCGCGTATTTCGCCGGATCGCGCGAGGTGTAAGGAGCGTCGCTGGCGTAAGGCAGATCGCTTGGCACGTTCTTGTCCCCGTCGCCCGCCGCCGGGTTGTTGAGCGTAAGATGCGGCGCGACGTCTGGCCCGTCGAGGAGCACCAGATAGTCGGGTCTTGCGCTGGCGTATATGGCGTCGACTGCGTCCTTGCACTGGCGCTCGTTCCCGGGCGAGGTGACGGCCGCACCTTTGAATGCCTTCATTTTGTTCCGGTCGGAGATATCGACCAGCTGGGTGGTCAGCCCGCGTTCCTTGTCGGCTGCGATCAGGTCGCGTGCGGCGCTGAGCACCGCCTGCGCGCCATTCTTGTATTTCTTCTTTAGTGCCGCACCGTTCGTCACCAAGATCTTGTCGGTCATGGCCAACCTCCCTCCGCAGCGGCAGCTGCATTCGCCAGACTACTCTCGCGCGATCCGGCGATAGATGCAACTAGAGCGGGGGCCAGCGAATTATTCCTCGTCCTCCTTTTCGCTCGCTGATTTTTCCTTGGCCTTGTGCGTCCCGAGCATCGGCGCAAGCTTCTTGACAAAGAAGCGCTCGCTGAAACCGGCGCCGAAGGCGCCGATGTAGTAGGCGGAGGGCCCGACCTCCTTCAGCCCGATCGTCACCAGCCCGGCCTTCTGCAAATAAAACATCACCAGACCAGCGACCGCCCCGATTGTAGGCCGCAGCAGCAAGAGGCCGCGCTCGATGTAGAACGCCGAACTCCCCTGCGACAGCGGCTCGGGGGTCAGAAGCGCGCTGAGAAAACCGCCAAGGCAGCCAAATCCCACGACGGCAAAGAGAACAAGCACGTCATCGTGTTTGAAGGAAAACAGCGGATAGAGCATCAAGGCGAGCGTGAGGATGGTCAGCTCGATCGCCATGAATATCCCCATCTTCCGTAATCGCTTCCGGTAGAGATTGATCTTGTACCATTGGCCGAGCCGGGCATTGGCGGTCAGATGCGAGAAATGTTCGAGCTCCAATCTCAGGCCGTCCGCTTGTAGCTGATGGGCTTTTTCGCCTTTTTGGCTGAGCGCGGCGAGTTGCCCGGAAATCTTGTGGAGCTTGCCTTGGCTCGCCGTACGATCGGCGGGGAGGTAGGCGAGGTCCTCCTGAATGTCCAAGACGACGCGATCGAGATCGCGCAGCGGCAGCGCGCGGCAGAACAGGTGGCGAATTTCGAGCAAAGCGGGCCAGGCTCGATCATAGTCGATCGGGCGTTCGCTCATCGCCTGATGAGTTTCGTTGAGCCAGTGGCGGCATCGATCCACATAGGCGTGCTTGTCGCCGAGTTGATCGAGGGTCTGGGTTACCAACTCGCGCAGGTGCCGGAGCTCCTTGTCCTCCTCGGCGGAGAATAACGAGAGAAGACGGCCAAATCGTTTCTTGGTTGGCATTCGTTCCTCGCAATCCCGATATGGTGGATTCTGCCTCACTGCGGCTTAGGCCGAGCAGGTGACAATCGGCTGGTACTTCCGTTCTCCAGCACGGCGCAGGCAATGCGCAAGTACAGCTTCCAAGCGTGATTTATTCAACGACTGCGCCTAGTCGGCTCCGGCGGGCGTGCGATCGCGACGCTAACCCGCGCTGCGGGCGTCGTAGACATGGATTGCGTGTGACCAGGGATCGCTTGGGGCTGGCGCGCCCAAATCGGCGACGAAATGCGAACCCTCAGGAGCAAAAATTTTTGCGACGCCCGTTGTTAGCGAGGGTCGTTCTGGCCGTTGCGATTTTCTCGACTTGGCGCGGAACGGTAAGCGCGCGCTCCCGTGCGCAACCCGATCGTGGCGGGAGCATCGCGGCCCGCCACGCGCGTCATGTCGCGTCCGGCAGAAAACGAAGCCGGCCGGCGGCGTTCAGCCGTCGATCATCTCGTAGGATCGCGGCGGCGTCGCCGCGGCCGTGCGGCCGTGGTCCGATTGAGCCGCCGGCAGTTGCAGCACGCTCGCGCGCTGCCCCGGAATGAGACGGGTCACCATCACGATCTGCCCGCCGGGGAATTCGAGCGCATCGTGGTGCGCGTGCGGATCCTCGATATTGACTTGGCGGAAGCGCGCCACCTTTTGCTCGATGCGGGCGCGGCCGAACAGGCTGAGGGCGCGCTCATACTCGACCGGAGCCTCGAAGGCCACTTCGGTGCCGGGCAGGAGGCAGACCGCAACATCGGGCTCGCCCACGGCGGAGAAGCCGCGGGTGATCGTCCGCACGAAGTCCGTCGCAACGAGCGTGTCGCCGACCTGAGCCGGCCGCGAGGCCACCAGATGCAGACTGTAGTCGCACATGGAAGGTTACTCCTGTTGGGAGGTTACTCCCGTTGGGAAGTTACTCCTGTTGAGCGAGCCGCCAGGCGGAGCTCGCTTGGCGGTTCCTCAAGGCTGAACATCCGGCTTGACCAAATGTTCCTGCCGGCCGGGTTGGCGAGGCGATGCCAGGAGATGCGTCGGAAAAACCATCATCGCGCCGCAATTGCGGGCCCGACGCGCAAATATGCGATCGAAAACGTCAGGTGATGGAAAAAGCCGCCGGCGGCCGCCAATCGTAGAGCCAATCGTAGTGCGCAAGGAGCCGCGCGCCGCCGAGCATGCGGATCGCCGCGTCGCGAACGAGCCGCCGCGCGCCGCTCATATGATAGCGCGCGCCGTTGCGGGCCGCGGCGCGCTGCACCCGAAAGGCGCGCGCGCGGCGCAGCGCTGCGTAAGTTTTCAGCGCCGCCGCCGGGTCATTCGGCATGCGCGCGAGGCACTGCGCTGCGACCGCCGCGTCTTCGATCGCCAGCGCCGCGCCCTGCGCCAGAAAGGGCAGGACCGGATGCGCGGCGTCGCCGAGGAGCGCCACCGAGCCGCGCGACCAGCGCCACAGCGGCCGGCGAGTAAACAGTGCCCATTTGAGCCATGCCTCGGGCAGGTTGACGAGCCGCAGCGTTTGCGGGGCCCAGCCGGCGCCGGCAAGTCGCGGGATCAGCTCGGCGCGGCCGGCGGGCTCGCTCCAGCCGGCCTGGTTCCAGCTCCCGGCGGTGATGACCACGATGTTGATCATGCGCCCGGCCTTGACCGGATAGTGCACGAGATGCGCGTCGCGCCCGAGCCACAGGTGGATCACCGGCTCGCGGAATTCGGCCGCGACCTCGGCGGCCGGCACCAGCGCGCGCCAGGCGGTTCGCCCGGCAAAGCGCGGCGGGGCGCGATGGCCGATGCGCGTGCGCACCAGCGACCAGAGCCCGTCGGCGCCGATCAGCGCCGTGGCGTGCTCGTCATAGCGGCCGCCGCGTCCGCGCGCCGAAACCGTGAGCCCGTTGGGATGAGCGACGAAATCTTCAACCTGCATGTCGAGCTTGAGGGCAATGCCGGGCTGCGCGGCGGCGGCGGCGACGAGCGCCGCCTGCAGGTCGCCGCGGTGGATCGTCCAATAGGGCGCGCCATAGCGCGCTTGCGCGGTCTCGCCGAGCGGCACGCGCACGATCTCGCGCCCGCTCACGCCGTCGAGCACGCGCAGCGCCGCCGGCGCGACGGCGTGCGGCCGCAGCCGGCTTTCCAGGCCGAGATCGATCAGCGTGCGCGCCGCGTTGGGCGAGAGCTGAATGCCGGCGCCGGTCTCCTCGAGCCGCGCGGCCTGTTCCAGCACGATGACGCGAAAGCCGTTGCGCGCAAGCGCCAGCGCCGCCGTCAAGCCGCCGATGCCGGCCCCGGCGACGAGGATGGTGCGCGGGGACATCAGGGCGTGCGCTGCGCCGAGCGGCTCAGCCGCCGGCGTCGTGCAGCGCGCATTCCGCCGGCCGCGCGGCGTCGGCCGCCAGCGCCGGATCGTAACGGTAGAGCGTCGAGCAATACGGGCAGATGTAGTCGGACTGGTCCCCCATGTCGCAGTAGACATGCGGGTGATCGAATGGCGGCTTGGCGCCCACGCACATGAATTCCTTGGCGCCGATCTCGATGACGGCGACGCCGGGGTCGTTGTGGAAATGGGGAACGATCGCGTCCGCCATGCTCGCATCCTGGTGGCGGCCGCACCATATCGGTCAGCGGCGCGGATTCCTAGAGTGCGACCGAGTCGGTTCCGGCTCGGCCGCTTTAGTCAAAAAAGCCGCAAATCGGCGGCAGGGAGCGGGCAGGAGCGGGCACGGCGTGCTAGATATTCCAGCTATGGGCCAGAACCGGCTGATCCGATCCATGATCCGATCCTTGATGCGATCCTTGGTACGATCCTTGCGCGATCCGGCGGTTGCGCTCGCCTGCGCGGCGATCTGCGCGCTTGCCGCGCTGCCGCTCGCGCGGAGCGCGTTCGACGTCGCCCAACAGCTCGCCGCCGACGATCCGGCGGCGGTGAGCGAGCGAGCGCTCGAGCGCGTGCGCTTCGATCAAGGTGTGGCCGAGCGCGAGATCCGTTCCGCGCTCGCCGGCGGCGATCTCGATCTCGCGCAAAGCTTCCTTGATCTTGCGGCCGAGCGCGGCGTCGCCGTCGATTCGGCGCTCGCCGGCCAGGTCGAGCAAGCGCGCGTCAGGGCAGCATCGCCGACCGGCACCGCCGGACGGTTCCTGCATGGGCTGTGGACCGGCGAGCCGACCGATCTTGCGAGTCTCGCCGGCACCGCCGCCGGCGATCTCTTCGTGTTCGGCGACATCCGCGACGCCACGCGCGAGGGCACGCGCTATCTCAGCGGCCAGCCGGCCGATCCGTGGATCCTCGGGCTGGCTGGTGTCGGCATCGCCATCACGGCCGGAACCTATGCGACGCTTGGCGTGGGCGCGCCGGTACGCATCGGCCTGACGCTCACCAAGGCGGCGCGCCGCGCCGGCAAGCTCAACCCGGTGCTGGCGGTGCGGGCGGCGCGCGAGGTGGTGAAGGTCGAAGAGGCCGGCGGTCTCGTCGAGCTCGCCGGCAATGTCGGCCGCATCGAGAGCAAGGCCGGCGCGCAGGCGGCGCTCGACGCCCTGCAGGTGGCGCAAGAGCCGGCCGACGTGTCGCGGCTGGCGCGGCTCGCCGCCGCCAAGGGCGGCAAGACCCGCGCCATCATCAAGCTCACCGGCCGCGCCGCGATCATCGCCGCCGTCGGCGCGATCGATCTCGCCGGCTGGCTCTTTTGGGCGGGGCTCATGCTGTTCGGCTTTGTCTCTTCCTGCAAGGCCGCGGTCGAGCGGATGACGCTGCGTCACCTGCAGCGACGCAAGCTGCGCCTTCGTCTCGCGTAGGGTGAGCGAAATGCCTGCGGGTTTCGTTGTGCCCGCCAACGCAGGCGGCACAGAGCCCGCCCTCAACCCAGCCGGACCGGATAGGACGCAAAGCCGCGGAAGCGCGCCCGGCCGGTGCGCTGCGCCGCGCCGGCGGGCGCGACGTGCGCAAAGCGCCGTAGCAGGCAACCGATCGCCACGTGCGCTTCCATGCGCGCGAGCGACATCCCGGCGCAGGCATGGATGCCGGTGCCGAAGGCGAGATGCCGGTTCGGTGCGCGGCTTAGATCGAGGCGATCGGGATCGCGGAACTCGTCCGGATCGCGGTTGGCGGCGCCGATGCCGATATGCACGTAGCTGCCGGCGGGCATCGCGACGCCGCCGAGCACGGTGTCGTGCGTGGCGCGGCGATTGCCGAGCTGGTTCGAGCTTTCCATGCGCAGGAACTCCTCGACCGCGGTTTCCAGCATCTGCGGATGCGCGCGCAAATCATGCATCGCATCGGGATGCCGGATGAGCAGATCGACCGCGTTGCCGATCAGGTTGGTGGTGGTCTCGTGCCCGGCATTGAGGAGGAAGATGCAGTTGTGAATGAGCTCGAGCTTTGACAGCTGCTCTTCGCCCGCGCTCGCGCGCGCGAATTCGCTTTCCGCGATGAGCTTGGAGAGGGTCTCGGCCGGATCGTGCGCGTCGTCCTTCAGGCGGCGGGCGATGATCTCGTTCAGATAATCCTTGAACTCGGCGACCGCGGCGACGCCGCCGGCAAATTTCTCCGCGCTCAACACCGGCTCGAGCGCACCCAAGATGGCGAGCGACCAGCCGCGCAGCGGCGCGCGCTCGTCGGCCGGGATGCCGAGCATGTCGCCGATGAGCGCGACCGGGATCGCGGCGGCGAAATCGGCAATGAGGTCGATCTCGCCGCGCGCCGTCGCCGCATCGAGCAGGCGCTCGACCAGTGCCTCGATCCGCGGCTTAAGCGCGCCCAGCGCCCGCGGCGTGAAGGCGGACGCGAGCAGCTTGCGCACCCGCGTGTGATAGGGCGGATCGTTGAAGACGAGGCTCGTGGTGTGATGCTCGTAGAGGAGGCTGTCGGAGAAATTCGGCCGGAAATCGACCCTTTTGTCCGAGCTCCAGGTCTCCGCGTCGCGATAGACCGCGAGGCAGTCGGCATAGCGGGAGAGGAAATACGATCCGTCGGGCATGCGGTGGATCGGGTCGAATTGGCGCAGCGCCCGATAGGTCGGGTAGGGGTCGTCGAGAAACTTTGGGCTCAGCCGGCGCAGGTCGAACGCGGCCGCGGCCGCGTGCAGCGCTCCATCTTCCGAAGGCCGGTGAGGGAGCGCAGGCACCGTTCACCGCCGCGCGGGCGCGACTGTCCCCGCGCCGGTCACGGCTTGACCAGCGGGCAGGCCGGATTGGGCGGACCGAACGCCTGATCGCCCGGGATACGGGCGAGGATCTCATA
>Ga0187777_10002267_pt1 | contig 12340 bp, 9 predicted proteins | sample 1015_Q2_SP5_10_M_FD_132416 | JGI IMG/M metagenome (GOLD analysis project Ga0187777, IMG submission 132416) | Tropical peat soil microbial communities from peatlands in Department of Meta, Colombia - 1015_Q2_SP5_10_MG | ecosystem: Environmental > Terrestrial > Soil > Wetlands > Peat | place...
CGCGCGCACCTGCTCGTCGCGCGTGATCACCTCGAGCGCGTCCACGACGCCCTGTGCGTCGCCGCCGCCGCCGAGGTCGCAGAAGTTCGCGGGACTGCCGCCTGCGACGACGACGACGTCCACGGTCGACATGGAGAGCCCTGCGCCGTTGCCGAGGATCCCGATCGAGCCGTCGAGCTTCACGTACGTGACGCCCTTCTCGCGCGCAAGCGCTTCCAGCGGGTCGGCCGCGGCGACGTCGCGCATCTCGGCGATGTCGGGATGGCGGTAGAGGGCGCTGTCGTCTACCGCGAACTTCGAGTCGAGCGCCTTCACCTCGCCCTCCGGCGTGACGATCAGCGGGTTGATCTCGCAGAGCATCGCGTCCGACTCGACATAGCAGCAGTAGAGCTGCTCGACGATCGCGGCGATTTGCTTCTGCTCGTTCGGAGCCTCGATGCCGGCGCCGTAGATCAGGCGCCGCGCCTGATAGGGCTGGAAGCCCTCGAACGGGTCGACGTGGAGCCGCGCGATCGCGCCGGGGCTCTCGGCCGCGACCTGCTCGATCTCGACCCCTCCCTCGGTCGTCAGCATGAGCAGCGACTGCTTCGCGCCGCGGTCGAAGGTGACCGAGAGGTAGTACTCCTTCGCGATCTCGGACGCGTGCTCGAGCCAGAGCTTGCGCACGAGGTGGCCGTTGATGTCGAGACCGAGGATCTCGTCGGCCTTCTGCTCGGCGTCCGCCGCGTCGTCGGCGAGCTTCACGCCTCCGGCCTTGCCTCTGCCGCCGGTGAGTACCTGCGCCTTCACGACCACGGGTCCGCCGAGCTCCTCGGCCGCAGCGCGCGCCTCCGCGGGGGTGGTTGCGAGGCTCCCGTCGGACACGGGAATGCCGAAGCGGCGGAAGAGCTCCTTCCCCTGGTACTCGTACAGGTCCACGGCCGCGCGCGAGTCTAGTTACTCGCCCGAGGCGACGATGCAGATCACCTGGCCGGTCTGGACCTGCTGGCCCGCCTCGACGGACAGCTCGGCGATCCGCCCGTCGCGATGCGCGTGCACCTCGTTCTCCATCTTCATCGCCTCCACGATGCAGATCACGCGACCCGCCTCCACCTCGTCGCCCTCAGCCACCTCGACCGCGAGCACCGTTCCCTGCATCGGCGAGACGACAGCGTCCCTCCCGCCGGCGCCCGCATGCCTCGTGCGGGACCGCTCCCGCCGTCGGCGAGCGAGCTCTGCGAATGCGGGTTCGGGCCGGAGCACGCGAACGTCGAAGCGCCTGCCGTCGACCTCGACCGTGCGGATGTCTGCCTCGGTTCTCCTGGAGATGCCGACGACGCCGAACGCACCGTCTGTCGACGCGAGCGCAGCGGCACGCTCGGCGAGCGCGGGCGACTCGACGAGGCCATGGCAGGTCTCGCCCTCGACGAAACAGGGAGACGTAAACAGCGCCTTGTGGAAGCCGATCAGCGTGTCGACGCCCTCGATCACGTACTCGTCCAGCGCGCGCAGCATCCGCAGGCGCGCCTGCTCGCGGTCCGGGCCGTGCACGACGAGCTTGGCGATCATCGGGTCGTACAGAGCCGAGACCTCGCTACCCACGGCGACGCCGGAGTCGACGCGCACGCCGGGTCCGCCGGGCTCGCGGTAGCGCGTGATCGTTCCCGGAGTCGGCAGGAACCCGTTGGCAACGTCCTCCGCGTTGATGCGGCACTCGATCGCATGCCCGCGCAACTCCACCTGCTCCTGTCGGAACGACAACGGCTCGCCGGCCGCGACGAGGAGCTGCTCGCGGACGAGGTCGATCCCCGTGACGAGTTCCGTGACCGTGTGCTCGACCTGGATGCGCGTGTTCATCTCGAGGAAGTACCACTCGCCGTCCGCTGTCAGCAGCCCCTCGAGCGTGCCCGCGCTGCGGTAACCGACGGCTCGCGCGGCCTCGACGGCGATCGCTCCGATCTGCTCGCGCAGTTCCGGACGCACACGCGGCGACGGTGTCTCCTCGACGAGCTTCTGGTGGCGGCGCTGGATCGTGCAGTCGCGCTCGCCGAGATGGACGACGTTGCCGTGTCCGTCTGCGAGGACCTGGATCTCGACGTGTCGAGGATCTTCGAGGTAGCGCTCGACGTACACCGTCGCGTCGGCGAAGTACGCCTGGCCCTCTCTCCGCGCCGACTCCAGCGCGCGTTGCGCCTCCTCCGGCGTCGCAACGACCTTGAGCCCTTTCCCACCGCCGCCGGCGGACGCCTTGATCGCGAGCGGCCACCCGAGGTGCTCGCCGAGGTCGACGAGCTCGTCGGCCGACTCGAGTGGCACAGTCGTTCCGGGGACAACCGGCACCCCCGCCGCGTGCATGCGCGCACGTGCCTCGATCTTCGAGCCCATCGCCTCGATCGCCTCGGGCGGAGGACCGATCCACACGAGCCCGCGCTCGGCGACGGCGCGCGCGAACGACGCGCTCTCGGCGAGGAACCCGTACCCGGGATGGATCGCGTCGGCGCCGGCGCGCTCGGCCGAGTCGAGGATCGCCTGCTGGTTCAGGTAGCTCTCGGCGGCGGGACCTGCGCCGACCAGGAACGCCTCGTCGGCGTAGGCGACGTGTGCCGCCGAGCGATCCGGCTCGGAGTAGACGGCGACGCTCCCGATCCCCTGCTCCCGGAGGGTACGGAAGACCCGGATCGCGATCTCCCCACGGTTGGCGACCAGGACCTTCCCGAACAGGGCCACGCCGTATTCTCCATGCAATGAGCGCAGCCGACGGGCTGACCCTGGCACGCGCCGCCTCGGTGCCGTTCGTCGTCGTCCTCTACGCGTGGAACTTCCCGAACCACGACTACTGGGCGACGGCGCTCTTCTGCGTTGCGATGGCGACCGACTGGTTCGACGGACGCCTCGCCCGCCGGCACGGCCGCACCTCGCCGCTGGGCTCGCTGCTCGACCCCGTCGCCGACAAGCTCCTCGTGCTCGCGGTGCTGGTGATGCTGGTCGGGGAAGGGGTCGCCCCCGCGTGGATGGTGGCCGCCATCGTCGTCCGCGAACTGCTCGTCACGGGCTTGCGACTCGCCGCTCTCGAGCGCGGCGTCGTCCTGCGGGCGCGGGATCTCGGGAAGCTGAAGACCTGGTCGCAGGCGATCGCGGCGGCGCTGGCCGGCTTCGCGGCCGCCGGCGCCTGGCGGGACGACATCGCCTGGTGGGCGCTGCTCGTCGCCGTCGTGCTGACCTGGGTCTCCGGCCTCGACTACGCGCGCGTGGCGCCGCGGATCTGGCAGCGAGACGCCGTCGTCAGCTGATCGGATCGTCAGGCTCTGCCCAGGCCGCCCGGAGACACAGCGGCTCGCACGATCCGGGGTCGAGCGCCGCCCGCCGCCACGGCGTCGGCGGATCGGCCGGGGGCCCGTCCGGCGCGAGAGCCCTGAGAATCGCCTCGCGCTCGTCCTCGTTCGGCTCGGGCGTGATCCGCGCCTCCACGTGCGAGAGCCTAAAGAGATCCGGGCCAGAGCCGATACGGACCGGGTATGCGCCGCCGCCTGCTCGCCGCCTGCGTGCTCCTGTGCGCGCTCGTCCTCGCGCCGTCCTCGGCCGGGAAGACGCAGCCCTCGTGGGACCTCCCCCAGATCAAGGCAGTCGTCGCCGCCGGGTTGATGGGGCCGAACGTCGCAACGTTCCATCCCAACGATCCGCTCACGGATGCCGCACTCGACCAGCTCGTCGCCGGTCTGACCCAGCAGCCGCTCGCCCCGTCCGTCTCGCCGACGGCGACCGTGACCATGGCCCAGCTCGACGCACGGCTCGTCGACGCGCTCGGGCTCGACGACGCGGCCGCGATGTTCGAGCAGTCGGCGGTGATCGCCGGCCTCGCGCCTCCCGGCCGGTTCGGCACCGAGGCGGTTGCCCGCCTGCTCGGCCTGCGCACCAACCATCCCGCCGCACAGGACTCGCTCGAGCTCCTGCCGGGTGAGACCGCGACGCGCGCGGAGGCGGCGTTCTCCGGCGCGCGGATCCTCGCGTTCAACGGCACCGAGGTCCCCGCCGTCGAGGATGTGTCCCTGAGCTTCACGTTGCCGACGCTCACGACCTGGCAGCAGCGGATCCTCCACACCGCAGTGCGTTTCATCGGCTACCCGTACATCTGGGGCGGCGAGAGCGAGACGACCCAGTCGCCGTTCGGCAAGCAGGTACAGGGCGGATTCGACTGCTCAGGCCTCGTGTGGCGCGTCTACAAGATCCAGAAATACGCGGGCGAGGGAAACCTCGCAAGCGTCCTCGAGGGGCGAACGACGTACGCGATGAGCGGCGAGGTGCCGCGGTCGAAGCGGATCCCGTTCGCGAAGCTCCAGCCAGCGGACGTGATCTTCTTCGGGTCGCAGGGACCGAAGTCGAAGCCGTCGCAGGTCGGCCACATGGGCATCTACCTGGGCAACGGGTGGTTCATCCACTCGTCCGACTACGGGGTCGCGGTCGCGCAGCTCACCGGCTGGTACCGCACCAGTTTCGCGTGGGCGCGCCGCCCGTTGGCGGAAGCAGGGCTCGCTTCATCGTGAGCAGTCCGCACAAATCCCCCGGCCGGGGGATTCGAGCAAGAGCGGCCGCGGGGGACAATCGCGCGGTCTAGGCGTTCTGGTCCTTTCGGAGGTCGGTTGATGTTGCAGTGGAAATCTCGGTTGATCGTGCTTGTCGTGGTGTTGGCGCTCGTCGCCGTCGTGCTCGGGCAGCTCACCTGGGACAGCCTCGACCAATTCACCTGGCTGTAGCCGACTGACGTGAGCAGCTTGGCGGTCACGCCCAAGAGGCTCGCCGCTCTGATCTATCCCGTCTGCTTCGCCGGCCTCGCGGTACTCGTCGCCGCGGCCGTCGACTTCGGGACGTCGGAGCACAGCGGGCGCCAACTCGCGGGTCTCGCGGCGCTCACGGCTGCCGCGACGCTCGCCGAGCGCTTCCCCGTGCCGATCAGCCCGGAAGGCGGCGGCGTGCTCTCGCTCACGTTCGTCTTCGCGGTTGCCACGATCGTGCTCTACGGCTGGGCCGCCGGCGCGCTGCTCCTGCTCGTCGCGACGTCGGTGGTCCAGCTCGCGCAGCACCGTCCGTTCCAGCGCATCGCCTACAACGTCGCCGTGCTGGCCATCGTCGCGCTCGCTGCGGGAGCGCTGATCGCTCCGATCCACGGGGACGGCGTCTCGGCGGTGACCAGCCGCGTCGTCATCGCAGCGACCGCGGACAACGTCGTCAACGTCGTGCTGATCTCGGCGGCGATCGCCCTCAGCACGAACCAGCGGTACCGCGTCCTCGTGGGCGACAACATGCGCGCGACCTTCATGCCGTTCGCCTTCATGGCGTCCGCGGCGCTGATGCTCGTCGTGCTCTGGCAACGCTCGCCCGTCCTCGCAACGGCGCTCATCGGACCGCTGCTCGCGATCTCGCTGTACCAGCGCTCGACCCACCGCGCGCTGCGCGCGATGCGGCTCGCGCTGACGGACCCGCTCACCGGCCTCGGCAACCATCGCCACTTCCACGAATGCCTGCAGCGCGAGCTTCGCTTCGCCGAGGAGCACGGAACCACGCTCGCGCTCTGCTTCATCGACGTCGACGACTTCAAACGCATCAACGACGGCTTCGGCCATCCGTCCGGAGATCGCGTGCTCTCACAGGTTGCCGGCAAGCTGCGCCAGGGCGGCGAGGCGTTCCGACTCGGCGGCGACGAGTTCGCGCTGATCATGCCTGCCCACGACGAGACCATGGCCCTCGCCGCAGCGGAGTCGGTCGTAGCGCGGATCGCGGCGCTCGAGCTCGAGCGCGTCGGACAGGTCACGGTCAGCGCGGGCCTGGCGACGTTCCCCGTCCAAGGACACGGCGGCGACGAGCTGGTCAAGCTCGCCGACTCGGCCCTCTACTGGGCGAAGGAGCACGGCAAGAACCGCGTGCGGCTCTACCGCCCGGACGTCGTCGAGCTGGCGGAGCTGAAACGACTGACCTCCGGTCCCGACCTCGCGGCCCGCTACCGCGCAGCCGCGTCGCTGGCAAAGGCCGTCGACGCGCGGGACACGTACACCGGCTCCCACTCCGCCCGCGTGGCCGACCTCGCGGCACGTATCGCCGTCCGGCTCGAACTCGACGCGGAGCAGGTCGAGCTGACGCGGCTCGCCGGGTCGCTGCACGACCTCGGCAAGCTCGCGATCCCCGAGGAGATCCTCCGCAAGCCAGGAGATCTCACCGACTCCGAGCGGCTCGTACTCGAGCGGCATCCGCAGATCGGCTTCCGCATGCTCGACAGCCTCGGCGTCGACCCGATCGCCGACGTCGTCCTCCACCACCACGAGCGCTGGGACGGAGCCGGCTATCCGGACAGGCTGCGCGGCGACACGATCCCGCTCGGGGCCAGGATCATCTTCGTCGCCGACGCGTACGACGCGATGACGTCGGACCGCGTCTACCGCTCGAAGCGATCCTCGGGCGATGCGCTCGCGGAGCTCACTCGCTGCGCCGGAACGCAATTCGATCCGATCATCGTCGAGGCGTTCAGGGCGGAGTTCGAGGACGAACGTCGCCCGACGCCCTCGCTCGCGGCGATCGCCTCCTAGACGACGCCCGTCGCCGCAGCCTAGAGCGGGATGTTCCCGTGCTTGCGCCGGGGGCGTGGCTCTTGCTTCGTCAGCGCAGTCTCCAACGCCCCGATCAGCACAGGCCGGGTGCGACGCGGCTCGATCACGTCGTCGACGTAGCCGCGCTCGGCGACCGTGTACGGATTCGCGAAGCGCTCGCGGTACTCGTCGATCAGCTCGCTTCGGCGCGCGTCCGCGTCGTCCGCCGCCTCGAGCTCCTTGCGGAAGATGATGTTCACGGCACCGTCAGGGCCCATCACGGCCACCTCGGCCGTGGGCCACGCAAAGTTGAAGTCCGCACGGATGTGCTTCGAGCTCATGACGTCGTACGCGCCGCCGTAGGCCTTGCGAGTGATCACCGTCAGCTTCGGCACGGTGGCCTCCGCATACGCGTAGAGCAGCTTCGCGCCGTGGCGAATGATCCCGCCCCACTCCTGACGCGTCCCGGGCAGAAAGCCGGGGACGTCGACGAAGGTGACGAGCGGGAGGTTGAACGCGTCGCAGAAGCGGACGAAGCGCGCGGCCTTCACCGACGAGTCGATGTCGAGCACGCCGGCCAGCGAACGTGGCTGGTTGCCGATGACGCCGACGGGATGACCGCCGAGACGTGCGAGCCCGCAGACGATGTTCTCCGCCCAGCGCTCGTGCACCTCGAGGAAGTCGCCGTCGTCGACGACGCGCCGGATCACGGCGTGCATGTCGTACGGCTTGTTGGGGTTGTCGGGGACGAGCGTGTCGAGCTCGGGGTCCTCGCGCTCGCGCGGGTCGGACGGCTCTGCGCACGGCGGCGGGTCGAGGTTGTTCTGCGGCAGGAACGAGAGGAGGTAGCGCGCGTCCTCGAGGCATGTCTGCTCGTCGGCTGAGATGAAGTGAGCGACGCCGGACTTCGAGGCGTGCGTGGAGGCGCCGCCGAGCTCGTCGAACGTCACCTCCTCGCCGGTCACGGTCTTCACGACGTCGGGGCCGGTGATGAACATGTACGACGTCCCGTCGACCATGAACACGAAGTCGGTGATCGCCGGCGAGTAGACGGCCCCGCCCGCGCACGGCCCCATTACGAGCGAGACCTGCGGGATGACGCCGCTGCACTGCACGTTGCGCCAGAAGATCTCCGCGTAGCCCGCGAGTGAGACGACGCCTTCCTGGATCCGCGCGCCGCCCGAGTCGTTGATCCCGATCACCGGGCAGCCGTACTTGAGCGCGAGGTCCATCACCTTGCAGATCTTCTCGGCGAAGACCTCGCTGAGCGACCCGCCGAAGATCGTGAAGTCCTGCGAGAAGACGAAGACCTTGCGGCCGAGGATCGTCCCGTGCCCCGTGACGACCGCGTCGCCGTAGGGACGGCGCTCGAGCATCCCGAAGTTCGACTCCCGGTGGCGGACGTAGCGGTCGAGCTCGACGAACGATCCCTCGTCGAGGAGCGCGACCAATCGCTCGCGCGCGAGCAGCTTCCCCTGTCCTCGCTGACGCTCGACCGCGTGCTCGGCGGCGGCGTGCTCCGTCTCCTCGCGCAGCCGCTGGAGCCGCTCGAGCTTCGCCTCGGTGGAGTCGCGGTCGCTGATCGCCATCGCTTCGGAGCCTAGTATGGCCACGTGTCGGTCGACCGCTCCACGATCTGGCCGTATCTCGACGGCGAGGCGGGCGAGTTCTACTACCAGCGCTTCGCCCATCCGACGGGCGTCGAGGCGGAACGCGCCCTGGGCGAGCTCGACGGTGGACATGCGCTCCTCTTTCCGTCCGGCGCAGGTGCGACGACGGCGCTCGTGCTCGCGTTCTGCAAGCCGGGCGACACGATCGCGCTCGCGGCCGGTGCGTACTTCGGCACGGCCGCAACGTTCCGCGAGCTCGAGCCCTGGGGCCTGCGTTTCGTCGAGTTCGACCAGACCGGACGGCCACCCGACGGCGTCGACCTCGTCTGGGTGGAGGCCCCGTCGAACCCGTTCCTGACGATGCCCGACCTCTCGGCCGCCGCCGCGCATCCCGCGCGCGTCGTCGTGGACGCTACGGCCGCAACGCCGGTCCACCTCCGGCCGCTCGAGCACGGCGCGGACTTCGTGCTGCACAGCGCGACGAAGTACCTGGCCGGCCACGACGACGCCCTGCTCGGGGTCGTGGTGTCGAGGAGCCCGGACGACGCCGAGCGGCTCCGTGAGCTCCGCGGCCGGACCGGCATCGTCGCCGCTCCGGACGCGTGCTTCTTGCTGCTCCGCGGCCTGAAGACGCTCGAGCTGCGGGTGCGACGCCAGACGGAGTCGGCGGACGAGCTCGCGCGCCGCCTCGGAGCGCATCCGAAGGTGCTCACGGTCCGGTACGCGGGGATCGGGGGCCTGCTCTCGTTCGACGTGGCCGGCACGGCCGAGGCGCACACGGTGGAGACCTCGCTCCGGACGATCACGAACGCCACGAGCCTCGGCGGCGTCGGATCGGTGCTCGAGTCGCGGGCCCGCTGGGAAGGCGACCGGGTCCCGCCCGGGCTCCTGCGCCTGAGCGTGGGCCTGGAACCCGTCGAGGAGCTCTGGGCCGACCTGAAACGGGCTCTGGAGGCTCTCTAGCGCCCGGAACCGGTGTGGCTAACCGTATTGGCCGGATCGGCGATCTCGGCGACCATACGGGCGTGAGAGTCCTCATCGTCGACGACCACCCGAGCTTCCGGGCGAGCGCCCGCGGTCTGCTCGAGGCCGAGGGGTACGAGGTGGTCGGCGAGGCCGCCGACGGAGCCGGGGCGCTCGAGGCGGTCGAGGAGCTCCACCCGGACATCGTCCTCCTCGACGTCCAGCTTCCGGACGTCGACGGCTTCGAGGTGGCGTCCCGGCTGACGACGAACGAGGACGGCCCGCAGGTCGTCCTGACCTCGAGCCGGGACAGCGCCGACTACGGCTCCTGCATCGACGACTGCGGCGCGCGCGGCTTCGTCCCGAAGGGCGAGTTGTCGGGCGCGGCGCTCGCCCTCCTCCTCGCGTTGTGACCGTGCTGCTGCTCAGGCCGTGGCTCGCGCTCGCGCCCGGGGCGCTCGGCGCCGGCGGTCTCTCGGCCGCCTTGACGCTCACGAGCCGTCACGAGCAGGACAAGTGGACGTCCCTCGCGCTCGTCCTCTTCGTCGGCTGGTCGTTCGCGTTCGCGGGGCTGATCGGCTGGGCGCGACGGCCGAACAACCGCACGGGGATGCTGATGGTGATCGTCGGCTTCGGCGTGCTCCTCGGGAGCCTGGCCCAGTCGAACTCGGCGCTCGTCTTCACCGGGGCGAACATCCTCGGCAGCATCTTCATCGCCGCGTTCGTCCAGCTCATCCTCGCCTACCCGACCGGCCGCCTCCTCAGCACGTTCGCACGCCGCCTCGTGATCGCGGGATACGTGACGGCGCTGCTCGCACCGCTGCTGTCCTCGATGTTCCAGCCCCACGAGACGTGCAAGCCGCACGCCTGTCCTCGGAACCTCGTGCTCGTCTCGCACGATCACGCGTCGTATGCGATCACCACCGCGATCTGGACGATCGCGGCGGCCCTGATCTTCGCCGGCGTCCTCTACCTGATCATCGGGCGCTGGCGGGGAGCAACGCCGGCGATGCGGCGCATCCTCGGGCCGGTGTACGTCACGGGCGGCTTCAGCTTCGTCCTGCTGACGATCGGCTTCATCGTCCAGCCGTTCTCGAACGTCGGCGACGTCGTCGTCACCGTCGCGCTCCTCTTCACGTTCCCCGTCCCATACCTGTTCCTCGCGGGCCTCTTGCGGAGCACGCTCGCGCGAGGCGCCGCGGCGGAGACCGTCTTCCAACGCATCCCCGAACGCGCGTCGCCGGACGAGGTGCAGGAGGGGTTCCGGCGCGCCCTCGGCGACCCGACGCTCGAGGTCGCCTACTGGTATCCGGCCGGAGAGCACTACGTGGACGTGAACGGCAACGCGCTCGAGCTTCCCGAGGACACGCGCGACCGTATCGTCACGCGCCTCGACTACGCGGACAAGCGGGTCGCCGCGTTGATCCACGACGCGGCGCTGCGCGAGCAACCGGAGCTGCTGAACGCGGTTGCAGGCGCGGCGCGCATCTCGCTCGAGCGCGACCGGCTGCTCGTCGAGGACCGCGCGCGCGCGGAGCGCTATCGCGCGCTGCTGAACGCGATGCCTGACCTGATGTTCAGGATCTCGCGCCAGGGGCGCTACCTCGGCTTCCGCGCGCAGAAAGAGTCGGAGTTGGTGGTGAAGGACGTCGTGGGGCTCACGGTCTGGGACCGGCTTCCGTGGGAACTCGCAGACCGAGTCATGGAGCGGGCGTACAGCGCGCTCGAGAACAGGACGACCGAGACGCTCGAGTACGAGCTCGACCTCGACGGCGCCGTGAACCACTACGAGGGCCGGATCGCGGCGGCAGGCAAGGACGAGTTCCTCCTGATCGTCCGCAACATCACCGAGCGCAAGCTGCAGGAGCACGAGCTGCAGGCGTCCCGGGCGAGGATCGTGGCGGCCGAGGACGCGGCACGACGGCGCCTCGAGCGCAACCTGCACGACGGCGCCCAGCAGCGGCTCGTCTCGCTGTCCCTCTCGCTTCGCCTGGCGCAGAGCCGCCTCCGCTCCGATCCGGAGGAGGCCGATCAAATGCTCGAGGAGTCACGCACCGAGCTGGCCCAGGCACTCGAGGAGCTCCGCGAGCTCGCGCGCGGCATCCATCCCGCGATCCTCACCGATCGCGGGCTCGACGCAGCGCTCGACGCGCTCGCGGCGCGTTCGGCCGTCCCTGTCGAGCTCGACGTGTGCGAGGCGTGCCTGTCGCCGTCGGTCGAGGCCGCCGCCTACTACGTCGTCTCGGAAGCGCTCGCGAACGTGACGAAGTACGCGGACGCGTCGCTCGTGCGCGTGACGGTCGGCGCGACGAACGGCTCGGCCGAGGTCGAGGTCGTCGACGACGGCATCGGCGGCGCGGACCCGGTACGCGGGTCGGGGCTCAGAGGCCTGGCCGACCGCGTCGCCGCGCTCGAAGGGACTCTCGAGGTCGACAGCCCACCCGGACGCGGAACGGTCGTTCGAGCCCGGATTCCGATCGAGATAGGCTGAGGAGCCCCGGAGTGTCCGAGCTTCCCAATGGAACGGTCACGCTCTTCTTCACCGACGTCGAGGGATCGACCCGACTCCTCTCCGAGCTCGGTGACGGCTACGAGCACGTCCTCGACGAGCACCGCCGTCTCTTCCGCGACGCCGTCGCCGCCTCGGGCGGGCACGAGGTCGACTGCCGCGGCGACGAGTTCTTCGTCGCGTTCCAGGACGCAGATCGCGCCGCCGAGGCCGCCGTCGCGGCGCAGACCGCGTTCGCGGGCCACGACTGGCCGGCAGGAGTCACGGTGCGCGTCCGCATGGGCCTCCACACCGGGAAGCCCTCGCGTGCGAGCGAAGGCTACGTCGGTCTCGACGTGCACCGGGCCGCGCGCATCTGCCAGGCCGGCCACGGCGGTCAGATCCTGCTCTCGCAGCAGGCTCGGAAGGCGCTCGACGGCCGCTACGAGATCGAGGATCTGGGGAGCCACAACCTGCGCGGCCTGCCGAGGCCCGAGCGGATCTTCCAACTCAACGCCGCCGGACTGCACACGCGGTTTCCTGCGCTCAACACCTCGCGACCGAGTGCGTACGGCATGCGCGTAGTCCTCGCCGACGACACGGTGCTGCTGCGCGAGGGGATCGCGCGGCTCCTCGAGGACGCCGGCTTCGAGATCGTCGCGCAGGGAGGGACTGCCGAAGACCTGCTCAGGCACGTTGCGATGCACAAGCCCGACGTCGCGATC
>Ga0187777_10002268_pt1 | contig 12336 bp, 10 predicted proteins | sample 1015_Q2_SP5_10_M_FD_132416 | JGI IMG/M metagenome (GOLD analysis project Ga0187777, IMG submission 132416) | Tropical peat soil microbial communities from peatlands in Department of Meta, Colombia - 1015_Q2_SP5_10_MG | ecosystem: Environmental > Terrestrial > Soil > Wetlands > Peat | place...
CCCCGCGCTTCGACCCGGCCCGCTGGTCGTTTCGCTGCTCCGGCCTGGTCGAGCAGGAGATGACGTGGAGCTGGCCGGAGTTCCTGGCGCTACCGCGCGCCCAGCTGACGTGCGACATCCACTGCGTGACGCACTGGTCGCGGCTGGACAACCGCTTCGAGGGGGTACCGGTCCGTGAGATCGTGAAGCGGGTGCGGCCGCGGCCGGAAGCGAAGTACGTCATGGTCCACGCCGACCCCGACTACACGACCAACCTGGCGCTCGAGGATCTGATGGGCGACGACGTGCTGCTGGCCCTCCGCCACGACGGCGCCGATCTCGCGCCGGATCACGGCGGCCCGCTGCGCCTGGTCGTGCCGAAGCTCTACTTCTGGAAGAGCGCGAAGTGGGTGCGCGGCTTCGAGTTCCTCGACGTGAACCCACCCGGCTTCTGGGAGCTGAACGGCTACCACATGCACGCCGATCCGTGGGCGGAGGAGCGCTACTCCGACCAGGAGACCCGCGCGATGCAGACGATGCGGGCGGAGGCGGCGCGCCGCCTCCGCGGTCGCTAGACGGCGAGGAACGCGCGGATCGCCGCGACGAACTCCGTGGGACGATCAGCGGGGACCGTGTGCGCCGCCCCCGGGATCTCGACGAGGCGTCCGTCCGGCAGCCGCTCCGTCATCTTCTTGGCCACCCCGGGCGACAGAATGTCGCTCTCGGCGCCCCGCACCACCAGCGTGGGGCAGGGGATGCGGCCGAGCGGCTCCCACAGGTCCACCACGTCGCGGCGCCCCTCGCGCATCATGTCGCGGAGCCCCTTGGCGTACTTCCAGGTGAGGCCGCCGTCCGGCAGCCGCTTGAGGCCGTGCCGGACCCGCGCGCGGAGGAGATCGACGTCCTGCAGCGGATTGGCGCGGCGGATGTACTCGACCGCCCACTCCTCGCTCTCGATGCGCTCGGGCGACTGGCTCATCATGTCCCGCACGCGCTGGAGACCCGCGAGCTCGATCTCGGGGCCGATGTCGACGATCACGAGGCGCTCGAGCCGGGCCGCGTGCGCGGCCGCGTACGCGATCGCGATGCGGCCGCCCATCGAGTGGCCCAGCAGTGCGAAGCGCGGAAGGCGCAGGGCTCCCGCGAACGCGGCCACGTCGTCGGCCATGGTCGCGACGCGGTAGTCGTCGTCCGGCGCCGGGTCGCTGTCGCCGTGGCCGCGCTGGTCGAGCGCGATCACCCGTCGGCCCGGCACCAACCGCTCGGCCAGATGGTCCCACACGCGCGCGTGCCCCGTGATGCCGTGCAGCAGCACGATTGCGGGCGCGTCGGCGGGGCCCCAGTCCAGATAGTGCAGGGTGAGCCCGTTGACCCGCACGGTACGCTCGACGAAGGACATGACTCTCGCAGTCTAGGGTCCGCTCCGCGCCTTGTCAAAGCGGGAGCCGGGACGGTAGAGTGGACTACCCCTCACCGCGCCCTCTCCCGATGGGGAGAGGGGGAAGAGAGACCGAGCATGGCGACGTACTCGATCACCGATGTCGCGATCGTCCTGCGCCCCGAGGACGACGTGGCCATCGCGAAGAAGGAGCTGGCCGCCGGCACCGTCCTGGAGGACGCGGAGGGCCGCATCGAGGTGCGCCAGGACATCAAGCCGGGCCACAAGGTGGCGCGCCGGGCCCGGCGAGTGGGCGAGGCGGTCCGCCGCTACGGCCAGCCGATCGGCTTTGCCACCGCCGACATCGCGGTGGGCGACCACGTCCACGTCCAGAACGTCGCGGTCGGCGATCGCCACCAGGAGTACGAGATCGGCACCGACGTGCGGCCGGTGGCCTTCTACCCGCCGGACCAGATGAGATATTTCGACGGCTACCTTCGAGAAGACGGCCGCGTCGGCACCCGCAACTACGTGGCGATCATCTCCGGGGTCAACTGCTCGGCGAGCGTGAGCCAGTTCGTCAAGGACAAGTTCCGCGACGTCGGCCGCGACTACCCGAACATCGACGGCGTGCTCGCGATCACCCACAAGTCGGGCTGCGGGACCAAGCTGTTCGGCGAGGACCACGTGGCGCTGCAGCGTGTCCTCGCCGGCTACGCCAAGCATCCGAACGTGGCGGCCTACATCCTGGTGGGCCTGGGCTGTGAGGTCAACCAGGCCGCGGTCATGGTCGATCGCCAGCGGATGGCCGCGCCGGGGCATCCCGAGCGCAAGCCGTTCGTCGTCAACATCCAGGAGGCGGGCGGCATCCGCCGGACGGTGGAGGCGGCGACCCGCGAGGTGGCCAAGCTGCTGCCGAAGGCGAACGAGGCGCGGCGCAGCAAGCAGCCGGTCTCGGAGCTCCTGCTGGCCACCAACTGTGGCGGCTCCGACGGGGCCAGCGGGATCACCGCGAACCCGGCCCTCGGCTGGGCGGTGGACGAGCTGGTGCGCTACGGTGGCACCGGCGTGCTCGCCGAGACGCCGGAGATCTACGGAGCCGAGCACCTGCTGATCCGTCGCGCGATCAGCGAGGGCGTCGCCAAGAAGCTGATCGACCGCTACAAGTGGTGGGAGTGGTACTGCCGGGGCATCGAGGCCATGGACAACAACCCGGCGCCGGGCAACAAGGCGGGCGGGATCACCACGGTCTACGAGAAGTCGCTCGGCGGCGTCACCAAGGGCGGCACCACCCCGATGATGGACGTCTTCCAGTACGGCGAGCCCATCACCACGCGGGGTTTCGTGTTCATGGACACGCCGGGCCACGATCCGGTCTCGATCACGGGCCTGGTCGCGGGCGGCTGCAACGTCATCTGCTTCACCACCGGCCGCGGCTCCGTCTTCGGGTGCAAGCCGGTGCCCTCGATCAAGCTCGCCACCAATAGCCTCATGTACCGGCACATGCAGGAGGACATGGACATCAACTGCGGGGTCATCCTCGAGGGCACGCCGCTGCCGGAGGTGGGCCGGCGGATCTTCGAAGAAGTCGTGGCCGTCGCCTCCGGCAAGCAGAGCAAGAGCGAGCTGTCCGGAGTCGGCGAGGAGGAGTTCGCCCCCTGGATCATCGGTCCGGTGATGTAGGCTGCGGACAGAGGGAGCCTGATGCCGAATCCGGGAATGTACCGCGGCGACCGGCGCCGCAAGGAAGATCAGCGCAAGGCCAAGCAGGAGGCGAAGCGCGCCCGCAAGGCCGAGCGCCGCGAGAGCGGGGCCACCGGGCCCGAGATGGGTGAGCAATCCGAGGCGGCCGGGGGTGCGGCCACCGAGTTCGTCTGGTTCTCGCCCAGCCACGCGCGCACGGTCACCACCAGCAGCAAGACGGCGCCGGAGATCGACGGCATCGACGACTGGATGCTGATCAGCGAGCCGCCGGCGGCCGGCGGCTAAGGCGCTAGCCGCGGCTCGACTCGGAGACCGGCAGCGGGTGGCCGGGCCGCGCGGACTCCGCGGCCGCCTCCTCCGGCAGCTGCCCTCCCCGGAAGAACGCGCCCCAGAAGTCGCCCTCGGCCGCGGGAAGCGGGCGCCGGTCCGTGAAGCGCTCGGCGCGGAACCCGGCGCGGGCCCGTACGACGAAGCTGTAGAAGTGGACGAGGCCGCGCGAGGCGAACTTGCCGTTGAAGACGATGTCGAGCGGCAGGTGGAGCAGCGTCCCGAACACCCAGCCCCAGAGCCACTCGGCGCCCGAGTACCACGCCAGCGCCGTGAGCAGGGCCAGCAACTCGTAGGAGTGCAGAAGGAGGACGACCCGACGCGCGCGCCCGCTCACGTAGTAGCGAAGGAAGGCGCCCGGGCGCAGGTCGCGCTGGCGCTCGAAGAGCACGTAGTCCAGCACGTGGTCGACGTCGATCAAGAAGCCGCCCGCGGCCAGCCCCGCGATCAATTCGGCGCTGCCGGTGCCCGCGTAGACCGCGGCGCAGGCGGCGGCGGTGGTGACGAGATGTCCTCCGGGACTCATCGGCGGCCGGTCAGCGAGAGTACGGCGAGCGAGAGCGGCGCACCGGAACGGGAACCGGGCGCTTGAGCCCGAGCCAGTCGAGCGGGATCGTGTCGATCAGATCCAGGAGCCGCTGTCCCCATCGCCTCAGCATACCGTGGGAAGGAGCAAGGCCGGTGCCAGCGGCAGCGCTCCGGAAGTGGTTGAATTGGCGCGAGTGATCGCGGGCGAACAGGGGATGCCGGGGCCAAAACAGGGAGTTTCGGGGACCAAATTGGGGAGATTATGCCGAGCATGAGCTTCGACGAGATCGTGCGATCCGACCCAGCCGAGTGGACGATCCACACCGCGGGGCCGGGACCGCGGGGGCAGCTGCCCCTGACGGCGGAGATGCTGCGTGACAGCCCGAGCGGCGACATCTTCGGGCTCACCCAGAACGCGGGGATGGGCTGGGACCCGAAGGAGCTGGGCCGCCCGCAGTACCTGATGCTCTCCACGCAGGGCGGCATCCGCGCGGCCGACGGCCGGCCGATCGCGCTCGGCTATCACACCGGTCACTGGGAGATCGGGCTGCTCATGCAGGCCGCCGCGCGGGAGCTGGTCGCGCTCGGGGCGCTGCCGTTCGCCGGCTTCTGCTCCGACCCGTGCGACGGCCGCACCCAGGGCACGCCCGGCATGATGGACAGCCTCGCCTACCGCAACGACGCCGCGGTGGTGCTACGGCGCCTGGCCCGCTCGCTGCCCACGCGGAAGGGCGTGCTGGGTGTCGCCACGTGCGACAAGGGCCTGCCCGCGATGATGATGGCCCTGGCGGCGCTGCGGGAGCTGCCCTGCGTGCTGGTGCCGGGCGGCGTGACGCTCCCGCCGGAGGACGGGGAGGACGCGGGCACCGTGCAGTCCATCGGCGCCCGGTTCGCCCACGGCGAGCTGACACTCGAGCGGGCGGCCGAGCTGGGCTGTCGCGCCTGCGGCTCGCCGGGCGGCGGCTGCCAGTTCCTCGGGACCGCGGCGACCTCTCAGGTGGTGGGCGAGGCGCTCGGGCTCTCGCTGCCACACAGCGCGCTGGCGCCGTCGGGCCAGCCGATCTGGCTCGACATGGCCCGGCGCTCCGCCCGGGCCCTGGTGGCGCTCGGCGCCCGGGGCGTCACCACGCGCGACGTCGTCACCGACGCGGCGGTACGCAACGCCATGGCGGTGCACGCGGCCTTCGGCGGCTCCACGAACCTGCTGCTGCACCTGACCGCGGTGGCCCACGCGGCCGGTCTCCGCCGGCCAGTGGTGGAGGACTGGATCGCGGTGAACCGGCGGGTGCCGCGGCTCGTCGACGTGCTGCCGAACGGCCCGCGGAACCATCCGACCGTGCGCGTCTTCCTCGCCGGGGGCGTGCCCGAGGTGATGCTCCATCTCCGGCGCGGCGGGCTACTCGACGAGCGCGCCCTCACCGTCACCGGCGAGCCGCTCGCTCGTGCGCTCGACTGGTGGGAGGGCTCGGAGCGGCGGCGCGCGCTGCGCGAGCGGCTCCGCGGTCAGGACGGGGTCGACCCGGACGACGTGATCATGACGCCCGAGCAGGCGCGGGCGCGCGGGCTCACCAGCACCGTCACGTTTCCCCGCGGCAACCTGGCGCCGGAGGGCGCGGTGATCAAGAGCACCGCGATCGATCCAGCGGTCGTCGACGCCGACGGCGTCTACCGCAAGGTGGGCCCGGCGCGGGTCTTCACCACCGAGCGGGCGGCCATCGCGGCGATCAAGAGCACGGGGCCGGATCGCGTGAAGCCGGGCGACGTGCTCGTGCTGATCTGCCGCGGGCCGCTCGGAGCCGGGATGGAGGAGATCTACCAGATCACCTCCGCGCTCAAGCATCTCTCGTGGGGCAAGCACGTGGCGGTGGTGACCGACGCGCGCTTCTCCGGCGTCTCGACCGGCGCCTGCGTCGGCCACGTCGGCCCCGAGGCCCTCGCGGGTGGGCCCGTCGGCAAGCTGCGCGACGGCGACCTCGTGCAGGTCGTGGTGGACCGGATCCGGCTGGAGGGCCGCGTCGACCTGGTCGGCGCCGAGGGCCGGACGTTCGATCCCGAGGAGGGAGCGCGCGTGCTCGCGGCCCGCGCCCCGCGGCCGGATCTGGCCCCGGATTCCCGGCTGCCGGAGGACACGCGGCTGTGGGCCGCGTTGCAGCGAGTGGGTGGGGGCGCCTGGGGCGGCTGCGTCTACGACGTCGACGCGATCGTCCGGGCCCTGGGGCGCTGATCGGGCCCGCGCCGACGGGCTAGGACTGCGCCACCGTGACCACGAGCCCGATCGACGCGAGGATGTTGCCGACCCGCACGCACTCGCTCTCCGCGCCGACCTTGACCACGGCGCGACCGGTGTTGTGAACCTGCCAGGCCAGCTCCCAGCCGCGCTCCTCCGTGCAGCCGATCGCCTTCATCAGCTGCTTCACGACCTCCTCGAAGGTGTGGCAGTCGCAGTTGTGCAGCACGGTCATCCAGGGCGGGGCGACGGCCTGCTCGGTCGCGTCGCGCTCGTCGACCTCCGGTAGCTCGGTGGACGCGCTCGACCGGATCGCGGTCATGGATCCGCTCGCCGTCCTCCGGGCGGCGCCGCGCCCACCGCGGAACCGACGACACCGCTGGCGCGGAGCCGGGCGATCGTGGCGTCGCCGTAGCTCAGCACGTCGCTCAGGATCTCGTCGGTGTGCTCCCCGAGACGTGGCGCGCGGGTCGGGAAGCGAATCTCGCCGTCGGTGCGCACGGGGCTACGGACCTCGCGCAGCGGGCCGAACTCCGGGTGCTCCACCTCCACGATCATGTCGCGCGCCAGCACCTGCTCGTCGGCGAGGGCCTGGCGCACGTCGTTGACCGGCGCGCAGGGCACGCGCCCGCGCAGGCGATCCAGCCACTCCTCGGTGGTCCGGGTGGCGAAGCGGGCGCCGAGCAGCTCGCGCAGGGCGTCGCGATGGGTGAAGCGGTCGGGGAAAGTCGCGAAGCGCGCGTCGTCGGCCAGCTCGGGCGCGCCGAGGATCTCCACCAGGTCACGCCAGAACTTGTCCTTGTTGCAGAAGACCACGATCCAGCCGTCGCGGGTGGGGAAGTTCTGGGCGGGCACCAGGGTCTGGTGCGCGGAGTCGCGCGTGCGCTCGACGATCCAGTCGCGGTTCAGCGTCCAGGTCGCGAAGTACGAGAGCATGCTCACCGCGGTGTCGAGCAGCGAGATGTCCACGTCGCGGCCGATCCCGGTGCGCTGGGCGTCGAAGAGCCCGACCATCAGACCCACCATGGCCGCGTAGCCACCCGAAAAATCGATCACCGAGACGCCGCACTTGCCGGGCGGGCCGTCGGGCTCCCCGGTCACCGACATGTAGCCGGCGTAACCCTGGATCAGGTAGTCGAAGGCGGGCTCGGCCGCGCGCGGCCCGGTGCGTCCGTAGCCGGTGAGCGAGCAGCAGACGATCTTCTCGTTCACCTCCCGGAGCGTCGCGTAGGTGAGCCCGAGCTTGTCGGGGAGGTCTCCGCGCGCGTTGTTGAAGACCGCGTCCGACACCCGCACCAGGTCGTGGAGCACGGCCTGCCCGTCCGGATGGCGCAGGTTCAGCGCGATCGACCGCTTGCCGCGGTTGAAGGACTGGAAGTAGGGGGAGTCCGCCTCGCCCTGGAACGGCGGCACGTAGCGTGCGCTGTCGCCGCCCACGCCGGGGTCCTCGATCTTGATGACGTCGGCGCCCAGGTCGGCCAGGAGCTGGGTGCCGAACGGGCCGGCCCCGAACTGGGAGACCGCGAGGATCCGCACTCCGGCCAGCGGCGGGCGGCTCATCTCAGTACGGCAGCCGGCCCTCGCCCAGGGTGGCGTGGGTCTTCTTGGGCACCAGGACTTTTCGAGTATAGGAACAAACGATGTCGCCGCGCTGGTTCAGCCCCTGCGTGGCGACCGTGACGATGCCCCGGTCGCTCTGGCGACTCTCGCGCAGCTCCAGCACCTGACTCCGGGCGTACAGCGTGTCGCCGATGAACGTGGGCTTCTCGTGCTTGAGCTGGTCGACCTCGAGGTTCGCGATCGCGCGTCCCGAGATGTCGGCCACCGTCATGCCGATCACGACGCTATAGACCAGTGGCCCCATCACCACCCGCTGCTTGTGCTGGGTGTAGGTCTGCGCGTAGTGGGCGTCGGAGTGGAGCGGGTGCTGGTTCATGGTGAGCAGAGCGAACCACGTGCAGTCGGCCTCGGTGATCGTGCGCCCCGGCCAGTGGGCGAACTCCTGGCCGACCGCGAAGTCCTCGAAGTAGCGCCCGTAGCTCACGGCGCCTCCGCGAGCCAGCGCGCGGCCAGGCGCTTCCGCTCCGTCACGTGGTCGCGCGGGCCGAGCAGCAGCCCGGCCGCGTCGCGGTAGTAGCGCTCGACCGGGAACTCGCTCGTGTAGCCGTAGCCGCCGTGGATGCGCATGGCCTCGAGGCTGACCGCGTACGCCGTCTCACCCGCGGCGAGACGCGCCATCGCCGCGCCGGCCTCGTCGCGCGAGTCCGAGTCCAGGCGCTCGGCCGCGCGCGTGGTCAGCAGACGGGCCGCGGTGACCGCGGTGGCCATGTCGGCGAGCTTGAGCTGCACCGCCTGGTGCTGGCAGATGGGCTTGCCGAAGGTGGACCGCTGCTGCGAGTAGCGCAGCGCCGCCTCGAACGCGGCCTGGGCGACGCCGACCGCGACCGCCGCCGCCGTCAGCGCGGTGACGCCCTCGAGCAGGGTCGCGCCGCCGTCGCGCAGCGCGGAGGCCGCGCCGAGCCGCGTGCCGAGCAGCACCACGTCGGCCGTGCCGAGGCCGCGCAGGCCGACCGCGTCGGCCGGGAGCCCGACCGTGAGACCGCCGGCCCCGGACTCGACCGCGAAGCAGCGCGAGCCGCCGTCCTCCGGCGCGGCGTTGACGAGGAAGAGGCCGGCGCGGCCCGCGTTGGGGACGACCGGCGCCGCGCCGGTCAGCACCCAGTCCGAGCCGGCGCGCCGGGCACCGATCGAGGCGGCGCCGACCACCGGCACCGCCCAGCGCTCCCCGCGCGTCAGCGCGGGCAGCAGCCGCTCGCGGGTCTCCCGCGTGGTGGAGCGCCCGATGACGAGCGTGGCCGCGAGCTGCGCTCCGAGCCACGCGGCGAGCGTGGCGGAGCCACGCGCGACCTCCTCGACGATCATCGCCGCGGTGGTGAGCGGCAGGCCGAGGCCGCCCTGCTCGGGATCGGCGAGCGCGCCGAAGAGGCCCATCTCCGCGATCTCGGCCACGAGCGGGACGGGATCGCGGCGTCCGGCGTCGATCTCCGCGGCCACCGGGGTCACGTCCTTCTCCACCATCTGGCGCACCGTCAGCACCAGCTGGCGCGGCTCCTCGCCGAGATCGTCGCGCGAGGTCAGGGCGCCGGGGCGCTCGCCGTACCGCTCGAGCAGGTTCCGGCAGATGATGAGGCGCTGGATCTCGTTGGTGCCCTCCCCGATGATCATCAGCGGCGCGTCGCGGTAGAGCCGCTCCACGAGCCCGGAGGCGAGCTGCCCGCGCACGCCCGCGATCTTCATCGCCTCGACCGCGACCTCCTGGGCCGCCTCGGAGGCGTGGAGCTTGGCCATGCCGGCCTCCAGGTCGCAGCGGTCGCCGCGGTCCTTCATGGCCGCGGCCCAGTAGGTGACCAGCCGCGCCGACTCCACCCGGGTGGCGATGTCGGTCAGGGCCGCCGGCGGCTCCGCGAGGCTGCGCGCCGCGCGGATCGCCTCGTCGAGCCCGGCCTGCGCCACCCCGACCGCGCGCGCCGCGATGTTGATGCGCCCGGCCTCGAGCCCCGACATCACGTGCTTGAACCCGCGGCCCTCCACGAGGCCGACGAGGTTGGTCGCGGGGCAGGGGAAGTCCTCGAACACGAGCTCGGCGGTGTCCACGCCCTTGTATCCGAGCTTGGCGATCGACTTGACGACGGTCAGGCCGGGCTCGCCCTTCTCCACGATGAAGCAGGACATCCCGCGATGGCGCGGCGTCGCGCCGGGGTCCGTGAGCGCGAGCAGCGCGAAGGTGTTGCCCTCGCGGCCGTTGGTCACGAACATCTTGGAGCCGTTGATCAGGTAGCGGTCCCCGTCGCGCCGCGCCACCGTGCGGATCGCCTGCACGTCGGAGCCCGCGTGGGGCTCGGTCAGGCAGAGACCGCCCCGCGCCTGCCCGCTCGCGAAGCGCGGGAGCAGCCGGAGCCGCTGCTCCTCGGTGCCGTTGTGCAGGACGATCAGCGCGGCCATCGTGTGGCTGTTGATCACCCCGGCCAGGGACATCCAGCCCCGACACAGCTCCTCGATGATCCGGGCGTAGGTGGTGACGTCGAGCCCGAGGCCGCCGTAGTCGGCGGGCACCAGCGCCCCGAAGAGGCCGATCCGCTTCATCCGCTCGACCATCTCGCGCGGATAGCGGTCTCCGTGCTCCAGCGCGGAGGCGGCGGGACGGACGTCGTGCTCGACGAACTCGCGCACCGCGGCCACGATGGCGGGAGCGCGACCGGCGGGGCTTCGACTCACGCGGACCTCGTGATGGTCTCTGGGTGCCGCTGCTGCGTTGAAGATTAACAAAGCCCGCGCGGGCATTGCAAGGTCGGGCCGGCCGCGCGGCCTTGTTTCTTGGCCGGGCTCGCCAGGCCCGGTATGCTGAATCCATGACCTTCACGATCGCCAGCTACAACATCCACAAGGGGGCGGGTCTCGACCGCCGGGTGGATCTGGATCGTATCGCCGACGTCATGCGCGAGATCGACGCCGACCTGGTTGGCGTCCAGGAGGTGTTCCGCCCGCAGGCCCTGGAGCTGGCCGATCGGCTCGGGTTCGAGGCCGCGATGGGCCCGACCCGGGAGCGGGACGGCCTGCCCTACGGCAACGCGGTGCTCACGCGGCTGTCCATCCGGGGCAGCCGCACCTTCGACCTCTCGCGGCCGGATCGCGAGCCGCGCGGCGGCATCCGCCTGGACCTGCGGCTGCCCGGCGGCGAGATGGGAGACGGCCTCCTGCACGTGTTCAACGTGCACTTCGGCCTGAAGATCCGCGAGCGCGCCGAGCAGGTCCGCATGCTGATGCGCGAGCACGTGCTGCACGACGAGCTGACCGGCCCGCGCGTCGTGATGGGAGACCTCAACGAGTGGTTCTGGTTCCCCGGGGCGGTGGGCCGCACCCTGCGCCGCGAGCTGCACGGGCCCCGGATCCGGCGGACCCACCCCGCGCCCCTGCCGCTCTTCCCGCTTGACCGCATCTACTGGGATCGGGCCCTCTACGCCGACGGCTTCCACGTCCACCGGAGCCGGCTGGCCCGCGTCGCCTCGGACCACCTGCCGGTGGTGGCGCGGCTCCGCGTGGCCCGCGTGCGCAGCTGAGCCGACCGCACCGCGAGATCGGGCCGTGGCCGACACCGAGCGTCTCCTCCACGCGGCCCAGCGCCTCGCCACAGGCAGCGCCGACACCGAGGACACCGAGTTCGTCCGGGAGGCGCACCCCGCCGATCTCGCGCACGTGCTGCCCAACCTGGATGCCGGAGAGCGCAACGCGCTCTTCCGCTCGCTCGGCCTCGACCAGGCGGGCGAGGTGCTCTCGGAGCTGGACGACCACACGCTCCTCGAGCTGATCCGCAGCCTCGACGACGTCGAGCTGTCCCGCATCCTCGACCAGATGCCCGCCGAGCACGCGGCGGACGTGGTCGACGAGCTGCCCACCGAGCAGGCTGAGAAGATCCTCGACCTCATGGAGGAGCAGAAGTCGGAAGAGGTCCAGGAGATCCTCGAGTACCCCGAACAGTCCGCGGGCCGGCTCATGTCGCCGGACTTCGTGGCTCTGCCCGAGACGAAGACGGTGGAAGAGGCGATCCAGCACCTCCGCAAGTCGATCACCGAGGAGCGCGCCTTCGAGCTCTTCGTCGTCGACGCCCACCAGCACCTGGTCGGGGTGGTGCCGCTGCGCCGCCTCCTGATCGCCGATCCACGCACCCCCCTCGCCGCGCTGCTCCACGAGGACGTGGTGAGCGTGCGTCCCGAGATGGACCGCGAGGACGTGGCGCGGCTGGTGGCCAAGTACGACCTGGTCAGCGTCCCGGTGGTGGACGAGCACAACCGCCTGGTGGGGGCGATCACGGTCGACGACGTCATCGACATCGTGGAGGAGGAGGCCTCGGAGGACATCTTCCGCATCGCAGGCTCCGACGCGGCGGAGCTGGAGCGGCGCGCGCCCTACGAGGTCGCCCTGCTGCGCCTGCCCTGGGTGCTCACCACGCTGCTGATCGAGCTGCTGGCCGGCTGGGTCATCCACTACTTCAACCGCACGCTCGCGCAGGTGATCCTGCTCGCCTCGTTCATGCCGGTGATCCAGGCCATCTCGGGCAACACCGGGCTGCAGTCGGTGACCATGGTGGTGCGCGGCCTCGCCACCGGACAGGTGCAGCTCTCGCGCTGGTGGGAGC
>Ga0187777_10002269_pt1 | contig 12332 bp, 12 predicted proteins | sample 1015_Q2_SP5_10_M_FD_132416 | JGI IMG/M metagenome (GOLD analysis project Ga0187777, IMG submission 132416) | Tropical peat soil microbial communities from peatlands in Department of Meta, Colombia - 1015_Q2_SP5_10_MG | ecosystem: Environmental > Terrestrial > Soil > Wetlands > Peat | place...
GGAGGCGCTGACGAACGTCGCGCGCCACTCCGGCGCGCACGAGGCCGAGCTCACCCTCGCACCGGAGAACGGCTTCCTGACGCTGACCGTCACCGACGCCGGCAACGGACTGCCCGAAGGCCTTGTCCCGGGAACGGGGATGCGCGGAATGCGGGAGCGCGCCACGCTCATCGGCGCGAACCTGACGATCGACGGGGACCCGGTCGATGGTGGAACGCGCGTGCGCCTCGAGGTGCCGACCGGAGACCACGAAAGCGTCGAGGTCCGGAGGGAGAACGGGCGATGACACCGCTGAAGACGCGAGTGTTGCTCGCCGACGACCACGCGCTCGTCCGGCGTGGATTGCGGCTCGTGCTCGACGCCGAGCCCGATCTCGAGGTCGTGGCCGAGACCGGGGATGGCGCCGAGGCCGTCCAGCGAGCGCTCGAGCCCGAAGTCGATCTCGCCATTCTCGATATCTCGATGCCGCGAATGACCGGACTCCAGGCTGCGCGCGAGCTTCACCGCCGCCGCCCCGAGCTCCGCATCCTGATGCTGTCGATGCACCAGAACGAGCGTTACCTGTACGAAGCGCTCAAGGCCGGCGCCTCGGGTTACGTGCTGAAGACCGTCGCCGATCGTGACCTCGTCGAGGCCTGCCGCGCCGCCATGAGAGGCGAAAAGTTCCTGTATCCGGGGGCGGTGACTCCGCTCATCCGCGACCTGCTCCAGGGCGTGCGCAACGACGCCCCGATGCGCCAGGATCCGCTGACGGCGCGCGAGACCGAGATCGTCAAGCTGATTGCCGAGAGCTACAGCACCAAGGAAATCGCCGAGGCGCTCGTGATCAGCGAGAAGACCGTCGATCGTCACCGGACGAACATCCTCGAGAAGCTCGGCATGCACGACCGGGTCGAGCTGACCCGGTACGCCATCCGGCACGGGCTCGTCGAGCCCTGACCGGCGATGAGCTTTCGCACGGCGACCCTCTGGTCGCTCGTCTACGTGGCCGGCGCGCTCGTATTCGGGGCGCTGCTCGGGCTCCTCGCGGGCTGGGGCCTCGGGGCGCAGTTCCTCGCCGGCTACGTGGTCGAGAAGAGCCTGTCGGTCGACAACCTGTTCGTGTTCGTGATCATCATGGGCACGTTCGCGGTCCCGGCCGAGAACCAGCCGCGTGCGCTCGCAATCGGAATCGCGCTCGCGCTCGTGCTCCGCGCGATCTTCATCGCGCTCGGCGCCGCGCTGCTGGCGGCGTTCTCGTTCATGTTCCTGATCTTCGGGCTCGGGTTGATCGCAACCGCCGTCCAGTTGTTCCGTCATCGCGACCAGGATCCGTCCGTCACCGACAACGCGCTGGTCGCGCTGGCGCGCCGGCGGTTGCCGCTGACCAACCGGTACGACGGCGGCCGGATCCTGACCCGCGTGAACGGCCGCCGGATGTTGACCCCTTTGTTCCTCGTGCTGGTCGCGATCGGGACGACCGACTTCTTGTTCGCACTCGACTCGATCCCCGCCGTCTACGGCGTCACCCGGCATCCGTACATCGTGCTCGCGGCGAACGTGTTCGCGCTGCTCGGCCTGCGCGCACTGTTCTTTCTCGTCTCAGGTCTGCTCGACCGGCTCGTGTACCTGTCGACTGGCCTGTCAGTGATCCTGACCTTCATCGGGGTCAAGCTCGTGCTCCACTTCGCGCACGTTCAGCACCACTCGATCCCGGAGATCTCGACGGGAGCGTCGCTCGCGGTGATCGTGATCGTGCTCGCGGTCACGACGATCGCGAGCCTCGCGCGCGTCCGTCGCCAGCCGCGCCTCCGCGCGCACGCGGGCTCGTTGCGGGCGCCCCGCGGCGACGCGCAGACCACAGATACACGCTAGGCCCCATGGTGCGGCCCTCAGTCACGGGCGATCCTGATCGAAACGATTGGAAGGGAACGCCCGATGAACGCCACAACCACGCAGCTGACAACGAGGCTCCGAACGTGGACCCTCGTCGCCGGGCTCACCGGGCTGACAATCGCGATCGGGGCGATGCTCGGCGGCACGTTCCTGTGGCTGTTCGTCGCGCTCGCGGTCGTGTTCAACGTCGTCGGCTACTTATTCTCGGACCGGATCGCGCTCCGCGTCGCGCGGGCCCGGCCGCTTCGCATCGCGCAAGCGCCGGAGCTCTACGCGGTTGTCGAGCGGCTCGCCGAGCGTGCCGGCATCCCGATGCCGCGGCTGTACGTGATGGCCGGCGAGCAGCCAAACGCGTTCGCGACCGGCCGGAACCCGGAGCACGCCGCGGTCGCGATGACCGAAGGCCTGCTGACCACGATGGAGACCGATCACGTCCGCGGCGTGATTGCGCACGAACTCGCGCACATTCGCAACCGCGACATCCTCGTATCCTCGATTTCGGCGACGATCGCCGGCGCGATCTCGGCGATCGCGAGCGTGCTCCAGTTGTCGTTCCTATTCGGATCGGACGAGGACGACAGCCCGCTCGGCCTGCTCGGCTCGCTCGCGGTGGCGATCCTCGCCCCGATAGCCGCCACGCTGCTGCAGCTCGGGGTCTCCCGGCAGCGCGAGTACCTCGCGGACGCGACAGCGGCGCGCCTGCTCGGGTCGGGCGCGCCGCTCGCGGATGCGCTCACCGAGATCGACCGTCGCCAAGCTCCGGCGCTCGAGATCGAGCCCGCGACAGCACCGATGTACATCGTCAACCCGCTCGCCGGCGGAACCGTCGCGACGCTGTTCTCCACCCATCCCCCCATCCGCGAGCGCATTCGACGGCTTCGCGCCTACGGCCAGCGCGCACGCGCCGAGCGGCCGGCGAGTACCGCGCGCCTCTCGGGCGCATGAAGGCGCTGCCGCTGATCGGCGGGGGTCTGCTGCTGGCCGGCGTTATCGCCGGCCAGCAGCGCTTCTCCCGGACGGTGCGGGCGCTAATGGCGGTCGCCGGGCTCGCGCTCGTCGCGGTTGGCACCGGCCTGGTCGACCCGCCCAACCTCGAGCACGTCATCCGCGACCTCGGCTCGACCCTCGGACCGTGGACGTACGCGCTCGTCGGAGTGATGGCGTTCCTCGAGACCGGGGCCGGCATCGGCCTGATCGCCCCCGGTGAGCTCGCGGTCATCCTCGGCGGCGTCGCCGCCGGTCAGGGGCAGGTCGAGCTCGTGCCGCTGATCGCACTGGTTTGGGTGTGCGCGGTCGCCGGCGACACGCTGTCCTACGTCCTCGGCCGCCGGCTCGGTCGTGAGTTCATGCTCGAGCACGGCCACCGGATCAGGCTCACCCCGGATCGGCTCGAACGGGTCGAGCGCTACTTCGCCAAGCACGGAGGCAAGACGATCCTGTTCGGTCGGTTCATCGGCTGGGTGCGGGCGCTTGCGCCGTTCATCGCGGGCGCTTCGCGGATGCCGGCCCGCCGATTCCTCCCGGCCACGATCGTCGCGGCCGGGCTCTGGGCGGTCGCCTGCACGCTGCTCGGATATATGTTCTGGAACTCGCTCGATCACGCGATCGAGCTAGCCAGGCAGGGCTCGTTCGCGATCGCGGGAGGCGTCGCGCTAGCGGTCGCCGGGGCATTTGCCGTGAAGCGGCTGAAGAGGCGGCGCAGCGTGGCGGCGGACACCGGGGGATAAGCGGCGCGACCGACGGTGCCTGTCCTCGACGCGCCCCCGAGGATCGTCGAACTGGTCGAGTAGCGTTCGAGTAGGCTCGTCCGATGACCCCCATCAATGCGCAATGGCGCCTTGCGGCGCGACCCGTCGGGCTGCCTAAGCGATCCGATTGGGAATACGTCGAGGAGCCGGCACCCGAGCCTTCGGATGCGCGGTTCCGCGTGCAGCTGGAGTACCTGTCGCTCGATCCCGCGATGCGCGGCTGGATGAACGAGGGGCGCTCATACATGCCGCCGGTCGGGATCGGTGAGGTCATGCGCGCCGGCGGGATCGGGCGCGTCGTCGATTCTCGGCACGAGGACTACGCGGTCGGAGAGCAGGTCTCCGGCGTGTTCGGCGTTCAGCGCTTCTCGATCTCCGACGGGACCGGCGTGACCAAAATCGACACGACGCTAGCGCCCGCGCCCGTGTATCTGGGCGTCCTCGGCATGACCGGGCTGACCGCGTACTTCGGCCTCCTAGACATCGGGCGTCCCGAACCCGGGCAGACCGTCGTCGTGTCCGGGGCCGCCGGAGCCGTCGGAAGCGTCGTCGGGCAGATCGCCCGGATCAAGGGCTGCCGGGTGGTCGGGATCACCGGCGGCCCAGAGAAGTGCGAGTGGATCACCGAGGAGCTCGGATTCGATGCCGCGATCGACTACAAGCGCGGCGACCTTCGCGCCCAGCTCCGCGAGTACACGCCCGACGGCGTGGACGTGTACTTCGACAACGTGGGCGGCGAGACCCTTGACGAGGTGCTGCGCCGGCTCGCGCGCGGGGCTCGGGTCGTCCTCTGTGGCGCGATCTCCCAGTACAACGCCGAGCAGCCGCCGCGGGGCCCAGCCAACTACATCCAGCTTGTGGTGATGCGCGCGTCGATGACGGGCTTCCTCGTGTTCGACTTCGCCAGGCGCTATCCCGAGGGGGTCGCCCAGCTCGCGCAGTGGCTGCAGAGCGGCGAGCTCCGCTCCCGCGAGGACGTCGTGTCCGGTGACCTCGACAAATTCCCCGAGGTGTTCTTGATGCTTTTCCGAGGGGAGAACACCGGCAAGCTCATCCTCCAGCTGACCGAGGACGAGGGGTGAGCGCGCCGCTGGCGTACGAACTGCGGTTCTGGCCCGAGTTCGGGCGGCTCCTCACCGACACCAGGTTTTGGACCCCGGCCCACCCGTCCGAGCAAAGCGACCGGCGCCGTCCGGTCCTGCTGATCCCCGGGTTCCTCGCGGGTGACGCCTCGCTGACCGTGCTCGCCGGCTGGCTCCGCCGCCGCGGCCACGAGGTGCGCCAGAGCGGCATCCGGCTGAACGTCGGCTGCGCCGGCCGCGAGCTCGACCGGCTCGGCACGGCGCTCGAGGCGTTCGAGGAGCCCGCCGTCGTGATCGGCCAGAGCCGTGGCGGCACGCTCGCCCGCGCGCTCGCGGCAAGGCATCCCGACAGGGTCGCCGCGGTGATGACGCTCGGCTCGCCCGTGCTCGACCAGCTCGCGGTGTCGCCATCGGTGCTGCGAACCGTGCGCTCGGTGGCCTTCCTCGGCGACATCGGCCTCCGGGGGCTGTTCACGAACGAGTGCCGAGACGGCGACTGCTGCTCGGACTTCCGCCACCTGCTCAAGGCGCCGCTGCGCGAGGATGCGCCGGCCGTCGCGGTCTATTCCCGCACTGACGCGATCGTCGACTGGCGCGCCTGCCTCGACCCCGCCGCCGAATGGGTCGAGGTCGACGGCAGTCACTGCGGCATGGCGGTCAACGCCGGGGTGTACCGAGTGCTCGAGCGGCTGCTTGAGCGGTCCGAGGAGACGAAATGCAATCGATGAGCCCCCAGGACGCGACGTTCCTGCACGTCGAGAACGACGTCACCCCGATGCACATCGGTGGCGTGAGCATCTTCGAAGGACCGCCGCCGTCGTTCGACGAGCTGTCGGACATGGTCCGCGGGAAGCTCCACCACACGCCACGCTACCGCCAGAAGGTGCGGTTCGTTCCGCTTGGGGTGAGCGAGCCGATGTGGGTCGACGACCCTTACTTCGACGTCGCCTACCACCTCCGCCATACCGCCGTGCCTCCGCCAGGCACCGGCGAGCAGCTGCGGACGATGGCCGCGCGCGTGTTCTCCCAGCACCTCGACCGCGCCCGGCCGCTGTGGGAGATCTGGATGGTCGAGGGCCTCGAGAACGGTCGCTGGGCGCTCCTGTCGAAGGTCCACCACTGCATGGTCGACGGAGTCGCCGCCACCGATCTGATGTCGGTGATGTTCGGCGACGACGCCGCGCCGGCGCCGGCGGACACCTGGCGGCCCGGCCCCGAGCCCTCGGACGTCGAGTTGCTCGTGCGCGGTGCCTACCACCGTGTGCGCCACCCGGCCGAGCAGGCCAGCGCTGCCGTCCGAGCCCGCTCGGAGCTGCTCAGGGGCACGGTCAAGATGATGCGGGCGATCGCGGCGGTGGCACCCACCCTCCGTCCATCGACGTCGTCGCTGACGGGCCCGATCGGGCCGCACCGCGTATGGAGCTGGGCGAGCGCCCCGCTCAGCGATGTCAAGGACGTCCGCTCGAGCCTTGGCGGCACCGTCAACGACGTGGTCCTGGCGATCGTCACGGGCGGCTTCCGCGACCTCCTGCTCGAGCGCGGCGAGGAGATCCCGCGCCGGCGCACCGTTCGCACGATGGTCCCGGTCTCGGTCCGCCTGCCCGGCGAGCGCGGCGTCTACAACAACCGGGTGTCCGCGGTGTTCGCCCGGCTCCCCGTCGGGATCGACGATCCCGACGAACGGCTCGCGCTGATCCGGGACGAGATGGACGACATCAAGTCGTCGGGTCAGGCGGTCGCGGGGGACGTGCTCGCCCAGCTCTCGGGGTTCGCACCGCCGATGCTGCTGGCGCTGGGCAGCCGGGCGGCCACCCGCTCCGCCGGTCTGAACATGGACACCGTGACGACCAACGTTCCCGGCCCGCAACGACCCGTCCGCGCGCTCGGGCGCCGGCTGCTCGAATCCTATCCGTACGTTCCGATCGCCGGCACGATCCGGATCGTTGTGGCGATCTTCTCCTATGACGGCAGCCTGTACTTCGGCGTCACCGGTGACCGCGATCACGCGGCGGACATCGGCGTCCTCACCGCCGGGATCGAATCCGGACTGGCCGAGCTGTGCGAGCGAGCCGCAGCCGTGCCGGCGTAGGCCCGGACCGACCGCCCGGCCGAGCCCTTTGGCCAGAAGGAGGCCGAGAGATGCCTGACGGCGCTCAGCCAGAGTGGTGGGCGGCGGTCCCGGAGCGTGCCGCGCAGATTGGTGCCGAGTGGGGCTTCGAGCTCGGCGACCCATACGTTCCGGGCGGCCGGTGCGCCTGGGTCGCGCCGGCGAGGAACGCTGCTGGAGACGAGCTCGCGCTGAAGGTCGGCTGGCGCCACCACGAAGCCGAGCACGAGGCCGACGCGCTGCGGCTCTGGGACGGCGCCGGCGCCGTGCGCTGCTTCGCGACGCGAGTGTTTGAAGACTCGATCGCGCTGCTGCTTGAACGGTGCGTGCCGGGCTCCCAGCTCAACGAGTCGGTTCCCGAGCCCGAGCAGGACGTAGTCATCGCGGGCCTGATGCGCCGGCTGTGGCAGCGCGAGCTTCCAGCGGGCCACCCGTTCGGAGGTCTGAAGACCATGTGCGACCCGTGGGCCGACGAGCTCGAGGCGGCGCTCGACCACGACACGCGCGGCTCTGACTCAGGTCTCGCGAGAGCAGGCCTCGAGCTCCTGCGTGAGCTCCCGCAAACCGCCGACCGTGCCGTGCTGCTGGCCACCGATCTGCACGCCGGCAACGTCCTCGCCTCCCGACGCGAGCCCTGGTTGGCCATCGACCCCAAGCCGTTCGTCGGCGATCCCGCCTTCGACCCGGTCCAGCATATGCTCAACTGTGACGAGCGCCTCGCCGCCGACCCCGCCGGCCTCTCGCGGCGCATGGCCGGCCTGCTCGACCTCGATCCCGAGCGGGTCAGGCTGTGGCTGTTCGCCCGTTGCGCTCAGGAGTCGGTCCGGGACCATGCGATGCGCGAGCCCGCCCGGATCCTCGCGTCAACGCTTGCTTGACGCTCGCGGCGCGAGCGCCCTCGAAGCTCGCCGGCCGGCTTCGGCGCAAGCGCTTGGGGTCGATCCGGTTCATCGGCATGTGATCATGCGTATGTGACTCGAGCGTGGAGCCTCAGGACCGAGATCGCCGGCTGGGTCCCGAAATGGTCGGTGCCGGCGGCGATGCGCGCTGTTCGAGCCATGGTCGTCGTCTGCGGGCTGTTCGCGCTCGCCGACAAGGTGATCGGGAATGCCCAGATCGCGACCTTCTGTGCCTTCGGCGGCTTCGCCACGCTCGTCCTCGCGTCGTTTGCCGGGACCCGGCGCGACAAGCTCGTGGCCCATCTCACGCTCGCGATCGCCGGGAGCGTGCTGCTGACGATCGCCACGATCGTCAGCTCCTCCACCCTGGTGGCCGCGATCGTGACGGTGCCGGTTACGTTCGCGGTGTTCTTCGCAGGCATCGCCGGCCCCAACGCGGCGTCGGGGGTCACCGGCGCGCTGCTCTCGTACGTCCTGCCGGCGGCGTCCGCCGGCACAGTCGGAGTGATCCCCGACCGCCTCATCGGCTGGTGGATGGCGTCGGTCGCCGGGACCGCCGCCGTGCTCCTGTTCTCCCCGCGACAGCGGGGCGACAACCAGTTGGCCGCCGCGGCGTCGAAGCTGGCGGTGACGCTCGCCGACGAGCTCGACGCGGCGCTGCGCGGCGACGCCGCCGAGGACCACATAGCCTCATCGATAGCGGCCAAGCGGGACCTGCTCGCGCGATTCACGGCGACCCCGTACCGCCCCACCGGACTTGCCGCGACCGATCAAGCGCTCGCCAACTGCGTCGAGCTGCTCGAGTGGTGCACGTCTCTGATCGCCGACGCGGTCCGCGAGCGGCACGACCTCACCGGCGCGGCGCCGTGCGACCGCGAGCTCGTCGCAAGCTCGAGCTCGGTGCTGCGAGACACGGCGACCCTGCTCGGGGGTGGCGATGCACGTCCAGACATCGATGAGCTCGCTCGCCGCCAAGCGGCGGCAATGGCCCGCCTCGAGGAGTCCGGGCCTGAGCCGGACCGCTTCCGCGACGCCGCGCAGATCTCGTTCCACGCTCACGGGATCGCCGTCGCCGTCCTCGCCGCTGCCTACGAGGCGCTGGTCGCGTCGCGGCTCGCTGATCCCGAGTGGCTCGAGACGAGGCGGCGGCGCTGGTACAGCGGATCGAACGCCGCCGCGCGGACCGTGCATCGAGTGGCGAGCGTCGCCACCGCGGCGCACACCCACGCGAGCCTGCGGTCGGTCTGGTTCGTCAACAGCATCCGGGGAGCGGTGGCGCTCGCGGTGGCGGTCGCTATCGCCGACGTGAGCTCCGTCCAGCACGGCTTCTGGGTGGTGCTCGGCACGCTCTCGGTCCTTCGCACGAATGCAGCAGGGACCGGCGCCACCGCGCTGCGGGCGCTCGCCGGCACCGCGGTCGGATTCGTGATCGGGGGGGCGCTAGTGCTGGCGATCGGAACCGACGAGACCGCGCTTTGGATCGCGTTCCCGATCGCAGTGCTCGTGGCCGCGTACTCGCCGGGCACCACGCCGTTCGCCGTCGGCCAAGCCGCGTTCACGGTGATGATCGCCGTCCTGTTCAACATCATCGTGCCGATCGGATGGAAGGTCGGCGTGGTCCGGATCGAGGACGTGGCGATCGGCTGCGCGGTCAGTGTCGTGATCGGCACGCTCTTCTGGCCGCGTGGTGTTTCCGGGGTCGTCGGCGACGATCTCGCGGACGCGTTCCGTACGGGCGCCTCGTATCTGACCGAGGCGGTGCAGTGGGCGATCGGAGCGCGGTCCGAGGAGCCCGATACCGCGGTCGCCGCGGGAGCCGCGGGAGTCCGTCTCGACGAGGCGCTGCGCGGGTTCCTGGCGGAGCAGGGGTCCAAGCGCATCCCCAAGCAGGACCTATGGCACCTCGTCGGAGGCTCGCTCCGGCTCCGTCTCACCGCGCACGCGGTATCGGAGATGCCTGGGGACGCGACCGGCCTCGACACGGCGCGCGGAGTGCTCGAGCGCCGCACCGCCACGCTCACGTCCTGGTACGAGGAGCTCGCCGAGCAGGTCGGCAGGCCGAACCACAGCGCCGTGTCCGAGCTCGAGCCGCCATCGCTGGCCGCCGCCGGCATCGTCGACAGCTCCTCCGGTTCGTACTACGGCGTCTGGCTCTGCGAGCACCTCGATCACCTGAGCGAGCACATGGGCGAGCTCGCGGCGCCGGCGGCTGCCGTCGCGGAGATCCGCAGCCGCCCGTGGTGGCGGTGATGCACCACCCAGGGGATCCGCGCCTTTCCTACGACCCGGGTGCGCCGAACGTCGAGCGGAGCGCACGCACGAGCGCCCGGGCCCGGTCGGTCCCCCTGCGCCCGGCCCACGGATGCGGCCCCTTGGCCCACGGGTGCCAGCCGAGCGTCCCGTAGTGCTCGCGCACCAGAGCCTTGAGCTCGCCCCGGTGCTCGCCGCAGGCGTACCGCTGCGGCCCATACATGCCGCGGCCGTGCCAGGTCAGCCAGCGGCCGGGCTCGGCGTCGACGTACTCCCCGTGACGCAGATCGAGGAGCTGGCGCTCGAGCGCCACCTGCGTCTCGGGATCGGGACGCGTGCCGCAGATCTCGCACACGAACACGACCGTGACCGGCATCTCAGCGCATCACCACCGTGGCCTGTAGCCACTGGTGAGCTCGTCGCCCGGCGCTCGCCACCCCGGTTCCCGGTCGTAGCGGCGACGGATCGCGTGCCGGCGCAGTCGGCGGAGCACTGGCCCGTACGTGAACCGCGTCCCTCTCGCGGCCATCAGGCCCAGCGGATTTGCATCCATGAACGGCATGAACCTGTCTGGGAATCCGGGCATCGTGCACGCGTTGCAGATGCCCCCGACGTTCGGGCAACCGCCGATTCCGCCAACCCAGCCGCGGAGCGGCACGTTGCACGTCGTGACCGGGCCTTTGCAGCCGAGCTTGACCAGGCAGCCCCGGTGGTCGGCAGGCGTGCGCGCGAACTCTCCCTGCTCGGCAAAGCCCGCGCGACCGCACCCCTGCTGGACCGTCCGGCCGAACAGCCACGTCGGGCGGCCGTGATCGTCGACGTCGATCATCGGCCCGGCACCCGCGACGTACAGCGCCAGGTGCAGCAAGGTCTCGGTGATGTTGTCGGGCTGGACCGGGCAGCCGGGGAGGTTGATGATCGGGACGTCCAGGCGCGAGGCCCAGGCCCAGCCGAGGTAGTCGCGTAGCCCCATCGCCCCGGTCGGGTTGTTCCGCATCGCGGGGATCCCGCCGAAGGTCGCGCAGGTGCCGAGCGCGAGCACGGCGGCGGCGTGCGGCGCGAGCCGGTCAATCCACGTGCAGGTCGAGATCGGGTCGCCGGTGGTGGGATCGACGCCCATCGTCGCCCAGTACCCGTCTCCGCTGATTTCCTCGTTGGGGACCGAGCCCTCGAGCACCAGGATGAACGGGTCGAGCTTGCCGGCGGCCGCTTCGAACCACGGCCGCATGAATTCGTCTCCGGTTTCGTACGCCAGCAGCGGGTTGTAGATGACCACCGGAGGCGCCCCCGGGAAGCAGCCCCGGATCAGGTCCTCGAAGCTCGGGTTGCGCGCCGCGGTCATCGCGACCGAGTCGCCATCGCAGCCGAGCCCGCTCGTGAGCCAGAGAACGTGCACCGGATGCCGATCTGCGGCGACCATGGCTAGGCGATCGGTCGGTGAGCCCTTCGGGAACGGGACACGGGTCGCTCCGCGAGGACCGGCTCCCGTTCGCTCAGCACCTGGAGCTGGTGCTCGAGGCTGTCGTGCAGGTGGAGGTCGTCGGTCGCGCCGGTCACCAGACCGGCCTGGGCGAGCCGCTTCAGCGCGTGCGAGATCGATGGCCGCTCGGCCGCCACCAGCTGGCCGAGCAGGCGGTGGGTGAGCGGCAGCGACAGCCGGACCCCTGTCGGCTCCACGCGCCCCCAGCGGTCGGCCAGATGCCACAGGAGGAGGACGAGGCGAACCTCGAGCCGGGGTTGCGAGGTGATCGCCCGCAGCACGTCAAGCTCGAGCGGGCGCCGGCAGGCGCGGCGCGCGAGGATCCGGACGATCTGCGGGAACGGCCTCACCCGGTCGGCGAAATCGCCGTCGAGCACCGCGAGCTTGGTCGGGCGCAGCGCGCGCCAGCCGGACGTGCGGACGAGCATCTGGTCAGGAGCGGGACCGAGCGGCTGGAGCAGATCCCCGGGGCCGACCAGCTCGGCCGCGGTACGGCCCCCGACCCGGATCTCGAGCGCGACCAGCCCGTCGAGGATCAGCAGCCCGAGGCCCTGCCCGGCGGCCTCGAACCAGGGCTCAAGATCGCAGGCCCCGATGCCGACCTGGAGGACCCTCGCGGTCGCGAGCTGCCGCGCGGCGATCCTCGCGCGGACGTCGAATTCGTCGGCAATCTCGCCGTCCGCGTCGAGCAGGTAGGTGTAGAGCGCGATCGACTCCGGAGCGTCGCCGGCCAGCTGCGGATGGCGGGGCCACCGCAAGGGCCCGGGCTGGACAACCCCTCGGTCTTCGACGGACACGACACAGCCTCTCTGTGGTCTACGGACCTCGCGACGTCGAGCCAGTCTATGACTCTTTGCTAGCGCCGCACACCACGGCCGATGTTGCTTGGTA
>Ga0187777_10002270_pt1 | contig 12322 bp, 10 predicted proteins | sample 1015_Q2_SP5_10_M_FD_132416 | JGI IMG/M metagenome (GOLD analysis project Ga0187777, IMG submission 132416) | Tropical peat soil microbial communities from peatlands in Department of Meta, Colombia - 1015_Q2_SP5_10_MG | ecosystem: Environmental > Terrestrial > Soil > Wetlands > Peat | place...
GCCCGCAACTGCACGGCAAGCGACTGCGTCACGACGCGGTTCTCCTCCGGCTCAGGGCACGTCGGCCTTCTCGGCCTCGCTGCGCAGCTCGTCGGCGTCGTCGGCGAGGAGCCAACCCTCGTCGATCAGCTCGTCGAGCCGGCGATTGAACCGCTCGACGTAGTCGGCGTGGTCCCGGTAGACGCGCTCGAGGGTCTCCTTCGGCAAGGGCTCCTCGATACCGACGACGCCGAAGGCCGGCACCCCGTCGTCGCGGACCCCGGGATTCGGGAGGTACCGCAACCGGGGAACGTCCATCTCGGGGGTCCGCACCCCGCCGCGGCTGTTCCCGAACTCGTCCTTGACGAAGAGCCCGTCGGGCCCCACCTCGATGCGATCCGCGCGCGGCGGCGTGACGCCGTCGGCGATCCAGCGCACGAGGTGGTCCAGCCCCGCGCTGAACAGCTCGTCGTGTGGCAGGCTGTTCATGGGCGCGTTCTTCGGCACGTTCCCTGCAGTCCCGATGGGATCAGCCTGCCACATCGCGTTGTCGCTGTACGGCGGGTACCTCGTGCCCATGTGGCCCACTCCCGCGAGCTCGTACAGCCGGAAGCGGTCTCCGGGCTCGTCGCTGTCGGGGCGGCGGTAGCCGCGACCCTCCCGGCCGGGCCGGTTCGGGTCGGAGATGTCACCCTCGCTCAAGACCTGCACGATCGGCACGTCGCGGGGACCGAACGTCACCGACGGCGCCCCCGACGGGAAGAAGCCCTGGTACACGGGTGAACCGTCGTCGCGCCGGTGCGCGTCGTGGCCGTTCAGAACGTACTCGGTGACGACGCCGCCGGTCTGCGAATGGCCCACCAGGACGAGGTGGCGCACGTCGAAGCCGGTGAACGGCCCGGTGCCGCCCGCGAGCCCGGCCCCGACCTGCGCGAGGATCGGCGTCGAGAGCACGTTCAGGCGCCGCATGTGCTCCATACGCGCCTGCATGGCGGCGGGGTCACGAGGCAGAGCGGCCGCCGCGGGCCCGGTCGTCTCGGGTGGTGGCGCGTCGGACCAGATGTCGAGCGACGCGTAGCGGCCCGCGTCCGACGGCTTCACGAAGGCCTCGAGCGCACTCTTCTGGGAGCACACCGCCGCCCAGCCGTGACCCGCCCGCATGACGTACAGCGACGTGTAGATCCAGATGGGCGCCGCGCTCGCGGCATGCACGGGCTCGACGATCACGGTCCCGCTGAACCGAGCCGGGTCGCGCGGCCGGCGCACGAAGACCGAGGTCGTGTACGGGTGACCGTCGGCCTCGCCGGTCGCGAACCACTCCTCCTCGACGTAGTCGAACTCTGCGGGGTCGCCGCGGTACGCGCCGCTCGGGACGAACGGCTCGGACCCCTCGGGTGCTGCGGGACGGTTGAGCGCGGCGGGTTGGACGGTCATGGCTGCTCCAATCGGATGGGCGCTTCGTGGGGCTACACGAGCTCGTCGTGAGCAAATTGCCTACAACATGGGTCGCTCAGAGCGGGCCGGGGTACCCGGCCCGCTTTCCTTCGCTCCTGCAACATGGGTCGCTCTCCTTCGCTCCTGCAACATGGAAACCGGCGCGCAACTCATTGACGTGGCCGTCGACGGAGGTGATCGCGGTGCGGGTCATTCGCGTTCCTCCCGGGTCACGACGACGGCTGTCCCTGTCCCGTCTCGCTCGGGCATCCGGTGCACGGAGCCTGCGCGCTCGAGGTCGCGGGCACGGTCAACTCGTACGTCGCGTTCGACTTGTCGAAGAACTTCAGCGGCGTGGTCGGCCAGTGCGCGCCGTAGTAGCGCTTGCCGCCGTCGAGGTACCAGAGCGTGCCCTGGCCGCCCGGCAGGCCGAGGTTGGTGAGCGGGGGCCCGACGGTGTTCGGATCCCACCACACGACCGTGAAGTCCTTGTTGCCGTGCAGGTACTCGTCGTAGGGGAGACCGTCGGTCCGCCCGAAGCCCTGCTGGACCGTGTAGACGTCGTTGGCCACCGACCCACCCGTTGCCGGCACCGCGAAGTACCCCTGCTCGAACGTCTGCGGGGTGAGCTTCGGGCCTGCGTACATGATGCCCTGCATCAGCCAGTTGACGATGTTCTCGATGAAGACGCTCGACGTGCCACGTCCCTTGCCCCAGTACCACTGCACGGGGTCGAGGAGGGTGGCCCCGGTCTGGGTGGTGACCACCGGCGGCGCGATGTTCGAGATCCCGAACGCGTGCGCCCACTGGTTCTGGTCGTAGTTCCGCGCGAAGAACGCGAGGTCGGTGTACTGGTACCCGGCGATGATCCACTCCGGGTGGTAGTCCTGCGAGTTCGCCTGCTTCAGCATCGCGGTGATCATCGCCGAGTCGGTGAGGAGCATCACCGTGGTGACGCCTGCGGTCTTGAGCTTGGTGATCGCAGTTCCTGCCTGCTCTTGCGCGACGGTCGGGTCGCCGAAGGGAGAGTTGCTCGACGGGTAGTTGATGACCGCGCCGGGCGCGAGCTTGGCGCCGTACTTGGCGAGCGTCTTGTCGAAGAGCGCGGTGTCGATGACGGTCGGGCTGTAGACCATTCCGAGCTTGCGGGTCTGGTCGTGCATCGTGGTGTCACCGGCGTAGACGGCCTTCTTGCCCGCGAGTTGCTTGCCCGCGAACTCGGCGACGTTGATCGCGCCCGCGTTCGCGTCCGCCTGGCCCCAGCGGTACGGCGCCTGCTTCAGGGTGTCCTCGAGCGACACGTCGTTGCCCCAGACCGGGATCTTCGCCGCCCCGACCGCCGCCCCGAACACCGGCTCGCCGTTGAACGTGGTGTCGATCACCGCGAACGGCTTCTCGGCGACGACGGTGACCGCATCGGCACGCTGCGCGGCTTCGTCGTCGCCGGTCGACGTCACGAAGTCGATCTCGACCGTGCGGCCGTAGGTCTCGAAGAACTTCTGGAACGGCGCCAGCGTGTCCTTGATCGCGTTCTCCATGCTGCCGGGCTGGCCGGTGGCGTTGTTCAGGGGGAGCTGCGATTTCGCGACCACCGCGCCGATCTGCTGGTCGTTGGGGACCAGCGCGACCACCCTGATCGCGTCCTTGGTGACGCCCTGGTACGTCGCGCCGCCGTTGTTCGTGCCCTTCCACTTCGCGACGCACACCGAGCCGAGGTACCCCTGCTTGGTCACGAACTGCAGACGCCCGTAGGTGCCGGCGTTCCGGTCGCACAACGGGTTGGCGTACGCGGCCGCGGTGCCGATGCCTGTACCCGCCGGCGCCGGGCCCGTTCCGGGCGCGCGTGCCACAGCACCCGCGGTGCCAGTGGCGACCGGGAGCGCGGCGGCCGCGGTGAGCGCGACGACGACGGCGACGCGTGCCAGCCGCGGCGCGCGGGTTCGAGTGCCTCGCACCAGAAATCCCCCCTTGGATCCCCCCTGTGGTCCGCTGCCCTCGCAGCCTAGGTTCGGCCCGCCGAGGCGTCAAGACGTGCCTCTACTGGCACGACCTGTCAGTTCCGTGCGGGTGGGTCGAGGTGGTAGAGGCGGGTCGCGGTGTGCTGGAGGACCTTGGCGACGACGTCGTCGGGGACGCCGGCGAGGGAGCTGTCCATCACGTCGCGCGGACTCGGCGACTCCGACGCCGGTCCCGGCGACAGGCTCGTCGCGTGGGGGAAGTCCGTCTCGAACATGAGGTTGTCGGCGAGCTCGTCGATGACGCGCCGCACCGACGCCTGCTCGAACCAGTACATGCCGTAGACCTGGCGCTTCATGTACTCGCTCGGCAGGAGGCGGTCGGGGTAGTCCTTGTGGGCCCCGACGTTGAGCCACTGCCAGTCCATGCTCTCGGCGAGGAACGGGAGCCACCCGGCGCCGTTCTCCACCGACACGAAATTCAGCTCGGGGTAGCGGTGGCACACGCCGCTCAGCACGACCTCGGCGACGTTCTGCGCGTTGCCGAGCAGGTTGAGCGAGCTCTCACGGGTGAAGTCGAGCTTCTTCGACTGGTCGACCGCGCCCTTCAGGTCTTCGGCCGACGCGAGGAAGCCGATGTGGAAGTTCATGCTCAGGCCCATCTCCTGGGCCTGGCCGAGCACTGGCTCCCAGTGGTCGTCGACGAGCCGGGGGAGTCCGACCTTTTCGTAGCGCGCCGCGAACACCACGCCCTTGTGGCCGAGGTCGTACGCGCGTCGCATCTCGGCGACGGACGCGTCGATGTCCCAGAACGGCAGCATCATCATCGGGATCAGGCGCCGTGAGTCGGCCGAGCACCACTCGACGAGCCAGTCGTTGTAGGCCTGGACGCACGCGATGGCGAGCTCGGGCGGCATGTTCTCGAGGAACACGTGGCTGTGGAAGCCGAGGATGTTCGGGTAGAGCACCTGGTAGTAGACGCCGACCTCGTCCATGTAGCCGAGGCGGGCGCCGGCGTCGACGGCGGGCAGGAACGCGTCCGCCAGCTTCCTCGGGTGCGACGGCGGGTACTCGGGCCAGCGTGCCTGCGCGAACGCACCCGCGCCGTAGAGCTTGTGGTCGCCGACGTACCAGTAGTCCTCCTGGCGGCGTTCGTGGAAGCGTACGTGGGGGACGAGGTCGCCCCACTTCGGGTCCACCCGCGAGGTCCAGAGGTCGGCCGGTTCGATGATGTGGGAGTCGACGTCGGCGACGGCGTAGCGCTCGCACAGCGCCACCCCGCCGGGGGTGTGCTCGATCATCGCAAGGTGTCCTCCCGCAGGCGGGATCGGTAGGGAGTGTTCACTCACTTTATCGTGGTCACGGTTCGGGGACCGCCCGGAGGTGGGTGGCCATCATCAGCGGCGTCACGCTCAGCACGCCCGACTCGACCGGGAGCGTGACGCCGGTGATCCACCGCGCCTCGTCGCTCGCGAGGAACAGCGCGGCCCACGCGACGTCCCAGCCCGTGCCCGGCGTCCCGAGGAGCCCCGCCTCCGCGCGCATGCGGTTCATGAACTCGGCATGCGGGCCCGGTTGCGAGACCGACAGCACCATCGGCGTCGTGATGTGGCCGGGCGCGATCGCGTTGACGCGGATGCCCTGGCGGCCGTGCGAGTACGCCATGTCGACAGTCAACGCGCTGACTCCGCCCTTCGCCGCGGAGTACGCAGCCGTTCCGTCACCGCGCAACGCCGAGATCGACGACACGTTCACGATGGCACCCCCACCGTGCTCCACCATCACCGGGACGGTGTACTTCGACGCGAGGAACGCGGTGCGGAGGTTGATGTCGAGCGCGCGGTCCCACTGTTCCTCGGTGATGTCCACGACGGTGCCGACCGACGCGAGGCCGACGTTGTTGACGAGGATGTCCACGGCCCCGAACGCGTCCACCGCGGCGCGCACCATGGCGTCGCAGCCGGCAGCACTCGTGACGTCGGCCGCGAACACACGGCAGGTTCCACCCTCGGTCTCGATCATCGCTCGTGTCTCGTCGGCCCGGTCGGGGTGGAGGTCGACGAGCAGCACGCGCGCTCCCTCGCGAGCGAGCGCGACCGCCGTGGCCTTGCCCGTCCCGATGCCCGGACCCGGTGTGGAACCCGCACCCGTGACGATCGCCGCCTTCCCCTCGACCCGTCCCGCGCGTTCGACCATTTCTCCGTGGTCCTCTCGTTGTCGTCGTTCTCGTGAGCGCTCGCGTCGGTGCTACCGGGTGAGCAGCGCCGCGCCCGCTTCGAAGCCCCCGACGTTGCTCACGACGGCAACCTCTGCGTCGCGAACCTGCCGCGCTCCCGCCTCGCCGCGCAGTTGTCGCACCGCCTCGGCCGTGTGGCCGAAGGCGGCGTGGAGCCGCCCGCCCGAGAGTTGGCCGCCCCACGTGTTGAGCGGCAGCTGTCCGTCGAGCGCGATCCGCGTACCGCCGTCGACGAACGCTCCGGCCTCACCGGTGCCGCAGAAGCCGAGCGCTTCCAGCCACCAGACCGCCTCGATCGTGAACCCGTCGTAGAGCTGCGCGACGTCGACGTCGCCCGGTCGCAGATCCGTCCGGTTCCACATCGCGACCGCGGTGGCGTACCCGACTCGACCCATGTCCTCCCACTGCTCCCACGACGGCCGCCCGTCCACCACGCCCGCCATCGCCTCGATGCGCACCGGTGCGCGCAGGTCGGGCGCGGTGTCCGCGGCCGAGACGACGATCGCGGTCGACCCGTCGACGGGCACGTCGCAGTCGAACAAGCAGATGGGGCTCGAGATCATGCGCGCGGCCAGGTAGTCGTCGATCGTGAGCTCGTCGCGGTACACCGCGTCGGGGTTCCCCGCCGCGTGCGCGCGCTGCACCACCGGGATCCACCCGAGCTGTTCGCGCGTGACGCCGTACTCGTGCATGTACCGCGTGGCGTACGGCGCGACCTGGCAGACGGGCGACAGGGCGCCGACCGGCAGCAGCCATGCGAGCGGGCCTTCGGCGTCGGGGTGGATGGCGCCGTACGCAGGCCGTCCGCCGGCGTTCCTCGCCGCGCTGCCCTCCTTCACCGTGCGGTAGACGACCACGTGCCGCGCCTCCCCGGTCGCCACCGCCTGCGCCGGCCCGTAGAAGGGGAGGCTCATGCCCTCGACCTGCCCCTGCTTCCACGTCGTGGCGATGCGGAGCGCGTCCTGGACCTCGTAGAGGTTGGCGCCCGAGTAGCCGGGCACGTTGGCCTTCCCGCCCCCCGGGAACATCGCCAGGCCGTCGACGTCGTCGACCGTGAGACCGGCGTCGGCGATCGCCGCGAGGACGGCGTCGAGCGTGAGCTGGAAGCCGGAGCGGTCGAGCTGCCGACCGATGGCCGACTGACCGACGCCGGAGATCACCGCCCGCCGTTCGGCAACCGCGCTGCTCATGCTTCGGCGGCGACGAAGCTGGGAATCGCGTAGCCCCCCGGTCCGGGCTCGAACCCGACCTCCACCTCCATGCCGATCGTCGCCGCTTCGGGGTCGCAACCTCGCAGCCGGCCGACCACGCGCACGCCCGGATGGTCGGGGAACTCGACGAGGACGATCGCGTACGGCACCTCGAGGTCGGGCAGCCAGCGCTGGTAATTGACGGTGTAGCTGTAGATGCGGCCGCGGCCTGTGATCTCGGAAGGGGCCATCGCCCGCGCGCGGCACGAGCGACACATCCCGCGCGGCGGGAACGACTCGGCGCCGCACGCGGTGCAGCGCTCGACGACGAGACGGCCCTCCCGCGCGGCCGACCAGAACGCGGCCGTCTCCTCGGTGACCGCGGGAGGGATGCCGACCGTCGCGTCCATGGGTTCCTTCAGCCGCGCCGCGGTGCGGCCGGCTCGCCAGCTTGGCCGACGACACCCGCGGCCAGCAACGCGTCGACCTCGGTGGGCGCGAAGCCGCGCTCGAGCAGGACCTCGGTGCTGTGCCGTCCGGCGGCTACGGGCGGTCCGCCGACCTCGGCCGGTGTTCGTGCGAAGCGCGGTGCGGGCGACGGCTGCACCACGCCGTCGACGGTCGTGAAGGTCGCGCGCGCGGCGTTGTGGGGATGCGCCGGCGCTTCCGCGAGCGTGAGCACGGGAGCGAAGCACGTGTCCGTGCCGTCGAGGAGCTCGCACCACTCGTCGCGGGTCTTCGTCTTGAACACCGCGGCCAGCCGCGCCTTGGCGTCGGGCCACGTCGCCGGGTCCGCCTGGTCTTCGCGCAGGTCCTCGAGGCCCAAGCGGACGAGGAGCTCGCCGTAGAACTTGGGTTCCCCGGCGGCGACCGTGACGTAGCGCGCGTCGGCGGTCTCGTACACGTTGTAGAAGGGCGCGGCGAGGTCGAGGACGTTGGTGCCGGGCTCGTCCGACCAGAGCCCCTCGGCGCGCATGCCGTGCAACAGCGTCGTGAGCAGCGCCACGCCGTCGACCATCGCCGTGTCGACCACCTGCCCGCGACCCGACCGCGCTCGCTCGACGAGCGCGCCGAGGATGCCGACCGCGAGGAGCATGCCGCCCCCGCCGAAGTCGCCGAGCAGGTTCAGCGGTGGAGCCGGCGCCTGGCCGGGCCGGCGCAGGGGATCCAGTGCGCCCGCCAGGGCCACGTAGTTCAGGTCGTGCCCGGGGATCCGGGCGTACGGGCCCTCCTGTCCCCACCCCGTGATCCGCGCGTACACGAGCCGCGGGTTGCGCCCGAGGCACACCTCGGGCCCCACGCCGAGACGTTCGGCCACGCCCGGCCGGTAGCCCTCGACCAGGACGTCGGCGCCGTCGACGAGTCGGAGCACCGTGTCGACCCCGTCCGGGTGCTTGAGGTCGACGGCCACCGATCGCCGGCCGCGCGCGAGCAGGTCGACGCGGCGGCGCCCCGCGATCATCCGCTCGGTGTCGGTCTCGTCGGCGGCGGCCGCGAAGTCCTCGATCCGGGCGACGCGCACCACGTCGGCGCCGAGGTCGGCGAGCAGCATCGTCCCGAAGGGACCGGGACCGCGACCCTGCAGTTCGACGACGTTGATCCCCGACAGCGGGCCCGGCATGCCTCTCCCTCGCCCGTCGCTCGGACGGCGCTCGAGTGGGAAAAAAGTGTACGTTCACTCCGATGCCCGCGCCACAGCGTCCGCCCGACGTGCGCGCCCGCGATCGTGTCGTCGTGGGGGCCGCCGCCATCCCGGAGCCGGAGCGGGCGTGGCTGGAGGCCGCCGAACGGCTGCCGATCGCGTCGATCTGGCAGGGCGGCCATCTCCTTCCCCGGTACCCGACCGGTGAGGCGATCACGCGGCTCGCGCTCATGACCGCGTGGACCGAGCGGGTCCGGGTCGGCACCGCGACGCTCCTGTTGCCCCTGTACCACCCGGTAGTCGTCGCCAAGCAGCTCGCCGACCTCGACGCCTGGTCGGGACGGCGGCTCTCGGTCGGGGTCGGCGTGGGCGGCGAGTTCCCGCAGGAGTTCGCGGCGGTCGGCGTGCCGATGAGGGAGCGCGGCGCCCGGACCGACGAGGCCATCGAGGTGCTGAGAGCCCTGTGGAGCGGCGGGCCGGTCACCCACCACGGCGGCTTCTTCGACCTCGACGAGGTGGAGCTGGTCGCGGTGCGCCCACCGGGTACCGACGCCTCGACGCCGCCGTGCCGTGAACTGCCGATCATCGTCTCCGGGCGGAAGGAGGCGGCCATGCGGCGCGCCGCCCGGCTCGGCGACGGGTGGATGCCGTATCTCTACTCGCCCGACGCGTACGCACGCTCCGCGCGCACGATCGAGGACGAGGCCGACGCTCGGGGCCGCGACCTCGCCGGCTTCGAGTGGATGCTCTACGTGTACTGCTCGATCCGCCACGACGGCGACCGCGCGCGCGACGACGTCGCGCGCTTCTTGGGGCGGGCCTACGGCGACAGGCCGGGCGCGATGCTCGATCGCATCGCGCCGGCGGGCACGCCCGAGGAAGTCGCGGCCCGGTTCCAGGAATACGTCGACGCCGGCGTCCGTCACTTCGTCGTCGCGCCCGCGGCTCCCGCCGACACGCTCGAGGTGGTTGCGTTGGCCGCCGAGGAGGTGCTGCCGCAGCTCTCCGTGCCCGCTCGGGAGCCGGTGACGCAATGAGCCCGCCGACGCGCGCGTTGCCGTGCGCCGGCATCTCGGTCGTCGAGGTCGCGGTCGGTACGAGCGACCTCGGTCTCGGCCTGGCCGGAGGCGTCCCCGGCATGATCCTCGCCGATCTCGGCGCGTCGGTCGTCAGGGTCGTCGGCACGACCACCGTGCCGATCGACGACGCGGTCACGTGGCGCCGCGCATGGCACCGCGACAAGCAGATCGTCGCCACCGACGACCCCGACGAGGTGCTCGACCTCCTGCGCGGTGCCGACGTCGCACTGGTGTACGGGCCGGAGTCGGTCGTCGAGGCGCGCGGCCTGGGTTGGCGCGACCTGCGCGCGGCACACCCGGGGCTCGTCTACGCGCGCTGTCGGCCCAGCCGGACCGGCGCGGGAACGATCGACGACTTCGGATTGCTCGTCGAGGCCAACGCCGGTTTCTGCACCCAACTCGCCGGTCACCGTCCGGGCCCCATCTTCGTCGACGTGCGCGCCGCCACCGGCGGGACGTCGTTCGTGCTCGTCACGTCGGTGCTCGCACTGCTGTGCCGGCGCGCACGCGATGGCGTCGGCGGGTGGGCGGAGACCTCGCTCTACGACGGGATGCTCGCGACGCTGGGTTGCATGATCGGGCGGTCGGAGCGGGCACCGGCCGAGGTCGAGAGCTACTGGGAGACGGGCTCGACGTTCCCCAACTTCCTGTACCGCTGTTCCGACGGCGAGTTGATCCAGGTCTGGTTCGGCGGCAAGGGCATGTACGCGAAGCTCCTCGAGGTCCTCGGCGACGAGCCCAGCGCCGACGGCTACTACGCCGATCAGGTCAAGGGCGCGCTCAACGAGCGCGCGCGGCGGTGGCGGTCGTTCTTCGCGACCCAGCGCCGCGACGTGTGGATCGAGCGGCTCCGCGAGGCCGGCATCCCGTGCGAACCCGTGCTCGCCCCCGGGGAGGTGCTGTCCGATCCTCACCTGCTGGAGGCCGGCCTCGCGGTCGCACGGTCCGAGGCCGGGGCGCGCGACCTCGTCGTGGCGGCGCCGATCTCGGTCGTCCCGCTCGCCGACGAGCAGGCGGACACCGGCGGGCGCGTCGACCCGACGACGCCGCGCGCGCGGCGCGCAGACGTGCTCGACGGCGTCCACGTGCTCGACTTCTCGGCATTCGTCGCCGGGCCACTCGGTGCCCAGGTGCTCGCCGATTTGGGGGCCGACGTGATCAAGGTCGAGCCGCCCGAGGGCGAGGCCATGCGCGCGGCTGCGTACGCCGTCGCCGCGTGCCAGCGCGGCAAGCGCAGCGTGGCCCTCGACATCAACGCACCGGAGGCCCGCCCCGTCGTCGAGCGCCTGATCGGGTGGGCGGACGTGATCCTGCACAACTTCCGGGTGGGCGTGTCGGAGCGACTCGGCATCGACGAACAGACCGTGGCGCGCCTCAACCCGCACGCGGTGTACTGCCACGCGAGCGCTTTCGGCACGACCGGGCCCCGTGCCACCACTCCCGGGAACGACGCGCTCATGCAGGCCGTGACCGGGTTGGAACGCGCCGTCGGCGGTGCGGGCAACGACCCCTTGGCGCCCACGTGGATCCCGATCGACATGTGCGGTGGCTGGGTGAGCGCGGCCGGCATCCTCGCCGGCCTGTACGCGCGCGCCACGAGCGGCCGCGGGCAGCGCGTGGCCACGAGCCTCCTCGGCGCGGGGATGCTCCTCCAGAGCGGTGTGTTCCAGCGCGACGGCGAGTGCGTGCGCGGGCCGGAGCTCGACGGCGCGCAGTCGGGGTACGGGCCCGGCTACCGCATCTACGAGTGTGGCGACGGCAACTGGGTCGCGCTCGTGCTCCCCGACCCGCAGTCGTGGGCGCGCGTCCGAGCGCTGCCGGGAGCACGCACGCTCCCGCCGGAGTACGCGCCGCTGCGCGGTGGCCAGGACGACGCGCGCGCCCGCGAAGCGGAGGCGGTACTCGTTGGTGTGTTCGCGACCGCCGCCGCGTCGGACTGGGTGGCGCGCCTGCGGCCACTCGGGCTCCTCGTCGAAGCCATCGCGCCGATGTCGCGCGACCAGTTCCGCCAGGGCATCCTCGACGACCCTCTCAACCGGCAACTCGGCCGCGTCGTGACGTTCGAGACGCCCGAGTGGGGTCGCTTCGAACAGATCGGCCCGCTGCTCCGATCCGGGCCGTCGTCCGGTCACGGGCCGCGGCTCGCGCTCCCCGGGATCGGCGAGCACACCGAGGAGGTCCTCACCGAACTGCGCTTCGGCGCGGAGGAGATCGACGCGCTGTTCGCGGCGAAGGTCGCGCGCCGGCCGCCGTTGTAGAGTGAGCGATCACTGACGAGTGGAGTGGCGGTGGACCGAGAAGCACTGGAGCACAGCCTGGTGCGCCGCTTGCTCGACCACATCGAGCAGGGCACGACCGACCTCGCCGACGCCGTCTACGAGGTGCGCGCCGACGCGTACACCTCGCGTGCCCACTTCGAGGACGAGCTCGCGGTGCTCTTCCGCGACTACCCGCTCGTCCTCTGTCTGTCGGGCGCGCTGCCCCGCCCGGGCACCTACCGCACCGTCGACGTGTGCGGCACGCCGATCCTCCTCACCCGGGACGGCGACGGGAAGGTCCGGGCCATGGCGAACGTCTGCCGCCACTGCGGCGTCCGCGTCGTCGACGGCGCCGGAGAGGCGCGGCGCTTCACCTGTCCCTTCCACGCGTGGACCTACGACCTCGAGGGGCGCCTCGTCGGTGTCCCGACGGCGGAGGCGTTCGACGGCATGTGCCGCGACGACAAGTGCTTGGTGGCGCTCCCCGTCGCCGAGGGGCACGGACTCGTCGTCGGTCGTCTCCGCCCGGGGCCGGCCGTCGACATCGAC
>Ga0187777_10002272_pt1 | contig 12317 bp, 17 predicted proteins | sample 1015_Q2_SP5_10_M_FD_132416 | JGI IMG/M metagenome (GOLD analysis project Ga0187777, IMG submission 132416) | Tropical peat soil microbial communities from peatlands in Department of Meta, Colombia - 1015_Q2_SP5_10_MG | ecosystem: Environmental > Terrestrial > Soil > Wetlands > Peat | place...
AGCCCGAGCGCGAGCAGGCCGGAACAGAAGGCCGTGCTCAACGCGAATCTCCCCGCCCGTCGATGGTGTGGCATGTATCCTCCCTGAGGTTGAGGCACGCCGGTGATCTGCGATCCGCTCTCGGCGTCGCTCGCGCCGCGCCGGAGAGCGCTCGAACGCTCCCCAGATCGCGTCACATTCGGGGGCGCGCGCGCGACACGCTCTGGTAACAAGCGCGCGATGGTCCAGCGATCTCTCGCCGCCGATCGTGAACCAGTCGTCGACGAGTGACTTTCCCGTTACGCGTTCGTGGAGTGGTCGTGATCGGACCGCGCCCTCTTTGTCAGGCAGAACAGAGAGCGCGACACAGACCACACATGAGCGACTCGACAGTCGCACGCCGACTCGCCGCAGGGGCCGGGATCGGCGCGCTGACTTTGGCGGCGCTGAGCGCCTGGCGCGTCACGCAGGCTCCAGTGCCCGGTGCGCGCCCGCCGATCGCGGCCACGCCAGCACGCGAGCATTTCGAGCGCGGTCTCGATTCCCTTCGGGCCGATCTGGACTCGCTCGCCCGACACATCTCGGATCGTGACCGCGCGCCCTCACAGCACTGGTTCCGCCTGGCGAGGCGCGACTACAAGCGCGTCGAGCCGCTCCTGGCCGACGTGGCCCCCACACTCGCCCAGCAGCTCAACGGCCCGCTCCCCGCAGAGTCGGAGGATCGCCCGGCGGGGCCGCTTGGCGCGCCGGCGCAATTCCAGATCGTCGAGGGGGCGATCTTTCCGGGGGGCGCGTCGCCGGGACGCGATTCTGTGCGCGCGACGATCGGGTCGATGCGGGCGAGCCTCGAACAGTTTCGCCCGCTCACGCGCTACATCGACGCGAGCCCGCGCGTCGTGCTCGACGCGGCGCGCCTCGAGCTCGCTCGCGTCACCGCCCTGGGTCTGGCGGGATTCGACAGCGATCTATCGGGCGACGCGGTGGTCGAGGCTGCCGCCTCCCTGGATGGAATGCGCGCGCTCGCGTTCGCATCCCGCAACGGTGACCCGAGCTGGGTGCGGCTCGACAGCGCCCTCGCCGCGGCCTCCGCATATCTCCGCACGCACCCCGATTTTCGTTCCCTCGATCGGCTCGAGTTCATCACCGATCACGTCGATCCGGTCGGCCGCTCGCTCGCCGCCGCACGCGCGTCACTCCCCGATACGTTGGTTCCGTTGCGCCGCTTCTGGCGACAGCGGGCGGCGACACTCTTCGAGGAAGGCGCATTCGATCCGTCGGCGTACGCGCCCGACTTCGCACCGACCTCGTCGCCCGCGCTCGTGGCGCTCGGCGCCCGCCTCTTCGCCGAGCCCCGCCTCTCCGGACCGGGCACGCGCTCCTGCGCCTTCTGTCACGATCCGGCCCGCTCGTTCACCGACGGGCGTCCACAGGCGCAGGCCCTCCCGGGGACGCACCTCAACTTCCCGCGGCGCGTGCCGACACTGCTCAACGCGGCTTACCAGCCGACACTCTTCGATGACTCACGGGCCGCATCGCTCGAAAGCCAAGCCGAGCTGGTGCTGGCCAGCCCCGCCGAGATGGGCGGGAGCGCGGCCCTTGGCGCGGAGCGGCTGGCGCACGACTCGAGCTATCGCGAGGCCTTCGCTCGCGCCTTCGTGGCGCCCGCCGAGGGCGCGGTCACCGCCCGCGCGGTGCGCATCGCTCTGGCGGCCTACGTCCGCTCCCTTTCGTCGTTAGGCTCTCGATTCGATTTGGCCTTGCGCGGAGAGCGCGGCGTCGTGACCGAGGAGGAGCGCCGGGGTTTCACCCTCTTCATGGGGAAAGCACGCTGCGGCACCTGCCACTTCCTCCCTCTCTTCAACGGCACCATGCCGCCCGACTTCGTGCTGTCCGAGCCGGAGATCATCGGCGTACCGGCGCGCGCCGGCGAGGCGCACCCACGACTCGACCCGGACCCGGGGCGCGCGGGCGTCGATCACGAGCCTACCCATCGCGCCGCCTTCAAGGTGCCGACCGTCCGCAACGCCTCCCTCATTGCGCCGTTCATGCACAACGGCGCATTCGCGACGCTCGAGCAGGTGGTCGACTTCTACGATCGCGGCGGCGGGGCGGGAGCGGGAGAGCGAGTGCCGGGGCAGACGCTGCCCGAGCGTCCGCTCCATCTCACCCGAGCGGAGAAGGACGACCTGATCGCCTTTCTCGGGTCGTTGACCGACTCGACGGTCCTTCGGAGGTCGGACGCGCTCGCGACGATTGCGCGCCGCTGACCCACCGTCGGCCTAGGCCAGCCCCTCGACGATCCGAAAGTCACGTTCGACGGCGCCATCGAGAAGCTTGAGCGCCGCTTGATAGGCGGGACTCCGGTAGGCGGCGAGAGCCCTCTCCAAGCTCTCGAACTCCGTCAGGACGGAGCGCTGCTTCACGCCGGCTTCGAAGGCGTACGCGGCGCTCGCGCGTGCGAGAAAGCGACCGCCGGCGGCCTCGATGGCCGGGCCAGAAAGCTTGGCGTAAGCGGCCAACTGCTCAGGCTTGGAAATCGAGCGATAGAGGACGATCCAGTATCCCTTGGCCATGGAGCCCTACTCCGTGCGCAGGTCGGACGTCTTGCCGGCATCGCCTGCTCTCGATCGCAGATAGGCGGCGATCTCGTCGCGCTTCAAGTGCTCCGCCCAATCGAGCGGCGTGCCGTGGTAGATCCGGTCGTGAATGTCCAGGCGCGCGCCCGCCTCCGCAAGCACTCTCACTGCGCCGAGAGAGCCGGAGGACACGGCTTGATGCAGGGGCGTCGCGTGCGCGTGAAATCCCTCGGGGCTGTACGCGTCGACGTTGGCCCCGCTCCGAATGAGAACTCCCAGCGCGCGCTCGCTCCCGGCGACGGCCGCCGCTGTGAGCGCAAGCTGCCGGTCGCTCGCATCCGCATCGCGCACCAGCCGGGGGACGTCGTCCCAGCGACCCGTGCAGACCGCCGCAGCCAACGAGAGAGGCGCCCCGCGATGAAGGAGATGCTCCACCGCCGCCATTTCGCGGTGCGCGAGCGCGGTCCGTACGGCGTCTGGCGAGGCGCCCGCATCGACAAGAGCGTCGATCAGCTCGAGCTGCGCGCCCGACTCCCTCGCCACCCGTCCGCTCGCCACCAGACCGAGTGCGTAGTCGAGCTGCTCGCGCAGCGATGGCACGCCGGCGCGCCGCGCCGCCTCGATGATCGCCCGCGCCACCGCCACGACATTCTTCGGCATCGCGCCAGTCCGCACGGGGTTCTCGGCGATGAACCAGAGCAGGTACGGCCGGCGAAAGTATCCCTCGCCGAAATCGGCACGCTCGCTCAGGAGCTCGGGGTGACTCGCCAGCAGGCGCTCGAGCCGCTCCACATCCCCGGCATCCATCGCGGCCACCGCATCGCGAAAGGGCTCGTCGAGCGCTGCCTGACTAGTCATCGCCATGTCACCGGTACGGGCATTCTTCGGCCGGGACCGGAGTGGCCCCGAACTACTATTGTAGGCCGAGTACCCTGTCCAAGCCACGCACGAGCCCGACGAGGTTGCGAACCTTCCGCACCCCCAGGAGCGCCCCTTCGACGTAGGGCTCGGCGCTCGCGCCGGCCTCCGCGCGCAACGACAGCCTTTCCCCCGCCCCGCCGAAGAGCACCTCGGCGCCGATGACGTACCCCGGAAGGCGAATGGAGTGAATCTGCGTGCGGCCAAGCGTCGCGCCGCGAGCCTCCGCGAGACCCGCGGTCTCGTTGATCGGCACGCTCACATCGGGCTCGCGGATGCTTCCGAGCCTGAAGGCGAGCTCCCGCGCTGTCCCGCTCGGCGCATCCGGCTTCTCGGCCTTCGCGAAGTCGATCACTTCCCAACTCGGCATGTACCGCGCCGCCATCGTGGCGAAATGGAGCAGCAAGACAGCCGATATCGAGAAATTCCCCGCGGCCAGCGCTCCGACGCCGCTCTCCCTCGCCACGCGATCGATCTCCGCATAGTCCTCGTCGGTCAATCCGGATGTACCGATGACCGCGTGCACCCGTCGGCGGAGCGCAGCGAGCACGTTCGTCTTCGCAGCCTCTGGGGCCGTGAAGTCGATCAGCACGTCGGTAGGAACGGAGAGCGCCTCCGCGACAGTGCCGTGGATGCGTGCACCGTCGCTCCCTGCGCCGGCGATGACGTCACCGACACCCGAGCGTGCGACACCGGCCACCAGTCGCACATCGGATGCGCGGCCGATCGCTGACACGAGCGCGCGGCCCACCGAGCCGGTGACACCGGCAACGCAGACGCGAATGGGTTGAGTCATTGCGCGGGGGACTCTCGAAGGCGCAGCGATGCCGCGATCAACCTGTTCTTCTTGCCTGCCACGATCAGAAACCCTTCTCCATGAGCCAGGTGAGACAGTATTCGGCGACATCTCGCCACCCGCTGTCGATCGTGAGCGAGTGGCCGCGATTGAGAAACTCCTTCATCTCCGTCACAGCCGATGACTTGCTGTACACTCGCAGCGCGCTCTTCACCAACACCGGCGGAACGGTGTTGTCAGCCTGGCCGGCGGTGAGAAGCAACGGTCCCCGACTCGTGTTCGCGACATTGACACGGTTGGCGGACCTCGGGTTCAGGAGGGCGGTCGCTGCCTGGAAGAGGGGACGCCCCGGGGAGGGGATGGCGTATTTCGCGTACAACTCGCTCGACTCCTCCTCCGAGACGGCATTGGTGAAACCGAAGCGGAACTGTTTCTCGGTGAGCCCCACCGCCCGCGAGTAGTTGAACGGATTGCCGAGCACCGGGAATGCTGACTTCAGAGCCGACAGCGGGAGCTCGTTCACCCCCTTGATCGGGGCGGGATCGATGGCGATCGCCGCCGCTGCGAGGCCACGACCGAGGAGATTCTGCGCGAGGAGGCCGCCGAAGGAGTGGCCGATGACGATCGGCCTTCGCCCGAGAGCCTGAAGCTGCTTGGCGATGTGGTCGGCGATCTCGATGATACCGTAGCCACCGACGGCGCTGGGATTGCGGCGGGTCCCCTCGGCGGTAGCGCCGTCGCCGGGCCAGCTCATTGCCGCCGCGCGGTAGCCCGCGCCGCCGAAGAGGTCGATCCAGTTGCCCCACGACTCGCCGTGGAGCCAGAGGCCGTGGATGAAGGCGACGGGGCTCTTCGTCTTGTCCGTTGTCATTCTGGATGCTCGTCCGGTTTGCCAGGGTGTAAGGGAGTCCAGCTGGGCGGATCACTCGCGGGGAAGCTCTCCTCACTCGCCTCCTCCACCCGATCGGGGATCGGCGTGGATTGCGGCGTGGGTTTGGCGGGCGTGGGACTCGCGCCCTGCTCTTTCTCTCGAACGCGCTTTTTTCTCGTCATCGCCACTCGTCCTTCGGTGTGTTGCGCGCAACATGCTCCTGTGCGACGGTCCCCCGACTCGCCCAAGCGCGAGCGGTCAAGGTGATCGAGCCATCCGCGGCCAACGGGAGTCGCTCTCTGAGCCGCTCACGCAGCCGCGCCCTTGCCGCGTCGCCTAACGACACAGCGTAGGAGGGTGCCGGCCCCTGGCCGCCCAGAAATGGCTCCCAGTAGTCGTCGAAGGCTGGGAATCGGGTCGCGATGTCGATTGCCGTCACCTCGACGCCAGTCAGCCCGGCAGACAGGAAGAGCTCGCGAAGCGCCGTCGCATCGCAGATTGGAAAGCGCGTGCCCTCGTCCAACCCGGCCGCACTCGGATCGAGAGCGACCGCCGCGTCCCAGAAAAATCGCACGGGCTCCATTCCCCTGGCGTAGTCCCATAGATAGACCCCGATCGTGCCACCTGGCACCGCTACCCTCGCCATCTCGGCGAGCCCGGCCACAGGATCCGAAACGAAATTGAGGACGAGCCCCGACACCACGATGTCCACCGACGCGTCGGCCAGCGGAAGCCCCATCGCATCCCCGCGATGAAGTGCAACGTGATCGGGCAAGCGCTTCCGTGCCGCTGTCCGGAACCCGTCCGACGGCTCGACACCAGCAACTGAAGCGGGCGCGCAGAGGTCCAGAATCGCAGCGGTGAGAGCCCCGGTGCCGCATCCAACATCGAGCCATCGCCTGCCCCCCGGCGGAGCCAGCCAGGAGAGAAAGCGCGGCGCGACGCGCCGACTCCATCGCCCGATGTAGCGCTCATACGGGTCGCCCTGTTCCCAGGCCGTCGGCGCCAAGTCAGGGATCATCTCTCAATGCCAGTGGAGCAGCGAGACAAGCATCAGCGCAAGATCTCCACCAACAGGACCCAGATACTGGTCAGGGAGAAGACAATCGAGGTGACGATGGCGAGAGCGAGCCAGCCGAGCCCGCCCGCGAAAAATCCCATGAGCGAGAGGCCGGCAGCGACCAGGGGAATAGTGGCCGACTGGTGCAAGACCAAACGAATCATTGGGAAGCGCGCCCGCGGATACTGGTGTTTGCGGAACGCCTCGATTTGCATGCTGACGGGCACAACCCAAGCTACGAGGGCGACGATGAGAAACTCGACGCCAAGCCGCCTCGCCGGCTGTCCGGGGACGAGTGCGAGCAACGTGTCGGTCAGGGCGGCGGCCAGCACGAGGAGCGTCTCGGCGGCGCGCCCGGGAAGGCTCGGATAGCCGATGATTCGCGAGAGGTTGATCGAGAGGGCGACGAAGAGGAGACCCGTGAGGGCGCCGGTCGCGCCCGACGCGGCGACGAGAAAATCCCCCCAGCCGGCCGTTGGGCCTTCCACGCTCACTCGTTTGCGAGGCGGATCGAACGGCTGACGGCCCGCGGGTACCACCGCGGCAAGGATCGCGCACTCACGCGCGTGCCCAAGCGCCGACTTCGAGGCGGCCGACGAGGACGCCGTTTCGGGCGACCGCCTCCTCGATCATCCGGGGTGCCAGCGACTCCTGATCCACCTCGGCGGCAGAAGCAACGCCCATCCGCTCCATCGCCGGCACCAGAGTCTCGGTGAGGTCGGCGAGCAAAGTCGCGGTGTCGACGCTGTTGGTTCCACCGCCAACCAGGGCCTCGACGCGCATCGTCGGAGCGGCGAGACCGGCGGCAATGAACGTCGCGTGCAACCTTAGCCCCATGTGGGGGTCGGTGCCGCTCGCCAGCACCGTTCGTTCCACCCAATCGTAGCACTGGTCGTAGCTCGAGACGGTCGGGAAGGACCTGACGGGCGTCCAATGCGGCTCGTGACAGACGATGAGACCGCGGGGCCCGAGGTGACCGGCGATCGAGCGCAGCATCGCCACCGGATCCGGCTGGAACATCAGCACGTATCGACTTACGACCGCGTCGAAGGGACGGTCGAACTTCATCGCCGCCGGATCACCCTCGCGAAAGGTGACGTGCCGCAACGATCGCTTCTGGGTGCGCGAGCGCGCCACCTCCAAGGCAGACGCCACGCGATCGACGCCGATGACCTCTCCGGACTCCCCCACGATGTCGGCAGCGAGAAAGGCGACATCACCGGCGCCGCTCCCGATGTCCAGCACTCGCATGCCCGGCGCGAGTCCGGCGCCGAGGAAGAAGCGGCGCGTAATCGGATCGACCACTCGAGCCTGAGTGCCGAGGCGATCGAGCTCGCGCGCGGAATGGCCGAGGAGGTATCCCTCAGGTGATCGTTGCTCGACGCGCGGTTCGGTCATGGTTGAGACTCCGTCGAGGGTTTGGGGGAGAATCGGCCGGCAGTCCGCGAGCCCCGATAGTACGGATTACCGGCGCCCTGCGGAATAAAGGGGCCGGCCGAGAGGCGCGGTTCTCACACCCGGCGCCGCGCGCGTCACTCCGGCCGGGGGCGCTCTTGACATGGCGCCGGGGGTAAGCATATACTTATGGTAAGTGAATACTTACCATGCCGCCAAACTCGATGCCCTGGGCGACGCCACCCGGCGCGCCATCGTGGCCCGTCTCCTCGACGGGCCCCTCCCCGTGGGCGAGCTTGCCCGCCGGTTCCCCATCAGCCGGCCTGCCATCTCCCAACACCTGCGCGTGCTGAAGCGCGCCAACCTCGTGATCGACCGGCCCGAGGGCAGCCGCCGCCTCTACGCCCTCAATCCTGCGGGCTTCGAGTCGTTGCGCGCCTACTTCGAGCAGTTCTGGGGCGGTGCACTCGCTGCCTTCAAGGAGACGGTCGAACGACCATCCAAGGAGCGAAGGAAATGACCAGCCAACAGGCGATCGCCGCCCCTGTCCAGTCGAGCATCACGGTACAGGTGAGCGCCCCGCGCGCATTCGAGGTCTTCACCGCCGGCATCGACAGTTGGTGGCCACGCTCGCACCACATCGGCCCCTCACCTATGACGCGCACCTGCATCGAGCAGCGCGCCGGGGGACGCTGCTATTCGGAGCAGGAGGACGGTACGGAGTGTACGTGGGGCACGGTGCTCGAGTGGGAGCCGCCGCGACGTTTCGTGATGGCCTGGCAGATCACCCCCGCCTGGAAGTTCGAGCCCGATCTCGGGAAGTCGAGCGAGGTGGAGGTTCGCTTCACACCGGTCGGGAACAATGCGACGCGGGTCGACCTGGAGCGCCGGCACCTCGAACGGCACGGCGACGGCGCCGAAGCGATGCGGAAAGCGGTGGGGGCGCCGAACGGCTGGCCGGGACTCCTCTCCATGTTCGCCGAGCGCGCGAACCAATCGCGCTGAGGCGAGTGATCAAGCGCGCGGTGGGCGGGCCCTCGCGAGGGTAACGAGGCCGACGATCCGGTCTACGCGAAGCGCTTGCGCGCCCGCTCACGCGCCTTCCGCTGCTCGTCCTCTCGATTGCGTGGCGGCGCGTTGGTCGAGAGCGAGTCGATCAGCCGGCGCGCGACGGCCGACACGTCGTCGACGGCGCGCTGGAACACCGCCTCATTCATCCGCGACGGATGCGTGGCGCCGCTCAGCTTGCGCACGAATTGGAGAGCCGACGCGCGAATCTCGTCGTCGGTGGCGGGAGGCGAAAAGTTGGCGAGCGTCTTGATGTTTCGGCACATCTCTCGTCACCTCGCTGCGATCGTGACTGCGGTCTCGCCCCTCGCCTGACGTTCGAGAGGCAGGAGCGTGGAATACATGAACTCGTGAATGGGAACGGGGATGCCGGAGCGACGGCCGAGCCGCACCACCGCGCCGACCTGTGCGTCGAGCTCCGACGGACGTCCTTCCATCACGTCGCGTTGCATCGAGGCAGTTCCTCCTGCAGGGATGGTCTCGATGTAGGCGAAGGTCCTGGCGATGACGTCCCGCGGAAGGGCGACCTCCTGCGCCGCCGCGACGGCGCGCACCTCCTCCATCGCCTGCTCCCAGAGGCGCCGCGTCTCAGGCACCGTGCGGAGCTCGCCGACCGGAGCTCGCGTCAGCGCCCCCAAGCCGCTCCACGGCTCGATCAAAATGAACTTGCTCCACATCGCCACCCGAATGTCCGGAGGCACTTCCGCGCGCACTCCACGAGCCCGCGAAAACGCCTCGAGAAGTCGCTCCGTTCGGCGGCTGGGTCGGGCGTCGAGCTCCCCGAAGGCGATGTACGGCTCGACGCCTTCGTGATGAATGTGTCCTGGACCGGCGAGCCAACCGAGTATCCGGCAGAAGCCTCCCAGCACATGCGAGCGCCCGAGCGCCTCCGCCAGCTGCTCCGGGGCCTCGACCCCGTTCTCCAACGGGACGATCGCCGTGTCGGCGCCGATGAGCGGCCGCATCGTCCGGGCCGCATCCCGCACGTCCCACGCTTTGACACCGAGGATCACGATGTCGACTTGGCCGACGGAGGCCGGATCGTCGGTCACCGGCGATTTGTCGACGACGAAGTCGCCGAGGATGCTCGTGACGCGAAGCCCGCGCTCGCGAATCGCCGCCAGGTGCGCGCCCCGCGCGATGAAGGACACGTCTTCTCCGGCGGCCGCCAACCGGCCGCCGAAGTAGCCACCGACCGTCCCACTTCCGAACACCGCGATCCGCACCATTCGGGGCCTGTGCCTAACGCCGAGGGAGAGTGAAGCGCTCCCGGAGCGCTCGCTCCCCGACGACGGAGAAGCTGACAACCCGCGAGCCTTTGAGACGCCGTGCCCAGCGGAGCTCCAAGCAGCGATCGAGCACCGCCGCGCCAACGGCGCCGGCGAGGTGATGCCGGCGGACGCTCCAATCCAGGCAGGCCCGGCAGAGCGGCCGGCGGTGCCGCGAAAGAGCGGGAACGTCTATCCCCAGATCGACCAGGAAGCGCTCCCCGGACTCCGTGAGCTCGAGCTCGGCACCGCTCGACGTCAGGAAGTGCCGCCGCTCGAGGCTGTCGAAGCAGAGCACTCCCAACTCGCCGGCCAGGTGATCGTAACACACGCGCGCCTTGCGCAGCTCGGGCTCGCGCGGACCCGGCGCAACCCGCGCCCCAAGCGATGTCGCCATCCCCATCAGACTTTCCAGCAACGCCGCCACTTGGCGGTCGGCGAGCCGGAAATACCGATGCCGTCCCTGGCTCTCCACCGCCAGCAGACGGGCGCCGACGAGCTTGGCGAGGTGCGTGCTCGCCGTCTGCTTGGTGACGCTGGCCACCGCCGCCAGCTCCGTGGCCGTGAGCGCCTGCCCGCCCATCAGGGCGGTGAGCATCTCCCCCCGCGCCGGCTCCCCGATCAGGGCGGCGATTCCGGCGACACTCGGACCGTCGTGCATGGTTCGAGGATAGTCGAATCATGCACGACGGCAAGGGCGCTATCATCTCCCTGACACTCACCGCGAGGAGACCATGGCGATCACCTGCTTCATTCGATACGAGATCGACCCTTTCCAGCGGGAGGCCTTCGCCGAGTACGCGGCGCGGTGGACCACCATCATCCCCCGCTGTGGCGCCGATCTCCTCGGCTACTTCCTGCCGCACGAGGGGACGAACAACGTGTCGTGGGGACTGATCGGGCTCGAGACCCTGGCTGATTACGAAGCGTACCGCGCGCGCCTCAAGACGGACCCCGATGGGCGGGCGAACTTCGCCATGGCGCAGGAGAACCGCCTGATCCTGCGCGAGGAGCGCACGTTCTTGGAGCCTCTCGCAGCGACATCGCGCGTCCGGCGGCACGGCGGAGGGCGATCGACATGATCGCGGTGATCTTCGAGGCCGAGCCGCTCCCCGGCCGACAGCAGGCCTACCTCGATGCCGCGGCGGAGCTCCGGCCACTGCTGGCCCGCGTCGATGGCTTCATTTCCATCGAGCGCTTCGCGAGCCTCAGCAAACCCGGAAGGATTCTCTCGCTGTCCTACTGGCGTGACGAGGAGGCCGTTCGCGAATGGCGAAATGTCGAGGAGCACCGCCGAATCCAGGGGACCGGGCGTGAGTCGATCTTTGGCGACTATCGGCTGCGAGTCGCCGAGGTTGTTCGCGACTACGGGATGCGCGACCGGGGGGAGGCGCCCGAGGACTCCCGGCAGGTGCACGGCGCCTAGCCTCGGCCAGGCCCGGGCTAGTCGCGGGAAGCCCGGGGGCACAGGGGACGCGACGGGCAAAGATCCGTTGACGAGCGCGTTGACAGGTCGCCAGATTGCCGCTCGCAATCTCGGACATGCGTTACGGTTGAGAACCGTCGCGTCCCGATACAGGATTCACCAGATGATTGGCGGCTCGGCCGCCTCACGTCGGAGCTGGATCGTGCTCCGGCGCTCCCCAGAACCTCTACCCGGGCTCCGCTTCCCCGCGACCAGGAAGGAATGACGTCGTTTCGTACGTTCGTGATCGCGAGCGCGCTCGCCGCAATGGAGATCGCCACCGCGAGTCAGAGTGCCGCGCAGGCGACCGCCTCCCTTCCCCCGAAGTCAGCCGCCGCCCTCCACAGCGACTCGTTGGCCACCGCCAAGGCGCGGGCTGACAGCCAGCGCCTGCCCTACACCTCGGCCGATGTCTACTTCATGTCGGGGATGATCGGCCACCACGCGCAGGCCCTCGTGATGGCCGGCTGGGCACCATCGCATGGGGCCAGCCCCCCGATCCTGCGTCTCTGCCAGCGGATCATCAACGCGCAGCAGGATGAGATTCTCACCATGCAGACATGGCTGCGCGACCGGAAGCTGCCAGTGCCGCAACCCGACCCGGCCGGGATGAAGATGAGCATGAATGGGCACGAGATGACGGTGCTGATGCCCGGCATGCTCACCGAGGATCAGATGAAGCAGCTCGACGCGGCGCGCGGGCCCGCGTTCGACCGCCTCTTCCTGACCTTCATGATCCAGCATCACCAAGGTGCCATCACCATGGTGGGCGACCTGTTCAACTCCGAGGGTGCGGCCCAGGACGAGACCGTATTCAAGTTCGCGTCCGACGTGAACGTCGATCAGACGACCGAAGTCGCTCGGATGCAGTCGATGCTCGCCGCCCTCCCCCCGGCCACGCACTCGCAGTGATCACGCACT
>Ga0187777_10002274_pt1 | contig 12303 bp, 12 predicted proteins | sample 1015_Q2_SP5_10_M_FD_132416 | JGI IMG/M metagenome (GOLD analysis project Ga0187777, IMG submission 132416) | Tropical peat soil microbial communities from peatlands in Department of Meta, Colombia - 1015_Q2_SP5_10_MG | ecosystem: Environmental > Terrestrial > Soil > Wetlands > Peat | place...
CCTCGATCTCGGGATGATAGCCCGCGTGCCAAAGGATGCGCGCGACAACCGCCCATTTCGGCACCTTCATGCGCAACAGCGGAATGCGCGGGCTGGCGAGCGGCGCTTCGGCAAAGAGCGGATCGGCGATGAGTTCCGCGTTCGGCGCCAGCGCCTTGGCGCTGTCGGTGGAGCGCGGCTTCGTGCTAGTGTAGACGGCGCTCAGTTCGCGCACGAGATCCTGGATCTCTTCGGGCGGCGCACTCTCGGGATCGAGGCCGGCCGCCTCGTACGCGTCGATATAGTGGCGAAATCCCGCATGCGACGTGCGGGGGTTAGCTGCTATCGCAGGCCGCCCATGGCGTATGAGCACGATACGCATCGGGCCTGTCGCCGAATGGGCATGCCGGCGCTGGCGGCGCGGCAGGGTCAGGCCCTGGGGCGCGACGGCGGAAACGTCCAGATGAGTCGAAATGGCGGCTCCTTGCGGCGGCTTGCCGGGACTGTACGATTGCAATCCTGACCTATAAGTCGACATCACGACAGTATCAGGAAGGGCCACATGGAACAGCACGATCTCAAAGGCAAGTCGGCGATTGTCACAGGTTCCGCCACCGGAATCGGCGCGGCCGTCGCGATTGGCCTCGCAAAACGCGGCGCAAATGTGGTCGTCAATTACACACGCAGTAAATCTGAGGCCGAAGCCACCGCGGAAGCGGTGCGCCAGACGGGCGCGGACATGCGCCTCGTGCAGGCCGATGTGGCCAGCGACACCGATTGCCGCAAGCTCGCCAAAGCCGCACAGGATGCCTGGGGCCGAATCGACATACTCGTCAACAACGCCGGCACGACGAAATTCGTCACCAATCACGCCGATCTGGAGTCGCTCAGCGCCGAAGACTTCGCGCGCATCTACGCGGTGAACGTCATCGGCCCGTTCCAGATGATCCGCGCGTGCATCGACGGACTGCGCGCGCACAAGGACGGATCGGTTGTAAACGTCTCGTCCATCGCCGGCGTCGCCGGAATCGGCTCGTCGGTCGCGTATGCGGCGTCGAAGGGCGCGCTCAACACCATGACCTACTCGCTGGCGCGTGCGCTCGCTCCCGAAGTACGCATCAACGCGGTGTGTCCGGGCTATGTCGACACGCCCTGGTTTGTAAAGCAGTTCGGCGCCGAGATGGCCGAGCGCATCGCCGAGGCGGAGGGAAAGCGCTCGCTGCTCCAGCGCGCCGCCGACGGCGACGAGATCGCGAAGACCGTTCTGTTCTTCGCCGGGCCGGAGTCGCGAAACATCACCGGCGAGACTCTTCTCAGCGACGGCGGCATGCATTTGTCCATGGCTGGGGCGCGTCGCTAGGACGATTCGAAACCGTACCAAGCCGATACACGGACAATTTCCGCCCTAGGGGAACGGCCGCCCATTTGGGCGGCTTTCTGCCCAAGGGGGAGGCAGAGGGTGTTGCATCGCAACAACGCCGTCACAAATCCGGCCTGCGGGCCTGTCGGATAGCGTCGTAAGGCGTCCCTCTCGTATTGAATTTATACGCGTCGTTCACAAAAGTCGGGCGAGAACGACAGGCTGTTTTGCAGCTGCGAAATTTCATCAAGAAAGGGCAATCGTATGAAGAAGTTTGGACTCACATCGGCCTTGGCCGTAGCGGCTCTGGCAGGCCCGTTCGCTCTGTCCGGAGCGGCACTGGCCGACGCGCTGCCGACACCGGCGATGGCCGGCCCGCTGGCGGCGAACGGAAGTCCTTTCAGCATCGATCTGCCCGACTGGATGGGCCCTGCCGGCGGCAAGGTCTATGTCGGCGGCGCCGTTTCCGGCCTCGCCTATTGGCAGAGCAATCCGACGTTTGCGGCGAACGGCGACGCGTCGTCGCTCCTCGACGTCAGCAATGCGCAGGTCTGGATCGAGAAGACGGACGGCTGGTTCCAGTACTACGCCCAGTTCGGCGCTTACTCGATGCCGACGGTCGGTGTTCCCTACACCAAGGCCACCACGGCCGATCCGGCGAGCTTCGGTTTCGTTCCCGTTGCTTATGTCAAGCTCCAGGGCCAGGGCGACTGGTCGGCGTTCTCGCTCGAAGGCGGCAAGCTGCCGACCCTGATCGGCGACGAATACACGTTCACGTTTGAGAACATGAACATCGAGCGTGGCCTTCTGTGGAACGTCGAGCCGGCGGTCAGCACGGGCGTGCAGGCGAACTATTCGAACGGTCCGCTGACGGTTTCGCTGTCCTGGAATGACGGCACCTACGCCAAGGTGTGGAACTGGATTTCGGGCCTCGTCTCGTACGGCTTCAACGGCGGTGCTGACACGGTTGCCTTTTCGGGCGGCGGAAATCTCGGCTCGGGCAATTTCAGCTTCCTCAACAGCGGAAGCGTCTATGACCTGATCTGGACGCATACGTCCGGCAATTGGGTCATCAGCCCGTACATCCAGTTCAACGAAACGCCCGCGATCGAGTCCGTCAAGGGATCGTCGGTGTTCGGCGCCGCGGTGCTCGCCAGCTACTCGTTCGACGACAACTGGAAGCTTGCCGGCCGCCTGGAGTACGAGACCGAGTCGGGCCATGCCAACGTGTTCACGACGCCCGACATCATCGGCTACGGACCGGGCAGCAACGCCTTCTCGATCACCGTCACCCCGACCTACCAGTACAAGCAGTTCTTCGGCCGCGCCGAGCTCAGCTACATCACCGTCGGCAGCGGATCGACCTGCTCTCAATTCGGCACAGCGCCGCGTTGCGAAGTTGCCGGCAATGCGAGCGATCAGTTCCGCCTGATGTTCGAAACGGGCGTCGTCCTCTAGGCGACCCCGACGTAAAAAAGATAGGCCCGCGGGTTGCAAAATCCGCGGGCCTTTTCTTTGCCCATCCGGCAGCCAATCGGCCGAACCGGACGGCGGGAATGTCAGCGTCCGACCTGACCGCTGACCGCGTTCTCTTCCTGATTGAGACCGCGCTGCTCGGCCTTGGTGATGTGGCCGTTGTCGAGGCTGGCGGCGAAACGTTCCTGGTGGCGGATGCCGCGGACGTCGCGATGCAGCGCCAGCGCCTGCTTGCCGGTCAGGTCGCCTTCGACGCGCTCTTCATGGATGCGGCGGTTGAGGTTGGCGAGGCGCCCATTGACCTCTTCGCGGCGCGGATGATGCTTCTGCCAGATCGTGTCGGCCGAAGCGGACGCGACGAAGCCGGTGGTCGCGACCGAACCGATCACGAGGGCGAGGATGGTTTTGCGGATGTTCATGCTGGACTCCCGTTCTGTGTTTCATCGTCCAGCCGGCGGAATGTCAGCGGACGATGCGAGACTGCGCCCGGCGTTTTGAACTCGTACTGAAGCGCTCGTTCATCGGCGGTTCAGACGGCGCGGAAGGGAACGCGCCACGGCTTGCAATGCGTGGTTAACTTCGCTCGCGCGGGCTTCGGCTCGAAGGTGAGAAATGCGTAATGCGAGGCCAAGAGGGCGCCGCGACGGGCACCGATTGGTCGGAGAGAGAGGATTTGAACCTCCGGCCCCTACGTCCCGAACGTAGTGCTCTACCAGGCTGAGCTACTCTCCGAAATTGGCGGGAGGCGCCCTTATATAGACGGGCATTCAGGGCCGCAATATGCCGGTCCGGCCCATTTTTCCTGCGAAAAACCACGCGTTGAAAGGTGGAGGGACTGGCCCTATGGTCCGGCGCCGCCGACGCAGCTTCGGCCGCTATTTCCGCCTACTGGGGCGTCGCCAAGCGGTAAGGCACCGGATTTTGATTCCGGCATTCGAAGGTTCGATCCCTTCCGCCCCAGCCAGCCGCCCGCATACTTCGTCGTTGAACGTTCCATGCCTGGGGGCCGGCGAGATGCATCAAGCCGCAGCCTGATCCTTCGCGCTCTCCTCCGCCGCGCGCAGCCGCAGCGTCACGCGCGTGCCTTCTCCCGGCGCGCTGTCGATGGCGAGCGAGCCACCCATGAGTTCGGCGAGACCGCGCGAGATGGCGAGACCAAGGCCGATGCCGCCATTCTTGCGCGCCAGGTGTCCTTCGCGCTGCACGAACGGACGGCCGAGGTCCTTGCGCAACTGTTCGTCGATGCCCATGCCCTGGTCGGCCACGACGATTTCGACGCTGTCGCCGCGCCGCAGCTCGACGGCGATCACGCTGCGCTCGGGCGAGAACTTGATGGCATTGTCGATCAGGCGCGCAACGGTCTGGACGAGGCTGGTCGGCGCGGCGATGCACCAGACGGCCGAGCCCGACGTCGCATAGGCGATCCGCATCTTCTTCGCTTCGGCGAGGCCGCGCTTGCTCTCGATCGCATCGCGCACCAGCCGGACGGCGTCGCAGGGCACGCAGTCGATCCCCGTATCGCGACCCTGGATGCGCGAAATCTCGATCACGTCGTTGACGATGCCGAGCAGGTTGGTGCCGCTGCTGTGGATGTGCTCGGCATATTCGGAATATTGCGGCGCGCCGAGCGGTCCGAAGATCCGGGACATGAGCAGCTCGGAGAACCCGATCACGGCGTTGAGCGGCGTGCGCAGCTCGTGGCTGATGGTGCCGATGAAGGCCGATTTCGCGCGGCTCTCCTCCATCGCGGCCTCGGCCTTGGCCTGCATGCGGCCGAGCTCGCGCTGCGATTCCTGCCAGCGGCGCAGGATCGCCACTTGCACGACGGCGAAGAGGAGGAAGACGAGAACCGTGAACGGCACCACGACGCGCATGAACTCGGCGCTCGGCCGGTATGGGGTCCACCACAGGCGGCCGACCTCGTCGCCGTCGAGGTCGTGCAACGCGATGTCGACCTTGCCTGGGATGCTTGCGCCGTCGGAGCGGATTTCGACGCCGCTCAGGTGGAACGAGTCGAACAGGGCCTGATAGCTCGACGGCGCGGCCCGGACCAGGAAGATCGCCGTGACGTCCTTGTCCGGCGTCGCGAGCGTCTTCAGGTTTTCCGGCGTGACACGGCCGGCGGCGGCGAAATATTGCACCCCGTGGAGCTGGACCATCGCGGTGCGGATCTGTGGCGGCGAGGTGCGCGGCGCGGCGCGGATGGCGTCCAGGAGATTGACGACATTCTCGCTGTACTGCGCGTCGTCGAAGGTCATCGGATTCTTGGACTTGTCCTGATGAAGCTGGATCAGCTTTCCGCCATTGTCGAAAAGCAGGCAGGCGTTGATCTGCATCGACTCGAGATAGGGCCCGAACTCCCATGCGATCCACGCCTTGTCCCAGCCCTTGCTCATGCGGTTGTAGGCGTCCTGCCAGTAGATCATCGGCATGAGGCGCTGTTCGGCGGATTCGTAGCGGCTGAGCGTGATGTAGCGGGCGACGTCCTGCTGCGTCTCCTGCGACTGCCGGTTCGCCAGCTGCGACGCATAGGCGACCAGGGCGATGACGGCGCCCATGGCCAGGGCGAAGCCCGTGCCGATGTACCAATAGATCGACCGTCCCGGTGTGGGCATCGTCCGCGCGACTTGGAATGCGCAAAAATCATCGCCGTTTTGTTTTAACGGCGCGTGAAGTTCCGCGCCGTCCGGTGGGGCGTCCGCACGGGAGAGCCACGCGAAAACGCCGCGTCGCGACTCATTCCGAGTTGCGACGACGCCGGCACGCGCAAACCGCGGCGGTTTTTACTTGTAGATCAGGCTGATCGTCTCGGCGACGCAGGCGGGGCGCTGTTGTCCATCGATCTCGATCGTCACCTCGTTGGTGAGCTGCATGCCGCCGGCCTTCGGTTCAGCCGCCAGCAGCTTCTGGCGCGCCCGCACCCGCGAACCGACCGGCACCATGTTGGTGAAGCGCACCTTGTTCGAGCCGTAGTTGATCCCGCGCGTCACGCCGTCGATGCGCAGCATGCCGCCGGTGAGCCACGGAATGAGCGAAAGCGTCAGGTAACCGTGTGCGATCGTCTTGCCGCCGGGCATCTGCGTCTTGGCGCGTTCGACGTCGACATGGATCCACTGATGATCGCCGGTAGCGTCGGCGAAGCGGTTGATGCGGTCCTGGTCGATCTCGACCCAGTCGGATACGCCGATTTCCTGTCCGGCGAGCGTGCCGATCGTGTCGAATGTTGCGGTTTTCATATCAGTCTCCTGTTGGATTCGGTTCGTTGGCGGATTCGCGCACCCGGCGCTCCAGACTGCGCAGGGGCCCGTCGTCGATGCCCAGTTCGGCCAGATGTTTCACCGTGCGGTAGAGATAGTCGCGGTTGGTGCCGAGCACGCCTTCGGCGTGCGCGATGCGGCGCGCCACGTCCGCCTCGGACAGCGTTCCTTCGTAGCGCGGATGGGAGCGGTTGATGACGAAGGTCAGCACGCGCGTGCGGCTGTGCCCATCGACATCGGCATTCACCCAGCGCGGCTCGTAGGCGCCGGACAACATCTCGCGCAGCCAGAGGATCGACAGCTCGCTTTCGACTTCGTCGGCGGTGATGCGGTGCGCGACGCCGGTGCAGGAACCGCCGCGATCGATGCCGAGCATCAGGCCTGGCTTGTCCGGCACGCCGCGGCCGACGCTGAGGGTGAGGCAAAAAGTGCGGTGATAGCCGCGCACATGCGCCTTGCGGCTGTCGACCACGTTGATCGCCGGGTTCCACATCAGCGAGCCGTACCCGAACACCCAGGCGTCCTCGCCGACGGGCACGCTGGCGCGGATGGCCTTCAGGGACGCGCGTCGCGCCTCCTCCGACATGAACGGCACGCCTCCGCTCGCCGCAATCGCATCGGCGATGCGGCGGACCCGCTCGACCGTGAAATCCTCGCGGCGAAGGTCCCGGCCGAGCTGCTGGGTCGGAAGGGGTTCGTCCTTTTGAACTTCGTCAGACAATCTTGGACTCGCGCTTTTCCCAATAACGGTCGCGGATCAGCCGCTTGTAGAGCTTGCCGGTCGGATGGCGCGGCAGTTCGCGGTCGAAATCCACGGTCCTGGGACATTTGATCGGCGAAAGATGCTGACGGCAATAGGCAATCAGCTCCTGCGCCGTTTCCGGCGTCGCGTCGGCCCAATTCATGGGTTGAACGACCGCCTTCACTTCCTCGCCGAAATCTTCGTTCGGCACGCCGATGACGGCCACGTCAGCGACCTTGGGATGGCCGATCAGCAGGTTCTCGGCTTCCTGCGGGTAGATGTTGACGCCTCCCGAAATGATCATGAACGCCTTGCGGTCGGTGAGGTAGAGGTAGCCGTCTTCGTCCAGGCGGCCGATGTCGCCGAGCGTCGACCATTCCGGATGCTTGGGATGGCGCGACTCCGCCGTCTTCTTGGGGTCGTTGTGATAGGTGAACTGCGCCGCCGACGCGAAGTAGATCGTGCCGGACTCCCCGATCGGAAGTTCGTTGCCGTCGTCGTCGCAGATATGGATCGGGCTGAGCAGCGACTTGCCGACCGTTCCCGGATGCTTCAGCCAGTCCTCGCTGTTGACGTAGCACATGCCGTTTCCCTCGGTGCCGGCATAGTATTCGTGCAGCACCGGGCCCCACCACTGGATCATCTTCTTCTTGACGTCGACCGGGATCGGAGCGGCGGCATGGATCGCCGACTTCATGGACGAAACATCGTATTTGAGGCGGTCGGCGTCGGGCATCTTGAGCATGCGCACGAACATGGTCGGCACCCATTGGCTCGCCGACGCCTTGTAGGTCTCGATCGCCTTCAGCGCCCCTTCGGCGTCGAAATGCTCCATCACGACGACCGTGGCGCCGAGGCGCTGGACCGTCATCGAATAATGAAGCGGCGCCGCGTGATAGAGCGGCGCCGGCGAGAGATAGATGGAGTTCTCGTTGATGCCGTAGAGCATCGTCACCAGGCCGAGCAGCGGCGCAGGCGCGTCGATCGGCTGGTTGGGCAGCGGCTGGCGCACGCCCTTGGGCCGGCCGGTCGTTCCCGACGAGTAGAGCATGGCGGCGCCCGCGGTCTGGTCCTCGATCGCGGCGGTCGGCATCTTCGCCGTTTCGTCTTCGTACGAGCGGTAGCCCGGGATCGTTCCGCCGACCATCAGAAGCGTCACACCCGGGATCAGCGGCGCCAATTCGCCCGCGACCTTGGCCAGCGAGTGACCGGCGATGAGAACCTTCGCGTTCGCGTCCTTGACTATGTACTCGACCTCGCCGGCCGTCAGGCGCGACGACACCGCAGTGAAGTAAAGACCCGAGCGCTGCGCCGCCCAGCAGATCTCGAGGAAACGGATGTTGTTTTCCATGAAGATGGCGATGCCGTCGCCAGGCTTCAGTCCCAGCTTGCGGAAGAGCTGCGCGCCCTGGTTTGAGCGCGCATCCAATTCGCCGAACGTCAATCGCTCTCCGGAAGCGGCCATGATGATGGCGGGCTTCTCGGGTGTCTTCTGGGCAATGACGGATGGATGCATGAGCGTGTCCCTGGATCGTTTTTGGATTTTGGTTGCCGTTTTGTACGGCCTGTAGAGGCGCTGCGTAAAGCATTCTGACGTGGCCGTCAGGTTGACAGACGCAACGGCGCCGTTCAGATGCGACTATGACCGATCCCGTACGCAAGAAAATGACGTTGGCCGACGGCGACGTCTCCTATCTCGACTGGCCGGCGACGGCACCGCTGCTGCACTTCACCCACGCCACCGGGTTCAATGCCGAGACCTATCGCGGCTTGTTGACGCCGCTGCAGGGCCGGTTTCACGTCGCCGCCTCGGATATGCGCGGCCATGGATTCACGACATTGGCCGCCGTTCCGGGTCCGCAGGCGGACTGGATGCAGTTCGGCGCCGATCTTGCCCAAATTCTGGACCGTCTGGACAAGGGCCCGGCCGTGCTGGCCGGCCACTCCATGGGCGCCATCACCAGCCTGATCGTCGCCGCCGAGCACCCCGAACGCGTCCGCGGCCTCGTCCTCGTCGAGCCGGTGCTGGTGCCGCGCTTCTCGCACGAGATCGCGCGCATCATGCGGCTGTTTGGCCGCGCCCCGCATCGCAGTTCGAACCTCGCCGTCATGGCCGCCAAGCGGCGCGCGATCTTTCCCTCGCTCGAGATGGCGATGTCGGCCTATCGAGGTCGCGGCGCTTTCGCGACCTGGCCGGACGAAACCCTCAAGGACTATCTGCACGGCGGACTCGTCGCGACCGGCAACGGCACGGAGATGCGGCTGGCCTGCGAGCCGGCCTGGGAATCCTCGGTGTTCCAGCACGCGCCGCCGGGCATTGCGCGGCTGGCCCGCAAGGTGCGCTGCCCGCTGACGCTGCTCTATTGCGGCGACGGAACCGCGCGGGAAACCGAGGTGCAGATCGTCGCGCGCGCCCACGGCAATACGCGGCTCGTCAAAGTTCCGGGCACCACGCATTTCCTGCCGATGGAACGTCCGGACATCGTGCGCGAGGAACTCGAGCGCATCGGCCGTCACCACTAGACGGTCAGGTCCGGAATGAGAGCGGACTCGTAGAGCGCACGGACCTCGGGCGTCATGTCGATCGCCCTGCGCGTCTCCAGGTCCAGGCCGACGGACACGGCCTCGATCGTCGCGGCGCATTCTCCGCTGTCGACGTCGAACAGCCAGTGAATGTGGCTGAAGGTCTTGCCGGCGATGGCGCTGACGCCGCTGCGCAGCGCCAGCACGGCGCCGGCGCGCGGCCGCGCGCGGTAGACCAGGCGATATTCGACGGCGGCACCGCTGCGGCGCTCGCTGCGCTGCATGTCGCCGGTGCGAAGTTGCGAGAAGATGTGGGACAGCGCGCCGAAGACATAGGCCATGTACAGACGCGATTTCAGCCGGCCTTGCGCGTCGCAGTCGGCCGGCCGCGCGACGCCCTGGAACGTCGCGAGCAGTCCCATACGCGCCGCTTCGGCGAGGGTCGGCGCCGGGCGCGGCGGATGCATGCGAAGTCCGCGCGGCATGCCATAGGCCGGAATGGCGGCGGGAACGGCAGCCGCGCGCGCGGCGACATCCGCATCGAACGCGACGGCCGAAAAGTCCGACGCACGCCGCAATTCGACGAGCGAGCGGAACGTCGCCGACGGCTCGCCCGTCGCCACGTTCGTCAATTCGAGAAAAACCGTCAGCTGCGCCGCGTTCGCCTCGACCACGCCGCCTGCGATGACGAAGGGCGCGCCGCTGCGCAACTCGCGCAGGAAGCGGATGTGAGTCTCGATCTCGGTGAGCACCAGCCCGCGGCGCGCGAGCAGGTCCGGGCCGATGCCGAGCGCGATGCCGAGAGCGGCGAGCGCGTTGCTCGCGCGTCCGACATAGAACTGCATGTTGAGGTGATCGTTGCGATCACATTCCCAGGGCAGCACGCTGTCGCGGGCGAGCTCGATCGTCATGCCGGTACCGATGTTTCAGTTCGTGAAGCGCCGATCCAGGCGCGCGAGGATCTCGTCCGCCGAGAAGCCCAGCGCGTCAAGCCTGCCCGAGCGGGCGAGCATTGCAAGACCCGCCACGGCCGCCGCGACAAGAACGACGTCGCATTGCCGCTCGCGGCTGTCGGCCGGATTGCCGGCCGCATCGGACAACACTTTGAGGGCCGCAATCAGGCGGCCGTTGAACAGCCGCTCCGCTTCGCTCGTGCCTGCCGCGGACGGAAGGGCGCCGGACGCGGCCGCGAGGCTCTCCGTTTCGCGCAGCAGCAGCACGGCCGCTGTCGCCGCCGCGCCGAGCCGGCCCTTTCCCTGCGGCTGGGCCGCGGCATCGCGCATCGCGCGCGACAGCGTCGAGAGATCGTCCGCCGCCAGCGCCAGCAGCAGTTCGTCCTTGCTCGCGAAATAGCCGTACAGGGCGGCCGGCGCGAACCCGGCCTCGGCCGCCACGCCGCGCAGCGAGAGGTCGCGCGCGCCGTCGCGCGCCGCCACACGCCGCGCCGCCGCCAGGATGTCGCCCCGCGTCGCGGCATGGGCTTGCGCCCGTCTCAGCACCCTCTGTTCGGCCATGTCGCTCATGGCCTGATGATAGGTGATTCGAGCGCAATCCCTCAGCGATGTCGCAACGAAAAAGGCCGCGCATCGCGCGGCCTAGTCCGGATTTGCACGGTTGACGGAATCAGCCGTTCGGGTGCTTCGCCTTATAGGCCATGACCGCGGCATTGAACTCGCCGCCGACTTTTTCCTTCAGATGCTGGTTCGAGTCGATTTTGGCGTTGACGCCGGCTTCGATCGACGGATCGAGATCCTTCTTGTTCTTCACGGCATCCGCCTTCGCATCGTTCAATTCCTTGTACAAGCAGGCCTGGTAGTCGTCGGACTGCTTGATGAAGGTCACCACGTCGTCATGCGCGCCGTTCATTTGCGCGGTCGTCGCGTTCGCTCCATCCACGGCTGCGGGCGCGATCGGTTCCTGGCATGCGCTGTCTGCCAGAGCGGGCGCGACGGACATACCGACCAATGCGGCAACCAACCCCAATGTCTTCAAAATCATCGACTTAACTCTCCCTTGGATTTTGCGACCCCTCGCAAACCGGGGGGATACAAGCACATCCCATGGGGCAGAAGAAAGGCCAAGCTGTGGCAGTCCTACTGCGTTAGACCGCCATAGGGGGGCAAGGGATCATATTCCATCTGCCGTTGCACGTTTCGCGCAAACGGTACATCGAAAAGCTGTCCCGTAAGCCAGAGCGCCATGTCTATTCCCGCCGAGACGCCGGCGGACGTGACGACATTTCCGTCCTGCACGTAGCGGTAATTGTCGAGCACCTCCGCCGCCTCGCCCCGCCCCCGCAGCGCCGCGACGAAGCCCCAATGGGTGGTGACACGCTTTCCTTTTGCAGGTCCCGCAGCGGTGAGCAGCAGCGACCCGGTGCAAACGCTGGCCATCCAGCTCGCCCGCGTCGCCACCTGCGCGATCCACTCGAGCAGCGGCCGGTTTTCGACTTCCCGGCGCGTGCCCTGGCCGCCGGGGATCAACAGTACGTCCAGAACGCCGCAGCTCGCCGTCGTCGCGTCGGGCAGTACCCGCATGCCCTTGGCGCAACGAATGGCGGTTTCGCGCTCGGCGATCAGCACGACGTCGCATGCGTCCGGTTTGAGGGCCTTGGCCATCGTGAAAACTTCATAGGGACCGACGAAGTCGAGTTCTTCAGCACCGTCGAAAATGAGGATCCCGATGCGAACGGTCATCTCTGTTCTCCTTCCATCTGGAAACGGGCGCGGAATGCGCCGGGGCTTGTCTTGAGCAGACGCTGGAATGCACGCCGCATGCGTTCTTCCGAACCGAAGCCGGAGCGGCCGGCGATCGTGCCGACCGGCAATGCCGAGCCGGTCAGAAGCCGACGGGCGGCGTCGATACGCGCGCGCTCGATATAGCGCGCGGGCGTCGCACCCGTTTCGCGAACGAAGATGCGCGCGAAGCTGCGCTCGGACATGTTGGCGCGGGCGGCGAGTTTCGCC
>Ga0187777_10002275_pt1 | contig 12301 bp, 10 predicted proteins | sample 1015_Q2_SP5_10_M_FD_132416 | JGI IMG/M metagenome (GOLD analysis project Ga0187777, IMG submission 132416) | Tropical peat soil microbial communities from peatlands in Department of Meta, Colombia - 1015_Q2_SP5_10_MG | ecosystem: Environmental > Terrestrial > Soil > Wetlands > Peat | place...
AACCTCCCCAGGCTGCCGCGCAGGCGGGCGCAACTCCGCCGGCGGGGAGATCCGCTCGGCGGGTGCGGTCCGCGGCGTGAGGCGCTCGATCGGCGGTCCAGGAGCAGCGGGCAGTTCGGGGTTCAACTCGGCAGGAGGTGCCAGTTGGCGCTCACTCTTCAGCGGTGCCATGCGCTCGACGGGGGCCGCCGGGGTAATGGGCTCGAGGGGTGCGAGTTCCGTCGGCGCGACGAGTTGCCGCTCAGCCTGCTGTGGCGCGATCCGCTCGATCGGCGCCGCTGGTGCGGGCAGCTCTCTTGACATCAACTCAGCGGGCGCCACGAGTTCGGGCTCGAACCTGGGCGCGACCAGACGCTCGATCGGTGCGGCTGGCGTTGCCGGGATTTCACGCGGTGCGAGTTCCTGACGCTGTGCGAGGGGGCGCTCGGATTGGCGAGGAGCGATTCGCTGAAGGGGCGCGGCGGGTGTAATGGGCACCTCGAGCGGGGCAAGCTCGGCGGGCGGTGCGAGCTGCCCTTCGAGGGTGGGCGGAGCCAAGCGGTCGAGGGGCCTCGGTGCAAAGGTCCGATCCATTTCCTGAGGAGCCTGGAGGTTGAGACCGGGCGGCGCTTCGCGCGGAGCGGAAGGGGCCTGCGGCGCGACCTTCCTTGGGGGCGCGGCGGGTTGCGGCGCTTCGGTGGGGCGCGCGCTCCGATCTTCCTTGGGCGCAGGAGCCGGCGGTGCGGGCGCGCGCTCTTCGACGCCGGGGCGAACGGATGGGGGTTGCGGTGCCGGTTCAGCTCGCGGCAGCAGTGCCGACCCGGGTGCTGCGGTCTCGGCGCCGGGAGCCAGTCGAAGGCCAGCTCCCGGTTCAGTCGTGGATCGCCGCAAGACGACGTCCAAGGGGCTCCACGATTCCTCGCCGCGGGTGAGGCTGCTCCCACTCGGATTGCCGAAAAGCACGATCACCAGAAGATGCAGCAGCATCGACAGGATCAGGAATTCGAACAGCGAGGGTTGTCCTACCCAGGCCGGCGCGCTGATCCGGCGGGAAGGACGGCGAGACTTGCTCACTAGCTGCGGGTGGGTACGAACCGAAGGCGGAACTCGAATCTAACAGGATAACGCCCTGCGATTCCATGCGCTGGGGCCAGATCGAGAAGGCGTCCGCCGGGAACCTAGCGGATGCTTCTTGCAGCAGTGAAGGCGGTGGCCGGCGTTGGCCGCTGATACATCAGCGGGACCACGATGAGCCGAAAAGAGCGCATGCGCCTTCTTTGGCAGTCAGTGCGTCGGCCACCCCTGAGACAGCAATGCCAAGAGTCCGTCCGCCTGCGCATTGTGTGCGCTTGCGCGCATGAGGATATCTTGGAAGGGGTCCAATTGCGGTCGCGTAAGATGGATACTGTTGTCGGCTGCGGCTCGCCTCTCCACGCGCCCTGATTAGATGGCAGACCCGAAGGATTGGGCTTTCCCCGAGCAACTCCAGCCACGCCCGGAGGAGTTGAGTTTCGATCTTCGCTCGGCGCTCGACTCGGTCGTCCTGCTGCGGGCGGAGATTCCGGAGGATGCCTTCACTGCCCCGATCCTCGGCACCGACCGGGCGGGCTACGGCGTGGTGATCCGCGACGACGGCCTGGTGGTAACCATCGGCTACCTCATCACCGAAGCCGAGTCGATGTGGCTCACCGCCAACGACGGAACGTTGGTTCGCGGCCATCCGGTCGCCTACGATTTCGCTACGGGGCTCGGGTTGGCGCAGCCACTAGGTCGTCTCGGCACGCCGTGGCTCGCGCGCGGCTCGGCGACCGCGCTCGCGGTAGGCGACGCTGTGACGGTCGTGGGCCACGGCGGGCGAGCGCACGCGCTCAAAGCACGCTTGATAGCCAAGCGGGAGTTCGCCGGTTACTGGGAATACCTGCTCGACGAAGCCCTGTTTGCCGCCCCGCCGCACCCGCAGTGGGGCGGCGCGGCGTTGCTCGACTCAGCCGGCCGCCTGGTCGGTATCGGTTCGCTGTTTGTCGAGCAATCGGTCGGCGAGGAGCGCGTCCAGGCCAACTTGTTCGTACCCGTCGACTTGCTCGAGCCGATCCTCGACGATCTGCTCCGGTTCGGGCGGAGCCCCCGGCCTGCGCGACCGTGGCTGGGTATGTACGCGGCGGAAGCCGACGAGCACCTGGTCGTGGGCGCTCTCGCCAAGGGTGGCCCAGCGGAAAGCGCGGGCGTCAAGGCCGGCGACGTCGTGCTCGAGGTTGCCGGAGAACGGGCATCCGGGCTGGCCGATCTGTTTCGCAAGACCTGGCGGCTCGGTGCCGCAGGCGTGGAAGTGCCGCTTACGCTTGCACGCAACGCCGAGATCGTGCGCGTGAGAGTGCGTTCCGCCGATCGCCGCGATTTCCTGCGCAAGCCGGCGCTGCAGTAGCCGCGCGGCGCAAGGGTTTCCCGGGCTTTTACAGCGGCGTCGCCATGCGCTATCGTCGCCGTGATCGCAGCGAGCAGGTGCGTTGACGTTTCACGAACAGCTGAGGGAATCGCGTGAAGGCAAAGAAGAAAACCCACGAACCCCGCATCATCCGGCCCGACGACATCGACCCACAGCACCGCTGGGACCGGCCGCTGCAGGCGCCCGGGCACACGCAGGTCGACTTCGAAGAACGCGTCGACTTCAGGCGCCTGCACGACTACCGCCTAGCACGGACTCGCGCGGCGCTCGCCAACTCAGGCCTTGGTGCGCTTCTCTGCTTCGATCAGCACAACATCCGTTACATCACCAGCACGGTGATCGGGGAATGGGCGCGCGACAAGCTGACGCGCTATGCGCTGCTTACCGGCAACGGCGATCCGTACATCTGGGATTTCGGCTCCGCCGCCAAGCACCACCGGCTGCACGCGCCGTGGCTCGCCCACGATCACTGTCGAGCGGGACTGCTCGGTTTGCGCGGCGCGGTTGGCGGCGACATCACGCTGTTCCGCGACGCAGCCCGGGAGATCAAGTCCATCCTCGATGCGGAAGGTGTGGGCAGCATGCCGCTCGGCCTCGACGTGGTGGAGCCGCCGATGCTCTTCGAGTTGCAGAAGCTGGGGATCGAGGTGCGCGACGGACAGCAGACGCTGCTCTCGGCGCGGGAAGTGAAGAACATCGACGAGCTCACGCTGCTCAACATGGCCTCGGCGATGGTCGACGGCGTCTACCAGGACATCGCGGAGGCGCTGAAGCCGGGGGTGAAGGAGAGCGAGATCGTCGCGCTGGCGACGGGACGGCTGTATGAGATGGGCTCGGACTGCGTGGAAGCGATCAATTCCATCTCGGGCGAGCGCTGCAGCCCGCATCCGCACAACTTTACCGATCGCCTGATCCGCCCGGGCGACCAGGCGTTCTTCGACATCATCCAGTCGTTCATGGGTTATCGCACCTGTTACTACCGCACCTTCAACGTGGGGCGCGCAACGCCTCCGCAGGTGACTGCGTATCGCTACGCGCGCGAGTGGATGGACCGGGCGATCAGCCTGCTCAAGCCGGGAGTGACGACCGACAAGATCGCACGTGCGTTTCCCAAGGCGTCCGAGATCGGCTTCGCCAGCGAGATGGACGCGTTCGGGCTGAACTTCTGCCACGGCCTGGGTCTCGGCCTGCACGAGCGGCCGCTTATCTCGCGACTCAACTCGCTCAACGAGCCGATCGAGCTCAAGGCCGGGATGGTGTTCGCGGTAGAGACCTACTGCCCGGCGAGCGACGGCATTTCCGCGGCGCGGATCGAGGAGGAGGTCATTCTTACGCCGACCGGGCCCACGATCATTTCGCTCTATCCGGCGGAAGAACTCCCCATCGCCAATCCGTACTAGCCATGCACGTGACAAAGCGATTGTCATTCCGAGGCGCGTACGCGCCGAGGAATCTGCTTTGGACCACGTGGCTATCCGACGAAACAGCAGATTCCTCGCCTCGGCTTCCACCGGGCTCGGAATGACATTGCCGCATGAGAGGAGAAAGAAATGCCTGCACGTACACCCGGTGACGTCGACCGCCTCTTTGCCGAGGCGCTCAATGCCGGAAATCTCGAAGCCCTGGTTGCGCTCTACGAGCCGGAAGCAGTGCTGATGCCCCAGCCGGGCATGCTGGTGCACGGGATTGATGCGATCCGTGAATCGCTGGCCCAATTCATTTCCGGCAAGCCGAAGATCTCCCTCAAGCCGCGGCTAAATACTTATACGAGCGATCTTGCGATCGTCAGCGCCACATGGGAGCTGTCGATGACCGGGCCCGATGGCAAGCCGGTGAACATGGCAGGCCAGAGTGTGGAGGTGATGCGCCGGCGGTCGGACGGTACCTGGCGGTTCGCAATCGACCTACCCTTCGGCGTGGTGGCGTAGTGTCGTCCGCCGCAACATTGCACGCGGGTCGCGCGCGCCTCGGCTGGATCGGCATCGGCCGCATGGGTTATGCGATGGCCGAGCGCCTGGCGAAAGCCGGCGCCGACCTCACCGTCTGGAACCGCACTCGGGCCAAGGCCGAGCCGCTGGCGGCGCGCGGCGCGAAGATCGCCGACAGGCTCGCCGATCTTGCCGCCTGCGACATCGTGTTCGTCATGGTGTCGACATGGGACGACGTGAAGGAGGTCGTCGCCGGCCCTGATGGTCTGCTCTCCGGCAAGGCGAAGCCGCACATGGTCGTCGAGTGCTCGTCGATTTCGCTCGAGGGCTCCGCCGAGCTGCGCGAAATGCTGGAGGCCCGGGGCATCGAGCTCCTTGCTGCGCCGGTCTCGGGCAACGCGAAAGTCATCAAGGCGGGGCGGCTGTCGTTCGTGTGCTCGGGGCCCAAGGCGGCGTTCGACGCGGCGCTGCCGTACCTGAAAATGATCGCGCCGGCGGCGAGCTACGTCGGCGAAGGCGAGCTCTCGCGCATCGTCAAGATCTGCCACAACGTTTTCTTGGGCGTGGTGACGCAGTCGCTCGCCGAGATCACGGTGCTGGCTCAGAAGGCTGGCGTGCCCCGTCATGCATTCCTGGACTTCATCAACCAGAGCGTGATGGGCTCGACCTTCTCGCGGTACAAGACGCCGGCGCTGGTGAATCTCGACTTCAGCGTCACCTTCACTCCGGCGCTGCTGCGCAAGGACCTCGACTTGGGGCTCGATGCAGGCCGGCGCTTCGGCGTGCCGATGCCGCTCGCCTCGATCACGCGCGACATCCTGCAGACGCTGATCGGCCGCGGCATGACCGAGGAGGACTTCTCCAAGCTCATCGTTCTGCAGGCCGAGGCATCGGGGCTGAAGCTAGAGGCCGAGAACGTGCCGGTGAGCGACGGCTTGCAATGAAATCCAAGGAGACCTCGATGAAATCGCTACGCCTGCTCGCCGGGTTCGCTGTTGCGCTGCTCTGCGCGCCGCTCGCCTTCGGCCAGGGCTATCCGAGCAAGCCGGTGCGCATCATCGTCGCATTCACGGCAGGTAGCGCGACCGACATCCTGGCGCGAACCTTCGGCCAGAAGCTGTCGGAACTGTGGGGCCAGCCGGTGGTGGTCGAGAACCGACCTGGCGCCGGCGGCACCATCGGCGCGGCGTTCGTCGCGAGGGCTCCGGCTGACGGCTATACGCTGCTCGTGAATTCTGCGGCGCAGGCGTACAACCCGTCGATCTATCAGAACCTGCCGTTCGACACGGTGAAGGATTTCGCCGCCATCGCCGTGCTCGGCGGGCAGCCCAACGTGCTGGTGGTCGCGCCTTCGCTCGGCGTCAAGACGCTCGCCGAGCTGCTCGCGCTGGCGAAGCAGAAGCCGGGCGAGCTCAACTACGCCTCGGCGGGGAGCGGCAGCGGGACGCACATCAACGGCGAGAAGTTCAAGCTCGCCGCGGGGATCGACGTCGTTCACGTCCCGTACAAGGGCTCACCCGAAGCGCTGACCGACACCATGGCAGGACGCGTGACCTATTACTTTGCGCCCATCTCGGCTGCGCTGCCTTTCATCAAGGAGGGCAAGCTGGTGCCGCTCGCCGTCTCCACCGCCAAGCGCTCGAGCGCGCTCCCCAACGTGCCCACGGTCGCCGAGTCGGGCGTGCCTGGATTCGACTACTCGCTCTGGGTGGGACTGTTCGCGCCGGCGGGAACGCCGCAGCCAGTCATCGAAAAGATCGCGCAGGACGTGGGCACGGCGGCGCAATCAGCCGATGTGAGGGAGCGCTTGGCCTCGCTTGGCGCCGAGGCCGTGCCGATGACGCCACAGGAATTCACGAAGTTCCTGCACACCGAGATCGAAGACTCGGCGAAGGTGATCAAGGCGGCGGGCATCAAGCCGCAGTAGACCGATTCTGCCCCGAAGGTGCTCGTTGCCTTCCTCGAAAGCCTGAGCGACCTCGAACAGTATTGGCCGAAACGCCTCGTTGCCTCGCTGATCGGCGGGAATTTGCCTCAGGCGGCCGGAGCATCGGGCTCGTTCGGGCGCGCGGTGAGGTATACGGTGCCGGTGAAGCTCGCGACCGGGGTGCCGTCAGCGCCCGCCACGTCGACGCGATACGCGGCGAGCTTGCGCGTGCGCGAGACCTCGACTGCTGTCGCGGTCAACGTGTCTCCCAGCATTCCCGGGACATGGTACGCGATGTGCGCGTCGATCCCGGCGGCGACGAGGCCTCGCGAATTCGACGCGAGCCCGAACGCGGTGTCGGCCAGCGCGAAGATCACACCGCCGTGGCAGGTGCCGTTGAAATTAAGGTGAGCATCGGTGAGCGCGAGCGTCACCGCGGCGTGGCCCGCTCGCCCACTGGCGACGCGCAGGCCGAGCCCGGCGACGAAAGGGTCGCGTGCAGCGAGCCGCGCGATGCGCTCGGCCGCCTCGGTCTCCCGCTCCGCCGATCGAGGCGCCGAATGAATATGCGCGTGAGTCGCAGCGTGCGGGCTCCTCTGTCCCGAGACGGAGCCGCCCCCCATGGGCGCTCCCGGCGCGCGTGGCGCAGCCCGCGCCGCTTCTGCGAGCGCGCCGAGGCGACGCCCGTGGCCGACCGCGGCAGCGTGCGCGAGCGCTGCGTCGACCACGGCGGCGACACCCTGGCCGCGTGCGGCGCTCGTCCTGAGCACCGGCACCACTTTCGCCGTTCGAGGCCTGAGCCGCAGCATCTCGGAGAGGTCGCGCACCGTCGCATCCGCGCCTGCGAGTTCGGCCTTGTTGACGACGAACACGTCGGCAATTTCCATAATGCCGGCCTTGATCGCCTGCACCTCGTCACCGAGGCCGGGCGGGCAGACGACGATCCGCGTGTCGGCGAGATCGGTGATCTCCACGTCCGACTGCCCTGCGCCCACTGTCTCGACGATCACGGCGTCGAAGCCTGCGGCGTCGAGAACGTCGACGATGCGGCCGGTCGTCCGCGACAATCCGCCCGGGTGCCCGCGCGAGGAAACCGAACGGATGAACACGTTGTCGTGCGCGCCGTATTCGCCCATGCGGATGCGGTCGCCGAGCACCGCGCCGCCGCTGATCGGACTCGAAGGGTCGACCGCGACGACCGAGACCCGCTGGCCGCGAGCGATCAGCTCGCCCAGGAGCGCGTTGATCAGTGTGGACTTGCCCGCGCCCGGCGCACCCGTGATGCCGATCACGTGGGCGCGACCGAGGTGCGGCGCGATCGCGCGGGCAATTCCCCCCGCGCGCGGATCGTCGTTTTCCACCGCGCTGATCGCGCGCGCGATCGCGCGCCGGTCACCGGCGCGAAGCGCATCGAGCGCGTGCTCACTGATCGCGTTCACGGCGGGTCCCCCTGTCAGACCAGCGCCTGCACGTGGCCGAAGCCCATCTCGCGGCGCAGGGTCGTGCAGATCTCGCCATGCGTGCAGCCGGCCTCGGCCGCCGCGATCACCGCCTCGAACACGTTTGTTCGTGCGTCGTTGGCGGCGCGAGCGAGGGCATCGCGCGCCGCGGTGACCGTCGCGGCGGAGCGCGAGGCCTTGTGCACGGCGAACGCGGCGAGATGCGAGCGCATGCGCTGCGGGTCGGGTCGCGCCAGCGCCGGCCGCGCGCTGCGGTCCTCCTCGGTCTGGTACGCGTTGACGCCGACGACGGTCTGCTCGCCCGACTCGATCGCCTGCTGGAATCGGCGCGCCGATTCGCCGATCCGCCGCTGAACCAGATTGGCGGCGACCGCCTCGCACATTCCGCCCGCGTCGGCGACGAGCTGCATCGCGCTCAGGATTCTGGTTTCCATCTCGTCGGTGAGGGTCTCGACGTAGAAGCTGCCGCCGAGCGGGTCGATGACGTCGGTCAGGTGCGCCTCCTCGCGCAGGATGTTCTGTGTCGCCACCGCGATCCGCGCGCCGAATTCGGTCGGGCACGACAGCGCTTCGTCGTAGGCATCGGTGTGCAGCGACTGCAGCCCCCCGAGGACGCCCGCGATCGCCTGCACGGTGACGCGGGAAATGTTGTTGTACGGCTGCGCGCGGGTGAGATCGACCCCCGAGGTCTGCGCGTGGAACTTCATGCGCCAGCTCCTCGGGTCCTTTGCGCCATAGCGATCGCGCACAACCCGCGCCCAGATGCGGCGTCCGGCGCGGAAGCGTGCGATCTCCTCGAAGAAGGAAAGCGAGATGTCGAAGAAGAAGGTGAAGCGCGGCAGGAAGGCATCGGGCGCCATGCCCTGCGCCACGCAATCGTCGGCGTATTGCAGGGCGCTTGCGAACGCGAAGCCCATGGCCTCGGCCGGCGTCGCGCCCGCCTGCTGCATGTGCTGGCCGACCACCGACATCGGGTTCCACTGCGGGACGTGCCGCTGGCAGAACGCGATGTGGTCGACGAGGATGCGCCGCGCCGCGGGGAGCGCGAGGCGGAAGAACATGTGGTTCGCGACATAGTGGCTCAGGTAGTCGCTCTGGTTCGACGTGCCACGGATCGAGTTCCAAGGCACGCCGCGCCGCTTCGCGGTGGCGAGCAGGAACGCGAGCAGCGTGAAGGGCGATGGGTCGTTGAGCGAGCAGGACATCCGCGCGAGATCCACGCCGTCGAGGCAGGTGTCGAAATGGTCGACGGTGTTGAGCACGACCCCGCAGGTCCCGAGCACCTCGAAGTCCACTTCGTCCATGTCGTAGCCGCGGTAAACCGAATTGCACGGGATCAGCGACACCGCGGTCGCCCCCTGCGCGATGATGGCGAGGAGTCGGGCGTTGTAATCTGCCGGCGTGGAGAGCCCGATCAGCTGCCGCTGCGTCCAGGTGCGGCCGCGATGCATGGTCGCGTAGATGCCGCGCGTATACGGCGGCTGCCCCGGGTAGCCGATGTCTTCGGCGAAGCGCTCGCCGTTCCAGTCGCGCGGCGTGTACAGCGGCTTGATCGCCACGCCCGAGCGGTTGCGCACCGCTTTCTCGGCGCGGATTTCCCGCGCGTAGTCCTCGCGCCAGGGCTCCTCGCCGGCGGTGGCGAGTAGAGGTGGTGCGTCATCGATGGGCTTGTTCATGGCGGGCCTCAGGCGGAAACGCGCGCTGTGCGGATCTTTTCCGTCACTTCGCGGATGTACGCGGAGATCTCGTCGAGCGGCGTGCCCGGATGGAAAACGCGCGCGACCCCCGCTTCGAGGAGAATGTCCTCGTCGGCGTCGGGCACGATGCCGCCGACGATCACCGCGACCTCGTTGAGCCCGGCCTCCCGCAGCGCCGCGACGAGCTTGGGCACGATCAGGTGGTCGGTCGCGAGCGAGGACACTCCGACCACGTCGACGTCCTCTTCGATGGCGAGTTTCACCACCGTCGGGATCTCCTGCCACGGCGGCGTGTAGATCACCTCCATCCCCGTGTCGCGCAAATGCGCAGCCACCAGGCGGCTGCCGCGGTCGTGGCCGTCGAGGCCGATCTTGGTGATGAGGACCTTGGGGCGGATGTCCATGACTACTCCTTCGCGAGCGGCGCGCGCAGCAGCGCGACGAAACGGCGGGCGATGGTGGCGGGGTCGTCGCCGCCCTGCCGGTACCAGTTCTGCGACCAGTTGAGCGCGCCGAGCAGCATCAGGCGCAGGCTCTTCCGGTCCACGCGGCGCGGCAGCGGCAGCGCCGCGATCAGCTCGACGAACAGCCTCTCGTAGCCGTCGCGCAACGCGACGAGTTTCGTGGCGACTGCGGGCGCATCCGAGGGCCGCACGCGGACCACGACCTGCGCGTAATCACTCTCGTCGAGCAGCGCCTCGAGGTGCGCCACGCACGCCGCTTCGAGGCGCGCCCATGGCTCGGTCCTGACCGTCACCGCAGCCTTCACCCGACCTGAGATCCGGTGCACGCCCTCCGCGTAGACCGCGGCGAGCAGCTCCTCCTTGCCGGCGAAGTGGTAGTACAGCGAGCCGGGCAGCATGTCGACTGCGCGGACGATGTCGCGGATCGACGCGCTGTGGAAGCCCTGTGCTCCGAACACCCGCGCCGCTTCGTCGAGCAGTTGCGGGAGACGGTTGTCGGAGCGGGGACCGCGCAGAGGACGGGTCGGCATTGCAGGATAAACCAAACAATCGTTTGTTTTTACTACGCCCGCCGGCATGCTGTCAAGGGCCGTATGCGCGGCCGCCTGTGCAGCTCCCGGGGCGCCACGGCGGTATCGACAAGGGCTGGTCATCCGATAGAATCGGTCGTGCCGCGAAACCGCCGGCCAAAAGAGCGCAGCGGCGAGCCACAGTCCGGGAAGGAGGGTCAATCCTTGTCAGCCGCGTCATCGCAGGAGGAGCGAACGTTTCCGCGCCTGCTGCTGCACCATGCCAAGGTTCGCGCTGATCACCCGGCGACCCGGGAAAAGGATCTCGGCATCTGGCAGACCTGGACGTGGTCCCAGGTCGCAGCCGAGGTCCGCGCACTGGCCTGCGGGCTCGCAGCCCAGGGCTTCCGCCGCGGCATGCACCTCGCCGTCATCGGCGACAACCGGCCGCGCCTGTATTGGTCGATGGCGGCCGCTCAGGCGCTGGGCGGTGTTCCGGTGCCGATGTACCAGGACGCGCCGGCCGGCGAGTTCGTGTTCGTGCTGGACAACGCCGAGATCGCCTACGCGGTGGTCGAGGATCAGGAGCAGGTCGACAAGATGCTCGAGGCCACCGCCAAGGTACCGAGCCTGAAGCACATCTACTACGATGATCCGCGGGGGCTGCGCAACTACGAAGGCGTGACCGGCATCGAGCGTCTGCTCGAGATCGGGCGCGAGTTCGACCGGGCGAATCCGGGATTCTTCGAGGCGGAGGTGGCCAAGGGCAGCCCCGACGACATCTCGATCATCCTCTACACCTCGGGCACGACGGGCAAGCCCAAGGGCGTGTGTCAGACGCACCGTGCCTTCGTCGTGGCCGCCGAGGGCGGCTGCGGGTTCGACAAGCTGGGACCCGACGACAGCGTGCTCTCCTACCTGCCGATGGCGTGGGTGGGCGATCACTTGTTCTCCTACGCTCAATGGCTGGTCGCGGGCTTCACCATCAACTGCCCGGAGTCGTCCGACACGGTGATGACCGACCTGCGCGAGATCGGGCCCACCTACTATTTCGCGCCGCCGGCGATTTTCGAGAGGATGCTCACCCAGGTGATGATCCGCATGGAGGACGCGGGCGCGATCAAGCGCTGGCTGTTTCGCCATTTCACGGCGGTCGCACGCAGAGTGGGGCCGGACATCCTCGACCGCCGAGCGGTATCGTTCGTCGACCGTTTGCTCTACGCGATCGGGAATACCCTGGTGTACGGTCCGCTGCGCAACGTTCTTGGCATGAGTCGCATCCGTGTCGCCTATACCGCGGGCGCGGCGATCGGGCCGGACCTGTTCCGCTTCTACCGGTCGATCGGGGTGAACTTGAAGCAGCTCTACGGCTCGACCGAGACCTGCGCCTACGTCTGCCTGCAGCCCGACGGTGCGGTGAAGCTCGACGCCGTTGGGCAGGCGGCGCCAGGTGTCGAGATCAGGATCGCCGACAACGGGGAGGTGCTGGTGCGCGGCCAGATGCTGCTCAGGGAATACTACAAGCGTCCGGACGCGACGGCAGAATCGATCGACGCTGAGGGCTTCTTCCACACCGGGGACGCGGGACTGTTCGTCGAGGGCGGACAGCTCAAGATCATCGACCGCGCGAAGGACGTGGGCAAGCTCGCCACCGGCGCGATGTTCGCGCCCAACTATATCGAGAACAAGCTCAAGTTCTTCCCGCACATCAAGGAGGCGGTCGCCTTCGGCCACGGCCGCGACAAGGTGTGCGCGTTCATCAACATCGACATGGGCTCGGTGGGCACCTGGGCGTAGCGTAGGGGCATACCGTACTCGGGCTACACCCACCTCGCCACCAAGGCCGAGGGCTACCAGTTGATCCCAGAGTGCGTCGAGCATGTCAACGCAGCGC
>Ga0187777_10002276_pt1 | contig 12301 bp, 9 predicted proteins | sample 1015_Q2_SP5_10_M_FD_132416 | JGI IMG/M metagenome (GOLD analysis project Ga0187777, IMG submission 132416) | Tropical peat soil microbial communities from peatlands in Department of Meta, Colombia - 1015_Q2_SP5_10_MG | ecosystem: Environmental > Terrestrial > Soil > Wetlands > Peat | place...
CTCGCGGCCGACCGCGCGGCCCGCGACGTGGCTGTCGAAGGTCGCCGTCGGGGCGTACAGCCGAGCCGCGGCGCCACGGTCGCGCCGCCGCCAGGCGTCATGGTGCGCGCGCAGCAACTCGAGCGTCGCGTCACGCGTCATCGGCCGATCGGCATCCGACGGCTCGACCGCCGCCGGACTGGCGGGCGCCACCTCCGGCAGCGGGCCGGCGGGCCGGGCCTTCAGGACGCCAATCTGCACGAGCATGCCGGTGAAATCGTAGATGCGGCGCTCTCGAACGATCGCGCCGCCGCGAACGGTGCTCAGGAGAACCATCGGCAGGTCGAAGGGACGGCCCGTCGGCGGCAGTCCCATGAAGCCGCCGGTGTCGGTGCCGCCGACGGCCGCGACCCACGCGACCTCGTCGCCGTCAATGAGCAGATCGTGGGTCGTCCAGCGGACGTCGGGAAACCCCTCGAACCACGCCCGATGAATATCGTTGATGGCGGCCCGGCCGACGACGGTCCCGCCGGTTGTCGGACTGTCCACCGTGCAGTGCTCGGAGAACACGGTGTCGACGGCCGCGAAGTCGCGCTCGTTCTGCGCCTTCTCCCGCCGCGCGAACAGGTCCGCAATCTCCCGCCGGGTCATGGGCGGGGACTATACGATCAACGCGCCCGCTTGGCCAGAAGAGCTTCCATTTCGTCCATGACGCGCGTCATGGCCTTCATCGTGAGGTCCAGCGGCTCGTCCGTCGTCATGTCGACGCCGGCGTCCTTCAGGAGCTCGATCGGATACTTCGAGCCGCCGGCGCTCAGGAACGTGAGGTAGCGCTGCCGCGCCTGCGGATCCCCGGCCTTGACCTTTTCCGCCAGCGCGAGCGATGCCGTGAAGGAGGTGGCGTACTGGAAGACGTAGAAGTCGCGGTAGAAATGCGGAATGTAGCTCCACTCGTTCGCGATGTAATCGTCCACGATGCAGACGCCCTGATCGTGGCCGTAGTACTTCTTGGTGATGTCGAAGTAGAGCTTGCTCAACGCATCGCCGGTGATCGGCTGCCCCTTCTCCGCCATTTCGTGCATCCGCAGCTCGAACTCGGCGAATTGCGTCTGCCGGAAGACGGTGCCCTTGATGTTCTCCAGGTAGTTCCCCAGGAGCGCGAGACGCGTATCGTCGTCCTTGATGGTCGCCAGCACGTGGTCGATGAGCAGATTCTCGTTGAAGGTGGACGCGACCTCGGCGACGAAGATCGGATAGCCCGCGAGCGGATACGGCTGCGTCTTGTTCGAGAAATAGCTCTGCATCGTGTGGCCCATCTCGTGGGCGACGGTGCTCACGTCCGCGTACTGGCCGTTGAAGTTGATCAGCATGTAGGGATGCACGTCGTACGCGGCGTCCGAGTACGCGCCGGAGCGCTTGCCTTCGGTGGGCAGCAGATCGATCCAGCGGCTGTTGAAGGCGTCCTGGACGACCTTCTGGTAGTCCGAGCCGAGCGGCGACACGGCGTCGAGCACCAGCTTCTCCGCTTCGTCGGGCGAGTACTGCAGCTTCACCGAGCCGACGAGCGGCGCGTACAGATCGTAGTAGTGCAGCTCGTCGAGCTGCATCATGCGCTTGCGCAGCCGCAGATAGCGGTGGAAGACCGGCAGGTTCCTGTTCACCCCGTCGATCAGCCGGCTGTACACCGTCACGGGAATGTTGGGGCCGTCGAGGGCGTACGCGAGGTCGGACGGATACGTGCGCGTCCGAGCCTGGAACAGCACTTTCTGGACCTCGCCGTTCATCGTCGTACCCAGCGTGTTCTTGAAGCTGCCGAGCGCCTTGAAGAACGCGGCCATCACCTTTTCGCGATCGGCTCGGTTCGGCAGCGCGCGCAGCTCGGTGAACGCCGCCTGATCGACTTTGACCGATCGGCCGTCGCTCAGCGTGACGGTCGGATACGGCAGGTCGGCGTTCGTGATGATGTTGTAGGTGCTCGACGACGCCGAGGCGACCGGCCCCATCGCCGCCATGATCTTCTCCTCCGCGTCGCTCAGCGTGTGCGGCGCGCGGCGCGCGATGTCGTCGAGGTACAGCCGGTAGACCTTGAGCCGCGGCTCGCCCGCCGTGAACTGATCGAGCGTTGCTTTCGGGATGCGGAGAATTTCGGGCTCGACGAACGACGTCGCGGCGCCGAAGGTCGACCCGAGCGTGGTCATCTCCTGCTTCATTCCCTGGTGCGTCGCGTCGCGCGTGTCCTGGTCGGCCAGCAGGCTGGCGTAGACGTAGATGCGGTCGAGGCGCCGGTTCAGCGCGGAGATCTTCTCGAGCGCGTCCGCCATCGTCGACGCCGACGAGGCGAGGCGTCCCTTGTACATGTCGAGCTGTGGAATCTCCGAGGCGAGCTGATCCTTCGCCTGACGCCATGCCGCGTCGTTCGGAAAGAGGTCCGCGAGGTTCCAGGTGTACTTGACCGCAATCTTCGAGCGGTCGCGCTCCTGCGCCGGCGTCGCGGCGGCGAGCGCCGCCACCGCGATCGCGACCGCGATCCCGCGCGTCTTCCAGCCGCTCATGATCTCTCTCATCTTCATTGCCTCGGCTCGATCGTCTCGCGTCCGTCCATGTAGGGCCGGAGCGCGGACGGAATGAGGATCGATCCGTCCTTCTGCTGGTAGTTCTCGAGAATCGCGATGAGCGTCCGCCCCACGGCCAGTCCGGAGCCGTTCAGCGTGTGGACGAACTCCGACTTCCCGCCGCCGCCGGGACGGTACTTGATGCCGGCGCGCCTCGCCTGAAACGACTCCGTGTTGCTGCACGACGAAATCTCTCGGTACGTCTTCTGGCTCGGAAGCCAGACTTCGATGTCGTAGGTCTTCGCCGACGCGAAGCCCATGTCACCGGTGCAGAGCAGCACGGTGCGGTACGGCAGCTCGAGGCGCTTCAGGATTTCTTCCGCGTTGAGCGTGAGCGACTCGAGCTCGTCGTAGGACTGTTCCGGGGTCGTGAGCTTCACGAGCTCGACCTTGTCGAACTGGTGCTGCCGGATGAGCCCGCGAACGTCCTGACCGTATGAACCCGCCTCGCTCCGGAAGCAGGGCGTGTACGCCGTGTAGCGGAGCGGCAGCTCGCGGCCGTCGAGAATCTCGCCGCGGTGCAGGTTCGTCAACGGCACTTCAGCCGTCGGGACCAGATACAGGTCCCAGTCGCCGGCGATCTTGAAGAGGTCCGCCTCGAATTTCGGCAGGTTGCCGGTGCCGGTGAGCGAGGCCGCGTTCACGAGAAACGGGGGCTCGACTTCGCGGTAGCCGTGATCGCGCGTGTGGATGTCGAGCATGAAGTTGATGAGCGCGCGGGACAGCCGAGAACCCGCTCCGCTCAACACGGCAAATCGCGCGCCCGCGATGCGCGTGGCCCGCTCGAAGTCCAGAATGCCGAGCTTCTCTCCGAGATCCCAGTGTGGAAGCGGCTCGAAATCAAACGGCCGGGGCTCGCCGAACCGCCGGACCTCCTGATTGTCGGCGGCGCTCCTCCCGACGGGCACGCTCTCGTGAGGCAGGTTCGGCAGCAGGAGCATCGCGACGTCGCGCTGGTGCTCGACGGAATCGAGCTGCACGCTCAGCTGCTTGATCTGCTGCGCGCGGGTGCGGTTCGCCTCCTGAATGGCGGTCGTGTCCTTGCCCTGGCGCTTGGCGCGCGCGACCTCGTCGCCGGATGTGTTCTGTTCGCGCTTCAGCCCTTCGATCTGCGGAATCAGCCGGCGCCGCGCGGTCTCGAGCGTGGCGATGTCCTCGAGCGACCTGGCGATGTCGAGGCCTCGGCTCGCGAGGCGATCGCGCACGACTTCCACATGATCACGAACGAAGGCGGGATCCAGCACGGCCATCAATTCTATATGCGCAGCGGCCTCGAATCCTCTGCTACGATGCGAGGGTGAGCGCCGTCCGCAAAGTCGTCTTCCCCGCCGCTGGCCTCGGCACGCGGTTCCTTCCGGCCACCAAAGCACAGCCCAAAGAGATGCTGCCGCTCGTCGACAAGCCGATCATTCAGTACGGCGTGGAGGAGGCGGTCGCCTCAGGGGTCGACAACATCATCCTGGTGACGGGACGCGGGAAGAACGCCATCGAAGACCATTTCGACGTGTCGATCGAGCTCGAATCGTTTCTCGAAGCCCGGGGCAAACGCGATCAGCTGGCCGAGGTCCGCAACATTTCGAGCATGATCAACGTCGCCTACGTCCGCCAGGGCGAGCCGCTCGGGCTGGGCCACGCGGTCCTCGTCACGCGCGAGCTCGTCGGCGACGAGCCGTTCGCGGTCATCCTCGGCGACGACGTGATCGATGCGAATCCGCCGGCGATCCGACAGCTCATCGACGTGTTCGAACGGGTCGGCGGCCCGGTCCTCGCGGTCGAGCGCGTGCCGCGCGAGGATATCTCGAGCTACGGCGTCATCGCCGTGGACGCGTCCGCCCACCTCGGCGAGGGCATCTACAGGGTCACCGACCTCGTGGAGAAACCGCCGCGCGACGAGGCGCCGTCGGATCTCGCCATCATCGGGCGGTACGTCCTCACGCCGGACATCTTCGGCGCGCTCGCCTCGACCAAGAGCGACCGCACCGGCGAGATTCAGCTGACCAACGGACTCCGCGAACTGCTGCGCCGCCGGCCGATCTACGCGTGCGAGGTGAAGGGCGTGCGCCACGATACCGGCAACAAGCTCGGTTTCCTGAAGGCGGTCGTCTATTTCGCGCTGCGGCGGCCCGACCTCTCGGAGAAGTTCGCGGAATATCTGGCGTCGCTGAACGTGACGCCCGCTGGAAAACGCTGAACGACAAGAGTACGAAGTTAGAAGCGAGAAGGAAGGCCGCGTTCAACTCTTCGTTTCTGTCTTCGTCTCCGTTTTCGTCTCCGTCTTCGACTCCGTTTTGGTCTCCGACTTCGACTCGTTCTTCGTGTCGCTCTTCGCGGGCGTCGAGTCCTTCCTCGCGTAGTCGGTGATGTACCACCCGCTCCCTTTGAACTGAATCGCCGGCGAGGACAGCAGCTTCCGGACGGGCCCTTTGCCGCACGACGCGCAGACGTCGACCGGGCTGTCGGAGAACTTCTGGATCACCTCGAACCGGTGACCGCACGCCTCGCATTCGTATTCGTAGAGCGGCACGTCAGTCCAGCAGATCGCCGCCGGCGCCCTCGCCGAGCATCAGCTCACGGTGCAGCCAGAACGGGGCCGTGCCGTTGCCGAGCAGGGTGTCGTGGAACGCCCGCAGCGAAAAGGCCTTCCCCTCCTGTTGCTTGTAGTCCTGGCGCAGCTTGAGCAGCATCAGCTTGCCGACGCTGTACACGAGATACGTCGGATCGAACGTGCCGCGCTCCGCCTCGCGCCGCGCGCTCGTCTCCTCGAGGAACGCTTCCTCGCGGAAGAACCGCACGCCCTGTTCGACCGACATGTCCTCGGCGTGAAGCCGGATACAGACGATGAAGCGGGCGAGACGGATCAGCGCTTCGGCGAGCTGTCCGAGCTGCACGCTGTAGTCCTGGCGGCCGAACCCGACGTCGATCATCATCTGCTCGCAGTAGTGCGCCCAGCCTTCGACGAATGACGCCGGCGCGAACATGATCGATTTGCGCGCCTTCGACTCGACGCGCCGCAGATGCTGGAAGTGCAGGAAATGACCCGGATAGACCTCGTGAATCGAGATCGACCACAGCGTCGGGAAATTGTAGTCGCGGAGATGCTCCTCCTGGCGCTCGGCCGGCCATGAGCGATCGACGTCGGTGAGATAGTAGTACGCGCGCGTGGCCTTGCTCTCGAACGGCCCGGGCGTCCACATGCTCGCGAACGACCAGCGGTAGAACTCGGGGGTCGGCGCGACCGTCACGGCGTCCGCCTGCGGGAGCGTGACGATCTTCTGCCGCTCGAGGAACGTCGCGAGCTCGTCGAGCTGCTGGCGCGCCGCGGCGACGAGCTCCCCCGGCGCCGGATGCTTCGCCTTCGTGCGCGCCCACACGGCGAGCGGGTCGCCGCCGTTCATCCGGCCGGCGAGCGCCTTGAACGCCTCCTGCGCCGCCTTCAGTTCGCGGGTCGCGATGGACAGGAGGCGATCGACCGGAACCGGCAGTCCTTCGTCGAAGCGAAGCTTCTGCTCGAACTTGTCGCGGCCGAGGCGAAACGATGCGCGCGCTCGCGGCGCGAGATCGGTCTCGAGATACTGCAGGTACGAGCGCAGATCGTGAACGGCTTCGCTCTGCGCGTCGGCGAGATCGCCGAGCAGGTGGAGATCGTCGACGTCGGTCAACGCGCGCGGAAGCTCGCGCTCGATGAACTGGAGCGCGCCGCGCATCGTTTCGATCCCGACCTTGACGAAGATGCCGGGCGGCTCCTTGACGTTGTCGCGTGCGGCCTGAATCAGCCGCGGCGCCTGGCGGAGCTTCGAGAGGATGCGCCGCGCACGCTCGGCAGGGGTTCCGTAGGCGAACAGCACCTGTCCGGCGAGGCTCGAGGCGAGGATGTCCGCGTAATACTGCGGGTTCCGCTCCCAGGTCCGGACTTCTTCGAGCTCGTGGAGCCGGCCCCGCAGGTGATCGCGCAGCGCACGGTGCTCGAGACGCTCGCCGCGCGGCAGCGTGTCGACGTTGATTTCATCGAGGCGCCGCAGGTAGCCGGTGAGCGCGTGCGTTTCGGCCTCGACGGCGGAACGGCTGAGATCCTCCAGGAGATCGTCGTGCACGTGCACGCCATCGAGCGTCGCGTGCGTCGGGTGCGTCTCGTGGAGGTACGCCAGCAGATCGTCGACGAAGTGTGGCAGCGGCTCGGACGCGATCATGCGATCTTGAATGGTACAATAAGCCGCGCGATCGATGCCGGGCACGCTGTTCGTCGTCGCGACGCCGATCGGCAATCTCGACGACATTTCCACTCGCGCGCTCCGCGCGCTCCGCGACGCGTCGATCATCGCCGCAGAGGACACGCGCCGAACGGCCCACCTGCTCGCGCGCTATGCGATCACGACGCCCGCGACGAGCCTGCACGAGCACAACGAAGCGCAAAAGTCGGCCGGCCTCATCGAGCGGCTGCTGAGCGGCGAGCACGTCGCGCTCGTGTCGGACGCCGGAACGCCGCCCGTATCGGATCCGGGGCGCCGGCTGATCCAGGCGGCGGCGGCGGCCGGCATCCGCGTCGAGAGCGTTCCGGGACCGAGCGCGGTCATGGCGGCGCTTGCCGCGTCGGGCTTCGCCGCCGACCGCTTTTCGTTTCTCGGCTTTCCGCCGGTCAAGGGGTCGGCACGCCGCGACTGGTTCGAAGTCGCCGCCAGGACGACGGGCACCTTGGTGTTCTTCGAAGCCCCTCACCGGGTCCGGAAAACCCTGACCGAGTTCCTCGAACGCATTGGCGATTGCCAGATCGTGCTGTGCCGGGAACTCACGAAGGCGCATGAAACTTTGGTCAGAAGCCAGATATCATCCCTCCTGCAGACTAATTTCGCGGAGAGAGGCGAATTTACGATTGTCTTGGAGAACAAAGTCGTGGGGCATACGGCCATAGTGGCGACCAGTAGCACCACAGAGCCTAGCGCCATAGTGCGCGAATTTGGTCAATTAACAAAAGAAGGTGCGACTTCACGGCGTCAGGCAATCTCGACGCTCGCAAAGCGATTTGGCCGACCGTCTTCGGAGATCTACCGGATCATCGAGAACCACAAGAAATCGGTTGAATGACCAATTAAGCTGCTGGTCAATCGCCCAAACAGCCTGCGCTTGATTCCTCAAAAGGGTTTTGCTAAGTTACCCGCCGCTTTAAGGGGCTCAACCGAGTCCCGTGCCCGCAGGAGCGACAGTGGCCAAGCAGCGGCGGCCGGCATCGAAATCGGGCAAGCCTCGAACGGGGAATGCTGAATCGGCGCAACCGATTCCACCCCAAGCAGTTCAGGCTAAGTCTGCGTCCGTCCCTCCCTCGCCATCTCAGCCGACGGCCCCGCGACGAACCAGCCAGTACTTCGCCGCCGTGGCCTTGTATGAACGCGGTCTCGAAGCATTGCAGCGCCACGACTATCGCGTCGCCGGGGAGCTCTTCGAGACGGTGCTCCGCCAGTACCCCGACGAAAAAGAGCTCCACGAGCGCGTCCGCCTGTACCTGAATATCTGCCAGCGTCAGGCAGCCGCCCTGCCTGCAACGCCGCAAACCATAGAAGAAAGGCTCTTTGCGGCGACTATTGCGATCAACGGCGGGCAATACGACCGGGCGATCGCCGAGTTGCGCCTGGTGCGGGATGAGGACCCCGATAACGACCACGCGCTCTACATGCTCGCGGTCGCGCATGCGCAGCGCGGCGAACCGGCGGAGGCGATCGCGCATCTGGAACGCGCCATCGCGCTGAACGCTGAAAACCGGGCACTCGCGAGGACCGACCCCGATCTCGAGCCGCTGCGGGCCGACGAGGGCTTCCGGGCCGCACTCGACGCCCCACCGCCGCCCCGGCCGGGCTCGACGCCGCTGGACCGCCGCAGACCGATCCGCCCCAGAACCGCGCGATAATCAGGGAGGTGTCAGGCCTCCACATCGTGGTGCTTGCCGCGGGCAAGGGAACCCGCATGAAATCCGACCGGCCGAAGATCCTGCACGAGGTCGCCGGTGTTCCCCTGATTCAGCGTGTCCTGGGCGCCGCCCAGGCCCTCAATCCCGACTCGACAACGGTCGTTGTGGGTCATCAGGCCGAAAACGTGCGGACTGCCCTTTCGGGGCAACCGGGTCTCACCTTTGTGGTACAGGAGCCACAACTCGGCACGGGCCATGCGTTGCTGATGGCCGCAACGGCCCTGGACCGAGCGCGCGGGGAAATCGTTCTGCTATCAGGTGATGTGCCGTTCCTGACGGCGGAAACCCTGAAAACCCTCGTGGATCGACACCGAGCCACGAAGGCCGCTATGACGGTCGTCACGGCGATCGTCGAGGCGCCCGCGGGCTACGGTCGGATCGTACGGTCCGGCCAGCAGATTGCACGTATTGTTGAGGAACGGGACGCGACCGCCGCCGAACGAGAGATCGGGGAAATCAACGCCGGCATCTACGTGTTCTCGACCGACGGTCTGTTCGACGCGCTGCGCGCCATCGGCGCCAGCAACGCGCAAGGCGAATACTACCTGCCCGACCTCGTGGGCATTTACCGGCAGGAAGGACGCGGAGTAGAGACGATGACCGTTGCCAATGCCGACGAGATCCGCGGCATCAACAGCCGCGCGGAGCTCGCCGAAGTGAGCCGTCTGGTCCGCCAGCGCAAGAACGCGGCGCTCATGGCGGCGGGCGTCACGATCGAGGATCCGGCGACGACCTACATCGACGATCTGGTGACGATTGGCGCCGACACGGTCATCCGTCCCGGCGTCTCCATCGAGGGCGCGACGACCATCGGCCGCGGCTGCGAGATCCACAGCGGCGCGCGCATCGCGAACTCGAGAATCGCGGACCGCGTCGTCATCCTGAATCATTCGCTCATCACCGACTCGGAGGTCGGCGAGGGCGCGTCGGTGGGCCCATTCGCGCACCTCCGGCAGCACGCCCTGGTCGCGAGCGAGGCGCGCGTCGGCAACTTCGTCGAATTGAAGAAGACGACGCTCGGTCCGGGATCGAAATCGATGCACCTCGCGTATCTCGGCGACGCGACGATCGGCGAGCGCGTGAACATCGGCGCGGGCACGATCACGTGCAACTACGACGGCACGAACAAGAACCAGACGATTGTCGAGGACGGCGCATTCATCGGCAGCGACACCCAGCTCGTCGCGCCGGTCACGATCGGCGCTGGCGCGTACGTCGGCAGCGGGACCACGGTGCGCGAGGACGTGCCCGCGGGATCGCTCGCCGTGAGCGCTGGCCCGCAACGAAACATCGACGGCTGGGTCGAGAAGAAGCGGAAGAAGAAGAACAGGAGCGGCAATTAGGAATTGAGAACTTGCCGCGAGGAATGCGGGACAGAATTCCTAATTTCCAATTGTCAATCGTCAATTTCAGGATCTCGCCATGTGTGGAATCATCGGTTACATCGGACCCAAGGACGTCGTGCCGGTGCTCATCGACGGGCTGCGGCGGCTCGAATACCGCGGCTACGATTCGGCGGGCGTCGCCGTCGTCCGTGACGGCTCCGTCAACCTGCGGCGGAGCGCCGGCAAGCTGTCGAACCTCGAGGATGTCATCGGGTCGGACCCGATTTCGGGTGACTACGGCGTCGGCCACACGCGCTGGGCGACGCACGGGCGTCCCACCGAGGAAAACGCGCATCCACACCGCGACTGCACCGGCAAGATCGTCGTCGTTCACAACGGCATCATCGAGAACTATCTGGACCTGAAGCAGCAGCTGCAGCAGCAGGGCCACAGGTTCGTCACCGAGACCGACACCGAAATCGTGGCGCACCTGGTCGAGCGCGAGATGAAGGACGACGGCCTCGAGAACGCCGTGCGGCGCGCGCTGATGCTGATGCGCGGCCTATTCGCGCTCGTGCTGATCTCCGCCGACGACCCCGAAAAGATCGTCGCGGTCCGCAACGGACCGCCGATCGTCGTCGGCCTCGGCGAGCGCGAATTCTTCGTCGCCTCGGACATCCCCGCGATTCTGAGCCACACGCGCGACGTCGTCTTCCTCGGCGACGAGGAGATGGCGGTCATCACCCGGACCGGCGTGCAGTTCACGGACTTCTTCGGGCGGCCGGTGTCGAAAGCCACGCAGCGCGTGCTCTGGGATCCGATCGCGGCCGAGAAGGCGGGCTACAAGCACTTCATGCTCAAGGAAATCTTCGAGCAGCCGACCGCGGCGCGCGAAACCGTCCTCGGCCGCGTCTCGCAGGATTCGGGGAGGGTCTTCCTCGAGGAGCTGCAGATCCCCGACGCCGAGTTGCAGCGCGTCGAGCGCATCACGATTCTGGCCTGCGGCACCTCGTGGCACTCCGCGCTCGTGGGCAAATTCATGCTCGAACAGCTCGCGCGGGTGCCGGTCGAGGTCGATTACGGTTCCGAGTACCGCTATCGCGATCCGATTGTGCCGCCCCATTCGCTGGCGATCGTGATCACGCAGTCCGGCGAGACCGCCGATACGCTCGCGGCGCTCCGCGAGGCCAAGAGGCAGGGCGCGGGGAGCATCGCGATCTGCAATGTCGTCGGCAGCATGGCCACCCGCGAAGCGCAGGGAACGCTGTACACCCATGCCGGGCCGGAGATTGGCGTGGCGTCGACCAAGGCGTTCACCTCGCAGCTCGTGGCGCTCTACCTGCTGGCGTTGCGCCTCGGACAGGTGCGCGGCGTCCTGACGCCCGAGCAATCACGGCGCCACGTCGACGCCCTGCTGCAGCTTCCGCAGCTGCTTGACGACACCTTGAAGGTCGCGCCCGAGATTGAAGAAATTGCCGCACGGTTCCACACTCGGACCGATTTTCTGTACCTCGGCCGCGGCATCAATTACCCGATTGCCCTTGAAGGCGCGCTCAAGCTGAAAGAAATCTCGTACATCCATGCCGAGGGCTATCCTGCGGGCGAAATGAAGCACGGCCCAATCGCGCTCATCGACGAACGGATGCCGGTGGTGACGCTCGCGCCGCACGATCATGTGTTCGAGAAGATGATCGGCAACATGCAGGAGGCCAAGGCGCGCGGGGGGTCGGTCATCGCCGTGACGACGCGCGGACAGAAGCTGTTGTGGTCGATCCTCGACCGCTCGCGCGATTTCGTCATCGAGCTCCCGCAGGCGCCGGAACTGCTGACGCCCATCCTGATGGTCGTGCCGCTGCAGCTCCTCGCGTACGACATCGCCGTGCGCCGCGGCTGCGACGTCGATCAGCCGCGCAATCTCGCGAAGAGCGTCACGGTAGAATAGGGCTCAGGGCTTAAAGCTCATGGCTCAAGGGGTCTTCCTTGAGCCGTGGGCCCTGAGCCGTTAGCCCTCATGGACTTTCTCTCCGCCTTAAACCCCGAACAGCGCGAAGCGGTTCTGCACATCGACGGCGCGCTGTTGATTCTGGCGGGCGCCGGATCCGGCAAGACCCGCGTCATCACCAGCCGCATCGCCTATCTCGTGGGCGACGGCCACGCGCAGCCGCACGAGATTCTCGCGGTCACGTTCACGAACAAGGCCGCAGAGGAGATGCGGGCGCGCGTCGAAGCGCTGCTCGGAGCCGACTGCAGCCGCATGTGGGTGTCGACCTTTCATTCGCTGTGCGCGCGGCTGCTGCGGCGCGAGGCGCCGGCGATCGGGCTCTCCCGCGACTTCGTCATCTACGACTCCTCCGACCAGCTGACCGTCGTCAAGCAGGCGCTGAAGGCGCTGCAGATCGACGACAGCTATATCCAGCCGCGCGCCGCGC
>Ga0187777_10002277_pt1 | contig 12300 bp, 10 predicted proteins | sample 1015_Q2_SP5_10_M_FD_132416 | JGI IMG/M metagenome (GOLD analysis project Ga0187777, IMG submission 132416) | Tropical peat soil microbial communities from peatlands in Department of Meta, Colombia - 1015_Q2_SP5_10_MG | ecosystem: Environmental > Terrestrial > Soil > Wetlands > Peat | place...
ATCCGCCGAACACACCGGGCTCGCGGCCGGGCTCACGCTGCTTGATCTTGTCCCAGTTCCGGCGGACCTCACCGGACGTCTCCGCCTCGATATCGCCGAACACATGCGGGTGGCGGCGGATCAGCTTGTCGGTGACGTCGGTGGCCACCTGCGTTAGATCGCCGGCGCCGCGCTCCTCGAGCAGCAGCGCCAGGAAATGGACCTGGAACAGGACGTCGCCGAGCTCGTCGATCATCTTCGCGTCGTCACGACGCCGGGCGGCGTCGGCAAGCTCGTAGGACTCCTCGACCGTGTGGGGCACGATCGAGCGTTCGTCCTGCTCGCGGTCCCACGGACATTCGACTCGTAGGCGGCGCGTGATCGCGTCGAGCCGGGCGAGCGCCTCAGCAGACACCGGGAGCGCCGGCGCGGTCATCTCGGGCGCCGGGGGTTCCGGCGGGCTTACGTCGGACGCCGGGGGCTCCGGCGGGCTTACGTCGGACGCCGGGGGCTCCGGCGGGCTCACCCCGTGGTCGCCGTGCCGCTGGTGGTGGTGGCCGTCTTCGGCGCCTTGTACCCGTTGCAGTCGGCCATCGCGTATGCGGCTTGACAGGTCGTCTGGCTGAGCCAGTCCTTCTTGGCCGTGTTGTCGACCGCGGTCTGGGCGTTGGTCTGCGACTGGGAGGCGAGCTGCTGCTTGATCAGCGCGGTGGCCGCGGCGAGTGACTGCTGCGTGGCCGGATTGATCTTTGTGACCTCGAACACGTAGTAGCCGAATTGGCCCTTCACCGGGCCAACCAGCTTGTTGGCCGGGGCCGAGAACGCCGCGTTGCTAAGAGCCGCATCCTGCTGCTGCTTGTTGACCCCGTTCAGCACACCACCGGTGCTCTTCGTGGTGGGGTCCGTCGAGTACTTCTTGACCACGGCGGCCCAGCTCTGGCCCGACTCAAGCGCCTTCTTGGCGGCGTTCGCATCGGCCTGGTCTTTGGCCAGGACGATCTTCATGTTCCGGGTCTCCTGCGACCCGAACTGCGACTGGTGGCTGTTGTAGTAGGCCTGGATGTCCGCGGCGGTCACGGTCTTGGTGTGCTTGGCAGCGAGCTTCCGGAGGATCTCGTTGATGCGGAAGCGGAACAGCACATCCTCGTTCGTCTGGCCGGTCTGCTTGAGGAACGTGGCGTACCCGGAGGCGGTGGGGAACTGCTGGTTCTTCGCCGCGGTGAATGCCTTCTCGACCTCGGCATCGGTGACCTTGACCCCCATCTTGGCGGCGTCGGCCTGGTACCAGTACGCCTTGATCAGGAAGTCCAGGACCTGGCTCGACAGCGAGGTGAATAGCTGTTTGCAGTCGCTGCGGAGCGTCGTGGTCTTGGTCTTCGCCAAGCTCGGGATGTCCTTCTTGACCTGAGCCACACACGCGTCGAAGTTCGGCGGATCGTTGGGGACGATCACGGGTTGGCCCGGGTTCTGAGCTGCCTGGCTCGCGGCCGCGACGTACATCCAGTGGTTGAACGCCTGCGTGGTGATCGGGTTGCCGGCGACGTCGACGACCGCGTTACCCGGGACGCCGCTGCCGCAGCCGGCGATTCCGATTGCGATCACAAAAAAAGCGCCAAGCGCCAGGAAGGAACTACGGACCTTCATCGGGGGGTGATGGTAGCGGCGGTATCGCGATACGGCGCCGCCCACGGTGAAGAATGCACTAAGAGTGGCTACGCAGCTTCGGCGAGCGGGCCGCGGGCCTAAGCCGCTTCGCGGGTCACGGCGAGCAGCACGTCGGCGGCCTTGACGACCGCCGGGAAGCGCTTGGCCGGATCCTCCGGGACGCGCACCGACAGCTGTGACTTGCCGGATTCGTAAAGGGCCTCGGGGATCTCCTGGCGGATCCGCTTGGCCCTTACGCTGTCGAGCTCGATCGGGGTCACCGCGAGTCGCCCGTTGCGGAACGTGACCGCCCGGGCGCCGGCCTGGCCCAGCTTGATTCGCGCCTGCTGGAGCGCGATCAGGTTCTTGAGTGGGTCGGGGAGCTCTCCGAACCGGTCCTCGAGCTCGTCGCGCAGCTGCATCAGGTCCGCCACCTCACGGGCGCCGGCGATCCGGCGGTGGACGTCGACCTTGGCCTGCTCGTACGGGATGTAGTCCGCCGGCACGTACGCATCGACGTTGACGTCGAGGCGGACCGGCTCCCACTCGTCTTCGGCCCACGCGCCGTCCTCGGCCGCCGCCACCGCCTCGTCGAGCATCTGCATGTACAGCTCGAATCCGAGCGCCGCGACGTGCCCCGACTGCTCGTCGCCGAGCAGGTTGCCGGCGCCGCGGATCTCGAGGTCGCGCATCGCGATCTTGAAGCCCGCGCCGAGCTCGGTGTAGTCGCTGAGTGCCGACAGGCGTTGCGCCGCGTCAGGCGTGAGCGCGGCGGCGGATGGATACAGGAGATAGGCGTAAGCCCGTTCGCGGCTCCGGCCCACCCGTCCGCGGATCTGGTAGAGCTGCGCGAGCCCGAACGTGTCGGCGCGCTCGACGATCAGCGTGTTGGCCTGCGGGATGTCGATCCCCGACTCGATGATGCTCGTCGACACGAGCACGTCCGCGTCGCCTCTCAGGAACGCGAGCATGCGTTGTTCGAGTTCCTTTTCGTCCATCTGGCCGTGCGCGACCTCGAACTTCATCCCCGGGCACAGCGCGCGGAGCCGCTCGGCGGTCTCGTCGATCGACTCGATCCGGTTGTGCAGGAAGAACGCCTGGCCCTTTCGCTGATGCTCGCGGATCAGGGCGGTTTTGACGAGTTCCTCGTCGTACTCACCGACGTAGGTCTTGATCGGCCGCCGGCCCTCGGGGGGCGTCTCGATCACGCTGATGTCGCGGATTCCCGCCATCGACATCTGGAGCGTGCGCGGGATCGGCGTGGCGCTCATCGCGATCACGTCGACCCTCAGCTTGAGCTGGCGGAGCAGCTCTTTCTGCTTCACGCCGAACCGCTGCTCCTCGTCGACGATCAGGAGCCCGAGCTCCCTGGGGCGGACGTCTCTTGACAGTAGGCGGTGAGTCCCGATCAGGATGTCGACCTTGCCGTCGGCGAAGCGCTTCACGGCCTCTCTCTGTTCGGCTTGCGGACGGAACCGAGACACGTGCTCGATCGAGATCGGATAGTCCTTCAGGCGCTCAGTGAACGTGCCGTAGTGCTGCTGGGCGAGGATCGTGGTGGGGACGAGCAGCATCACCTGCTTGCCGTCCTGGACAGCCTTGAACGCGGCGCGCAGCGCGACCTCGGTCTTGCCGTAGCCGACGTCGCCGCAGATCAGGCGGTCCATCGGGCGCGGCGCCTCCATGTCCGCCTTGACCATCTCGATCGCGTCGCGTTGGTCGGGGGTCTCGGTGAACGGGAACGCGTCCTCGAAATCGCGTTGCCAGTCGGTGTCGATCGGGAACGCGTGCCCCTCGCGCCGCTTGCGCTCGGCGTACAGGTTGAGCAGCTCTCCCGCGAGCTCCTGGGCGGCTCTTCTGGCCCGGGCCTTGATCGTGTCCCAGCGGGTCCCGCCGAGCTTGGACAGCGGCGGGTGGGCGCCGCCGGCGCCGACGTAACGGCTGATCTTCGCGAGCTGGTCGACCGGGACGAACACGCGGTCCGACCCTGCGTACTCGAGGTACAGGTAGTCGCGCGTGACGTTCGCCACGGTCTTCGTGTCGAAGCCGGCGAACCGCGCGATCCCGTGGTCCTCGTGGACGACGATGTCGCCCGTGCGGAGATCGGCGAAGCTGCGCAGCACGCCGCGCCGGCGCTGGCGCTGCGGTTCCTCGGGCGCCCGCCGGCGATGGAACAGGCGGTGGTCGGGGATCACCGCGAGGTGGAGTTGCGGAGCGATGAAGCCGTTCTGGAGGCGGGCCTGGGCGAACGTGAGCTGACCGTCGACCGGGCCGGTTTCGCTCTCGAGCCAGTGGACCTTGAGGCGGCCGAGGTTGTAGGCGGTCCGCTCGCCCTCTCCCCGGCGGGCGAACGTCACAACCGTCCGGTAGCCCGAGCGCTGGAGCTTCTCGAGCTCCGGCTCGGCCTCTTTGAGGCTCCGGGCCTGCAGATCGGCCGACTGGGCACGGAATTCGAACGGTTGGTCCTGGTCGATGCTCGACAGGCGGATGTTTGCGCGCTGCTTCAGGGTTTGGTCGATCGCCTCCACATCGACGTACAGGTGGCGCGCGTCCCGGTCGCGGAAGGCGGCGCTCACGTCCTGCCAGTGGTCGGCGAGCGCCGGCGCGACGTCCTCCTCGCCGGCGATCACGATGCTGGCGTTTTGGGGCGCGAGCTCCAGGAACGGGTGGAAGTTGTCGACTGGAAGGAGCTCGGCGATGTCGGGCCGATCGGCCTCGTTCTCGAGCGCGGCGATCTCGGCGAGCTCGCGGTGCTGCTCGGCCAGCTCGGCGGCCGGCTCGATTTCAACGACCTCGGCGTCACCCAGAGAGCGCTGGGTGAACGTCGAGAACCAGCGCAGCGACTCGATCTCATCGCCAAACAGATCGACCCGGACCGCCCGGTCCTCGGTGGCCGGGAACACGTCGAGCAGCCCGCCGCGAATCGCGAACTGGCCTCGGTCCTCGACCTGGTCGACCCGCTCGTAGCCGGCGGCGACGAGGTCACGCGCCGTCTCGTCAAGGTCGAGTAGGTCGCCCTGGGTGAGTGTGAACCCGTGGGGCCGGAGCGCCGGATCGGGGACCTTCTCGGACAGCGCCACCGCGCTCACCACGACGATCGGGGCGCTCTGTCGGGTCGTCTCGAGCAGTGCGTCGAGCGCCGCGATCCGGAGTCCCACGAGGTGCGGGGGCGGCGCCAGGTGCGACTCATACGTGACCCCGCGGCTCGGGTAGTAGCGGACGGTGCGCGGCTCGAGCCAGGTCTTGAGGCCCGCGGCGAGGTCGCGCGCGGCCCGGTCGTCGCCGGCGACGACGATCACCGGAGTGGTCGGGTCGCGGTCCAGGAGGGCGGCGAGCAGGTACGGGCGCAGCGCCTGCGATACGAACGCGCGGCCCCCCTGTTCGGCGAGCTTCGCGGCCTGCGGATCCTCGTCGGCGTGAGTCAGAAGCGAGCGGAGCATTTCTCTTACCGAGTCTAGGTCGTAGCCTCGGCGCGGCTCGTGCTCGCCGGACCGCCGCCGATACATTCGAGCGCGGCATGAGCCGACGACGAATCCTGGTTACCGACGGCGAGACCAGAGCGGTGGTCGGGGTCGCCCGCGGCCTCGCCAGCGACGGTTTTTCCGTGTCGGTTGCGGCCGCGGCGCGAGGCCGGCTCGCGGCGGCGCACCTGTCGCGGTCGGTGGCGGAGCGTCTGATCGTCCCCGATCCGCTGACCGCCCCGGATGCGTTCATCGATAAGCTTTCCGGGGCGGTCGCCGGCGACAGGTTCAGCGTGCTGATCCCGGGCGCCGACGCGTCGCTGCTCCGCATCTCCGTGGGCCGTGCCCGGCTCGAGCAACACGTACGCATCGGCTTGGCCGCTCCCGAACGGGTGGAGCGCAGCCTCGACAAGTCCGATCTGGCGGCGACGGCGGCGCGACACGGACTCGCCCCCCCGCCGACGGTCGTGTGCGCCGGCGCGGCCGCCGCGCTCGCCGCCGCACGCGAGTTCGGCTTCCCGGTGCTTGCGAAGCCGATGACCCCGGTCGACGACCGGTTGACGCCTGCTCGGCGACTGAGCAGCGCGTGGGTTGACGACGGCCGCGAGCTCGAGCGGGCGATAGCAGCGTTCGGCGGAGCCGGGTTGGTCCAGCGCCGCGCCGAGGGCGCGGTCGCGTCGTTCGCCGGCGTGTTCGCGGGCGGCCGCCTGCTCGGCGAGGCGTTCTCGCGCTATCACCGCACATGGCGCCCGAACGCCGGCAATGCGAGCTACTCCGAGACGGTCGCCGCCCCGGTCGGCCTGCGCCGGCAGGTCATCGCACTGCTCGAGGATCTGGGCTGGGAGGGCGTGTTCGAGCTCGAGCTGATCGAGTCCGCGAGCAGCGGTTGGCACGCGATCGACATGAACCCGAGACCGTACGGCTCGATCGCGCTCGCGATCGGCGCGGGAGCCAACCTTCCGTCGCTGTGGTGCCGGTACCTGCTCGGCGACGACCCCGACCCGGTTGCCGCCGTTCCCGGCGTCTTCTACCGGTGGACGGACGCCGATCTCCGCCACGGCCTCTGGCAGTGGCGCGAAGGCAGGCGCTCGGCGGCGGCCGGCGTGCTCCGCCCACGCCGCGGCGTCGTGCACGCCTTCGGCCAGCGCGCGGACCCCGGCCCGGGACTTGCGCGGCTGGTCGAGCTCGGAGGGCTGGCGCTCGCTCGCGATCGGGGTTCGCCTACTCCGGACCGCGGCTCAGTCGCTCGCGATCGGGGTTCGCCTACTCTGGATCCCGGCTCGCTCGCTCGCGATCGGGGTTGGCGCGGACGCGCCTGCCGAACCGGCGCGAGCCGGCTGCCTGTGGTCGTCGTCGGAGCCGGGCCGAACGGACTCGCGGTCGCCGCCCATCTCCATGAGGTGGGGATCGAGACTGTGTCGTTCGGCGAGCCGCTCGAGTCGTGGTGTGCGCACATGCCGGCGGGAATGCTCCTGCGCTCGCGCCGGCGTTCGAGCCACATCGCCGATCCGCACCAGGAGCTGACGATCGATGCCTACGAGCGGACTACCGGGGTGCGGGTCAGTGACCCCACGATCACGCTCGAGCAGTTCGTCGAGTACGGGCGCTGGTTCCAGCGCACCGCGGTTCCGGACGTCGACCGGCGTCGAATCGTCGAGATCGGACGAGACGGCGGCGTGTTCCGGGTGAGGGTGGACGACGGAGATGAGCTCGCCGCCTCGCGCGTAGTGGTGGCGGCCGGGCTGTCGCCGTTCCTGAACTGCCCTGAGCCGTTCGCCTCGCTGCCGGCGGCGGTGCGGTCGCATTCGTACGAGCACTCGGATCTGGCGGGATTCGCGGGCCTGCGGACCGCCGTGATCGGCTCCGGCCAGAGCGCGCTCGAATCCGCAGCGCTGTTGCACGAGGCCGGCGCGGCGGTCGAGGTGCTCGCGCGAGCTTCGTCGATCCGGTGGCTGGGCGAGCTCAGCGGCCAGGTGCCTGTCAGCCGCAGCGTCGGGCAGTGGCTGAAGGAAGCCGTATCGCTTCCTCCGACCGACGTCGGGGGTCGCCTGAACGGCTGGATCGCCGCGGCGCCGGACGCGTTCCGCACTGTCCCCGAGTCGCTCCACGCCACGATCTCGTACCGCTGCATCCGGCCGGCAGGCGCTGGGTGGCTGCAACCGCGGCTGGTCGGTGTGCGGATGTCGCTCGGCCGCTCCGTTGTGAGCGCTCGGATGGAAGGCGCCAACGTCGAGCTGTCGCTAAGTGACGGTTCGACGCGCGTGGTCGATCGCGTGCTGATGGGAACCGGCTTCACGATCGACGTCCGCCGCTACCCGTTCCTCGACGACGAGCTCCTGGCGCACGTTCAGCTCGCCGGCGGCTATCCCGTACTCGGGTCCGGGCTCGAGTCCTCGGTGACGGGGCTGCACTTCGTGGGCGCACCGGCTGCGTACTCGTTTGGGCCCGTGATGCGCTTTGTGGTCGGGTCGTGGTACGCGGCGCCGGCAATCGCGCGCCGGGCGGCCGGTCGCCGGCAACCCCCGATCCGGTTTTCATTCCCGCGCGGACTCGAGTCAGGCCGCCTCGGCTAGCACGGCTTCCTCGGCGACGTCGGCGGCGCGGTCGATCAGCTGCCTGACCTCGTCCTTCGGCTCACGGAAACGACCGAGAACGTACGCCGCGACGCGGTCGGGGTCCGTCGTCGGCGGGCGTCCCACACCGATCCTGATCCGGCTGAAGTCCGGCGAGCCGAGTCGCGCCCTGAGCGACTTGAGGCCGTTGTGGCCGGCGAGGCCGCCGCCGGTGCGGACCCGTATCTCGCCGAACGGGAGATCGATCTCGTCGTGGACCACGAGCACGTGGTCGAGGTCGACCTTGTAGGCACCGCGTGCCGGCCCAACCGAGTCACCGGCGTCGTTCATGTACGTCATCGGCTTGAGAATCGCCACCCGCGGCCCTCCCGGGACGGTCCTGCCCTCGGTCAACAGGCCGCGGTACTTCGACTTGGCCTTGGGCAGATCCCAGCGGTCCGCGAGTACGTCGGCGACCTCGAACCCGACGTTGTGACGGGTGCCGTCGTACTCGGCGCCCGGATTCCCAAGGCCGACGATCAGCCAATCGACTGGTGCTTCGCCCGGCACTCGACGGGCGGGCTACTCGCCCTCGTCCCCACCTTCGCTCTCGGGGGCGGCCTGTCCGCCGACTGCCTCCTCGGCCTCCGCGGCGGCCTCGCCCTCAGCCACGAGCTCGGTCTCCTGCTCGATCCCGGGCTCCTCCTCGAGCTGGAGCTTCGGCGGCGTGAGCGTCGCGATGACGGTCTCCGGATCGTCGAGCAGCGTGACCCCAGGGGGCGGGGTGACCGCATCGAGCGTCACCGTGTCGCCGATCACGAGCGTAGAGACGTCGTGGCGGATCGCATCGGGGATGTCGGTGGGAAGGGCCTCGATTGTGAGATCGCGCGTCACCTGCTCGAGCACGCCGCCCTCCTTGACGCCCGGCGATTCATCCGCGCCGACGAGGTCGAGCAGCACGGTGGCGCTGATAGCCACGTCGAGCCGGACCCGGAGCATGTCGATGTGGACGGTGCCGCCCGTGACGGGGTGGCGCGAGATGTCCTTGACAACCACGGGCGTGGCCGCGTCGCCGCCGATGCTCAACTCGAGCACCGCGCCGGCGTGCGCGAGCGTGTTCCGCAGCAGCCGCCCGTCGACCTGGAATGCAGCCGGGTCCTCGCCGCCGCCGTACACCACGCCGGGAACGTTGCCGCCGCGGCGCAGCCGACGGGCCGCCCGCGAGCCGGCTGGATCGCGGCGCTCCACTGCAAGCGCTGTCGTCTGTGCCGTCGCCATAACCGGCGAGTGATGGTAGCGAGCGAGCAGTTGTGAGGCCGCTCACAAGGCTCGCACGACCCCTTCACCCAGCGACAAGCGCGCGCTAAGCTTGACCTTATGTCGGGCGACGCTCAGCTCATGCTGATGATCGCCGGGATGCACCTCCTGGGGCTCGTGTGCGCGGCGGTGCTGATCATTCCCGCGCTGCGCGACGGTCCGGAGATCCCGCCGAAACGGCCGGATTCGGGTTCAGACGGTGGCTGGGGTCGCGGTCCTGACCTACCGCCGAAGCCGCCTGACGCTCCGCGGGGCGGCATCCCGCTTCCCGACGCCCAGCCGGCGCTCGTCCGTCTGCGCGATCACCGCACGCTGTCCGAGCAGCTCCCCAAGCGCGAGCGCCGGCCCTCCCGCGAGCCCGACCGCACGCCGGTCAGATCGCACTAGCCACCGCCGCGGGCCGAACCTAGTAATGGGCGGGACAGGCGGCATCGCTCGGGATCCGCTTACTGACCTCCAGCAGCTGAACGGTTAGGCCGCTGATCGGGTTGCCGGCGCGGCGTACCTCGACGCACTGCACGATCGGTAACGAGCCACCGACGTCCCATGCCACGCGCGCCGTCCCCTCGGTCCCGCCGAGTGAGAAGCTCGTCGACGGCTGGAGCTGGATGATCGAGACCGACCCGGGACGCTTGAGCGCCGCCGCGTTGACGGCGGCCCGCTCCCGGCAGGCCTGATCGTTCCGGCATCCTTGGACCGCGCCGACGATCGCGTTGACATCGCCCTTGGCCTCCAACTGCACCAGCGACGTGATCGCAGACTGCTCGGCGCTGTTCGCACTGAACACCCTCGCGAGCAGCGCGCTGATCACCAGGAACAGAAGGATCCCGACGACGATCCCGACGATGTAGACGCGACGCACCGCCCGAAGCTAAGCGCAACCGCGCGCGAATGTTCGCCGCGGTCGGCCTACTCACTCAATTCGAGGAACCGCTCCACCGACGCCTCCTGGTGATCGAGGCGCTGCGCGAGCGCGCGCGCATGCTCAGCCGCGGCCGCCAGGAAGTCCTCGACGCAACGCTCGGGGTCGTCGGCCAACGGATAGACGCGGATCACGTCCTGCTGGGCGCAGGCGATGCCCATCGGCGGCCTGCCCTCGGCGAGCGTGCGAGCGCTGCACACCGGCGTCACCAGCATGTGCAATTCGGGAGCGATCAACGCAGTCGGGAGCAGGCGGTGGGCGGGTAGGCGGACGGACAGCTCGATTGAGTGGTCGACGTTGACGTCGGAGCCGAGCAGCTCCCCGAGTGGCTCGCGCCACACGTCGAGCACGACGTCGGCGCTGAGGAGCGCGTCGCGCAATGCCGTGGCCTGCTCGATGTAGAGCCGCTCCGCGTCGGCTCGATCGTCGGCGTCGGCCAGGTCAAGATCGCACGGGACCCGCAGCATCTCGTTCGCCGCCACGGTCGTCCCGGCCGCGCGGCTACCGCGCGCGACGTAGGTCTGGAGGGTTCCGAGATCCCGCCGCCCGAGGAAGATGACTGTGACGGACTCGCTCAGCGGCAGCCCCCCAACCTTGAGCGATACCGCCACCGACGACGACTCGTCGAGAAGCGCCCGCCGAAGTAACTCCTCCGCTCCGCCTTCCTCGCGCCGTGAATCCTCTTCGAGCATCTCGGGTGCCTCCTCCCGATCCGTGCAGTTGCAGCAGGTTAACTTCTACCCCATCCCGCCGCCATATCCGTATGGATAGGTGGGTAGGCTCTCCTCACCATGAAGATTCTCTACAAGCCGTTCGGGATCATCGCCAGCATCATCGGCGCCAGGATCGCCAACAGCGTCTTCAGGGTGATGTGGTCTCGGATAGACGACGAGGAGCCGCCGCCGAAGGCGACGACGGCCGACGTGAGCTTCCAGAAGGCCGTCGGGGCCGCTGCGCTGGAGGCCGCGACGATGGCGGCCGTCGGGGCGGCGGTCGACCGTGCGAGCGCCCGGACGTTCCATCACCTGACAGGGATCTGGCCCGGCGAGCGCCGCCCGCCGGCGCGGCGCGAGCAATAACGCTCGAGCGTTGGCTTTCAACCGGCGGTAGCCCGCCGGCGACGCCCCCTACCAGTTCGTCATCGATGCCGTGACGATGTGCCGGAGGTCGTGTTCGGTCACCTCCTTGGGGGCTACCGCCAGCAGACGCTGTTGCGTGAGCGCGCCGGCGACGAGGTCGGGGATGTCGTCCTCGGTGTAGCCGAACTCGGCCACGCCCCGGGGAGCCTGGATGTCCCTCATGAGCGCGCGCAGGACATTGGGGAGCGTGTCGGGGCCGGCATCTTCGAGCCGCGCTCCCGAGAGAAGTTCGGCCACGTGCGCGTGGCGCTCGGGCATCGCGTCGTAGGTGAACCGGAACGCGGCCGGAGCAGTGACGATCACCGAGTGGCCGTGCGGCACGAACGGGTGGTCTTCCGGGTAGCCGCGAGGCCGGTATTCGTGCTTGACCGACGCGATCGGGTACGCGCAGGCGTGCGGGATGTGCACGCCGGCGGAGCCGAAGCCGACGCCGGCCATCGTCGCCGCCAGCATCATGAACCCGCGCGCCTCGACGTCGTCGCCGTCGGCGACCGCGCGCCGCAGGTACGAGCCACCGAACTCGAGCGCCTTCGCCGACCACACATCGGCGACCGGGTTCGAGCCCTGGTACGGGGGACGGTCATCGGGCGAGTCCGGGCGGGGACGGGTCTCGAACGGCTTGGACAGGAACGACTCCGCCGCGTGACATACGACGTCGAGCCCCGTCGAGGACGTCACCTCGGGTGCCAGGGAGCGGGACAGATCCGGGTCGACGATCGCCTGCGTCGGGCGCAGGTACCGGTGCGAGATGCCGGTCTTCACCTTCAAGTCCGGGATGTCGAGCACGGCCACCGTCGTCGCTTCAGAGCCGGTTCCCGAGGTCGTCGGGATCGCGAGGTGCGGCTTGAGCGGCGCCGGCGGCTTCTTCCCCGCCCCGACCGGCGCGTTGACGTAGTCCATCACCGGCGCGGGGTGGGTGGTCACAAGGTTTGCGACCTTGGCGGTGTCGATGCTGGAGCCGCCGCCCACCGACACGAACCCGTCGACCTCGTGCTCGAGCGCGAACTCGACCGCGGCCTGGAGCGACTCGATCGTCGGCTCGACGCGGGCGCGGTCGTAGAGGACGACCTCGATCCCCTCTGCCTCGATCAGCCCTTTGATCCGCTCCGGGTGCCCGAGGCCGGCGACGCCTCGGTCGGTGACCAGCATCACGCGCCGCGCGCCGAGGCGCTTGAGCTCCCAACCCGCTTCCGCCGACGCCCCCAGGCCGAATTTCACCGGCGTCGCCTCCATCGTGAAGATCGTCTCGTGCTCGACCGCCATCGCTTCCCTCCGGCTTGCGTTTC
>Ga0187777_10002278_pt1 | contig 12295 bp, 14 predicted proteins | sample 1015_Q2_SP5_10_M_FD_132416 | JGI IMG/M metagenome (GOLD analysis project Ga0187777, IMG submission 132416) | Tropical peat soil microbial communities from peatlands in Department of Meta, Colombia - 1015_Q2_SP5_10_MG | ecosystem: Environmental > Terrestrial > Soil > Wetlands > Peat | place...
ACGGATGCCCGCCATGACCGGCTTGGGCATGGGACGTGGATGCTGCTTGCAGTATTCGTGGCTCGTGACTACCGGCCCTGGCTCTCAGTAACTGGTATCTGCGCTGCGGGTTTCGGCTCGCGCAAGGAATGGATCCGAGAGCTTGTGACGGGCGGACGACGGTCTGCCCGTTATGGCTTTTAGAGGCACCCGGTTACAGACGGGCGCCGTCGAATTTCCTCAGCTCGAACTGTTCCGCGTCGACGCCGTCGAGGCAGCGCACGTTGAGCATTACCATGTCCTTGCCTCCGGGCCCTTTACCGTAGGCGTAAGACTGGATCCCGCACGTTTTGCAGAATGGGTGATGAATGGCACGCCTGTTGAACTGATAGTCTGTTGTCTCGTTTTCGCCGGAGAGAAGTTTGAAGTCGGGCATCGCGACGGCGGAGAACAAAGGGCCGAGCTTGCGGCAACGCGAGCAATTGCAGGTAATGACCTCTCCTATTTCGGCCTGCGCTTCATAGCGGACTTTCCCGCATTGGCAGCCACCGGTGTAAGTTTTTTTCATTGGTCTGCTCTTTTTTGCCCAACCGACAGCAGGCCGCGCCTGCATTTGCCATTGTGAAATGCCTCGCTTGACCGCCGGGTCCACAACCTAGTTTAACAATCCGGCACGGGAAAGGAGTTGCGTATGCCAGATCAAAAGACAGGGTTGGTCATAACCGCCCATCCCGGCGATTTTGTCTGGCGCGCAGGCGGCGCCATCGCGTTGCACGCAAAGCGCGGCTATCGGGTGAAGATTGTCTGCCTGTCATATGGCGAGCGCGGCGAGAGCCAGTTCGCCTGGAAAGAAGCAGGAGCCACGCTTGAAAAGGTGAAGGCCGGCCGCAAGGATGAGGCGGAGCGTGCCGCCAAGTTGCTTGGTGCCGAAATTGAGTTTTTCGACTGCGGCGACTACCCGCTCAAACTCAACGACGCCCATTTCGACCGCATGGTCGACATTTACCGCGAACTCAATCCGTCTTTTGTCCTCACCCACGCGCTTGAAGATCCGTATAATTTCGATCACCCGAATGCCGCGCACTTCGCGCAGGAAACGCGCGTGGTTGCACAAGCGATGGGGCACAAACCTGACGCCAAATACAAATATTCCGCGCCACCGGTCTTCCTGTTCGAACCGCACCAGCCGGAAATGTGCAACTACAAGCCCAATCTCATTTTGAAGATCGACGATGTGTGGGAGCAAAAATACAAAGCATTCCAGATCCTCGCCGCGCAGAAACACCTTTGGGCTTACTACGAACGGGTCGCGCTCAATCGCGGCATACAGGGAAGCCGCAATACGGGAGTTCCGATGACTTACGGCGAGGCCTACCAGCGGCTCTTCCCGACTGTGGAAGAAACGCTGGGATAGTCGCCGAAGCGAACAGGGACACAACAAAATCGGGAGATACAAATGAAGCCCGTCGTCGTCCGCAACATCAAGCGCGCTGACAGCAATGCAATCGGTACGCTCGCTGCTGTCGGCGTCTCCACTGCCCATGAAGCGCTGGGACGCTCGGGGCTGATGAAGCCGTATATGCGGCCGATATGGGCGGGCGCGCAGATTGCCGGCCCCGCCGTCACCGTATTGGCGCAGCCTGGCGATAATTGGATGATTCACGTCGCCGTCGAGCAATGCCAGAAAGGCGACGTTCTGGTAGTGGGCTGCACGGCTGACAATGCCGACGGCATGTTCGGCGAGCTGCTTGCGACCGCGTTGCGTGCGCGCGGCGTCATCGGGCTCGTTATCGACGCCGGTTGCCGTGACGTCCGGCCGATCTCCGAAATGCGCTTTCCGGTGTGGTCCAAAGCGATCTCGGCCAAAGGCACCGTGAAGGCGACGCTCGGCGCGGTTAACGTGCCGGTGGTCTGCGCAGGGGTCAATGTCGAGCCGGGTGACGTCGTGGTGGCCGATGACGACGGTGTAGTGGTAATTCCGAAGAAACTCGCGGTCGAGACAGCTCAGAAGGCGCAGAAACGCAAAGATGACGAAGATGGCAAGCGCAAGCAGCTGGAGGCCGGAACGCTTAGCCTCGATATGTACAAAATGCGCGAACCCCTCGCGAAAGCAGGACTCATGTACGTCGATCGGGCCGAAGACGCCTAAAAAGTGGGAACTCTTGCGAAAAAGCCCAAAACGCAAACGTACACGCGATTGTTTGCGGCTGGTGATTTTCGGGAACTCTTTTCGTGTTGGATAACGGTGCGTTAATAGCCGGCGGCGGCTTCGTCACGCAGCTGCCGTTTTCTTTACCTGTGCCTGGTTAGGTTGGAGCGCGAAAACCAATCGGAAATCGAGTATTTCGCGACAGCATTCAAGCGGTATTACGTGGCCACACCGCTGAAATGCGTAAGAATTTTCATAACAATTGAAGTAAATCCCGTACCCCATACGAAGCTTCTTCTTAACGGGGTGGCGATACGGTGCTGCCATCATCCACTCGATGACGATGTGATGATGTCTTGACGTCTAGAGTTCAGCCACATGGAGGAAGTGTGATGTCTAAAGTTTTTGCGTTCCTGAAGGATGAGTCGGGCGCCACCGCGATCGAATACGGCTTGATCGCTGCTGGCATCTCGGTCGTGATTATCGGCACGGTCAACGCGATCGGTTCGACCCTCAACGCGAAGTTCCAGTTCATCTCTGACAAGCTGCAGTAAGCGACCTAAAGCCGCCAAATTGGTTGAAGCCGCCTTTCATGGTGGCTTCTTCCTTTTTTAGCACTGGCTACTGAACTTGCAGACCCGCCGTCATCGATTGGCGGAGCTCCATGGCGCAATTCGCCGCCCGGCCCATTTCAACAACGACGTCAGCGAGACGCCCAGCGTCATCAATACAATGACCGGGACAAATGTCTTGTCCATCTCGAATACGTTGGCATAGCGCGTGATCATGAAGCCAAGCCCCGAGATGGTAGTATAGAATTCGGCAATGATCATGCCGATCAATCCGCGGCCGATTGCAAGGCGGATACCGGCGATAATATAGGGAACCGCGAAAGGCAGCAGGACATCGCGCCACACCTGCCACTCGCTTGAGCGGAAAGAGTGTGCCACTTCCAGCATATTCTTGTCGCATTCGCGCACGCCTTGATACGTGTTGATCAAGACCGGGAACACGGCAAACAAGAAGACGACGATAATCTTCGCCTTTAGATAAATACCGAACCACAGCACAAGCAGCGGAACAACAGCCACCAGAGGTGTTGCGTAAAGAGCGTTGATCGGCAGGTCGAGCGCCCAGTCGAGCCACTGCACGCGCGCCATTGCTATGCCAAGCGGAATGCCGACGATGAGCGCAATGGTCAGACCATAAAACATGACTTCCAGGCTTTGGCCGAGAAAGTAAGGCAGCTCACCTGACATCGTCGTTGTATAAAAGGCCGCGGCGATTTTTGTCGGATACGTGAAAAATATCGGATTGATGAAGGGGCCAACAATTTCCCAAACAATCAGGATCAGCACGACGAAGCCGTAGCGGAACAACGCCGGCCTTTGCCACCACGACACCTTGACTGCCGCAGTGCGAGAGGCGCTGCTGGTCAACTCGCCGCTATGAACCTGATTGGCAACGCTCATCCTGATGCTTCCTTCGCGCCGCCGGCGGTGGGCCTGGCCGGGTGGCCGCCACCACGCAGGGCGACGGCCTCCGGATAGAACTTAGAACGCCGCAGTCGGACACACCGGACCTTTCCACTCGCCAAGCTGCTCGATCGCCTTTTTGGCAAACGTCGTATCGACGATTTCTTCGTATTTCGGCGTCTTGCCTTCTTTAATGTTGCCGATCTTTGTCATCAGATCGGCAGTAAAGCTGACGCGTTCCGGGCTGAGCCCGCTGTTGGCATCCCATATGCACTGCTGCACAAGGAAGTCAAAGCTCTCGGACAGGATCTTTTCCGGATAGCCGGTCTGCTTCACCAGGATCGGCATGATCTTGGCTTTATCCGTGTACATGATTCGCGTCGCTTCGATGTTGGCCGATACCACCGCCTGCACGATGGCCGGCTTTTCCTTGATTGTCTTTTCCGTAGCCGACAGGAATGTGTAGAGCGTCTTTGGCTGCAGCTCCCACATGCGGCCAATAGCGTGCAGATCCGGTACCTTGCTTTTGGCGAGCATTTCCTGCTCGACATGCAGAATCGCGGTATCGACCTGATCGGCAACCAGTGCCGGCACGTCCTCGCTCGCGATGCTCACAAAGTTCACGTCCTTGGGATCAATCTTCGCGGCGCGCAATACGCTTCGGCTCAGCAGATCGGCAAAACCTCCCGGCTCCTGGATACCGATGCGTTTGCCCTTCAGATCCTCCATCGTCTTGATATTGGAGCGCACGATCATCGACGCTTCGAATTTCGGCAAATTGGCCGACAGAGCCTTTACCTCGGCGCCGTTGGAGCGTCCGATAATCGTCGGCGCGCCGGGAGTAAGGCCGAACTCGATGTTACCTGCGAGTATTGCCCGGTAGACCTTCACGCCGTCACCAAGCGATACGATGTCGACATCAAGGCCGGCCTTTTTATAGAGGCCGAGCTCCTTGGCGACGATGACCGGCATGTGGACGATATTGGGCGGCGATGTCGGAATCCCGATAGTGATTTTTTGCTGGGCGCCGGCCGCACTTGGCAGCGCGAGCGCGACGACGCCAAGCAGCAGAGCGACAGTCGAACAAAGTTTGTGCATGTTATCCTCCCAGGTTTTTTTCTTCTCGATATTGTGCGGTGCGCCTTATCGGCGGCGCACAGAATGGGCATTTCCCACTTAAGCGGGCATCTTGACCGATCATACCCCTAAAAACAACGAAGCCGACCTTCAGTCCCCGCCCCGCGGATCAGCCTGCCTTTGACGCCGGCACCCGGGCGTGCCTAATTGCGTTTCGTGATGCATCGGGCTGCCGCGATGGCCAAATTTGTCGCCGAGTACGGCAAGGACACCGATCCCCCTGCAGCTGATGGCCGATTGGATGGTCCGGCCTTTCACCGCAATCATGAACCAATCTGGTCAGCGATATCGGGTTTTCTGTCGACCCAAACCGGTGACGTGCTGGAAGCCGGCAGCGGTACCGGCCAGCACGTGACCGAGTTCGCACGCCGCGCACGAAACCTCACCTGGTGGCCGAGCGATATTTACGACTCTCACCTCAAAAGTATCGCCGCCTGGCGGACGCAATCGGGCCTCGAAAATCTGCGCGCGCCACAGCGTATCAACCTCGCCGATCCGCATTGGATCTGGACAGGAGATAATGCGCGCAATGGTCGGCTCACCGCCCTGCTGTGCATCAACGTACTGCACATTTCCCCATGGCCGGTGTCGGTAAATCTTGTCTCCGGAGCCGCACGGCTTTTGAAGGACGGCGGCCGGCTGTTTGTCTATGGCCCCTTTAAACGCGGCGGCGCACACACGGCGTCGAGCAATGCGCAATTCGACACCGCGCTGCGCACGGAAAATCCCGAATGGGGCGTGCGCGATGTTGACGATCTCAATGCACTGGCGCAACAAGTCGGGTTGACGGCGGCGGAAATATCGCCGATGCCAGCAAACAATCTCGTGCTGGCGTTCACCCGTCCGTTTCGACAGAATTAGGCGAAAGCAAAAAGAACGAACCAATGGCAACTGAACCGATCCACGACATTGCCCATCTTGGCCACGTCGAGCTCCTTACGCCCAAGTTTGAGGAGAGTCGCAGGTTCTTCATTGACATCATGGGCATGACCCAGAGCGGAGAGAAGGGCGACAGTGTCTATTTGCGTGGCTGGGATGACTATGAGCGGTATTCACTCAAACTGACGGCCTCGAAAACCTCCGGCCTTGGCCATGCGGCATTTCGGACACGCTCGCCGCAGGCGCTTGAACGGCGCGCGGCGGCGTTGAAAGGCTCCGGATTTGACATTGGGTGGAGCGACGGCGACCTCGGTCACGGCAAGACGTTCGTTTTCAAGGACCCGGACGGCCACAGGTTTGAGATCTATTACGACACTGAATGGTATGAGCCGCCACCGGATCTTAAGCCGGCGTTGAAAAACCAGGCGCAGAAATTTCCGGCGCGCGGCATTAATGCGCGCCGGATCGACCACTTCAACGGCCTCGCCGTCGACATCAAGGCCAACCGCGAATTCTTTCAGAACTATCTCGGTTTCATGCTAACCGAGCGGATCGTGCTCGATGACGGCAGCGAAGCCGGCATGTGGATGACCGCGACCAACAAGTCTTACGATTTTGCCTATACGCGCGACCACACGGGCACCAAAGGGCGCCTGCATCATGTGACCTTTGCGCTCGATGCGCGCGAGGACGTTCTCCGCGCTGCCGACATTTTTCTGGAGAACGGCGTCTATATCGAGACCGGTCCGCACAAGCACGCGATCCAGCAGACATTCTTCCTCTATGTCTACGAACCCGGCGGGAACCGGGTTGAGGTTTCCTGTGCCGGTGCGCGGCTTGTACTGGCGCCGGACTGGAAACCGATCACCTGGACCGAAGCCGAGCGCAAAAAGGGCCAAGCCTGGGGACTGCAGACCATCAAATCATTCCACACCAAGGGAACGCCGCCGGTGGCCGGATTTCCGGACTCCTGAACGGCGAGCTTTCACATGACCCGTCGCAACACACCGCGCGTTTCATTCATCGGCTTTGGTGAGGCAGGCCAGGCAATCGCATCCGGGTTGCGTGATACTGGCATCGAACGTATCGCAGCCTGGGATATCCTGTTTCCTGAAGCGGCTGGGGCCCGGCTCAAGAGTGCGGGTGAAGCGATTGGCGTGCGCGTAGCGCCATCGGCTGGCGACGCGGTACGTGACAGCGACATGATCATCTCTGCGGTCACGGCCGCCTCAAGCCTGGAAGCCGCGCGTTCGGTGGCGCCCCATCTTGCGGGTAATCCCTACTATTTGGACATCAACTCTGTCTCACCGGGCCGCAAGCAGGAAACAGCCGCGCTGTTGGGCGAACGCGCCCGCTATATCGACATAGCCGTCGTTGCGCCAATCCACCCTGACCGCCATCGTACGCCACTGCTGATATCCGGCCCGCACGCTGAAGGAATCTCGCCGCTGCTGCGCGAACTGGAGATGCAGCTGACGGTGGTCGGCCCTGAGGTCGGATCTGCAGCCGCAATCAAAATGATCCGTAGCGTGATGATCAAGGGCATCGAAGCTTTGACGCTGGAATGCTTTCTTGCCGCGGCCCGGGCCGGGATTTTGGAAGAAGTGACGGCATCGCTCAAGAACAACTATCCGGGCCTCAACTGGGTGGAAATCGCCGACTACAATCTTGAACGCATGGCTAGCCATGGCGAGCGGCGCGCCGCGGAAATGGAAGAGTCCGCGGCAACCCTGCGGCAGCTCGGCCTCGACCCGCTCATGGTGGATTCAACGGTCAAACGCCAACGTGAAATGGGCGCCATGGGCAAGCACGAAGCCTTACGACAAACGCTGAAATCGGGCCGCGCCGCGATGCTTAGCGCGATCAGCGCGCTTGCCAAAGGAAGGCACTGAGCTACCGGCCCAAATGAACGCATATTCAGGTTCACGTCGCCTCAAACCGCAAAATTCTTGTAATCGGCGTATGTCACCACCTACTATGTTTCGTCTCATTGTCGGGAGGAATGACATGACGATTAGAAATCTTGCCTATACCGCACTCGTCGGAGCGGCTGCCGTCGCATTCGTGATCGGCTCGGCTGTGCCCAGCGAAGCAGCCAAGAAGAAGAAAGCGGCGGCTGCGCCGCCGCCGCAACCCGCGTCGTGCTTGATGTTGCCGGAAGGACCCGTTTGCGCAACCAAGGGCGGCATGAAGTTTACATACGCCAGCGCATGCTACGCTGCGAAGGATGAGGCGACCGGAGCCAAACCGGGCGCGTGCAAGGCCGCAAAGGCTGCAAAGTCGGGCGGCGGGAAAAAGAAGAAAAAGGCATAAGTGCAATCGCGGATTGTCGAACAGGAAACGGGCCGCTGTCACACAGCGGCCCGCTTTCATTCCATCGCTTGACGCGATGATTTATTTTTTGCGCGGCGGTATTTGCAGCAATTCCGCGATCTGCTCCTTGGTCAGCGGCTGGTCGAGGAACTTCAGTTTCACCGCATCGGCGATAGCGCCGTCCAGATCGGCAAACTTGTCGGTCTGCAGCGTTTCCTTCGGCTGGAACTTGTCCATCGACTCCTTCAGCACTTCGACCGGTTGATTCATCTTCTTGGAATACATCTCAACCGCTTTTGGATCGGAATACATCCAATCCACTGCTTCGCGATAAGCTTCCATGAAGCGCATGATGGCGTCGCGCTTCGTTTTGAGCGAGTCGGCATTAACAATCAGAGTGCGTACGGTCTGGCCCCGCAATGACGGCACGTCGCTGCCGCGCGCCACGATGCGGATTTTTCCTTCTTTCAACTCCCGTAAGCCGAACGGGGGCGCCGCCCAGCCAATATCGACCTGGCCGGACATCACCGCAGTCAGCGTGGCGGCCGGACCGCCGGTCGCTGTCGGCTTTGCCTTCGTGCCGAGCTCGCTGACAAAGGCAATCACAATGTTGTTTGAGCTTGAACCGTTGGTCGAATAAGCGAGCGTCGTCTCAGGCGTTGAATCTTTCAGGCTTTGAATTTTCGAATCCGCCTTAACGTACCAATACAGGTCGCCCGTGCCGGTGAATGCCGGCGCGAGAATGCGTACCGGTGCTCCCTTGGCGAACGCTCGCATGACGCCCGCTGCGCCGACGCCCGCGCCAATATCGGCGCTGCCCGAGATCACAGCTTGAATGGTTTCGCCAGCGCCCTGCGTGCCGGTATTTTCCAGCACGAGTCCGTGTTTCTTGAAAATTCCCGCATCCTGGCCAAGCGTAGGTGCCTGGTTTTCCCAATTGTTAATTTGGCCGATAACGACCTTAAGTGTGTCTTCCGCCGAGGCTTGTCCGGCGCCCAAAGCGAGCGGCAGCGCGAAGCCGAGTGCGCCAATGATGATCCTGAAGCCTTTCATGCGTGTCCTCCATGATTTTATTGTTGTCGCTCCCCTGATTGGGCAGCATTCAACACCGAGACACTTCCGCGGGAAAGTCTAAATTGTCAGCGTCGACGCTTCCTGGCGGTGCGTTTCGGCCTGCTTTTGGCGCTTGCCGGCTTGGTTCTTGCGTTTTTTGCCTTAACGGTGAGACCACCGGACTTGTTGGCCACCCGCATCGACCAGTATTCCCACGACCGCGTGAGACCCGTGGTCTTGGCGCTGATCTGTCCGGCCAATTTCGTTTCACCGGGCGAAAGCGAGGCGATGCCGGATCCGATTGTCATCGCACGTACTTGATATTCGGCATTCCGCGCAGAAAAAATGGAACGGAATATGCAGTCGCGCACGCTGGTTCCGGCAACAGTTACTCCGTGACGCATCATGAGCACCATGAAGTGTTTGCCCAGTGCGCGGGCGAGCGAAGCGCCCTCCTCCGGCTGCACCACCAACATATTGGTGTCACCGAATTCATCACGTTGATCCCAGAACGGTGGACGGATTCCGCCAACCGCGCCGAGGTGGAATATCGGCACGTAGTCGGTGCCGGTGGCAAGCAATGGCATGAAAGCCGGACAATGGTGATGGCAGACCGAGTTGACATCGGGTCGGGCCTTGTAGATTTCACCGTGGATCACCCTTTCGGAATATTGCCCGACTCCTGGATCCCGAATCGGCTGCGATTCAATGTCGTATTCGATGAAATCCTCCGGTGTCACCAACTCGGGGGCTCGCGAGCGCGACAGCAGATAGCGGGTGGGATTTTCCGGGTGCCGCATGCTGACGTGGCCGAAGGCGTCGATCACGCCCTCGTTGGCGACGATGCGGTTGGCGAGCGCAAGCTCACGGCGGGCCTCCAAAAGCGTACTGGACACTGAAATTTCCTCTTGGATTCACTGATGGGTTGACGTCCCACATTATAGGACAAGGCGGGCGCCGAACCAGTGCGCATGGAGAGCTTGACAGATCACACTGGTTAGGGACGCTTCTCATCGACATGGCACCGTCTGCACAAATTGTCATCGACCGCGTGAACCACCTTTATCGCCCGCAGCACGGGCGCGAGGTCCTGGCGCTTGATCAGGTCTCGCTCGAAGTCGGCAATCGCGAATTTGTTGCTTTGCTCGGTCCCTCCGGTTGCGGCAAGTCCACGTTGCTCTATCTGATCGGCGGTTTCTTGCCGGTCGAAACCGGCACGATCCTGATCGACGGCAAAAAGGTCACAGGCCCTGGCCCCGACCGCGGCATCGTTTTCCAGCACTTCGCGCTGTTCCCGTGGAAGACCGTGCGCGGCAACATTCTTTATGGGCTGGAACGGCAAGGCATGCCGAAGGCGGAGCGTGAAAAGCGCACCATGGATTTTATTGAGTTAGTGGGGCTCGCAGGTTTCGAAGACAGCTATCCATCGCAGCTCTCCGGCGGCATGAAACAACGCACCGCGATCGCTCGCACGCTTGCGATCGATCCGAAGATTCTGCTCATGGACGAGCCATTCGGCGCACTCGACGCGCAGACGCGCGGATTAATGCAAAGCGAACTCCTGCGCATTTGGCAGCGCACACCGAAAACGGTGATTTTTGTTACCCACGACGTGCAGGAGGCTGTCTACCTCGCCGATCGGGTCGCGGTGATGTCAGCGCGGCCCGGCCGTATCAAGACCATCGTCGAAACCAAGTTCGACAAAGACAATCGGGACATTCTCAAGAGCAAGCTTTTCGTCGAGAAGGTCGACGAGATCTGGAACCTCGTAAAAGAAGAGGCAATCAAGGCGCAGGAAAAGCGATCTTTCTCACAGGAGGCCGAGCCTTGAACGAGACCGGGAACGCACTGTTGCGCTATCTGCCGTTGGTCCTGCTAGCGATCGCGTGGGAAGCTGTGTCGCGTTTCGGCCTGGTTTCAAGCAGCGCTTTGCCATCCTTATCCGACGTGGTCCGCGCTTGGATCGACCTAGTCAAGGATGGTGAGCTCATCACCAATGGCTTGGCTTCCCTCTATCGTGCAGCAGCCGGGCTCGCGCTTTCGATCGCGCTCGGCAGCGTGCTTGGAATTTTCATGGCCTGGTGGAGGCCGGTGAATGTTCTGATCTCCCCCATCGTCGAGATTTTTTATCCGCTGCCGAAATCCGCGCTGATTCCGGTGACAGTGATCTGGCTCGGCTTTGGCGACGGTTCCAAAATCCTTCTGATTTTCCTCGGCTGCATGCTGCCGGTAACGATCGGTGCTTTCAATGGCGCCCGATCGAGCGAACAGGTCCTGGTTTGGTCGGCGCGCTGCATGGGAGCAAGCCGCCTGCGGACTTTGTGGGATGTTGTGCTGCCGAGCGCCATGCCGGAATTGCTCAACGGCATCCGCACAGCGCTGGCGCTATCGTTCATCCTGTTGGTATCGTCGGAGCTGATCGTGGCACAGAAGGGCTTCGGCTTCCTGATCGGGTTTCTCGGGGCCAATGGCAACTATGATGCAATGTATGCGGTCGTGCTGACGGTCGCCTTCCTCGGCTTCGCCGCCGATAGAATTTATCTCCTTATCACCGAGCGGGCATTAGCATGGCGGGCGTCGTAGTCAGCGATAGGCCGAATGGCCTGCCCGAGAAGGCTGCGCGGGCGGCATACACCTTGTTCTGGGCGGGCGCGCGAGTCTTCTCGATTGTGTTGCTGCTTGCGGCGTGGGAAATCCTCGCCCGCAGCGGCACCTTTACGCCGTTCCAGTTGCCGGCCTTTAGCCGCGTTCTGGCGCGTATCTGGGACGATGCCCTCTCCGGCGATCTTGCGATCAATAGCGCCCTTACCCTTTACCGCGCTCTCACCGGATTCCTCATCGCCGCGGTCGGCGGGGTGATGCTCGGCATGGCGATGTCACGCAACACTTTGGCGCGGTGGTTCTTTGACCCAATCATTTCTGTTGGCTTCCCGATGCCGAAAATCGCCTTTCTGCCGGTCGTAATGTTGTGGCTTGGTGTCTTTGACATCTCCAAGATCACAATGATCGTGTTTGACGCAATTTTTCCCGTGGTGGCGGCCACGGTGATTGCCATCCAGGGCGTCGAACGCGAACTGATCTGGTCCGCTCGCAACATGGGCGCGCGCGACAGCGAACTGCTGTGGCAGATCATTTTGCCGGCAGCGCTGCCGACGATCATGACCGGCCTGCAGGTCGCTCTGCCCCTGTCTCTAATTGTTGCCGTCGTGACTGAAATGTTGATGGGGGGATACGGACTCGGGGGTGCAATGATGACCGCTTCGCGTTTTGCCAATTCCACGGCAGTGTTTGCCGGCATCGTTGAGATTGC
>Ga0187777_10002279_pt1 | contig 12294 bp, 11 predicted proteins | sample 1015_Q2_SP5_10_M_FD_132416 | JGI IMG/M metagenome (GOLD analysis project Ga0187777, IMG submission 132416) | Tropical peat soil microbial communities from peatlands in Department of Meta, Colombia - 1015_Q2_SP5_10_MG | ecosystem: Environmental > Terrestrial > Soil > Wetlands > Peat | place...
ATGGCCGCCGGGATCTGGGCGGTCTCGCGGGGGACCCGCAAGCTCGGCTGGCTTGCGGTCGCCGCCGGTGTGGTCGGGATCGCCCTCGGGATCCTCGCCACGAGGGCGAGCGAGTCGAACCTCCACAGCGTCGTCGACTGGTCGTCGCTCCTGGCGGCGATGCTCGTCTTCGCGACGCCGCTGACGTATGCGGCGATCGGTGGGATGTTCTCCGAGCGGAGCGGTGTCGTGAACATCGGCCTCGAGGGAATGATGCTGATGGGCTGCTTCTTCGGCGTCCTCGGCGCCGACAAGCTGCACCACTGGTACTGGGGCATCGCCGTGGCCATGGTCGCCGGCGGACTGATGGCGCTCGTGCACGCGTTCGTCTCGATCCACCTTCGGGCCGACCAGATCGTCACGGGGACGGGGATCAACTTCCTCGCCCTCGGCCTGACGGGGTACCTCTACATCCGCATCTACGGCGCGAACGGAACGCCGGGCTCGATCTCGCAGATCCCGAACGTCGACATTCCCGGCGCCAGCCATCTCGGGATCATCGGGCAGGTCTTCGGCGACCTCAACCTGATGATCTGGCTGTCGTTCCTCCTCCTGATCGTCTCGTCCATCTTCATGTTCAGGACGCCGTTCGGGCTCCGCATCCGCTCGGTCGGCGAGCATCCGCGTGCGGCGGACACGGTCGGGATCTCCGTCTACGCGGTTCGCTACGGCGCGGTGATCCTGTCCGGGATGCTCGCCGCGCTCGGGGGCGCCTACCTCGCCGTCGGCTACGTCGGGTCCTTCACCGAGAACATGACTGCGGGGCGCGGCTTCATCGCGCTCGCGGCCCTGATCTTCGGGAACTGGCGGCCGTTCGGCGCGTTCGCGGCAGCGCTGCTGTTCGGCTTCTCGACCGCGCTCGCGTTCCGGCTCGCACAACCGGAGTCGTGGGCGAGCGCCGCCATCCTGTTCCAGGGGCTGCCGTACGTGTTGACGCTGATCGCCGTCGCCGGCGTGATCGGCCGCTCGATCCCGCCCAGGGCGAGCGGCCGGCCGTACGTCAAGCAGTAGCCGCCCCGAGCAGTCCGCCGCCTCCTTCGGTTCACGACACGTCCGGCAGGTGCAGCGGCTTGAATATGCCGCTGCCGGATGACCACGGAGCGGAATCCGTACTCGAGCAGTCGAGCGCGCGCCTGGACCGGCATCGTGCTGGGCTTTCTGGGCGTCCTCTGTGTCCCGGCGGCCGTGTACGTCTCTGACCGCTCCAACCGTGTCGGCCTGCTCGACGCCGCGTACGCGGTGCCGTTCGCCTTCGTCCTGGGCGTCCTCGCGTTCGGGATGGCGTCGCGCGCCCGCCACAACCTCGCGTGGCTCCGCCTGGACGGACGAGGGACGAAGGCGGCCGCGCTCGGAGTCTTCCTCGGCGTGCTCGCGCTCGCGGTTGCCGTGACCGCGGCGCTCTCGGTCGGCTTCTACGAGGCGATCGTCTACTACCAGCGGCACCACTAGAACGCCTAGAATCGGCCGGCCGCCATGTTCGAGATCGGAAGCAGCCTCAAGGAGGCGCGCCTGCGCCAATCGCTCGACCTCCTGGAGGTCGAACAGGCGACGAAGATCCGGAGCAAGTACCTGCGGGCGCTCGAGGACGAGCAGTTCGACGTGCTCCCCGCGCAGACGTACGTCAAGGGTTTCCTCAGGTCCTACGCGGAGTACCTCGGCCTCGACGGACAGCTGTACGTGGACGAGTTCAACTCCCGCTACGTCATCGGCGAGGACGAGGCACCCGCGCGCCCGCGGCGATCGCCGCCGCCGCCACGCCGACGGGTCCAGTCCCGGGTCGTCCTGCTCACCCTCCTCGGGATAGCCCTCGTCACGGCGCTCGTGATCGTGGCGTGGACCCGCGGCGGATCGGGCAACCAGCGGATTCCGGGTCTCGCGTCGGCGAAGACGTCGACGACGTCGACCACGAGCTCCACTCAGACCCGCACGCGCGCGCGGAGAGTTGCGCATCTCCTGATCACCGCGAACATCGACTCGAGCTGGCTCCAGGTCCATCGCAACTCGGCGGCAGGCCCGATCGTGTTCCAGGGGACGCTGGAGAAAGGGCAGCAGCAGCTGTTCACGGGACGTCGCCTGTGGATCGACATCGCGCGCCCCGAGGTACTGACTGCGATGCTGAACGGAAAGTTGATCCAACTCCCGACGGGCGGTGCGAAGCGAATCATCGTGACAGCCCGCGGCCTGCACGTCGCTGGCTCGTAACCCCGGACCGCCCGATCGCCCGCGGGCCGTCGTGGTCGTCACGGGCAGCGAGCTCGTGCGAGGCGACCGGACCGACCTCAACGGGCCCTTCCTCGCCCGCGAGCTACTAAGGCTCGGCTTCGAGCCGGCGCGAATCCAGATCGTCGGCGACCGCGAGGACGAGCTGGAGGACGCGCTGCGGGACGGGCTACGCGCCGATCTGTGCGTCGTCTCGGGCGGGCTCGGGCCGACGCACGACGACAGGACCGTCGCGCTCGTGGCTCGGGCGGCAGCGGTCGGCCTTCGGCTCGACGAGCGCCTCTTCGAGGAGATCGGCTCGATCTCGCGGGTCTTCGCGGCTCGCACCGGCCGTCCCTACGCCGACTTCGAGCCGGGGGTGCGCAAGCAGGCGACGATTCCCGAGGGCGCGATCGACCTCGGGCTGGCGGGCACCGCGCCCGGGCTCGTGCTCGAGACGACAGGAGCGGTCGTCGTCGTGTTGCCCGGGCCGCCGTCCGAGCTGCAACGGCTGTGGCCTCGAGCGCTCGAGACGGAGCCGGTACGGGCGCTGCTCCGCCGCGCGGTCCCGCCGGAGCGACGGTACCTCCGACTGTTCGGGGTCAGCGAGTCCGCCGTCGCGAAAGCGCTCGCCGACGCCGGTGGAGACGGCGCCGGCGTCGAGGCGACGATCTGCGCCCGCGACTTCGAGATCCACGTGGACATCCTGGTCGAAGCCGGCGCGGAGAGCCGCGCCGACGAGCTGGCGGAGCGTCTCCTGGAGCCGATCCGCGACTCGCTCTTCGCCGAGCGGGAGGTGTCCGTCGCCGAGCTCGTCCTCGGTCTCTGCCGCTCGCGCGGGTTGACGCTCGGCACGGCGGAGTCGTGCACGGGCGGGATGGTGGCGGAGCGGCTGACGGCGATTCCCGGGTCGAGCGACGCCTTCGTGGGAGCGGTCGTGGCGTACTCGAACGACCTGAAGGAACGCGAGCTCGGCGTGCCGGCCGAGGTGCTCGCGCGCTTCGGTGCCGTGTCGGCGGAGACAGCGGCCGCCATGGCCTCTGGCGCGCGCGGGGCGCTCGGCGTCGACGTCGCCGTCGCGGTCACAGGGGTCGCCGGTCCCGGCGGAGGCACCGACGAGAAGCCGGTCGGCCTCGTCTATGTCCACGTCGTCGGGCCGGACGGAGAGCACGCGGCGGACTTCCGCTTCCCGGGCGATCGCAACGCGGTCAGGCACCGTGCGACCGCGTGGGCGCTCCACCTGGTCCGGCGCGTTCTGACACAGGATCGGCAGGAAGGTGCGTGAGCTCCGCCGGTAGCGTGGAACGTCGTGATCGGCTGCGGCTCTTCTGCGCGCTCAGGCTGCCGGCGGACACCCTCGACGCGCTCGAGGCCTGGTCACGGCGCGAGCTCTCGGAGCGCATCGTCGCGCGGACGAACCTCCACGTCACGCTCGCGTTCTTGGGTGCCCGGCCGTCGGCCGAGCTGGCGGAGATCTGCGGCGCGACTCGCGCCGCGGCCGCAGCGGCCGGACCGGTCGTCCTCGAGCCCGCGGACTACCGCGAGACGCGGAGCGTCGGGATGGTCGTCCTGGCGGACCGGGAGGGTGTCGCCGCCGCGCTCGCGGCGGACCTCCACGGCCGGCTCGAGGCGCTCGGCGTCTACGAGCGCGAGCGACGTCAGTGGGCCCCGCACGTCACGGTCATCCGCTTCCGGGAACGCCCCGGGCTCCGCCCGCCGCTCCCCGCGCTCGGGCCGTTCAGTCCGTCCGACGCGGCTGTTTACCTTTCTCGGCTTCGCTCCTCCGGAGCGGAGTACGAAGTCGTCGAATCGTTTGCGCTAGGAGGTTGAGCCAGGTGGATCGTGAGCAGGCTCTTGATGTCGCCCTCGGTCAGATCGAGCGGCAGTTCGGCAAGGGCTCGGTGATGCGGATGACCGATCAGGCGGCCGTCTCGATCGGGGCCATCTCCACGGGCTCCCTGGCCCTCGACCTCGCGCTCGGGATCGGCGGTCTCCCGCGCGGCCGCATCGTCGAGGTGTTCGGCCCAGAGTCGTCGGGGAAGACGACGCTCGTCTACCACGTGATTGCCGAGGCGCAGCGGCGCGGCGGCATCTGCGCCTTCATCGACGCCGAGCACGCGATGGATCCGTCCTACGCGAAGAAGATCGGCGTCAACATCGACGACCTGCTCGTCTCCCAGCCCGACACAGGGGAGCAGGCGCTCGAGATCGCGGAGCTCCTGATCCGATCGGGCGCGCTCGACGTGGTCGCAGTCGACTCCGTCGCTGCGCTGACGCCGAAGGCCGAGATCGAGGGCGAGATGGGCGACACGCACGTCGGGCTGCAGGCGCGGCTCATGTCGCAAGCGCTGCGCAAGCTCGCGGGCACGCTCAACCGCACCGACACGATCTGCCTGTTCACGAACCAGCTGCGCGAGAAGATCGGCGTCATGTTCGGCAATCCGGAGACGACGCCGGGCGGTCGCGCGCTGAAGTTCTACTCGTCGGTACGGCTCGACATCCGCCGGATCGAGACGCTGAAGGAAGGCGTCGAGGCGATCGGCAACCGCGTGCGCGTGAAGGTCGTGAAGAACAAGGTCGCGCCGCCGTTCAAGCAGGCCGAGTTCGACATCATCTACGGCTCGGGGATCTCGTGGGAGGGCACCGTGCTCGACACGGGGCTCGAGCGGAAGATCGTCCAGAAGTCCGGCTCGTACTTCTCGTTCGACGACGAACGCCTCGGCCAAGGTCGCCAGAACGCGACCGCGTTCCTTCGCGAGCATCCGGACGTCTGCGAGGCGATCCTCGCCCGCATCCAGACCGAGGTGGGCTCCGGGCAGGTCGTCTCGGCGAGGTTGCTGCCCTCGGCCACCGTCGCCGAGACGAACGGCAAGGTCGCCAAGGAGGAGGTCGAGGAGAAGGCCTCGGTCTAGCGTGCCGCTCGTCACCGCGCTGAGCGGCGCCGGCCGCGATCGGGTCGTCGTCGAACTCGACGGAAGCCCCTGGCGGGCGCTCCCCGCAGCTGTTGTCGTCCGGGCACGTCTGCGTGTCGGAATGGTGGCCGACCGTGCCACGTTCCGACTGGTTCGACGAGAGCTGCGCCGCGTCGAGGCATCGCGAGTCGCGACGCGCGCGCTGGCGGCGCACGACCGTTCGGCGCAGTCGATCGACGCGCGGCTCGAGCGCGCAGGCTTCGCGCGCGGCATTCGGTCCGAGACGATCGAGGAACTGGAGCGCTCGGGAGCGCTGGACGATGCCCGCTTCGCCCGGAGGCGAGCGGAGCTGTTGGCCGAGCGCGGGTACGGAGACGCGGCGATCCGCGCGGATCTTGGGCGCGCCGGGCTCGCCGGGGAGCTCGCGGCCGAGGCGATCGCCGAGCTGCCGCCAGAGCGTGACCGGGCACTGGCCGTCGTCCGGAAGCGAGGGCCTGGGGCCCGGACCCGCCGCTACCTCGCCGCCCGCGGCTTCGACGAGGAGGCGGTGGCGGCAGCGTGGCCGGCTTCCTTTGCGTCGGACTCGTGACGGCGGTAGGATGGGTGTGCCTCATCCGATGTTTTTGCCTGCATAACGGCTTTTTCCGAATCGTGACAGTTCAGTGAATTCGCCTTCGACCTCCAACCGAACCGACACCGAAAGGCAGCAGACAGCGGCGCTCTAGCACACGCTCCGCCGAGCCGAAGGTGTCGGCTCGTAGCACGGATTCGGGACATACCGCGTGCCGGCACGCACCGGGTGTGGTCGTCGCAACCCATCGGACACCGCGACCCAGGAGCCCGGCATGCTCATCGCCATCGGGATCGTGATCGGCCTCATCGTCGGCGCGGTCGTGTGCGCCCTCGTGCTCGTCGGGACGTCGAAATCGCGACTCGGTCGTGCTCGACAGCTCCGTCACCAAGTCGTCGACGACGCGCAGCGTGAAGCCGACGCTCTTCGTCGCGAGGCGGAGATCGGCGCACGCGAGGAAGCCGTGCGACTGCGTGCCGAGATCGACGCGGAGGTCTCGGAGCATCGCGCGCGGATCGTCAAGGTGGAGGAGCGCGTCCTCACGAAGGAAGAGGACATCGACCAGAAGCTGACGGAGATCGCGCGAAGGGAGCAGGGGCTCGCCGACCGGGAGACGAACCTCCGGGAGCTGCAGGAGCAGCAGAAGCTGGCGAAGCGCGAGCAACTCGAGCAGCTCGAGCGAATCTCGGGGATGACGGTGGGGGAGGCGAAGCAGTACCTGCTCGAGCGCTCCGAGGATCTCGTCCGGCACGAGCTCGCCCGCCAGGTGCGCCAGCTCGAGGAGGAGGCGCGCATCGAGGCAAAGCGGCGTGCGCGCAATCTCGTTGCCGACGCGCTCCAGCGCGTTGCCGCGAGCCACGCAGCCGAGACGACGGTGTCGGTCGTCGAGCTTCCGTCGGACGACATGAAGGGGCGGATCATCGGTCGGGAGGGTCGGAACATCCGCTCGCTCGAGCACCTGACCGGCGTCGACTTCATCATCGACGACACCCCGAACGCCGTCGTGCTCTCGTCGTTCGACGGGATCAGGCGCGAGATCGCGCGCCAGACGCTGCTGAAGCTGATCGAGGACGGCCGCATCCACCCGGCGCGGATCGAGGACACCTACTACGCGTCGAAGGCGGAGATCGAGGAGCACATGCTGCATGCGGGCGAGCAGGCGGTCTTCGAGGCGAACTGCGGCGACTTCAACGAGGAGCTCGTCAAGATCCTCGGACGGCTGCGGTATCGCACGAGCTACGGGCAGAACGTCCTCAAGCACACGCTCGAGGTCGTCCATCTCGCGGGGATCATGGCCGCGGAGGTGGGCGCGTCCGTGAAGGTGACGAAGCGCGCCGCCCTGCTCCACGACCTCGGCAAGGCGATGACGCACGAGATCGAAGGGTCCCATGCGTCGATCTCTGCGCAGCTCGCTCGTCGTTACGGGGAGACGCAGCACGTCGTCCACGCCGTCGAGGCGCACCACTACGAGGTCGAGCCGCAGACAGTGGAGGCGGTGCTGCTGATCTCCGCCGACGCGATCTCGGCGTCGCGTCCGGGAGCGCGCGGCGAGAGCCTCGAGCACTACATCAAGCGCCTCGAAGCGCTCGAGCAGCTCGCCGCCGAGAAACCCGGAGTCGAGAAGGTCTACGCACTCCAGGCCGGTCGCGAGATCCGCGTGATCGTACGACCCGGGGAGGTCGACGACGACGGTGCGGTCCTCCTCTCGCACGAGATCGCGCGGGAGATCGAAGACCAACTCGAGTATCCGGGCCAGGTGAAGGTGACGGTGATCCGCGAGAGCCGAGCCGTCGACGTCGCCCGAAACGCGACTGGCCAGATGAACCACGCGGCGTAGCAGTTTCGCGCCGACGCCCGCGCTAGCCTCGGCTCGCCATGTCGACACCCGTCTGGCGCAACCGGAACTTCGTGCTCTTCGAGACGGGGAGGTTCCTCTCGAGCTTCGGCAGCTCGCTGTCGACGATTGCCTACCCGCTGCTCGTCCTGTCGCTGACGCACTCGCCGGCCAAGGCCGGACTCGTCACGTTCGCGCGTTCGATCCCCCAGCCCGTTTTCAGCCTTGTCGCCGGCGCTGCTGCTGACCGTGGCAATCGCCGGCGTCAGATGCTGGTGGCAGACGGGATCCGCTTCGTCGCGCTCGCGACCCTGGGCACGCTCGTTCTCGTCGGCAGCGCGCACTGGTGGCTGGTCGCAATTGTCGGGCTGATCGAAGGAGTTGGCTCCACGACGTTCATGGCAGCGAGCGCCGGCGTCTTGCCCGCAGTCGTGCCGAGGCATCAACTGCCCGACGCCATCGGTGCGCGTCGGGTCTGGGGGTCGACGGTCTTTCTCGCGGGACCGCCGATCGGGGGTGCGCTCTTTCAGGTCGGGCGCGCCGTCCCGTTCCTGACCGACGCTGTCTCGTACCTCTTCTCGAGCGCCTCGATCATCCGACTTCGCACTCCCTTTCAGGAGCCGCGCGAGCCGGAGACGACCCCCTTCAGAGCCCGGCTCGTCGAAGGGATCCGATACACGTGGGCGCGCCCGTTCCTGCGCACATGCGCTCTCCTGTACGGGCTCGGCAATCCGTTGATGGCCGGGATCCTGCTCGCGCTCGTCGTCGTCGGTCGCGACCAAGGCCTCACTGGTGGCCAGATCGGCCTGCTCACCGCTGCGCTCGGCGCGTCCTCCTTGCTCGGGTCGCTGCTGTCGCCGCTCGCTCGTCGCTTCTTGTCGATCCGGACGATCATGCTCCTCGAGTTCACGAGCTGGTTCGGGGCGTGGCTCTTCGTCGCCTGGCCGAACGTCTATTCGCTGTTGGCTCTGATCGTTCCGTTCGGGCTCACCGCGCCGATTACCGACTCCGTCGTCGACGGCTATCGCATCGCGATGACGCCGGATCGACTGCTGGGAAGGGTGGAGACGGCGCGAACGACGATTGCCCAGCTGGCGCTACCGTTCGGTCCGCTCGTCGCCGGCGTGCTTCTCGAGCACGTCACCGCACGGATCACGATCGCCCTCTTCGCAGCCTCCGCGCTCGGCCTCTTCGTGTGGGGCGCGCTGAGCCCGGCGATCCGGTCGGCACCGAGCCTGTCAGAACTGGAGACGGCCGGTACGCTACCCGCCTGATGCGGCGCTACCACGTGACGACGTTCGGCTGCCAGATGAACGCTCACGACTCGGAGCGGATCAAGGGCATGCTCGAGGAGCTCGGGCTCGGCGAGGCCGTCTCGCAGGAGGAGGCGGACGTGCTCGTCTTCAACACCTGCACGATCCGCGAGAAGCCGGACACGAAGTTCGCCGCGCACCTCGCGGCCGCAACCGCGCTCAAGCGGCGCGATCCCGAGAAGGTGATCGCGGTCGGCGGCTGCTACGCGGAGGCGCAGCGGGAGCGGCTCTTCGATCTCTACCCGTCGGTCGACATCGCCTTCGGCCCGGGGTCGATTCCGCACCTCGGCGAGTGGCTCGGTGCGGGCGGCGTCGGCGTCGAGCCCGGTCGCTTCGGCATCGAGGAGCGGACGTTCGCCGGGACGCTGCCGCAGCACCGCGAGCGCGCGTTCCAGGCGTGGGTGCAGATCTCCATGGGCTGCAACTCGAAATGCGCCTACTGCATCGTTCCCGCGGTGCGCGGCCGGGAGACGTCTCGCCGGCCGGGCGAGATCGTGGCCGAGGTCGCGCGACTCGCGGGCGACGGGGTCCGCGAGATCACGCTCCTCGGTCAGAACGTCAACTCGTGGGGCCGAGACCTGCTCCCGGACATCGAGACCGAGTTCGGCGAGTTGCTGCGCGCGTGCGACGCGATCGAAGGAGTGGAGCGCATCCGGTTCACGAGCCCTCACCCGAAGGACTTTCGCGCGCCCGTGATCTCCGCGATGGCCGAGTGCCCCTCGGTCTGCGAGCACGCTCATCTGCCGTTGCAGTCCGGCTCGTCGCGCATCCTGAAGGCCATGCGGCGCACGTACACGCGCGAGCGCTACCTGAAGCTGGTCGACGAGCTCCGCGGCGCGATTCCCGATCTCGCCCTGACCACGGACCTGATCGTCGGCTTCCCCGGGGAGACGGAATCGGAGTTTTGCGAGACGCTGGACGCTGTCGAGGGGATCGGTTTCGACGGCGCCTTCACGTTCGTCTACTCGCCGCGCGCCGGGACCGAGGCGGCTGCGATGCCGGACCAGGTTCCGGACGAGGTGAAGCGGGACCGCATCGAGCGGCTCGTCGAGGTGGTGCAGCGTGTCGCCCGGGAGCGAAACAAGGAGCGCATCGGGCGGGTCGAGCAGGTGCTCGTCGAGGGCGCGAGCAGGACCGATCCGGCACTGCGGCGGGGACGCACGCGCCGAAACACGACCGTCAACTTCGCCGGGAACGCGGCCGCAGGCGACCTCGTCGACGTGCTCATCGACGGGACGACGTCGACCACGCTCCGCGGCACGCTGGCGGTGCCCGCGGCCGCATGAGGGTCCTCGTCACCGGCTCGTCCGGGCAGATCGGCACGAACCTCGCGCTGCGGCTCGCTCGGGACGGCCATGACGTGTTCGGCGTCGACAAGCGTCTGAACACGTGGACCGACAGCTTCCGCTACCTCTTGCAGGACCTGTCGGGCCACTATCCGTCCTTCCCGACCGGGATCGGCGGCGTCGAGTACCCGGAGGTCGACCTCGTCGTCCACCTGGCGGCGCACGCGAAGGTGCACCAGCTCGTCCGGGAGCCGCACCGCGCACTCGAGAACGCCGTAATGACCTTCAACGTCCTCGAGTTCTGCCGACAGCAGCAGCTTCCGATCGTGTTCTCGTCGAGCCGCGAGGTCTACGGCGACGTTCATCGCTTCGCGGCAGAGGAAGCGAAGGAGACGAGCGCCGACTTTGCGTACACGGAGTCGACGTACTCCGCATCGAAGATCGCCGGCGAGGCGATGATCTACTCGTACGCCCGCTGCTACGGGCTGCGGTACCTCGTCTTCCGCTTCTCCAACGTCTACGGCCGGTACGACAACGACCTGACGCGCATGGTGCGTGTGATCCCGCTGTTCATCCACACGCTGCAGCGCGACGAGCCCGTTACGGTGTTCGGGCCAGAGAAGACGCTCGACTTCACGTTCGTCGACGACTGCGTCGACGGGATTGTCGGCGGAGTCGAAGCGCTCGCGGAAGGACGCGTCGTCAACGAGACGATCAACCTCGCGTACGGACACGGGAACACGCTGGTCCGCGTCGCCGAGCTGATCGGCGCGGAGCTCCACGTCGAGCCGAGGATCAATCTCGCGCCGTCGCTGCTGGGCGAGGTGACCCACTACGTCGCCGACCTGACGCGCGCGCGGCAGCTCCTGGGGTACGACCCGCGCACGCCGCTCGAGGAGGGCGTGCCACGGGCGGTCGCGTGGTTTTGCGAACAGCGCGCCGCTCATCCCGAGGAGGAGGGGCCGCTCCCGGTGGACGTGCTCTTCCCCCAGGATGCCGAGAGTGCCTGGAAATCCGGCTCCACCGTCGCACCGACCTCGTAGCCGCGACGAAGCCGATGCGGCGTGGGCCGAGGGCGCCGGCGTGCTCGCGGTCTTCGGCCCGACCGCATCCGGGAAGACGCGCGTCGCCGAGATGCTCGCCGACCGGATCGGGGGCGACGTCGTTTCGGCTGACGCGCTGCAGGCGTATCGTGGGCTCCCGATCCTGACGGCGCAGCCCGATCGTCCGACGGCGCTCGTCGGCATCTGGCCGCTCTCGCACGAAGGCTCCGTCGCCGAGTACGCCGAGCTCGCGCATGCAACGATCGACGAGCTGCTCGCACGCGTGCGGACCCCAGTGGTCGCGGGCGGCACCGGCTTGTACCTGCGTGCGGCGCTCGCCGAGCTCAACCTCCCGCCGGCGCCGGACGACGAGCACAGGCGTCACTGGGACGAGCTCTACGAGCGGCTCGGCCCCGAGCAAGCACACGCCCTGCTCGCCCACCAGGACCCCGGCGCAGCCGCGCGCGTCCATGCGAACGACCGCCGCCGCGTCGTCCGCGCGCTCGAGCTCTCGGAGCTCGGCTCGTCGCTTCGACCGTCCGCGGATCGCCTCTGGAGCGACGTCACACGACATCCGACGCTGATCTTCGGGCTCGAGGTGTCCAAGGGGAGACTGGACGCGCGGATCGAGGAACGCACACGAGCGATGTTCGACGCCGGCGTCGAGGACGAGGTGCGTCGTGCGCTCGCGGCCGGCGTCTCGTCAACCGCGATGGTCGCGCTCGGCGTGCGCGAGATTGCCGAGCTTCCGCGCGAGCGGGCGATCGAGGCGGTGATCACGAGCACACGGCGCTACGCGTCGTATCAGCGCAAGTGGATGCGACGCATCCCCGGGCTTGTTACGGTCAACGCCGATCGTCCAGCAGACGAGATCGTCGATGAGTTGCTCGAAGTGGCATGCGCACGGGAACGTGTATCTCGTCGCTGAGCGCGACGACTACACGATGGAGCCGGAGCTCGACGGCGTCGTCGAGGTGCGCGAGATCGATGGCGACGACGTGCACGTCGCAATCGTCAACCCCGACGGCTCTCTAGCCGAGATGTCCGGCAACGGCACACGCATCGCGGGTGCGTGGTTGATGGAGCGCAACGGCTCG
>Ga0187777_10002280_pt1 | contig 12293 bp, 9 predicted proteins | sample 1015_Q2_SP5_10_M_FD_132416 | JGI IMG/M metagenome (GOLD analysis project Ga0187777, IMG submission 132416) | Tropical peat soil microbial communities from peatlands in Department of Meta, Colombia - 1015_Q2_SP5_10_MG | ecosystem: Environmental > Terrestrial > Soil > Wetlands > Peat | place...
CTCGTGACCGAGGAATGTCTCCTCAACCCGAACCGCAATCCGGCGCTCGGGCGCGACGAGATCGAAACACGCCTGCGCGAGTACCTTGGCGTAAGCCAGATCATCTGGCTCGGCAGGGGTGTCTTCAACGACGAGACCGGTGGTCACATCGATAATCTCGCCTGCTTCGTGCGCCCGGGTGAGGTATGTCTCACCTGGACCGACCGACGGCGCGATCCCCAGCGGGCAATCTCTCTCGATGCCTGGGAGCGCCTGCACGATGCACGCGATGGGCGTGGCCGACGGCTCAAGGTCACGCGACTGCCGATGCCCGGACCTCTGCTGTTGCGCGAGCAGGAGAGCGCCGGGATTGTCGCGCGCGAGGGCACGCGCGCGCGTCACGCCGGCGAGCGGCTCGCTGCGAGTTACGTGAACTTCTACATCGCCAACCGCGGCATCGTGATGCCGCTCCTCGATGCGCGAACGGATCGTCTCGCGGCGCGGCATCTCAAGCGGCTCTTCCCCGGCCGTCGCGTGGTGGGAGTGCCTGCGCGCGAGATCCTCCTCGGCGGGGGCAACGTCCACTGCATCACCCAGCAGATTCCTGCGGGGAAGCGCCGGAAGTCAGAATCCGCGAGCTGAGCCGTGCGCGCTAGAGAAGCTTCTGTGCGGCGTCGAGCCACTCGCGCTGCGCCCGACGGTAATGCCCGGGCGCGATGCGCGCCTCTTCGAGAAGCTCGCGCACCACGCGCTGCGCTTCAGTGTGCTGGCCCTGCGCATCGAGTAACTGCGCGTACCGCACCGACGCCTCGGCGCCGGGGTAAGCGGGCGCGAGCACCGCATATTCCTCCAGTGCCTTCTGCACCTCGCCCAGCGCTTCGAGCGAGCGCGCGTACAACAGGTGGCCCGAGGGCGAGCGGAATTCGGGGTTGTGGCGGATGAGCTCCTCGAGCGTCGCGCGGGACGCGGCGGCATCGCCCTTGCCGAATTGCGCTTGTGCGAGTCCGAGCATCAGGTCCGGATCGTGCTCGTAGAGGCCGGTGAGCGCCTGGCGGTACTGCTCGAGGGCCTCCTCGTGGCGTCCGTGCCGCACCAACTCCTCCGCGTAGCGCTGGCGGCTCGCGACGTTGCCGGCGATGCGCACCTCGCTCTCATGGCGGCGCAGATCCGCTCCCGGGTCCATGGTTTTCCTCAGACCGCGCGCCGCGCGCTGCGCGCCGCGGCTGCGCAGGAGCTCTGGAACGAGCTCGACGGCGACGTAGGCGAGCGCTCCGGCCGCCGGCAGAAATGCGAGTACCCAGATCCAGAGTTGGCTGCGGCCCGTCTTGATCACGTGCACGATGAGCGCAGCCTGAATGACGAGCGACAGAATCAGTATCCCAAGCGGCATGCTCTCTGCTCCGCAGGCTAAGGGCGCGCCGCAGCCGGCAACGCGAAGGCGATGACATAGTCGCCGCGCGGCGTGCCGAGCGGCCCATGGCCGCCAGCGCTGATCACAAGATACTGCCGTTCGTCGCGCCCCGCGCGGTAGGTCATTGGCGTCGACTGGGCGCCCGCCGGGAGCTTGTGCTTCCATAGCTCCCGCCCGGTCTCGATGTCGAAGGCGCGCAGGTAACTGTCGGTGGCGGCACCGACGAACACGAGATCCCCCGCCGTCGCGATCGGGCCTCCCATGTTCGGCATGCCAAAGTCGCGCGCGGGCACGAACCAAGGCGTGAGACCCTCGGTTGACCCAAGTGGAACCTGCCAGACGATGCGGCGACGGCGCAGATCGACACTCGCGAGCGTGCCCCAGGGTGGGGCCGTGCAAGGCAGCCCCCAGGGCGAGAGCAACGGCTCGCGGCGCATGCCGTAGGGGGTGCCCGTCTGCAATGCGAACTCGGAGTGCGCAAAGGCGGGCGACTGCCTCTGTTGTTCGAGCTCCGCTGCCGAGATCAGCGTGACGACGGTGGCCAAGTGATTGACCGCCGCGATCACCCTCTGCCGCTGCTCGTCGAAGACCAGGCCACCCCAGTTGACGCCGCCTATGAAACCCGGGGACTCGAGCGTGCCGCGGGTGTCGGGTGGGGTGAAGATTCCATCGCTCCGCAGGGAAGCGATGCGCTCGCTGCACTTACCGCGATCCCAGAACGTGAGTCCCCAGGCGTCGGTGGGTTTAACCGGTTCGGGTGAGGCGAGGGGCGGAAGGGAGGAGAAGGGCTGCGTGGGCCAGGCCTCCTCGCCCGGCACGTGGCTCGAGGGGACGGCTCGCTCGGTGATCGGAATGAGCGCCTGACCATGAGTACGCTCAAACACGTACAGCATCCCGCTCTTGGTCGCCTGGATAACGGCGGGCACCGGCGCCCCCTGTACCGCGATATCTCCGAGCACGGGTTGTGCAGCGAGGTCGTAATCCCAGAGGTCGTGGTGGATGAGCTGCTGCTGCCAGACGAGCTTCCCGGTCTTGGCGTTGAGTGCGAGGAGCGAGTTCGCGAAGCGATCGCTCCCGAGGCGCAGGCCGCCGTAGAAATCCGGACTCGCGGAGCCCGTCGGCACGAGCACCAAGCCATGCTCCTCGTCGACCGACATGACTCCCCAGGCATTGCCGGCGCCGGCGGAAGCCGCCTGCTCGGGCTGCCAGTCCCCGGCCGCCGGGTGTGAAGGAGAGTCGGGCAGGGGATCGAAGGACCAGAGCTGCGCGCCGCTCTCGGCATCGTAGGCGCGGATCACGCCGCGCTCGAGGGCCGCTGCGCGGTTATCGCCGATCGCCGAGCCGACGATCACGACGTTGCCGTAGATTGCGGGCGGTGAGGTCACAAGATACGCACCCGCATCGCGCACGCGCACCCCGCGCGTGAGATCGACCGCGCCAGCATTGCCGAAGTCCGCACAGGGCTGACCGCTGTCGGCGTCGAGGGCCAGGAGGCGTGCATCCAACGTGCCGGTGAACACGCGCCGGGTGCAGGGACCCTGGGCGCCCGTTCGAGTGTTTTCCCAGACGCTCACACCGCGGGAGCTCGCTTCGGCATAGGGAATATCCCGCTTGATCCGCGCATCGAAGCGCCAGCGCGCGCGCCCGGTCTGCGGATCGAGCGCGATGATGATGTTGGTGGCGGTCTCAAGATACAGATTTCCAAACGCCAACACCGGTGTCGCCTCGAAGGTGAGCCTGTTGGCGCGCGCAAATCCCTCCCCGAGCTCGCCCGTGCGATAACTCCAGGCGACGGTGAGGCGGCTGACGTTCGAGCGGTTGATCTGGTCGAGGCTCGAGAAGCGCTGACCGAATGCATCGCCGCCGTAGTAACCCCAGTCACTCGCGGGCGGCGACTGCGCCAGCGCGCGCCCGGCGGCCACGCTCGCGATTACCATGACGCACAGCGCGATGCCGCGGAGTGTGAAGAGTTTCGCACTCTGCAGATGGTTCCCGCAGATCATGTGCGGCATTATCCGCGATGGTGCGCGGGGGCTGCGAGCCCTGCGCGACAAAGAGTACATGCTGCTATTCTTCGCTTTGTGAGTTCTCGACAGGCGGTCATACCCCGTATCGGGGTACTGAGTCTTCTGCTGGCCGTCCTCTCGCTCGCGACTTCGAGCATCGCGACTGCCCAGAGTTCCCGCGAGGTGTTGCCCGCAGCGCCGGCTCCCGCGACGCGGCCGCGTGTGGGGCTAGTGCTCTCCGGGGGCGGGGCGCGCGGCGTCGCGCACGTCGGCGTGCTCAAGGTGCTCGAGCAACTGCAGGTGCCAATCGATGCGATCGCCGGCACCAGCATGGGCGCGGTGGTGGGCGGGCTGTATGCGAGCGGCCTGAACGCCGCAGATCTCGAGAAGATCATGACCTCCATCAACTGGCAGGACGCCTTCCGCGATACCCCCTCGCGTGAAGATCTCTCGCTGCGACGCAAGCAGGAGGATGAGAACTTTCTCGTGCACTTTCCGCTCGGGGTCCGCGGCGGCAAGATCCTCCTGCCCAAAGGACTGATTCAGGGGCAACGACTCACCGAGACGCTGCGGCGGCTCACAGACCCGATCGCGGTCATCAAGAACTTCGACGAGCTGCCGACGCCGTTTCGGGCCGTGGCCACCGATCTCGAGAGCGGTGACACGGTCGTCATGGGCTCGGGCGATCTCACGAGCGCCATGCGCGCCAGCCTCTCGGCACCGGGGGTGTTTGCCCCCGTCGAGCGCGAAGGGCACGTACTCATTGACGGTGGGATCACCAACAATGTCCCTGTGGACATTGCACGCACCATGGGAGTGGATGTCGTCATCGTCGTCGACGTCGGCTACCCACTTCTCGCGCGCAAGCAGATGGATAGCGTAGCGGCAATCTCGGGCCAGATGCTGGCGATTCTCATCCGTCGCAACTCGGAGGCACAGCTCGCGACCCTGACACCGAAGGACGTTCTCATCCAACCGCCCCTCGGCACTACCTCTTCCTTTGACTTCGGCAACGTCCGCAGGGTCATCGCGGTGGGCGAGTCCGCGGCCCGCGCTCAGAGCGCACGGCTCGCAGCCTTCGGCGTGACCGAGGAGCAGATGCAGCGTTACGTCTTGCGGCGCGAAGCGCTGCGCGGCACGCCGCCGCCGGCGATCGCTTTCGTCAAAATGGAGCCCGGCTCCGAACGCTATGCTCCGGCGATTGACAGCCTCTTCGAGGACCAGATCGGCAAACCGCTCAATCCGGACGCCGTGGCGCGCCGTGTGACCGCGCTCTATGGCCGCGGCGGCCTTGACACGCTCGATTACCAGCTGGTCGGCGACCCCGCACGTTACGGACTCGCCTTCGATGCGCGTCCGAGCTCGATCGGGCCGAACTACATACGCTTTGGTCTCAGCCTCCAGGATAACTTTGGGGGCATTTCCACCTACGACGCCGCGGTGCGCTTCGTCATGTCCGACATCACGCGCAACGCCGGGGAGTGGGTGACGGACTTCCAGGTGGGCAGCATCGGTGGCGTGTCCACGGAACTCTTCCTGCCGCTCGCGCAATTCTCGGGGTGGTTCGTGATGCCGCACGCCTCCGACATCGCCAACAATCTGCCGATCTGGCAGGGGGATAACCTGCTCGCGGTCTACCGCGTGCACACGTTCGACTACGGCATCGATTTCGGACGGCAGTACGGCAACTGGGGAGAGATTCGTGTCGGCGTACAGCGCGAGGAGGGGCACTACACGCTCAGCACGGGTGATCCCACCGATCCGAATCTGCCGGTGCAGAATTTTGAGCCGTTCGACACCCGCAACTACTTCGTGCGCCTCACCTACGATCGGCTCGACAACATCAATTTTCCGCATCGCGGCCAGCAGGCGACGCTGCAATGGAGCGGGAACCGCAACGCGACCGGCGCCGGTGAGACCTCGGATCAGGTGACCTTCAGCTACCTCGGCGCTTACTCCTTCGGGCGCGACACGCTCCAGTTCTATGCCGCAGGCGGTGCCACGCTCCAGGCACACATCACCGACATCAATCTCCTCTTTCCGCTCGGGGGATTCCTGCGGCTCTCGGGACTGCCGAGCCAATCGCTCCTCGGGCCCGACTACGGGCTCGTTCGCGGCATGTTCTACCGGGAAATCGGTCGCGGCGGCCCCGGCTACTTCGACGTACCGACTTACGTCGGCGTGTCGCTCGAGAGCGGCAATGTCTGGCAGAGCAGGAGCGATGCGAAATTCGGTAATACCGACAAGAACGCGAGCGTGTTCCTAGGTCTCGATACCTTCCTCGGTCCCGTCTACGTCGCCACCGGCTTCGACGAGCACGGCAACCAGCAGTACTACCTCCTGCTCGGTCGCACGTTCTACTGATGCAGCGCCAAGCGGCGCCGCATGAGGCGGCGGCGCACAGTCAGAGGATCAGTCGTCGCCTGTGGGGACGATGGAGGCGGTCTCCGCCATGAGGATGACCGAGCGCTCGGGCGCGCGCGTGCGATGCAACACGCCTTTGGGCACGACGAACCCCTCGAGGGGTCGCAGCTCGACCGAGCGGCCCTCGAGGTCGATGATGAAATGGCCTTCGAGAACGAAGAAAAACTCGTCGTCGTTATCGTGCTTGTGCCAGTGATACTCGCCCTGCAAGACTCCGAGCCGCATCACCGAGTCGTTGACCTTGCAGAGCGTCTGGTTGTACCAGCGGTCTTTACATTGCGCGACGAGCGCAGGCACATCGACGACGCTCAAAGGAGCGAATTTAACGTCGAGGTGCGTGGTGTAGGGGAAATCGGCAGGCTTTGTCATGTGGGTTGTCCTCTTCCTTGACAGCTAAAGCTGCATCGCCCCGATGCGGCAAGTCTCAAACGTTTCTTTGGCGAGCGCGCGCGCCGGAGGTCTAAAGTCCGCGACTCTCGGCGAGCTTCTCGACTTTCTGAAAGACGAGTGCCGGCTGGTCCACGGACCGCGAGTACTCGTGCCGCCGGCTCATCTCTGCAAGTGCCGCATCGCGCTCGGCTGCGGTCGGATACCAGTGCAGGCGCTGCCACTCCGGGCCGAGGAGCTCACGGAAGGGATCTCCGGCCGGCAGCGTCACCTTGATCCCATAGGGGCGTAGTCTTTCCATCGGCGGGATGCGCAGATTCTGCGGTTGGCTGATCCCCATATGGGGAAGCTTACGGGGCGCAGCGCGGCGGCGGCAAGGTCGCTCTTGAGTCACCCGAGAGGCGTCCCCACAATGACGTTCCGTCTCGAAGGAGAGGAGAGCTTCTCATGGCCTTCCTGCGCAAGAAGACAACGATACCGAGCCGCGAAACAGCACTTCTCGGTCGCAGTACCGCACTGAGAGTGCCGGAGCAGCATTTCGTTAATGGTCATCGAATTACACCGCCGTTCCCGGTGGGCCTGCGCGAGGCGGTGTTCGGCATGGGCTGCTTCTGGGGCGCGGAGCGGCTTTTTTGGAAACTTCCCGGCGTGTATGCGACGGCCGTGGGCTATGCGGGCGGGTTCACTCCAAATCCGACTTACGAGGAAGTCTGCAGTGGCGATACCGGCCACGCCGAGGTCGTGCGCGTGATCTACGACCCCGAGAAAGTCAGCTATAAGGATCTGCTCAAGGTGTTCTGGGAGTCGCACGATCCGACGCAGGGCATGCGGCAGGGAAACGATCTCGGCACGCAGTATCGGTCCGTTATCTTTGTGTCCGATCCGGAGCAAAATAAAGCCGCCGAGGAGTCGAAGCGCGACTATCAAGCGCAGTTGACTGCTGCCGGTCGCGGTGAGATCACGACCGAGATTCTCGACGCACCTCCGTTTTACTACGCCGAGGACTATCACCAGCAGTACCTGGCGAAGAATCCCGACGGGTACTGCGGGATTGGAGGGTGTGGAGTGCCCTTCAAAGTCGCGGAGTTAGAGGTGGGGGAGAAGGCGTAGTCGAAGGTAACCCGAGGGTTCCTGCAGGAAGTCAGCCGGTTAGCGGCATCCTGATACAAAATCGCGCGTGTTAGTGCAGAAATATCCAGCGTCTGATCAGCGCTAACGTCTACCGGAATTCTACCGGTCTACCGGGCTCAGGAAAGTCCGCGGCGTAGGAGAGCCTGTTAGGTCAAAATCCTGCTGCAACTTCCGCGCCGGTTTATGGGCTTGTTGTTGCAGCGGGGTTTGAGGTCTAGCTGCCCGACACCACACCGCCATGCGATGAGGGTGGCACGCGTGCGATCAGTTTTCTAGGAATGCAGCAACCGCCGCACCGATGCGCTTCATCTCGCAACTAACGGCACGGTGTCCGCAGTCGCTCTCTAATTCAATCAATGGTGCGTGGAGCAGCTTGGCAAATTCGATTGAGGGGAGCGGATTCACCAGATGGTCCTGGTTGCTTACGATGACCAAGGTCTTGGCTCGTACCGCTGCAGCAGCGGTTGGTAGCGAACCTGCAAAGGGAGCGGTGACGTCCGCGGTGAGCAAAGCCTGGATTTGCCGCAGCGTGTCATTAGCATCCAGGTCGTCCGCGCCCTGCACCAGCTCAGACTCAAATTGTTGGTACTGCTGACGCGAGGTATTCGTCACAACAAACCGCGGCGTCTGTAGCACAAGCGTCTGCACCATGTTCATCAGGTGCAGCGCCGGCTGGCGGGTGTATCGGCCCTCTTGCCAATCCGGGTCGGATTCAAGCGCCAGCTGCGCTGCCCGCCACACGAGCATGTCGTAGGATGTCAGCTGAGGGGATCCAGAGATAGAAACGATTTTGTCCACAAAGCCAGGGTAGGACAGGACCCACTGGAAGGCCTGCATGCCTCCCATGGAAAAGCCGATCACTGCGCGCACATGCGGCAGGTGCAGCGACTGCGTAACCAACCTCTGGTCGGCATTCACCATGTCTCGGATGGAAAACTGGGGAAAATTCAGGCCGGGTTGAATCTTGCTGTTCGATGGCGAAGACGATATTCCATCGCCAAGAGAATCGACGGCGATGACGAAATACTTTTCGCTATCGACCAGTTTCCCCGGCCCGATTCGGCCAGCGAGGTCGGCTGACCTCCAGCTGAACGCGGTCGGGAACACTACCGCATTGGTTTTGCCCGGATTGAGGTTGCCGAAGGTCCGGTAACCGATCACGCAATCACTGATAACCTCGCCGCTTTCGAGCTTCAGATCTCCGATTCGGCGGGTCTGTTGTTCTTGAGCACCAGCGATTTGCACCAGAGTGATCAGCAGGAATACAGGAAGGGCTGGCTGCTTTCTCATTGTTGCTGCTCTCGGGTTTGCTCGGCGTTGCAGTCCTGCCGTCTCCGCTGATATTGACCTCATCTAGGACGGAAGTCCTCTCATCAGGGAAAACGTCTTGCCTCAAGTGGCTGGAGAGAAGCGCTGCAACGCAGCGAAGCGGTGCGGGCTGACCTCGTGGCCGGCCGATACGAGGCGGTCTACCGCTGGTCGAACGTCAACGTCTACTGAAAGTCGACCGATAGTGGACCAGCGAGGATGTAACGGCCGGGTTTCCGTGGGATTTCCGCCTTCCGGGCTACGATCACCAGCAGTATCTGGCGAGGAATCCCGACGGATACTGCGGGATTGGAGGGTGTGGGGTGCCCTTCAAAGTCGCGGAGTTACAGGTGGGGGAGAAGGCGTAGTCGGAAGGTCGACCCGGAATCGATCAGGACGCCAAGCGGTTAGTTTGCGACCCTGCGGATTTCTGCAGGAAAACGCGGGCTGTTTTTCGTGCTGAAGTCTACCGGAAATCTACCGGGGACCGCGGTCTAGGATAGTCCGCGGGGAAGGAGAATTCCCAGCGCTCGATGTACATGTCGCTCCCGGACGCGTGTACTTGCCCGAACTCGGGCGGCGGCACGCTCGCTCGAATACCGCTTCCGGCAGACTGTTGTCTTCCTACTTACCCATAGATACTTGCGATCGATGCTCGCAGCGGGTAGGAATGAGCAAAGCGAACACTCGTTTAGGGTTTGGAAAGCGCGGCAACCTGCCACAGTCGCGCCCTTGCGTAATCACAGGCAAGGCTGCCTCTACGAAGTGGGAGTCCAGCAATGAAACACCGCAACTACGGAACCGTCGACGCAAGAAGTAGCAACTTCGATGACACGCGCCAAACAGGCAGGCGCGCTGACATGGCGGATGTAGCTGCGCCGACGAACGAGTGCGAGTGCAAGAAAGGCATGTTCGTTCTGGCGATGACGCGGCGGCGCGTCATCGCTGGCGGGGGGGTTGCAGCTGCGATTGGTACCGTCGGGGGACTGTCGCGTCTTGTCGAGGCCGCGACGGCGGGTGCGGGCATCTACCCGGTGCCAGAGGACCCTACGAAGGAACCGGGCCGCACGATAGGGCTCGACGGCGGCTATGGGTTACGGTCTCAGTTCGAGACCGAGATCCGCATCGTGAGTCCCGACAGCACCGCATCTTTTACGCCATTGCAGAACAGTTCCGGCATCATCACTCCGTCAGGCCTGCACTTCGAGCGACACCATAACGGAATCCCGAACATTGACCCCGCTCGACACCGACTCCTCATCCATGGCATGGTCGACCGGCCCATCCGGTTTTCGTTGGCCGATCTCAAGCGGTTCCCGACCGTGTCGCGCACCCATTTCCTGGAATGCTCCGGGAATACCGGTACCGAGATCATGGGCGCACACGAGCCGACTGTGCAGCGCACGCACGGCCTCGTTTCAACCTCGGAATGGACCGGCATCCCGCTTGCTACGTTGCTCAAGGAAACCGGCCTGAAGCCAGGAGCCGCTTGGGTACTTGCTGAAGGTGCTGACGCTGCCATCATGACTCGCAGCGTACCGCTGGACAAATGCCTGTCGGACGCCCTGATCGTGTTTGGGCAGAACGGCGAAGCGCTGCGCCCTGAGCAGGGGTACCCAATGCGGCTGTTTCTGCCCGGGTGGGAAGGAAACATGTCGATCAAATGGCTGCGCAGACTGGAGGTCAGCGATGAGCCGTACTACACACGCGAAGAAACCTCCAAGTACACCGACCTGATAACGAGGACGGGCAAGGCGCGCATCTTTACCTTCACGATGGAAGCAAAATCGGTAATCACCTTCCCGTCGGGGCAGATGAAGCTGCCCGGAGCGGGCTTCTACGAGATTTCTGGGCTCGCTTGGAGTGGCCGTGGAAAAATTGCACGTGTCGAGGTCTCCACCGATGCTGGCAAGAGCTGGAACCGGGCGTTGTTGCAGGAGCCGGTGCTGGCGATGTGCCAGACTCGCTTTCGATTCCCATGGATTTGGAGCGGTACGCCGACGGTGATTACGAGTCGGGCAACCGATGAGACCGGCTATTTTCAGCCTACTCACCAACAGCTCATCGCTCTACGAGGTCCGCTCGAGAGCGGCTCAAGGTTCTATCACATGAACGCCATCCAGAGCTGGGGCATCGATGCCGACGGGAGTGTGCGAAATGTTCATCCCTTCGGTTGATCACCGGTGGCTCCCCCGGTTTGCCGCCACGCTCGCTGCATGTACGATATCAAACCTCGCTTCAGCGCAAAGCTATCCCAACAGATTCGGCTTCGGAAATCCTGCGACTGAAAAGGACATTGCGGCTGAAGCAATCGGCATAGCTCCCGACGGCAAAGGCCTGCCTGTTGGAAAGGGCGACTACTACACTGGAAGAAAAGTCTATCAACAGCATTGTGCTGCATGCCACGGGGAAGATCTTCAAGGAGTGAGTGGACTACTGAACATGGGGCCGCTCATCGGCGGCCGCGGCACGCTCGCAACCCCGAATCCCGTGTTGACCGTCGAGAGCTACTGGCCGTACGCCACCACGCTGTTCGATTACATTCGGCGCGCGATGCCATTCACCGCACCGGGGTCGCTGGCAGCCGATGAGGTCTATGCTGTATCGGCGTACATCCTCGTGAAGGGCGGTATCATCAAGAAATCGATCGTGCTTGATCAGCACACACTACCCAAGGTCAAGATGCCGAATCGCAACGGCTTCGTGCCCGATCCGCGGCCGGAAACCTTCCAGCGAGAACACACCGGCAATCCCGATGGTTACTAACTTGAAGGACAAAGTCGGTATCGCGCGGCGCCATTATCCTTGCGTAGAGAGTTGCCGACACAGCACTTGCCCCGTTCTCGGCCGCGCGGCCTACGACCGTGCCTGTGGACTCTCGGGAAGTGCTGTTGTTGCGCCAAAATCGTCGATTTCGTGGTCTCGTCGAAGGTCTTGGGTCGCTTCGTGTAGGTCAACCGATGGAACGTCGTCGACGTCTACCGGAAGTCGACCGATCGGCGACACGAGCGGACACAACGGCGGGGTCTCCGCAAGATTTCCATCCTCGGGGCGTACTATCACCGGCAATATCTGGCGAAGAATCCCGACGGGTATTGCCCGGATCACTCGTGCGGGGTCACCTTCAAAGCCGCGGAGTTACAAGTGGGGGAGAAGGCGTAGTCGAAAGGTTGACTTGGTTTCCATCAGGAAGCCGAGGGGTTACCGATTTGATGTGCGTTTTCTGCGGGAAAACGCGGGATGTTTTCTGCGTTGAGGTCTACCGGAAGTCTACCGGCGATTCGGACTTAGGAAAGTCTGCGGCGAAGGAATTGCGTTCTAGTTTCGCTCCTGCTGAAGTCCCACTTCGTGTGAACCGGGCACTCTGATAAGGTCGGGATGTTCCTGAAGTCATCGTAGAACAGAGCGTAACCCCAGCGTGCGCAGCCCGGCTCCCACTCGCTATGCCAATAGCGGTGGCGTCCACATCGCCTATCAGGTCGTGGGGGACGGACCGCCTGATCTGATTTTCGTGCCTGGCTGGGTATCGCACATTGAGCACCACTGGGAGGAGCCTCGCCTCGCCTACTTCCTGCACCGACTGGCTCGGTTTTCGCGGCTGATCATTCTTGATAAGCGCGGCACCGGCCTGTCGGATCGGGTCACAC
>Ga0187777_10002283_pt1 | contig 12285 bp, 13 predicted proteins | sample 1015_Q2_SP5_10_M_FD_132416 | JGI IMG/M metagenome (GOLD analysis project Ga0187777, IMG submission 132416) | Tropical peat soil microbial communities from peatlands in Department of Meta, Colombia - 1015_Q2_SP5_10_MG | ecosystem: Environmental > Terrestrial > Soil > Wetlands > Peat | place...
CACGGCGCCGACGAAGTCGTCGGCGAAGGGAACCAGCAGCTCGCCGCCGGCGCCGCGAATGACCAGGTTCGGCACCGGGCCCGTGTTCCACACCTCCTCGACCTGGCCGAGGAGCTCCCCCGCCGGGGAGACGGCGCGGAGCCCGACCAGGTCCCCCTGGAAGTACTCGCCCTCGGCAGGAGGCGGAAGATCCGCCCGGAACACGAGCACCGTCGCCCCCTGGAGCGCGGCGGCGGCATCCCGGTCCTCGATGGAGCGCAGGGCGAGGAGCACATCCCTCGCGGCAGGGCGTGCCGAGGCGATCGGGAGCTCCCGCTCGGCACCGTCGCGGTGGCGAAGGAGCACACGTTCCACTGCCTCCAGGGCGCGAGAGGCGGGGTCGAAGGTCCGGACGGCGACCTCCCCCGACGTTCCGTGCGGCCGCGCGACGTAGCCGACGGCCAGCGTCGGTGACCGGCTCACGGGCCGCCGGTGGGTCCGCCGTCGACCGGTGCCGCGCCGCCGTCTCCGGGAGCGCTCTCTGGGCCACCCGTGCGCTCGGTGGCCGCGGCGGCCGCGGCGTTGCGCCGGTCGTCGAGCACCTCGAGGCGGACCTTGGCGCCCCGGCGCTGCGCCGCCACCGCGAGCAAGGCCCGCATGGCGTTGATCGTCCGGCCGTCGCGCCCGATGACCTTGCCCACGTCCTCCGGGGCCACCTTCAGCTCGAGCACCGTTCCGCCGTCGACCGACTGACGTCGCAGCTCCACCTGCTCGGGGCGGTCGACCAGGGCCCGGGCGAGGTAGGTGACGAGCTCCTCCACCGCGCGCTGCCTAGGCCTTGGTGGTGGGGGCGGGACGGCCGGCCCGCTTGATCAGCCCGGCCACCGTCTCCGACGGCTGGGCGCCGACCTTCAGCCAGTGCTCGAGGCGCTCCTGGTTGAATTCCACCTTGGGTGGGTCGAGATTCGGATCGTACGCGCCGATGGCCTCGATGAACTTGCCGTCCCGCGGGTTGCGCGAATCGGTGGCAACCACGTGGTAGTACGGCATCTTCTTTGCGCCGGCGCGAGCCAGGCGAAGCACGACGGCCATGGGACGTCACTCCTCCGAAAGGCGGCGGGGTGTAGCGCCCTCCTCCGTCGAAGTCAAGAAGCCTCAGTGATTCAGAGGGCTTGCCTCACCTCGCCGGCGGCGAGATTCGCCAGCTGCCCGCAGGCCGCGGCGATGTCCCGGCCCCGGTTGGCCCGGATGAACGCGGCCACATGTCCCTGGGCGAGGAGGGCGCGGAAGGCCTCGGCGCGCTCCTCTCCCGTCGTGCCGAATCCGAGCCCGGGGTTCTCGTTGTAGGGGATGAGATTCACCTTCGCCGGGATCCCGCGGAGCAGCTCCACCAGCCGGCGCGCGTCCTCGTCCGCGTCGTTCACCCCGCGCAGGAGCACGTACTCGAAGGTGATGCGCCGTCCCTGGCGGAGGGGGAAGCGGCGCGCCGCCTCCATCAGCGAGGCGATGTTCCACTTCCGGTTGACCGGCATCAGCTCGGAGCGCTGGGCGTCGTGGCTGGCGTTGAGGGAGATGGCCAGCTTGACGTCGGTCTCGGCCCCGAGCCGGTCGATCATCGGCACCAGACCCACCGTGGAGACGGTGATGTGCCGGTGGGAGAAGTCCGGACCGTCCTCGGACTGGAGGATGGCCAGGGCGGTCTTGAGGTTGTCGAAGTTGTGGAGCGGCTCGCCCATGCCCATGAAGACGAGGTTGGTGAGCGGGCGATGCACGGCCAGGTCCTCGTCCCGGGCCACGGCGCGGTTGACGGCGTGGACCTGGGCGACGATCTCCCCGGCGGACAGGTTGCGCTGCAGGCCAAGGGTGCCAGTCATGCAGAAGGTGCAGCCCATGGCACAGCCCACCTGGGTGGAGACGCAGAGGGTCTTCCGATCCGGCGCGGGCATGTACACGGACTCGAGCAGGCGGCCGTCGCGGGTCCGGAAGCGGTACTTCACCGTCCCGTCGATGCTCCGCTGCTGGAGGTCGATGGCCAGCGGCTGGAGGTCGACGCGAGCGTGCAGCCTGTCGCGGAGGGCCTTGGAGAGGTCGGTCATCCGGTCGAGGTCGGTCTCGCCGCGCTGGTGCAGCCACCGGTAGAGCTGGCGGGCCCGGAACGGGCGCTCACCCAGCTCCTCGACGAGGAAGGCGGTGAGCTGGTCGAGGGTGAGGCCGAGCAGGTCGATCAGCTGGTCAGGCGAGGGCTCGGGCATCGTCGGCGGGCGTTTCGCATGAGGCGCGGCGCCGAGTCAAAGCCACCACCCGCCGGCGGCTCACTCGGGCTCCGCCCCGGGTGAGCGGGCTGTGCAGGCCGCGGCCGCAGGACTCGAGGCGTCGCGCCAGCTCCCGTCGCTCCGGGCGCGACAGGTGCACGAGGATCCGGCCTACCCCCACGGTGTACGCCGGGACCGCTCCATCTCGCCGAGGACCGCCTCCATCCGCTGCCGGAGCGTCTCGGCACGGGACGCAAGCTCCGCCCCCTCCTCGCCCTTCGGCGGCGGTGCCTCGGCCGGAAGAAACCGGTACTCGATGCGGCTCGGGTTGGGGAGGAAGGCGAGCACCAGCGCCAGGGCGGCGATGCCGCCGGGAAGGAGGCCGGCGACCCAGGCGACGGCGGCCGCCAGCAGGACCGCCCCGCCGAACGGCAGAGGCCAGGTCGCGAGCCGGACGCGCCGGAGCCCGAGGACACGGGCGATGATCGGGCCCCCGGGGAGCAGGGTGTACTGGGCGTGGCTCCCGGCGATGACCAGCGGGACCAGGGGCACCTGGGCGTCGCGAGCCACGCGGAGAAAGCCGTGCCGTCCGCCCCACGTCACGCGATCGCGCTCGGCGAAAGGCCGGAGCGCGTCGATGTCGCCTCCCGGAAAGACGAGCACCGGGAAACCCCGCGCGAGCGCCTCCCGGCCAGCGGCGACGCTGGCCCGAACGCCCCCGATGGGAAGGACCACGATGCGGAACGGCCACCACAGTCCGAGGTCGTGGGCCAGGCCGACCGCGGGACGCTCGGTCCCGAAGCGTCCCACCCAGAGGCAGAGCAGGGTGAGGACCTCCCCCACGCCGTAGCCGCTGTGGTTGGCCACGCAGAGGAAAGGACCCTCGGGAACGTGCTGCCATCCCGAGAGGCGCGGTCGAAACCAGAGCCGAGCGAACGGCCAGAACCCGCGCCGGAGCCCGAGGACGAACCGCGGGGCGTAGTGCTCGGTCGGCGGGGCCGGCCGAGCTTCCGAGTCAACGCCGGTGGGCGTAGGGATGGAGCTCGGTCTCTCGGAAGAAGTAGGCAATTTCCGTCTTCGCCGTCTCCGCGCTGTCCGAGCCGTGCACGGTGTTCTTCTCCACGTCGGTGGCGAAGTCCTTGCGGATGGTCCCCGCAGCCGCCTGCGCCGGGTTGGTGGCTCCCATGATCTCCCGGTTGCGCTGGATGGCGTCCTCCCCCTCGAGCACCATGAGCACCACCGGCCCGGAGGTCATGAAGGTGACCAGGTCGCGGAAGAAGGGACGCGCGCGGTGCACGGCGTAGAAGCCCTCCGCCTCGCGCTGCGAGAGGTGGGTGAGGCGCATGGCCACCGGCTTCAGCCCGCGCTCCTCGAAGCGGGCGACGACCTTGCCCACCACCCCCTTCTCCAGGCCGTCCGGCTTGATGATGGACAGGGTTCTCTCGATGGCCATGTTCCGGTCGCCTCCTCAGCGACGGGGGCCGCGCTCCAGCGCAGCCTTGAGGGTGGTGCCCAGCTCGGTGGGCGAGGGTGCCATGAGCACGCCGGCGGCCTCCAGGGCGCGGATCTTCTCCCGGGCGGTGCCCTTCCCGCCGGCGATGATCGCCCCGGCGTGCCCCATGCGCTTCCCCGGCGGCGCGGAGAGGCCGGCGATGAAGCCGGCGATGGGCTTCTTGAACTCCCGGGCGATGTAGTCAGCCGCCGCCTCCTCTGCGCTCCCGCCGATCTCGCCGATCATGATCACTGCATCGGTCTCGGCGTCGGCGTTGAACAGCCGGAGGCAGTCCACGAAGTCGGTTCCGTTGACCGGATCGCCGCCGATGCCCACCGCCGTCGACTGCCCGAGGCCGAGCTGGGTGAGCTGGTACACCGCCTCGTAGGTCAGCGTCCCGGAGCGGGAGACGACTCCGATGCGCCCCGGCCGGTGGATGTGCCCGGGCATGATGCCGATCTTGCACTTCGCCGCCGGGGTGATCACCCCCGGGCAGTTCGGCCCGACCAGCCGCACCCCGGGCCGCCCCCGGACCGCGTCCTTGGCGCGGACCATGTCCAGCACCGGGATGCCCTCGGTGATGGCGATGACCAGCTGCATCCCGGCGTCGGCCGCCTCGAGGATGGCATCGGCGGCGAACGGCGGGGGCACGAAGATGACGCTGGTGTTGGCGCCCGTCTCCTTCACCGCCTGCACCACGGTGTCGAAGACGGGCACGCGCTCGGCGAAGCGAGTCCCGCCCTTCCCCGGCGTCACCCCGGCCACCAGCCGGGTGCCGTACTCGAGCATCTGCCCGCAATGAAACGACCCCGCCGCGCCGGTGATGCCCTGGCAGAGCACCCGGGTGCGGTCGTCGACGAGGATGCTCACGCCCCCGCCCCCCGGGCCGCGGCCACCGCCTTCTCCGCCGCCTGACGCAGGCTGTCCGCCGGGGTGATGGCCAGCCCCGAGCGCCGGAGGATCTCCTGACCCTTCTCCACGTTGGTCCCCTCGAGCCGGACGACGAGCGGCACTTGCAGGTGCACCTCGCGCGCCGCCGCCACCACGCCCTCGGCGATGATGTCGCACTTCATGATGCCACCGAAGATGTTCACCAGCACCGCCTTCACCCCAGGGTCCTCGAGGATGAGCTTGAAAGCGGCGGTCACCTTCTCCTTGCTCGCGCCGCCTCCCACGTCGAGGAAGTTGGCCGGCGCGCCCCCCACCAGCTTGATGGTGTCCATGGTGGCCATGGCCAGACCGGCGCCGTTGACCATGCAGCCGATGTTTCCGTCGAGGGAGATGTAAGCCAGGTCGAACTCCTTGGCCTTGGCCTCGCGCGGATCCTCCTCCTCCACGTCGCGGAAGGCGGCGATCTCCGGATGGCGGTAGAGCGCGTTGTCGTCGAAGTTCATCTTCGAGTCGAGAGCCACCACCCCGCCGTCCTTGAGCACCACCAGCGGGTTCACCTCCGCCAGGCTGGCGTCGGTCTCCAGGTAGCAGCGAACCAGCGCCCGGCAGAAGGTGACGAACTTGGAACTGGCCGGTCCACTCAGGCCGAGCGCGAAGGCCAGCTTGCGGCCCTGGAAGTCACAGAAGCCGGCTCCAGGATCGATGGACTCGATGTGGATGCGTTCCGGGTGCCGGGCGGCGACCTCTTCGATCTCCACCCCGCCCTCGCTCGAGGCCATCAGCGACAGCCGGGAGGTGGCCCGGTCCAGCGTCATCCCCAGGTAGATCTCCCGGGCGATGTCCAGGCCCTCCTCCACGTAGACCCGGCGCACGCGCTGCCCCTCCGGCCCGGTCTGGTGGGTCCGGAGCATCATCCCCAGGATCTGGGAGGCCAGCGTCCGCGCCTCCTCAGGCGAGCGGGCCACCTTCACCCCGCCGCCCTTTCCCCGCCCCCCGGCATGGATCTGCGCCTTGACCACCACCACCTTCGTTCCCAGCGTCCGCGCCGCACGCTCCGCCTCCTCCGGGGTGGTGGCCAGGAGGCCGCGGGGCACCGGAACGCCGTACTTCGCGAACAGCTCCTTGCCTTGGTACTCGTGGATCTTCATCGCCCCTCGGGTGTGCCCTAGAGCTTCACCTCGTCCACCGTCTTCTTCACCGACTGGAAGGACTTCTCCAGCTCGGCCTTCTCCTGGGCATCGAGCTGGAGCTCGAGGATCTGCTCCACCCCGCCGGCGCCGATGCGCACCGGCACGCCGACGAAGAACCCGCGGATGCCGTACTGGCCCTCGAGCAGGACCGCCGCGGGGAGGATGCGCTTCATGTCCCGGAGGTAGGCCTCGGCCATGGCGATGGCCGAGGCGGCCGGAGCGAAGTAGGCGGAGCCGGTCTTGTAGAGCGCCACCAGCTCTCCGCCGCCCTTGCGTGTCCGGTCGATGATCGCCGCCAGCTTCTCGCGGGAGAGGAGCTGGGTGAGCGGTGCGCCGCCGACCGTCGCCGAGCGCGTCAGCGGGACCATGTCGTCGCCATGCCCGCCCAGCACCAGCGCCTCCACGTCGCGCGGCGAGCACCCCACCGCCTCGGCGACGAAGCACTTGAATCGCGCCGTGTCCAGGACGCCGGCCATCCCCACCACGTGGGTGCGGGGAAAGCCGGTGATCTTGTGGAGGGCGTAGACCATGGCGTCGAGCGGATTGGCGACGTTGATCACGAAGGCACCCGGGCAATGGGTGCGAAGATTGCCCGCCACGTCCTTCATGATCTTAAGGTTGGTCTCCAGGAGGTCCTCGCGCGTCATCCCCGGCTTGCGCGGGACGCCGGCGGTGATGATCACCACCTCCGAGCCGGCCACGTCCTTCCAGTCGGTGGTACCGGTGACCCGTCCCTCGCGGCCGTCCACCGCCGCCAGCTGGTTGATGTCCAGGGCCTTGCCCTTGACCAGTCCCTCGGCCGCCGGGATGTCGTAGAGGACCACGTCGCCGAGCGCCTTCTGCACCGCGAGCAGCGCCAGGTTGCCGCCGATCTGCCCGCCGCCGATGAGTCCAATCTTCCTCTTGCCCATGTCGCCTTCCGCCTGTGGTGTGCGCCGCCCTCGGGGCCGCTCACATGTGCTGGATGATGGCCTGGCCGAACTCGGAGCACTTCACTTCCTTCACCCCGGTCTGCCCCTCTTGCTTCAAGAGCCGCGCGAAGTCGTAGGTCACGGTGCGCGCGGTGATGGCCCGATCCATTCCGCGGATGATGAGGTCCGCCGCCTCGGTCCAGCCGAGGTGGCGGAGCATCATGTCGCCGGAGAGGATGACGCTCCCGGGGTTGACCTTGTCCTGATCGGCGTACTTCGGCGCCGTCCCGTGGGTGGCCTCGAACACCGCGTGCCCGGTGACGTAGTTGATGTTGCCGCCCGGGGCGATGCCGATCCCGCCCACCTGGGCGGCCAGCGCGTCGGAGAGGTAGTCGCCGTTGAGGTTCAGGGTGGCGATGACGTCGAACTCGTCGGGCCGGGTGAGGACCTGCTGGAGGGTGATGTCGGCGATGGCATCCTTGACCAGGAGCTTGCCGGCGCCCAGCGCCGCCTTCTGCTCGGCGTTGGCCGCCTCCTCGCCGGCCCGGGTCTTGGTCTCCTCCCACTGCTCCCAGGTGTAGGTCTGGGTGGCGAATTCACGCTCGGCCAGGGCGTAGCCCCAGCCCCGGAAGGCTCCTTCCGTGTACTTCATGATGTTGCCCTTGTGGACCAGGGTCACGCTCTTGCGCCTGTGCTCCAGCGCGTAGCGGATGGCGGCCCGGATCAGGCGCTCCGACCCCTCGCGCGACACCGGCTTCACCCCCAGGCCGCACTCCTCGGGGAAGCGGACCTTGCGGAACTCCTTGGGGAACTTCTCCCGGAGAAAACCGAGGAGCTGCTGGCTCTGCTCGGAGCCGGCCTCGAACTCGATGCCGGCGTAGATGTCCTCGGTGTTCTCCCGGAAGATGACCATGTTCACCTTCTCCGGGTGCTTGACCGGGGACGGGACGCCCTGGAAGTAGCGCACCGGACGGAGGCAGACGTAGAGGTCGAGCAGCTGGCGGAGCGCGACGTTGAGGGAACGAATGCCACCGCCCACCGGCGTGGTGAGCGGTCCCTTGATGCCCACCAGGTAGGTCCGGAAGGCTTCCACCGTCTCGTCCGGGAGCCAGTTGCGGGTCTGCTGGAACGCCTTCTCGCCTGCCAGGACCTCGAGCCAGGCGATCTTCCGCTTTCCTCGGTAGGCCTTCTCCACCGCCGCATCGAACACCGCCTGCGATGCCCGCCAGATGTCCCGTCCCGTCCCGTCCCCCTCGATGAAGGGGATGACCGGCCGGTCCGGCACCGACAGCTTTCCCCCCGACAGCCCGATCCTCTCTCCTGCAATCTCGACCATGTGCGCTGACCTCCGCGGGGCGATGCTCCAGGGGGCCGGCTCGTATACGCTCGACCCCGAAGAGGCCGCAAGCCTTGCGGCCCTGGAGAAGAAAACCCACTGCTAGAGCATTCGCCGTGCCGGGGCTTTTTGGGTTGCAACCCGGCGGGGCCCGGTGGAATGAGGACCGCATGGCCAAAGAGACGCTCACCGTCACCGACAACCGCACCGGAAAGACCTACGAGCTGCCCATCTCCCAGGGCTGCATCCGGACGTCTGACCTGCGCCAGATCAAGGTCGAACCCACGGATTTCGGGCTGATGGGCTACGACCCGGCCTTCCTCAACACCGCCAACTGTCGCAGCGCCATCACCTTCATCGACGGCGACCGGGGCGTACTCGAGTACCGCGGCTATCCCATCGAGCAGCTCGCCGAGCAGTCGACCTTCCTCGAGGTGGCCTACCTGCTCATGAACGGCGACCTCCCCAGCCGCCAGGAGCTGGCCGACTTCACCCACGTCATCACCCACCACACCTACGTCCACGAGAACGTGAAGGCCTTCATGGATGGGTTCCGCTACGACGCCCATCCCATGTCCATGCTCGCTTCCACCGTGGCCGCCCTGTCCGCCTTCTACCCGGAGGCGAAGAACATCCAGGACGCCCAGGTGCGGCGCATCCAGATGATGCGCATGGTGGCCAAGATGCCCACCCTGGCCGCCTTCAGCTTCCGTCACGCCATGGGGCTGCCGTACGTCTACCCGAACAACGACCTCTCCTACGTCGGCAACTTCCTGGCGATGATCAAGAAGATCGGGACGGACACCTTCAAGGTCCACCCGGTGCTGGAACGCGCCCTGGACGTGCTCTTCATCCTCCACGCCGACCACGAGCAGAACTGCAGCACCACCGCCACCCGGCTGGTCGGCTCGAGCGAGGTCGACCCCTACTCCGCCGTGGCGGCAGGCATCACCGCGCTCTACGGCCCACTCCACGGCGGCGCGAACGAGGCCGTGCTCAAGATGCTCCGCGAGATCGGACACGTGAGCAAGGTGGGCGAGTTCATCAAGCTGGTGAAGAGCGGCGAGGGCGAGCGGCGGCTGATGGGATTCGGCCATCGCGTCTACAAGAGCTACGACCCGCGGGCGAAGGTGATCAAGCGCATCGCCGACGAGGTGTTCGCCGTCACCGGCAAGAACCCGCTCTTGGACATCGCCCTGGAGCTGGAGCGGATCGCCCTGCAGGACGACTACTTCGTGAAGCGGAAGCTCTACCCCAACGTCGACTTCTACTCGGGGCTGATCTACGAGGCCATCGGCTTCCAGTCCTCCTTCTTCCCGGTGCTCTTCGCCATCCCCCGCACCGTGGGGTGGCTGTCGCAGTGGGAGGAGATGGTCCTCGACCAGGAGCAGAAGATCGCCCGGCCGCGGCAGGTGTACGTGGGACACCCCCGGCGAGACTACGTCCCCTTCGATCGACGCTGACGCCTCATGACCATCGACTTCACCTGTCAGAAGTGCGATGCCAGCTTCGAGATCGACGTCCAGGATCTGATCGACGGCTCGGAGAAGATCGCCTGCGCCAGCTGCGGCGCCAAGGCGCCGGCCAGCGCGGTCGAGGACTTCGTCTCCGCCCTCACCGAGATGCGCGCCCAGGTCGCCGCCCTGGGGAAGAAGTTCAGCGTGGCCATGGCCTTCGAGACCGAGGACCTGGAGGACCTCGACGACAAGGGCGACGACGAGGAGGACGAGGACGACCTGGAGGAGGATGACGACGAGGACGAGGACGACGACCTCGAGGACGACGACGAGGACGCGTCCGAGGACGAGGACGAGGAGCGGTGAGCGTCGGGGGGAGACGGGAAAGCCCGGCCCCCCCTCCCAGAGCGGCCGGGCTTTCGCCAACAACCGGACTCAGTCTCGGAGCCCCCACGGGGGGTGTGCGGATGCTCCTCCTCTGGCGAGAGCAGCTCGGCCCTGCTCGGCAAAAAGTGCGGCGTTCGTATGCCGGCAGCCGGCGCACTGTCAAGTTGCGCGGAAGGTGTCCAGCATGGAGCGCACGTCGAGCCGGGCCGTCCTCAGGAACAGCTTGACCGCGCGCTCGGCGGCCTGAGCCAGCGAGTTCATCCGCTCCAGCCGGAGCATGCGCTCCCGGCCCACCCCCACCGCGGCGCCGGCCACGCGCCGCGCCTCGCCGAGCTCGGCACGGATCCGCGTGAGGAAGGCGAGCTCACGCTCCTCGATGACGCGGCTCACCATCTTGACCAGGTCGGTCTCCGCCCGGTAGCGCCAGGCCCCGCTGCCCGGGCCGCGGACGCGGTGCACCACCCCCCAGCGCTCCAGGTCGCGGACGAGCATGGACACCGCCCCCTTGCTCAGCCCCAGCTCCTCCTCGAGCTGGGTGGCGGTCATGGCCGTCGAGCGAAGGTAGAGGAGCGCCCAGACCCGACCCTGGTTGTGCTTGAAGCCCCAGAACTCGATGACGTGGCCGACCGCCTCGACGGCGATGGATTCCCAGCGCGGGAGCGTGCCCCCGGTGGACTCCGGCGCGGACACCCTCGGGGCACCGGACCAGGCGTAACCCTTCATGGCCCGGTTCCCTCCTCGAAGGCGGCGCAGAGCGCCCGGCTCCAGGCCACCAGCTGCAGCCCCCCGGGCTCGCTCGCGTAGGGACCGAGCGCATCGAGCCCCCGCTCGACCTCCCGGTGCAGCGCCTCCCGCGCCTCCTCCATCGCCGGCCCGGCTCGGATCGCCTCTCCCACCTCGCGGACCCGCTCGTCGGGCATGGAGCCGAAGGCCCACAGGTCCCGCAGGCGGCGGCGCACTGCCTCGTCGGACCGGACGGCCAGCAGCAGCGGAAGGGACGGAGTCCTGGAGCGGATGTCGGCGAAGGGTGGCTTCCCGGGGTCACCGCCGGTGATGTCCTTGAGGTCGTCGGCGATCTGGAAGGCCACCCCGAGGTGGCGCCCGAAGGCATCGAAGCGCTCGGCGACGTCGGGCATCGCGGCCAGGGTGGCGGCCGCCGAGCCGCAGAAGCCGAAGAGCGCGCCGGTCTTTCCCTCGGCGATGGCCCGCAGCTGCTCGGGGGCGAGCGCCAGGTCTCCTCTCGCCTCCACCTCGCCGATGGTGGCCCGGGTCATCTCGGCGACCGTGGCCACCGCCCGGAAGGACACCGCCCGGTCCAGCGTGGCCAGCTCGTCCAGCGCCACGCAGAGGAGCAGGTCGCCGCCCATCACCGCCACGATGTTCCCCCAGATGGCGTTCACCGTCGGCCGGCCGCGGCGGAACATGCCCTGGTCGACCACGTCGTCGTGGAGCAGGCTCGCCGAGTGGACCAGCTCGGCGGCCACGCCCACGTGCAGGAGCGCGGCCGGGGAGGCCCCCACCGCCCGGCCGAAGTGGTGGACGATGAGCGGCCGGAGCCGCTTGCCACCTCCGCCGATGCACAGGTGCCGGGCGGCGTTGGCCAGCGTGTCCGAGTCGCCCACCGGCCGGCCCGCGCGCGCCAGCACGTGGCCGAGCCGTTCCTCGGTGGCCTGAAGGAAGTCGCTCGCCGCGGCCGTCAGGTCCATGGGGGGTTCATTCGGTTCAAGACTACGTGAACCTCGCGGGCCCTGCTGGGCCGCCGCGCCGCCGCCGCTTCTCGCTGTCACAAGACCCCCTTGGCCACCCCGTGGCCTGTCCACGCGTGCCGTCCCGAGGCCAGCGTTCGCTTGACCGCCGCCCGGTCCACCTTGTCCAGGGCCGTGCGGGGAAGCGCCTGGACCAGGACCAGCTCGGCCGGGACCTTGAAGCCGGCCAGCCGCTCCCGGACCCAACCGAGCAGGCCCTCCGCGGTCGCGCCCGGCCGCAGCACCACCGCCGCCACCGGGACCTCGCCCCAGGCCGGGTCGGCCCGGCCCACCACCGCCGCCTCGGCGACCGCGGGGTGCGAGGCGAGGACCGTCTCCACCTCCGCCGGATAGACGTTCTCGCCGCCGGAGACGATGAGGTCGGACCTCCGCGCCAGCACGTGCAGCCTCCCGCGCCCGTCGAGCCGGCCGGCATCCCCGGTGTGCAGCCATCCGCCGGCGAGCGCCGCCTCCGACGCGGCCGGGTCGCCGAGGTAGCCGGCCATCAGGGTCGGGCCGCGCACCTGGATCTCCCCGGCGACGATGCGCACCTCGAGCGACGGCAGGGGAGGTCCGGCCGTCGTCCCGTCGGCCTCGCCGGGCCGCTCGGTGGTCACCTGGGAGCAGGCCTCGGTCAGCCCGTAG